>RCUS01001745.1_pt1 | contig 10623 bp, 16 predicted proteins | sample 2166221 | NCBI WGS metagenome assembly RCUS01 (sample SAMN09932758, study PRJNA488358) | compost metagenome | isolation source: compost soil in cyclohexanecarboxylic | place: Germany: Experimental Botanical Garden | reverse complement strand
AACATTTAAGCCAGATGAAATGGCTGAAAATATGAATAAATCAGCAGGTTTTATACCTGGAATTAGACCAGGTAAACCAACTGAAAAGTATTTAGAAAATATTTTAACAAAAGTTTCAATCTTTGGTGGCATATTTGCTGCAATATTAGCGATCACTCCAATAATAATAGAAAATAACACTCAATTTAAGGGTATTTCATTTGGAGGAACTTCACTATTGATCTTAGTTGGTGTTGCATTAGATGTAATGCGAACTCTTGAGTCTCAATTAGTTGTGCGCCACTATCAAGGATTCCTTAAATAAAGTACAAAATGGAGATGGTGTCGGTGAAAGTTGTTTTATTTGGTCCGCCAGGGGCAGGAAAAGGAACACAAGCAAAATCAATTTGTAATAGATACTCCATACCTCATATATCAACTGGGGATATTTTTAGAAAGAACATTTCTGAAAATACACCATTGGGAATTGAGGCAAAGAAATATATTGACAATGGTCAATTAGTTCCGGATGAAGTAACTATTAATATGGTTAAAGATAGATTACAAGCAGAAGATTGTAGAATGGGTTATCTACTAGATGGATTTCCAAGAACAGTACATCAAGCTAATGCACTGGAGGAATTTTTAGATGATAGAAAAGAATCTTTGGATACTGCTCTATTAATTCAAGTTCCTAGCGAGTTCATACTAGAAAGAATGACTGGAAGAAGAGTATGCCCTTCATGTGGAGCAAGTTATCATGTTAAATTTAATCCAACAAAGATTGAATCAAAATGTGATGTTTGTGGATCCGACATCATTCAAAGAAAAGATGATTCGGAAGAAACAGTTAAAGAAAGATTAGCTGTATATGAAAGACAGACTCAACCACTTATAGAGTACTATAAGGAGAAAGATTTACTTTCAGTTGTTGATGGCACAAAAGCAATCAATGAGGTCTTTGAAAGTATCTGTAAGATATTAGGAAGTGAGTAAATGTGATTATATTAAAAAATGATAAAGAAATCGACCTAATGAGAAAAGCAGGTAGAACCTTGGCAGAGGCCCTACTTTTAGTAGAATCAAAAGTCAAACCTGGTATTACTACTGCAGAGTTAGATAGAATAGCAGAAGAATTTATAACTAAGCAGGGAGGAAAGCCCTCCTTTAAAGGATTATATGGTTTTCCAAGTGCACTTTGTATCTCTATAAATGAACAGGTTGTCCATGGATTTCCGAGTTCGTATAAATTACAAGATGGAGATATTGTAAGTATTGATTGTGGGGTCTTTCTAGATGGATTCCATAGTGATGCTGCAAGAACTTTTCCTGTAGGAGAGATATCAGAAATATCTAAAAAGCTTATAGATGTTACTGAAAAAAGTTTTTTTAAAGGTATAGAAAAAGCTGTTGAAGGTAATAGATTAACAGATATATCTTATGAAATCCAAAGTTATGTTGAACAAAATGGATTTTCAGTTGTAAGAGATTATGTGGGTCATGGAATAGGGAAAGCTGTTCATGAAGATCCGGAAGTACCTAATTTTGGTAGACCAGGTAGAGGTCCGAGATTATCATCAGGTATGGTACTCGCTATAGAACCGATGGTTAATATTGGAACATGGAGAGTGAAAACATTAGATGATGATTGGACTGTTGTAACAGCGGATGGCATGAAGTCAGCTCATTATGAAAACACTGTTGCTATATTACAAAATGGTCCTGAGATTTTAACACTAATTAAGTAATTAAGTGTTGCTTAGTTATAAATTCACAATTACCATAGAGGGATTTGTAGATTTATTACTAGGGTAATCATTGAGGTGAAATAAGTTGAATAAAAGCAACTTAATTGGAAAGTTAGTATTTTCAAAAGCTGGTAGAGATAAAAACAATCCCTATTTAATAGTGAACGTAATAGCTGAAGACTATGTTTACTTAGCAAATGGAAGTACAAAAAAGATAGAAATGCCTAAAAAGAAGAAAATAAAGCACTTGAATTTTACGGAAATCATAGATGAAGAACTAAAGAACTCTATTTTAAATAATGAGGATAATCTAGATTTAAAAATTAAGAATTTTATAAAATTTGAAGGCATTGATAAGGAGGTTTGATTACCTTATGTCAAAAGATGATGTAATAGAAATGCAAGGAACAGTTTTAGAGTCACTACCTAATGCTATGTTCCAAGTTGAACTAGAAAGTGGTCATAAAATATTAGCTCATATTTCAGGTAAACTAAGAATGAATTTCATAAGAATTCTGCCAGGAGATAAGGTTACTGTTGAATTATCTCAATATGACCTTACTAGAGGAAGAATTACTTGGAGAGCAAAATAGTAATATCGAATACTAATTAATATCTTGCGAATATTTTTTCAAGATTATAAGTAATACAAGGAGGGTTAGCGATGAAAGTAAGACCATCAGTTAAGCCTATTTGCGAAAAGTGCAAAATCATTAGAAGAAAAGGTAGAGTAATGGTTATTTGCGAAAACCCAAAGCACAAGCAAAAACAAGGCTAAAATAAATAAAATCCATAAAAATTTGATAGAATGGAATACAAATTTTATTGACTTTTTTTCCATTCTAAAATATCATTAGATAGGCATTTAATTAAGCATAAATAAATTTTAGGGCGGCTGACAGTGGTGTTTCCATTGACCTGAGATTTTATTTATATATATTTACCACATTGAAAAGGGAATTTAATTACCAGGAGGTGTAAGTTTTAATGGCTAGAATAGCTGGTATAGATCTACCAAAAGAAAAAAGAGTTGAGATAGGTCTAACTTATATATACGGAATCGGTTTATCAACCGTACACAAAATATTAGCAGAAACTGGAGTAAATCCAGACACAAGAGTTAGAGATTTAAACGAAGACGAAGTTAACGCTATAAGAAATTTCATCAACAAGAATTTAGTTGTTGAAGGTGATTTAAGAAGAGAAATAGCACTTAACATAAAAAGATTAGTAGAAATTGGTTGCTATAGAGGAATGAGACATAGAAGAGGTCTTCCAGTAAGAGGACAAAGAACAAAAACAAATGCAAGAACTAGAAAAGGTCCAAAGAAAACTATTGCTAATAAGAAAAAATAGTAAGGAGGGAAGACAATGGTAGCAGCAAAAGTTAAGAAAACTAGAAGAAGAAAAGAAAGAAAAAATGTTGAACATGGAGCAGCTCACATTAAGTCAACTTTCAATAACTCTATCGTAACTTTAACTGATGCAGTTGGTAATGCATTATCATGGTCATCAGCGGGTGCGTTAGGATTTAGAGGGTCAAGAAAGAGTACTCCTTTTGCGGCTCAAATGGCAGCTGAAACAGCGGCTAAAACAGCTATGGAACACGGATTAAAAAGTGTTGAAGTATATGTAAAAGGTCCAGGATCAGGTAGAGAAGCTGCTATAAGAAGTTTACAAGCAGCAGGATTAGAAGTAACTTTAATTAAAGATGTTACTCCAATTCCACATAACGGATGTAGACCACCAAAAAGAAGAAGAGTGTAGTAGAAACATCATAGGAGGTGTAATTAATGGCAAGATATACTGGAGCATCATGTAGATTGTGCAGAAGAGAAGGCGCTAAGCTATTTCTTAAAGGAGATAGATGCTATACAGATAAATGTGCTTTCGTGAGAAGAAGCTACGCACCAGGACAACATGGAGCTAGTAAAAAGAAGCTTTCTAACTACGGAATGCAGTTAAGAGAAAAGCAAAAAGCTAAAAGAATTTATGGAGTACTTGAAAAACAATTTTCTAAGTACTATGAAAAAGCAGATAAGATGAGAGGCATAACAGGTGAAAACCTACTTATGTTACTAGAAATGAGACTAGATAACGCAGTATTCAGATTAGGATACGGTGCATCTAGAACTGAGGCTAGACAATTAGTTAATCACGGACATTTCTTAGTTAACGGTAAAAAAGTTGATATTGCTTCATATAAAGTAAGTGTTAACGACGTTATCTCTGTATCTGAAAAAAGCAGAGGAACTGAAAAGTTCAAAGTATTTGCTGAAAATCCAAAAACATTACCAAAATGGATAATGTCAACACCTGAAAACTTTGAAGGTAAAATAATTGCTATGCCAGCAAGAGAAGACATTGATACTGCAATCAATGAAACTCTTATCGTTGAGTTATACAGCAAGTAATAATATGCTATTTGCGAGGGGGTTATACTCTCCTTTGCAAATATTGAATCAGTTGCCCTCATAATAAGGTTGCCACATTATAAAAAGGAGGGTTTTGCGCATGTTAGAAATAGAAAAACCAATAATTGAATGTATAGAACAAAGTGAAGATGGTACTTATGGGAAATTCGTAGTTGAACCATTAGAAAGAGGTTATGGAATTACTCTGGGAAATGCGTTAAGAAGAATACTTCTTTCATCATTACCTGGTGTAGCTACTACTTCTGTTAAAATTGATGGAGTACTACATGAGTTTTCTACTGTTACTGGTGTTAAGGAGGATGTTACTGAACTTATCCTTAATATAAAAGGGTTAGCTCTTAGAATGAATGGAGAAGGACCAAAGGTTATTTACATTGATTCTAAAGGACCTGGAGTAGTAACAGGTGCAGATATTAAAACAGATGGGGACGTTGAAGTAGTTAATAAAGATATGCATATAGCTACTTTAGACGAAAATGGAAGATTATATATGGAGCTTACTGTTAACAGAGGTAGAGGATATGTGACTCAAAATAAAAATAAGTCAGATTCATTACCATTAAGCGCTATAGCAGTAGATTCAATCTATACTCCTGTAAAAAGAGTAAACTTTACAGTTGAAAATACAAGAGTAGGTCAAATTACTGACTATGATAAGTTAGCATTAGAAATATGGACTAATGGAACAATCAAGATAGATGAAGCTATAAGTCTTTCAGCCAAAATTTTAATTGAACACTTCAAACTTTTCATGTCACTTACAGATAATACAAATGACATGGAGATAATGATTGAAAAAGAAGAAGATAAAAAAGAAAAAGTCCTTGAGATGACTATTGAAGAGCTTGATCTTTCAGTTAGATCATATAACTGTTTAAAGAGAGCAGGTATAAATACTGTTCAAGAGCTTGCATTGAGATCAATGGATGATATGATGAAAGTAAGAAACTTAGGTAAAAAATCTCTCGAAGAAGTTGAGAGAAAACTTAAGGAATTAGGCTTAGGTTTAAGACTAAGTGACGAGTAAGGAGGTAGAATCATGGCAGGATATCGTAAGTTAGGTCGTCCAACAGACCAAAGAAGAGCTATGCTAAGAAACCTTGTTACAAGCTTCTTAAAGCATGGTAAAATAGAAACTACAGATACAAGAGCAAAAGAAGCAAGAAGTCTTGCTGAAAAGATGATTACTTTAGCTAAAAGAGGAGATCTTCACGCTAGAAGACAAGTATTATCTTTTGTTACTGAAGAAGCTGTAGTTAAAAGATTATTTGAAGAAATTGCTCCTAAATATACTGAGAGAAATGGTGGATACACTAGAATGTTCAAAGTTGGTCCTAGAAGAGGAGACGGAGCAGAAGTAGTTATACTTGAGTTAGTATAATATAGAGGGGATTAAGTATATACTTAGTCCCCATTTTATCATACTTAGATATAATTATTATAAAGTATATATTCAATTATAGATTTTATAATAATTATATAACTAAGGGGGCGAATAGCATGGAAGACAAAATCATTAAATGTGAAGATATTAGTTTTAAATATTTTTCGCACGAAAATGGAGAAGAACATTACGCATTAAATGGTGTGAACCTAGAAGTTAAAAGAGGAGAATTTTTAGTAGTACTTGGTCATAATGGATCAGGAAAATCTACTATTGCAAAACATATAAATGCTTTATTATTACCCACTGAGGGGGCAATATATGTTAAAGGTTTGAATACTAAAGATAAAGATAATTTATGGGAAGTTAGAAAAACGGCAGGAATGGTTTTTCAAAATCCAGATAATCAATTAGTTGCAACTATAGTTGAGGAAGATGTAGCATTTGGTCCTGAAAATTTAGGGGTCGAGTCTAAGGAAATAAGAGCTAGGGTAGATGAAGCGCTTAAAAAAGTTGGAATGTATGAATATAGAAGGCATGCACCTCACCTATTGTCAGGGGGGCAAAAACAAAGAATCGCTATAGCTGGGATATTAGCTATGCAACCAGAGTGCATAATATTTGATGAGCCTACTGCTATGTTAGACCCATCAGGTAGAAAAGAAGTTATGAATACCATAAGAGAAATAAATAAAAACTTAGGAATTACCATAGTGCTTATAACACATTATATGGATGAGGCTGCTCAAGGAGATAGAGTTATAGTTATGGAACAAGGTAAAATTGTTCTAGAAGGAAATCCAAGAGAAGTGTTTTCAAAAGTTAAGACAATGAAGGAAATAGGACTGGATGTTCCTCAGGTTACGGAATTAGCTTATGAACTTCAAAAAGAAGGTATAAATATTAGTACCGAAATATTAAATGTAGATGAGATGGTGAATGCATTATGTCAATTAAAGTAAACAAATTAACTCATATATATATGCCTAAGACACCTTTTGAGAAAAAGGCACTAAACAATGTATCTGTTGATATAGAACAAGGTGAATTTGTGGCATTAATTGGTCATACAGGCTCAGGTAAGTCAACATTAATCCAACATCTAAATGGATTATTGGAAGCCAGTTCTGGAGAAATAATAGTAGATGGAACTAATATCACTGCGAAGGGCGCTAAGCTAAGTGAAATAAGAAAAAAAGTAGGGTTAGTGTTCCAATATCCTGAATATCAATTATTTGAAGAAACTATAGAAAAAGATATTGCATTTGGGCCTAGGAACTTAGAATTAGGTGAAGAAGAAATACATAAAAGAGTAATCAAGGCCATGAATATGGTTGGACTCGATTATGAGATTTATAAAGATAAATCTCCATTTGAGTTAAGTGGTGGACAAAAACGTAGAGTTGCTATAGCAGGTGTAGTTGCAATGGAACCTAAGGTTTTGATATTAGATGAACCTACCGCAGGATTAGATCCTAAGGGACGAGATGAGATATTAGTACAGATTCAAAAGTTACACAAAGAATATGGAATGACTATAGTATTAGTATCTCATAGTATGGAGGACGTAGCCAAAGTTGCTAATAGAGTTATAGTAATGAATTCGGGTGAAATTATATTAGATGGAGAGCCTAAAGAAGTATTTAAGGAAAGTGAAGTACTAGAGAGTGTTGGATTAGCAGTTCCTCAGGTAACTTACTTAATAAAGGCATTGATAGAAAAAGGTTTTAAAGTAGATAAAGATATATTTACAATTGACCAAGCTAAGGAAGATCTTATTAAGATTTTAAGGAAGAACTAGGGGAGGGATTTTAAAATGATAAAAGATATAACTATTGGGCAATACGTTCCTGGAGATTCCTTTATACATAAATTGGATCCTAGGACAAAAATAATATCTGCATTATTATTTATTGTGTCGTTATTTATAATAAATGAATTTATTGGTTATATTTTTGTAGTGGCATTTATAGCATCTGCAATAATTAGTTCTAAAGTATCTCCTAGGTTCTACTTTAAGGGAATTAAACCTGTCATGACTTTAATAATAATAACTGCTATACTGAATATTTTTATGATAAAAGGAACAAGCGATACACTTTTATTTAGTTGGAAGTTTATAAAAGTATATGAAGAGGGAATTAATATAGCTATATTTATGACATTAAGACTATTATTCTTAATAATAGGAACATCTATATTAACCTTAACTACATCACCTATAGAGCTTACAGATGCTTTAGAAAGGCTGCTAAAACCTTTAGGGGTAATAGGGATTAGTTCACATGAAGTAGCTATGATGATGACTATTGCTTTAAGATTTATACCAACCTTAATAGATGAAACTGATAAGATTATGAAAGCACAAAAAGCAAGAGGCGCTGATTTTGATGGTGGAAATATATTTCAGAAAGCTAAGAGTCTTATACCATTATTAGTTCCTTTATTTATAAGTTCATTTAAGAGAGCTGATGAGTTAGCGATGGCAATGGAAGCTAGATGCTATAGAGGTGGAGATGGTAGAACTAGGATGAAACAACTCAAATATACATCTATAGATACATTAGCTTACTTCATAGTAGCTATGTTAATTGTTATAAGTATTGGTGTGAGAGTTTTATTATAAGGTGAAACTGAATGAGAAATATTAAGCTTAAGCTTGAATACGATGGTACTCATTTTTGTGGGTGGCAGAAGCAAACAAATGGAAGAACAGTAGAAGCGGTATTACAGCTTGCTGTAGAAACTATAGTTAAGGAAGATATAAAGCTAATAGGATGTAGTAGAACGGATTCTGGGGTGCATGCAAAAGAATATGTGGTAGCATTTAAAACCAATAGTAAAATACCAGCTGAAAAATTTAAAGATGCTATTAATACAAAGCTTCCTAAGGATATAGTAGTACTTTGTTCAGAAGAGGTTTCAGAAGAATTTCATCCGAGATATCATACTAAAGGTAAAACTTATTGCTATACTATATTAAATTCTGAATTACCTAGAGCTATAGGTAAAGATTATGTATATCACTTTAAGTGGAAGCTAGATGTGGATAAGATATCTGACGCATCTAAATATTTTATAGGTACTCATGATTTTAATGCATTTAGATCTCTAGGTGGTTCTGTAAAGACAACGGTAAGAACAATATGGGATATTAAAGTAAAAAAAGATGAAGAAGTTATAAAAATTTATGTATCAGGTGATGGTTTTCTCTATAATATGGTAAGAATAATAGTAGGTACTTTAATACAAGTGGGAAGAAGTAAAATAGAACCATCAGAAATAGAAGATATAATTAATAAAAAGGATAGAAAAAATGCTGGGAAGTGTGCTCCAGCTGCAGGTTTATGTTTAGAAAAAGTTTTTTATTAAAAAGTTAAAATAAAAGTGTTAAATTTATTGACACGCCCGTAAGCGTGTATTATAATGTTACTTGTTGTTATGATAGTTTGTGTATAAGATTCATAGTATTGGAATCTAAACATAAAGTTAGGACATAAATGTTTAAAATAGTAGTTCAGGGAGGGAAAATGATGAAATCATACATCGCTAAACCACAAGAAGTTGAAAGAAAATGGTATGTAGTTGATGCTGCTGGTAAACCACTTGGTAGAGTTGCTAGCCAAATAGCTTCAATATTAAGAGGAAAAAATAAACCAACATTTACACCAAATGTTGATTGTGGAGATTTCGTAATAGTTATAAATGCTGAGAAAGTTGTTTTAACTGGTAAGAAATTAGACCAAAAATTCTTAAGAAAACATAGTTTATATCCAGGTGGATTAAAAGAAACTCCATATAGAGAAGTTTTAGAAAAAAAACCTGAGTTTGCTTTTGAAGAAGCTGTAAGAAGAATGCTTCCAAAGGGAGTATTAGGAAGACAAATGTTAAAGAAACTTAAGGTTTATAGAGGAGAAGAACATAATCACGCTGCTCAACAACCAGAAGTACTAGAATTAAAGTACTAATACAGACTCGGGAGGAGGAAGAAAAATGGCAAAAGTTCAATACATGGGAACTGGAAGAAGAAAGAAATCAGTTGCAAGAGTAAGACTTGTACCAGGTGAAGGTAAAGTTATAGTAAATAAGAGAGAAATAGAAAACTACTTCGGATTAGAAACTCTAAGAGTTGTAGTTAACCAACCATTAGTTTTAACATCAACTAAAGAAAAATTTGATGTATTAGTTAATGTTCATGGTGGTGGTTTAACAGGTCAAGCAGGAGCAATCAGACATGGAATAACTAGAGCTTTATTAAAAGCTGATGAAGCTTTAAAGCCAGAGTTAAAGAAAGCTGGATTCCTAACTAGAGACCCAAGAATGAAGGAAAGAAAGAAATATGGTTTAAAGAAGGCAAGAAGAGCTCCTCAATTCTCAAAGAGATAGTATCTGCCTTTTTACAAGAGAGGTTTTACCTCTCTTTTTTTATTTGGGCAAAAAACTTAATTGAAAAATATTTTTATTAAAAATATAATTGGAGACTTTATATAATACATAAAAATAGTATATATTATATAAAAATGAGAAAGCTACATAGTAGATTATTAAAGATGGAGGATTATAAAATGTTTAAAAGATATGTTGCATCTTTTTTGCTAGTAGCAAGTTTAATATTAAATCCTACAACAGCTAAAGCGGAGGAGACTAAGGAAAGGATAATACTTATAGATCCTGGTCATGGAGGTATAGATGGTGGAGGCCATGCAAAAGATGGTACTTTAGAAAAAGAGATTAATTTAGCTATAAGCCTTAAATTGAAAAAGGCTCTAGAGGATGAAGGATTTAAAGTGTTTAGTACTAGAGAAGAAGACAAAGGATTATATGATGAGAACTTAAAGGTAAAACAAAAAAAAGTTCAAGATTTAAAAAAGAGATGTGAAATGAAAAAAGAAACAAATTGCGATATTTTTATAAGTATACATCAGAATATGTATGTGCAGAGTGCAATAAATGGAGCACAAGTTTGGTACGCTTCAAATGAAAAGAGTAAAAGATTAGCCGAATTACTACAAGCTTCGCTAAAAGAAACATTAGAACAAAATAACAATAGAGTAGCTAAAGATTCTAAAGATGATTA
>RCUS01001739.1_pt1 | contig 10638 bp, 8 predicted proteins | sample 2166221 | NCBI WGS metagenome assembly RCUS01 (sample SAMN09932758, study PRJNA488358) | compost metagenome | isolation source: compost soil in cyclohexanecarboxylic | place: Germany: Experimental Botanical Garden | reverse complement strand
ACGCCGCCGAGTGGGCCATGCCCCTGCGCGCCGGCAAGGAACAAAGCGTCGCCGCGACGAAAAGCTTCATCACCAGCCTGGTCGCCGGCGCGCGCATGGTGGCCCAGTGGCAGAACGATCCCGAGCTGCAGGCCGGCCTGGAAGCGCTGCCCGAAGCGCTGCTCGAAGCGACCCGCGTCGACTGGTCGCCCGCCATCGACGTGCTGGCCCCGGCCCGCAACATCATGGTCGTCGGCCGTGGCATCAGCTTCCCCGTGGCGCTGGAATCGGCATTGAAATTCAAGGAAACCTCGGCCCTGCAGGCAGAGGCCTTCAGCGGCGCGGAAATCAAGCACGGCCCGATGGCGCTGATCGAAGACGGCTATCCGCTGCTGATCTTCGCCACGCGCGGCCCGACCCAGGCCGGCCTGCTGCAGCTGGCCACGGAAATGCGCGGCCGAGGCGCCAAGGTCCTGCTGGCTGCGCCAGCCGACGTGGCCGAGCGCGACCTGACCCTGCCCGTGGCGGCCACGCCGGATCTCGATCCGATCGTTGCCATCCAGTCCTTCTACGTGATGGCGGCAAAACTGTCGGCCGCGCGCGGCATGGATCCGGATGCGCCACGCCACCTGAGCAAGGTCACGAAGACCAACTAGGCAAGCAGCACCTGGCAGCCCCGGCCCCGGCACGGGACGGGGCTGCAGATAGCAAATACGAATATAAGCGACGGCAAGGGCATGTACCCGCGCCGCGGACTCATGGACATTGGGGCGCTACGCTCCAGGATAAAAATGACGATCAAGAGACTGTTGGCGGTGTTTGCCTGCGCGAGCCTGTTCGCGCCACAGGCATGCGCTGTCGAAAAAATCGAATTCTGGACCTTCAGCATGAAGCCCAAGTTCACGCCGTATTTCAATGCGGTGGTGGCGCGCTATGAGGCGCAGAATCCCGACGTCAAGATCGAGTGGATCGACTTCCCGTGGGACGTCATCCAGACCAAGCTGGTCACGCGCATCGTGGCCGGCACGCCGCCCGCGCTGGTCAGCCTGAACGTGCCCTGGGCCGACGAATATGCGCGCGACGGCCTGCTCACGCCCGTCGACGCCTTGCTTGGCGAAGCGCGCGCCAGCTACCTACCCAGCGCCCTGGAAGACTTGCGCTTCAAGGGCCGCACGTATGGCTTCCCCATGTACAGCAATGTCGCGGTGATCGCCTTCAATACCGCCATTTTCAAGCAGGCCGGCCTGTCGCGCGGCCCCACCAGCCTGGATGAACAGCTGGCCTTCGCGCGCCAGATCGCACAGCGGACGGGCAAGGCCGGCATCGCCCCCGCCCTCTCCAAGATCGATGGCCTGTTCATGCAGCAGGGCCTGGCCGTGATCGCCAACAACCGGGCCGTCTTCAATTCGCCGCAGCACGTGGCGCTGGTGCAGAAACTCGCCGATACCTACAAGGTTGGCGGCCTGCTGAAGGAAAGCCTGTTCGCCGAAGATAACTTCCCCGCCGTGATCGACGCCTACAAGGGCGGGCGCCTGGGCATGCTGCTGGCGCCGCCGACGGCCATGCAGCGCATCCGCAGCGACGCGAAGGACATCTACGCCATCACCGATGTGGCGCCCGCGCCACTGGGCCCCACCGGCATCGCCGACGGCGGCTGGCTGGTGCACTTCGCCATTCCGAAAGGCGTGTCGATGCGCCTGCTGCCCTCGGTGGGCAAGTTCGCGCGCTTCCTGACGGGCGATGAAAACCAGCTGGCGTTCGCGCGCCAGGCCAGCGTCTTCCCGACCACCATCAAGGCGGCCGCCGACCCGTTCTTCCTGTCCACGCCGAAGCACGCGGGCGCGGCGGAAAAAGCCGTGGCCGCCGGCGCCATGTCGATGAACCACTCGCGCACCCTGTACGTGGCCGGCATCGACGACTACGACGAACTGCGCCGCTCGCTGGTAAAAGCCGTCGAGGCAGGCGTCACGGGCAAGCAGGATGTCAGGCAGGCGCTGGACCAGGCCGTCGCCATCTGGAACAAGAAGCTGGCCACCCTGCCGCGCCACTGAGGACACCATGAAACTTGCCCACCGCCACAGCCTGCAAGCCTGGCTGTTCCTGACCCCGGCCCTGCTGCTGCTGGCCGCCTTTTCCTTCTGGCCCGTCGGCTATGGTTCCGTGCTGGCCTTTACCGACCACAGCCTGATACGCGAGACGCGCTTCGTCGGCCTGGATAATTTCCGCTACATCTTCAACAACGAGATGTTCGTCTCGGGCCTGAAAAACTCGCTGATGTTTTTGCTGATGGTGCCCTTCGTGCAGATCGGCGCCATCACCCTGGCCGTGCTGGTCAACAACCGCCTGCCCGGCATCCGCTTGTTCCGCGCCGCCTTCTACGTGCCGGTGGTGACCACCGTGTCCGTGGTCGGCATCATGTGGGGCTTCATGTTCCACGAGCAGGGCGCGCTGAACTACGTGATGATGACGTTGAAGCTGGTGAATGCGCCCGTCGGCTGGCTGTCGAACGACAGCCTGGCCCTGTTTGCCGTGATGTTCGTCACCCTGTGGCGCGGCCTGGGCTGGTACATGGTGATGTACCTGGCGGCGCTGCAATCGATCCCGTCGGACATGCAGGAAGCGGCCATGCTCGATGGCGCCAGCCGCTGGCAGCGTTTCTGGAAAATCACCGTGCCGATGCTGCGCCCGACCATCATGCTGTGCTCCATCCTGTCCGTGCTGGCGGCCTTGAAGGCCTACCAGGAAGTCGACGTGCTGACCCAGGGCGGCCCGATGAACTCCACCTTCACGGCGCTGTACTACGCCTACGACCAGGGTCTCAAACACTTGAAACTGCCGCGCGCGCTGGCGGCCAGCTTCGTCGTCTCGCTGTTCTGCATCGGCATCGCCCTGCTGTGCCTGCGCTACCTGAAACCCAAGCACCGCTGATAAGGGAATGACCATGACCACCCGTTCCCGCCCGTTCAAGAGCCGCCTGCGGCGCATCGGCCAGCATGCCGGCCACTACGCCGTGCTGTGCGCCATCGCCGTCGTCTGCGTCTTCCCGTTCTGGTGGACGCTGGTGACGGCCATTTCCACGGAAGGCAATATCTTCGCCTTCCCGCCCACCTTCTGGCCCAGGGCCCCTTCGTTTGAAAACTTCATCGAAGTATTCAACGCGATTCCCATCTGGTCGTTCTTCAAGAACTCGGTGCTGATCGCCGTGTTCACCGTCTTCTGGAAATTGCTGCTGTGCTCACTGGCAGCGTATCCGCTGGCGCGCCTGAAATTTCGCGGCCGCAAACTCGTGTTCGGCCTGATCCTCGCCACCCTGGTGCTGCCGTCGGAGGTGAACTTCCTCGTCAACTTCATCACCATCACGCAAATGAGCCTGGTCGATACCTACACGGGCGTGATCCTGCCCAACATGGTGACGGCCGTGGCCATTTTGCTGCTCAAGCAGGCGTTCGAGGAAGTGCCGCAAGACCTGATCGATGCGGCGCGCGTCGATGGCGCGTCCGAGTGGATCATCTTCAGCCGCATCATGCTGCCGCTGATCACGCCGTGGCTGGCCACCGTCGGCATCCTGACGGCCGTCGAATCGTGGAATGAATACATCTGGCCCTCCATCGTCATGAGCAAACCCGATGAATTTCCCCTCTCGGTGGGCGTGCTGTATTTGCGCGGCACCTTCGGCAGCAGCACCCGCGTGATCGCCGCCGGCACCCTGATCACCATCGTGCCGACCCTGCTGGCGTTCCTGTTCACCCAGCGCTTCTTCATGCGCGGCATGGACGGCGCCGTCAAATGAGCGCCGCCATCGCCACCGACCTGCGCCTGCTGGCCGGCCAGCTGCTGATGACCGGCGTCACCGGCACCGAGCTCGATGCGGCCACGGCGCAGTGGCTGCACGAGAGCGGCATCCGCGCCGTGTGCCTGCGCGCAGACAACATCGCCGACAAGGCGCAGCTGCTGCGCCTTACCTCCGCGCTGCAGCGCGTGCTGGGCGCGCAGGCGCTGATCGCCATCGACACGGCCGGAGCGCCATCGAACTGCCCGGCCTGGCTGGCCAAGCCGCCCACGGCCATGGCCCTGTGCGCCGAAGGCGACGCCAGCCTGGCCTACGGCACGGGCGCCTGCGTGGCGCGCGCGCTGCGCTCGCTGGGCATCAACTGGCACCTGGCGCCGCTGCTGAACCTGGCGCCGTCCGGCGGCGCTGCCGCCGCAGCGGGCGCGCAACACGCGTTCGGCGGCGACCCGACGCATGCGGCGGCGATGGCGATGGCCTGGATGGCCGGCAGCCAGTCCGAAGGCGTGGCCTGCTGCGCGCGCCTGTTCATGCCCGGCGATGCCGCGGCCCTGCCGGAAGCGGCCTTGCCCACCGTCGCCAAGAGCCGTGCGCAGCTGGAAGAATATGATTTCGTGCCGTTCCGCCAGGCCACCGCGCAAGCGGCATCGATGATGAGCGCGCACGTGGTGTACCCGGCCCTGGATGCCGAGCTGCCCGCCAGCCTGTCGCCGCGCGTGATGCAGGGACTGGTGCGCGAGCAGTGGCGCTTCGACGGCATCCTCATCAGCGATGGCCTGGACACGGCATCCGTGCGGGAACGCCACATGGCGGGCCAGATCGCCCTGCGCAGCGTGACCGCCGGCAGCGACATGGCCATGGTGCTCGAGCGCCCCGCCGCCGTGGCCGCGCTCGACGCCCTGGCCGGCGCGCTGGCTTCCGGCGACCTGCCACTGCAGGCGGCGGGCACGCGGCTGGCGCGCCTGGCCGCACACGCGCGGCGCTACCCGGCCAAGGCCGAGCCCCACGCCCAGCATTACGTGCAGGAGGCGGCCGACCGCATCATCCTGGCCGAAGGCTGGCGCCGCTGCAGGGCGGCGCTGGCGCGGCAACCTTGACGAACAATCGCATGCATAACAGCCGTACCTTCGCCATCGCCAGATGGCGCCATCACCCGAGGAAGTGTTCATGAACGACAAGAGCAGCAATAACAGCCAGCGCGCCCGCAGCCCGATCACCTGGGTGCCCACGCTGTACTTCGCCCAGGGCCTGCCGTTTTACGCGGTGGCCCTGGTGGCCGGCCTGATGTTCAAGAGCCTGGGCGTGCCGAACGACCAGATCGCCCGCTGGACGGGACTGATCGGCTTTGCCTGGGTCTTCAAGTCGCTGTGGAGTCCCTTCCTGGAGCTGGCGTCAAGCAAGAAGACCATGGTGGTGCTGTTCCAGTTCCTCGGTGGCCTGAGCCTGGGCCTGATCGCGCTGGCCCTGCACACCCCGCTGTGGTTCGCCGCCTGCATCGCCGTGCTGTTTGTCGCCGCGCTGGCGTCGTCGACACACGACATCGTCTGCGACGGCCTGTATATCGCCAGCCTGTCCGCCAAGCAGCAGGCGGCCTATGCGGGCTGGCAGGGCGCCTTCTTCAATGCCGGCAAGTTCATCTCGCTGGGCGGCCTGGTGATCCTGGCAGGCTACCTGGAAGACCATATCGGCAAGCAGCAGGCATGGTCGGTGATCTTCCTGATCATCGGCGCCATCATGCTGTCGCTGGCCGCGTATCACCTGTGGGCCTTGCCGCAGGTGCGCAACGCCGCCGTGGCCGACAAGAGCGTGGCCGGCATCAGCCGCACGCTGTGGGACGTGCTGGTCGACTTCCTGAAAAAACCCGGCATCTGGGGCATGATCGCCTTCATCATCCTGTTCCGCGCCGGCGAGGCGCAAGTGCAGACCATCGGCCCGCTGTTCCTGCGCGAAGCGCGCGAACTGGGCGGCCTGGGCCTGTCGACGACGGAAGTGGGCGCCGTCTACGGCACGGCTGGCACCGTCGCGTTCCTGCTGGGCAGCATCGGCGGCGGCTACTTCACTTCCTGGCTGGGCCTCAAGCGCGCCATGTTCTTCCTGATCCTGGCCATGAACTTGCCGAACCTGGTGTTCTATTACCTGAGCCACAGCATGCCGACCGACCTGGCCCTGATCACGGCTGCGCTCAGCGTGGAAATGTTCGGCTATGGCTTCGGCTTCGTCGGCCTGATCCTGTACATGATGCAGGTGGTCTCCGTGGGCAAATACCAGACGGCCCACTATGCGTTCGCCACCGGCGTGATGCAGCTCGGTTCCGTGCTGTTCAAGATGATCAGCGGCGACGTGCAGATGGCGCTAGGCTACAAGAATTTCTTCCTGTGGGTGCTGGTGTCGGCCATCCCCGTGCTGGTGCTGTCGCGCTTCATCCGCGTCGGGCCGAAGGAAGATGCCGACCAACCTGACCTGGGCAAGGCCGAAGCCAAGACCGGGTCGCCACAGGCGCCAGCCAGCGCCAGCTAGGATAGAAACACCACATGGCCCATATCGTCTTAAAGAATATCGTCAAGCTGTACGACGACAAGCACCCTGTCATCCACGGCATCGATCTCGATATCCGCGACGGCGAATTCGTCGTCTTCGTCGGCCCGTCTGGCTGCGGCAAGTCGACCCTGCTGCGCATGATCGCCGGCCTGGAAGACATCACGGACGGCGAGCTGCATATCGGCGGCCAGCTGGCCAACGACATCGCGCCGGCCGAGCGGGGCCTGGCCATGGTCTTCCAGAGCTACGCCCTGTATCCGCACATGACGGTGTTCGAGAACATGGCCTTCGCCCTCTCCCTGGCAGGACATAAAAAAGCCGAGGTGCGCGCCGCCGTCGAGCGCGCGGCCGAGATTTTGCAGATCACGCCCCTGTTGCAGCGCAAGCCCAAGGACCTGTCGGGCGGCCAGCGCCAGCGCGTGGCCATCGGCCGCGCCATCGTGCGCAAGCCGCAGGTCTTCCTGTTCGACGAGCCGCTGTCGAACCTGGACGCGTCCCTGCGCGTGCAGATGCGCGTGGAAATCTCGCGCCTGCACCAGGAACTCAAGACCACCATGATCTATGTCACGCACGACCAGGTCGAAGCCATGACCCTGGGCGAGCGCATCGTCGTCTTCAATGGCGGGCGCATCGAGCAGGTGGGCACGCCGCACGCGCTGTACAACAACCCCGGCAACCTGTTCGTCGCCGGCTTCCTCGGCGCACCGAAGATGAATTTCATCGCCTGCGAGGCTGTCGCCTGCGGGCCTGGTTCGGTGTCCGTGCGCCTGCCGGGCGGCAGCGTGCTCGATGTCGACGCGCAGGGCGCCAAGGTGGCGCCGGGCGACCGGCTGACACTGGGCGTGCGCGCCGAACATGTCAGCCTGCACGGCGGCGGCACAGCGGACAATAACGTGGTCGAGGCGGCCGTCAGCCATGTGGAATACCTGGGCGACGTGGCCATCGTCTACGCCAGCATGCCGGGCGTGGCCGGGACGCTGACCGAGATGCTGGCCGTCAAGCTGCCGGCCGGCGACGGCCGGCGCCAGGCGGGCGACGCCCTGCGCCTGCACTTGCCGCCCGCGCATTGCCTGCTGTTCGATGCGGCGGGCCAGGCGCTGGCGCGCACGTTTGGCGCTCCAGCCCAGCCGTTTATGTGACAATAGCCGTTGTTTACCATGCTGCCGCCCTTTGACTTGTGCGGTCAGGATGGCAGAATACGTGTTTTTTAAGATTCCCTGCCCCCGGCAAATGCCGCCGCGCGCTGTTGCGGCAACCAGTACCGGGGGCGTATTTTTGTTATTGATTGAAGGATAACCCATGTCCCAATTCCGTCTTGCACGTCTTAGCCTGCTCCTGGCCGCCATCGGCCTGAACGTCCTGCCAGCCCTGTCGCACGCCCAGGATGCCAAGCCTGCCGCCCCGGCTGCCGGTGCGCCTGCCGCTGCCCCGGCCGATACGGTGCGCCCTGAAATCTTCAAGCTGCTCGATCCGGCCGCCGTCAAGGCGTCGATGGATGCCAAGAACTACGCCGACGTGCAAAGCCGCATCGACCAGGCCGCCGCCACGCCGGCGCTGACGCCCTACGAATTGTTCGTGATCAACCGCCTGCGCGTGGCGCTGGCCTCGACCACCAACAATGCGCCCATGGCCATGACGGCACTCGAAGCGGTGATTGAATCGGGCAAGCTGGACAAGAAATCGCAAGGCGATTTCATCCAGGCGCTGGCCAACTACCACTACAACGCCAAGGATTACACGAACGCCATCAAGTGGTTCACCCGTTACCAAACGGATACTGGCGACGTGGCCAGCGTGCGTCCGTACATCATCCGCGCCTACTACTTCAACAATGATTTCGCGCGCGCCAAGCAGGAACTGATGAGCGACCTGACGGCCAAGCAAGCGGCCGGCAAGACGCCGACCATCGAAGAACTGCAATTGCTGGCCAACACGGGTTCGAAAAGCAAGGATCCGGCCACCTACCTGATCGCCATGGAAAACCTGGTGCGCTACTACCCGTCGGACGACTACTGGAGCGACCTGCTGGGCCGCGTGCAAAGCAAGGCCGGCTATTCCGACCGCTTCGCGCTGGACGTGCTGCGCCTGCAATTCAAGGCCGTCGGCACCATGCCGCCGCAGGATTACAGCGACATGGCTGAAATCGCCCTGCAAAATGCCTTCCCGACGGAAGCGAAAAAAGTGCTGGACGCCGGCTACGCCAAGGGCGTGCTGGGCACGGGCGCGAATGCCGCCAAGCACAAGCGCCTGCGCGACCAGGCCAACAAGGGCGCCGCCGATGATGCGAAGAGCATCGCCAGCGGCGAAGCATCGGCCATGAAGAGCAAGGACGGCACGGGCTTGATCAACCTGGGCTACGCCTACGTCACCATGGACCAGTTCGACAAAGGCATCGACCTGATCGAAAAAGGCATCGCCAAGGGCGGCCTGAAGCGTCCTGAAGATGCCAAGCTGCGCCTCGGCTATTCCTACGCCATGGCTGGCAAGAAAGATGAAGCCATCAAGATCCTGGAAACCGTCAAGGGCGGCGACGGCGTCGGCGACCTGGCCCGCTACTGGATCTTCTGGCTGAACCGTCCTGCCACGGCAGCGGCGGCACCAGCGGCAGCGGCACAGTAAGCCTTGCCTGCAACAGCCTAGCAAAGCGGTACCCGGTCAACGCCGGGGCCGCTTTTTTTTCGACCTTTTTCAGCCGCCCATGCCGCCAGCCGCCGCCTCCACCGCCACCAGCACCGCCGCCGAACGCCTGACCAGCCTGGATGCCTTCCGCGGCTGCGTGATCGTCGCCATGATCTGGGTCAACTACCTGGCCGGCATGCCCGCCATCCCCTACTGGCTCGAACACGCAGGCCCCCGCGCCGACGGCATCAGCGTGCCCGACCTGGTCTTCCCCGGCTTCCTGTTCATGCTCGGCATGGCCATCCCCCTGGCCCTGCAGCGCCACTGCGGCCAGGTCACGCCCGCCTTGCTGGGGCGCTTGCTGTGGCGTTCAGGCAGCCTGATGCTCGCTGGCGTCGTGCTGGCCAATGCCTACCGCTACGATGCGCAAGCCGCGCTGCTGCCGCGCGCCGCGTATTTCCTGCTGTTTTATGTGGCCATGATCCTGCTGTGGCGCCAGGGCGCGGGCAAGCGGGAACTGGCTGCGGGCGGCGTGCTGATGCTGTTCCTGCTGGCGGGTTTTCGGGGAGAACTGAATGCCGAGTTTTCCAGTCCCTGGCTGCAACCGTCGTGGTGGGGCATCCTCGGCATGATCGGCTGGGCCTACCTGCTGTGCAGCCTGCTGTACCTGGCGTGCCGGGGCAGCAGCACGGCGCTGATGGGCGTGCTGGCCCTGCTGATCGCGCTGTACATGGGCGGCACGGCGGGCAGCCTGGACTTCCTGCCGGCACGCATCAACGCCTTCGTCAACGTGCCGCAAGTGCTCGGCTCGACGGCCGCCAATGTGCTGGCCGGCACCCTGGTGGGCCAGCTGTTCCTGCGCGGCGCCGCCTTGACACATGGCCAGAGGCTACGTTTCATGGCCTGGTTTGCGCTGGGACTGTTTGCCGCCGGCATGCTGCTGCGGCCGTATCACCACATCAACAAGATCGCGGCGACGGAATCGTATACGCTGGTCTGCAGCGCCATCATCCTGGCCCTGTTCCTCGTGTTTTACGTCGTCATCGATGTATGGCGCTGGCGCGCGTGGGCGGTGCCGCTGCTGCCGGCCGGTACCAATGCCCTGTTCGCCTACATAGCGCCCGACCTGTGGCAGCAACTGGCGGACATGCTGCACCTGCCGCGCTTCTGGTGGCCCTGCTGGGAAACGGGCGGCGCGGCCGGCCTGTGGAATGCCGCCGCCGTCACCGCCCTGATGCTGCTGTTGACCGCACTGGCGACCCGTTACGGCCTGAAGCTGAAGTTCTAGACCTTGATGTAGATTTTTCGCTTGTCCATGGCGTAGGCGATCAGCCAGCACAGCAGCATGAAGCTGACGGCAAACAGCAAGGAGCCCACGCGTGCCGGCGCCCAGCCCGTAAACCACTGCTGGTACAGCCACTGGTACAGGTTGACGCCGCCGATGCGCACGGTAAAGGCGATGATCACCAGCACTTCCGACAGCAAATAGATGAACAAGGTGTTCTTGCCGAACACTTCAAAAAAGTAGGTCCAGCCCGTGATCTTGCGCACGTCGATGAGGAACATCAGCAGCGCCAGCAGCAGCAAGTCCAGGCCGATGCCGAGCATCACGTATGAGCTGGTCCACAGCTTTTTATTAATCGGAAACACCTCGTTCCAGCACAGGGCCACGGCCACGCAGATGACGCCGGCCACCACCAGCCGATACAGCGCGG
>RCUS01001738.1_pt1 | contig 10640 bp, 11 predicted proteins | sample 2166221 | NCBI WGS metagenome assembly RCUS01 (sample SAMN09932758, study PRJNA488358) | compost metagenome | isolation source: compost soil in cyclohexanecarboxylic | place: Germany: Experimental Botanical Garden | reverse complement strand
GGATGCCGTCGGCCGTGCGTTCATTCGTGAACTTCTCGGCCACCATGGCCGTGATACCCGTCAATTCGTCGGCCAGGTTCAGGGCCGCGTCCTCGCGCGGGTCGCCCGGCAACAGTTTGATGGCGCGCACGAGGCGCGGAAGATTCTCTACAACAATTGCTGGCAGCATTAGACGTTCCCTGCTTTCATTACGAGAAAATGCCCGTGCCCAGGCTGCGGCGCGTGCTGGAACGCGGCGCGCTGCGCGTGCTCGGCACTTGCTTGCGCAGGCGGTACAACAATTCCTTGGTGCTCCGCTGCAACATGGTCGGCTCTTCGTCCGGGTCGTCCGAATATTCCGCGTCGGCCAGGTCGGCGCTGTGGCGGAAGTCGGGGAACAGTTCGAACAGCGAGCGATCCCAGCCGTCTTCATTCGCTTGCGCCAGTTCGATGGCCAGCGGCACGACGTCGTTGTCGGACGAGGTCACGCCCGTCACGTACGGTCCCTTGATGACGATCTCGCCCGCCACTTCCAGAATTTCCTTCGGCGCCATCGAGAACAGGATGGCGAACGCCGTGGCGCCCCAGTCGGTGGCGGACGCTTCGAGCAGCAGTTCGCGGCGGCGCTCGGCGTCGTCGGTGGAAAACACCACGCCGTGGATGTGCGCGAACAGCGCCTCGGCGATGCGCTCAGGATCATCCTCGATCTGGTCGTCGCTCCAGGTGGCGGCGATGAAGGCCAGGCTGTCGGCCCAGGCCTTGGGCGGCACCAGCAGGGTGGCCAGCGACATCTTGCCGCCGTCGAAGCCGGCCAGATGCAGGGCCGTCACCTGCGGCGGAATGGCGCTGAGCACTTCCACCACGGCCAGGTCGCCGTACTGGTCGGCCGCGTCGGCAAACGCCTGCTCGGCGTGGCCCAGGGAACCGGACAGCACCAGTTCCGTGACCTGCTTCGTCAGCGCGGGAAGATTGCTCTTTTGCTCCGCATTTTGCTTGTCATTATCTGCCATGGTCATCTCCATCCTGGTCAAACATCTGGGCGAAATCGTCGGTGGCCTGGTCGTCGTCGTGATCGTCGTCGCCATCGTCATTGGCGGCCAGCTGGTCGAGCGACTGGTCGTCGTCGTCCCACAGGCGCGGATTCTTGTGCAAAAAGGCCGTGATGATGGCCTGGCGCGCCAGGTCGGGGAAGCTGTCTTCGATGGCGGCGTACATCTTGGCCGCTTCCGGATCGGCGCAGCTCGCCATGGAAAACACGCGGGCCGGGTCGCCGAACTCGTAGTCTTCGCTTTCGGCCAGCAAGCCTTTCGGATCGCTGAAGCTGATGTGGTCGACCAGCGCGAAGGCCAGCATGTTCACGTCTTCGATGCCGCCGCCGCTGGCATACTCGCCCACCAGCGCGTCAACCATGCTTTTGTAGTTCTTGCGGTTCGGCGGATCGCCGAGGATGCCTTCGATCTGGCCTTCCAGCTCGCGCGACTGATACGCGAATTCAGGGTGTACTCTTCTCATGCTGTGCTTTCCAATGTGATGCGCGGCGCTGTTATCAAAAGCGCCGTTGTTGTTGTTTTTCAAATCATTCGGGCTGGCCGGGAGGCAGCCAGCAGGCTTAGTCTGCTGGCAGTACCGTGCCGTGCAGGCGGAACACGCCGCACCACAGGGCATACGCTTCCGCTTCCGGGTCGATGATGATGCGGTGGTTCACGCTCTGGTCGTATTCGGCGCGCTTGGCCGGATCGGCCAGGATTTCATACGCCTTGGTCACGCTCTTGAAGCGGGCCTCGGCACCGGGGGCCTGGTTGCGGTCGGGGTGGAAGCGCATGGCCAGCGAACGGTAAACCTTCTTGATTTCATCGTCGCTGGCATTGGGCGCGACACCGAGGACGTTATATAAATTTTCCATATGAGGCTCCGGAGGCGCGAATTTCTACTAATTAAAGGCGAATTATCCTATAGAACGGCATCGGCGTCCCTTGCATGCCGGGAAATGGGGCCAAATACGTGCATATAAAGCGCTTGCGGTACGGTAAAATGCCTTTTACTGTCACTCTTTCGCATTGATCAATGAGCAACGATAAACCGAATACCGCCGCGCCAGCGCTGGCGCCCAATTTCTTGCGTAACATCATCGAAGCCGACCTGGCTGCCGGCACCCACGTGCGTCCCGGCCTGCCCCAGGTGATCACGCGTTTCCCGCCGGAGCCGAACGGCTACCTGCACGTGGGCCATGCCAAGTCGATCTGCGTCAACTTCGGCCTGGCGCGCGACTACGCCGGCCAGTGCAACCTGCGCTTCGATGACACCAACCCTGCCAAGGAAGAGCAGGAATACGTCGACACCATCATGGACAGCGTCAAATGGCTGGGCTTTGACTGGGAACCGCAGCAAGCCGATGGCCAGAGCCACCTGCACTACGCGAGCGACTATTTCGACCAGCTGTACGCGATGGCCGAGTACCTGATCACGGCCGGCTTTGCCTACGTGGACAGCCAGAGCGCCGAAGACATGGCCGCCAACCGCGGCAATTTCGGCCAGGCCGGCAAGAATTCGCCGTTCCGCGACCGTCCGCGCGATGAATCGCTGGCCCTGTTCCGCGCCATGAAGGCGGGCCAGTTCAAGGATGGCGAACACATCCTGCGCGCGAAGATGAGCGAAGATGCCATGAGTTCGCCGAACATGAACTTGCGCGACCCGGCCATCTACCGCATCCGCCACGCGCATCACCACCGCACGGGCGACGCCTGGTGCATCTATCCGATGTACGACTACACGCATCCGATCTCCGACGCGCTGGAAAACATCACGCATTCGATCTGCACCCTGGAATTCCAGGATCACCGCCCGTTCTACGACTGGCTGCTGGAAACCCTGTCGGCCGGCGGCTTCTTCAAGCAGCCGGTGCCGCACCAGTTCGAGTTCTCGCGCCTGAACCTGACCTACATCGTCACTAGCAAGCGCAAGCTGCGCCAGCTGGTGGAAGAAAACATCGTCGACGGCTGGGACGACCCGCGCATGCCGACCCTGGTGGGCATGCGCCGCCGCGGCTACACGCCGGAAGCGATCCAGCTGATGTGCGAACGCACGGGCGTGACGAAATCCGACGGCTGGATCGACTACAGCGTGCTGGAAGGCTGTTTGCGCGAAGACCTGGACCCGAAGGCGCCCCGTACGGTGGCCGTGCTGCGTCCGTTGAAACTGATCATCGACAATTTCCCCGAAGGCGAAAGCGTGGAATGCACGGCCCCCGTGCACCCGCACTTCCCCGAGCGCGGCCTGCGCACCTTCCCGATTTCGCGCGAGCTGTGGATCGAGGAAGACGACTTCATGGAAGTGCCGAACAAGGGCTATTTCCGCTTGTATCCGCCCATCGACGACAAACCGGGCAGCAAGGTACGCCTGCGCTACGGCTACGTGATCGAGTGCACGGGCTTTGACAAAGATGAAAACGGCAAGGTCATCGCCGTGCACTGCACCTACTTCCCGGACAGCAAGTCGGGTACGGAAGGCAGCGCCAACTACAAGGTCAAGGGCAATATGCACTGGGTCAGCGCAGCGACGGCGATCGCCGCCGAAGTGCGCCTGTACGACCGCCTGTTTACCGACCCGCAGCCGGACGCGGGCGGCAAGGACTTCAAGCTGGCCTTGAATCCGCTGGCCAAGGACGTGGTGCAGGCGTGGCTGGAGCCGGGCGCGGAACTGGCCCAGCCGGAAGAGCGCTTCCAGTTCGAGCGTCACGGCTATTTTGCGGCCGACCGGGTCGACAGCCAGCCAGGCAAACCTGTCTTCAACCGCATCGTCACCCTGAAAGACAGCTGGCAGCCGGCCAAGTAAAGCAACAGCCAAGGCACCAGGCAACACACGAAAAAAACCGCTGCGGCGGTTTTTTTTCGTTTCAACAAGATCCTGTACGCCGAAAAATATTGCCAGTTGACTACATCGGCCATAGTTTTGTATATTATGCAGCTATTGAGCAATTTACAATTTCAATAGCAGTTGCGCAACCCAGTAACGCCACCTCCCCAGGCGGCACCGATTCCTCTTCCTGATGCGGATGGCGATGTCTCCTAATGCTGGTGAGCAACAATTAGCGCTGGAAAGAAGACCGCTGTGGCTGCTTGGCGTGGTCCTGTCGACAATGGTGGGCATGCTGTTCTACATGGCCGCCTCGCTGTCGATCGAGAACGATGCCAGCGACCTGTTCAACAATCTGGCGCGCAGCGCCCGGCAAAGCATCGAAACCCGTGTCCAGGCCTATGGCAACCTGCTGCGCGGCGCGGCCAGCCTGTTCCGTGCCAGCGAGCATGTGAGCCGCGAGCAGTTTCACCGCTACGTGGAAAACATGGACTTGCCGCAAAACTATCCGGGCGTGATGAACCTCAATTACGCCGAGGAACTGAGCGAGGCACGGCGGCCCGCCTTCGAGGCTGCCATGCGGCGCGACTATCCACCCGGCAGCGACGGCTATCCCGCCTTCGCCATCCACCCGCCCGGTGTGCGCGACAGTTATTCCGTGCTCGTCTACCTGGAACCGCTCGCCAGCGCGGAAGACAAATATGGCTATGACATCGCGGCACGCCCCCTGATCGCGGAAACCCTGGCCGCGTCGCGCGACTCGGGGCACATCAGCAACTCCGGCACGCCCGTGCCGATGGAAGGCCGGCCGCAATTGACGGGCATGGCCATGCGTCTGCCCGTGTACCGCCTCGGCATGCCGACCGGCACCGTCGAGCAACGGCGCGCCGCCTACCAGGGTTCCGTCGGCATCGGCTACGACCTGGTGACCATGGTACGCAGCGCGCTGGCCGACATGCCGGTACGCAATGTACGCCTGACCCTGTTCGATATCGGCCCGCAGGCGCGCGCGCCGCTGGACTTGCCGCACAGCATGCGCCCCATCTTCGACAGCACCACGGCGGGCCTGCACGCGCCATGGTGGCAGCCTGCCAATTCCGGCAAATACCTGAGCAGCACCATGCTGATCGATTACAACGGCCGCGTCTGGCAAGCCCTGTTCAGCGTGCGCAAGAGCGACCTGTACACGCGCTTCGATGCCTACCTGCCGTGGCTGGCCATGCTGGTGGGCTTTTGCAGCGCCATGCTGTTATATATGCTGTTCCACACGCTGTCGTCGTCGCGCCGGCGCGCCATCCAGATGGCCACGGGCATGACGCAGGAATTGCGTGCCAGCCAGATCCGCCTGCAGCTGTCGCACCAGAAACTGCGCCGGCTGGCGGCGCACGCCGACCAGATCAAGGAAGAGGAACGCAAACGCATCGCGCGCGAGATTCACGATGACCTGGGCCAGAACCTGCTGGTGCTGCGCATCGACGCCGACATGCTGGCCTCGCGCACGCAGCGCCGCCATCCGCGCCTGAACGCCCGCGCCCGCTCCACCCTGGACCAGATCGACGCCACCATCAAGAGCGTGCGCCAGATCATCAACGACTTGCGCCCCACCGTGCTCGACCTGGGCGTGAATGCGGCCGTCGAATGGCAGGTGGCGCAGTTCCGCCTGCGCACGGGCATCGCCTGTGAAGTGACGGAAAACCATGACGATATCTGCCTGAGCGACCAGTGCGCGACGGCCCTGTTCCGCATCCTGCAAGAGTCGCTGAGCAATATTTCCCAGCATGCCAATGCCAGCCGGGTGCAGGTCAAGCTGGAAAAGTGCCGCGATACGGTGTCGATGAGCATCCGCGACAACGGCGTGGGCGCGGCCATCGACGGGCGCAACAAGCTGGGTTCGTTCGGCCTGGTGGGCATCGAGGAGCGCATCAAACTGCTGGGCGGCACCTTCTACATCGACAGCAGCCCCGGCGCCGGCATGTGCGTGCACGTCAGCGTGCCGCTGGGTGCCGACGCCACCCGCTTCCCCTACCAGGACGACACCCGCGCCAGCGCCTGATCAGCAGCGTTTCAAGCAAGCTGAGCTTGCGTATTTTGTAATTAGATGCAATATTGATGTAAAACAACATCACGCGCCTGCCCGCCATGGGCAGGTTTTCCTTTGCATCTAGCCAGGAGCTCACACCACCACCTTCTCTTGCCGCACCCTTCTTTCCACTATGCGCTTACTCACAAGGACACTCATGGATACGAACGACAGTTTCAAGGCTATTGCCGATTTGAATTTGGACGCGATCAAGGTCAAGCTGATGCACCGGGAATCCGGCGAGGGATGGAGCCTGGAAAAGGCCAATGCGGTGGAGTTCGAGTATCGCCGCTTCCTCATCCTGATGAAGCAGTTTCCCCAGGAAGAGACGGCGCCGCTGATGGATGTCGATACCTTCTGGCACTATCACATTCTCGACACCCTGAAATACGCGGCCGATTGCGAGCAGGTGTTCGGCTACTTCCTGCACCACTTCCCCTACATCGGCCTGCGCGGCGAAGATGACGAAGCGGCGCACGTGCGCGTGGGCGAGCGCATGAAAGAGCTCTACGAACAGACATTCGGGGAAGATTATATCCGCGCAGAAACGGCGTATTCGGGACGCGCCGTCCAGGCGGCGTATTCGGGACGGGCCGTGCAAACAGCGTATTCGGGTCGCGCCGTGCAAACGGCGTTTTCCAGTGCGGCGGTGCAGGCGACAGCGTATTCGGGCAGAGCCGTGCAAACGGCGTTCTCCAGTGCCGCGGTACAGGCGACCGCGTACTCGGGCCGGGCCGTACAAACCGCGTTTTCCAGTGCTGCCGTGCAGGCAACGGCCTATTCGGGCCGCGCTACCGTTGCTGCCAATACCGCATTTTCCAGCGCGCCCGGCAGCTTGGCCGCGGCGGTGGTCAAGTCGTCCTCGACTGGCCTGGAAATGGGGCGTTTCTATGTCGATCGTCCGGCGCTGGGCCCGGACACACAATAGAAAAACGGGAAACAGGTATGGCTGCCGCACGCGGCAAGCCTGATATGCAAGACGGCACCTCTCAGTTTGCCGTCTGTCAGGCGCTCTTAGGCAGCCATCAACTCGCGCAGTTCGCGGATGCTGAAATCGCTGATTTCGTGCATGCGAATCAGGATCGTGGCGCCGATCGGCAAGGTATTGTGACGAATCTTGCTGATGACGGGAGGTGCCACTTCCAGTGCGCGCGACAGGGCGGCATCATTTTTCAGCTGCAGCTTGTCGATGATCGCATCGAGGACGCGATTCGGGTTGTAGGTAGGCAAAGAGGTAATTTGTTTGAGAGACATGATTGAAAATCCGTACTTGTTGTATTAATGCTCGAAGAGACCGAATGTCGCTTTTGCAATAATTCAGGGTAAACACACTAAAAAGCGCCATCACTTATGCGGTTTCTATCCCGCAAACAATATAATACACGCTATTGTTGATTTTTGCGTAACTTAAAGCAAAATTGTGATAATTGAAGAGAATTGACGCACTTGGAATGTGCTAGAGGATAACTCAAAATGGAAAAATTTGCTGCAAGTCATCAATTTTTACGATGAGCAACACCGCTGTGCATGAGCCAAGCTATCGTCATCAAGGCACCCAGGCGGGCTATTTCCGCTGACAGGCGCCAGCTTTGGTGCCAGCTTTGCGCCGCGACACTGGCCACTGGCGGCTCGATGCGGCTCCAGCACAGTTGACGGCGGATTTCTTCGGGCGGCGGCGGCGGCAGCACTGCATGTTCGCGGCGGCGCATGTACGCGCGCACCTGTTCCTTGCTGGGATGGCTGATGGGATGCATCGGACGCTCCTGCGGACCGGACACATCGTCACGCTAACTGCCCAGCCCGCCACAAATAGGCGAAATGCGTGACGACCTTGCTCACCATATCGCCACGCCGCCACCGCGCGTTTGCGCCAGATCAAGTGCGGCGCCGCGGCGTTGCACCGCGACGACCCACCCTGCCGGCCCTGCGGGCGCGGCTTTTATTACCTTACTGCTTCGCTGCCTGACTGCCTTACTTCTTTTGCTGGCGCACGCGCTGCTGCTGCTTTTCCTGGGTCTGCTGGCGGTTCTGCTTGCGCTCGAACAGGGTCACGGCGTCCTTCTTGGCTTGCTCGACGGTCCGCATGGCTTCATGCGCATCGTGCGGCACGAAAAATTCCGCGTCCTGGGCAGCCACGACCAGCTTGATGGCCGCTTCGTCGTCCAGGTCATACAGTTCCGTCAGGACGGTCGTGACCTCGTCCAGGTATTCTTCGTAAGTCAGGGTGGTCATGCTGTATTCCTTTAATAGTGGTGCCCGGCAGGAACGGCGCGCGCCGCGCCGCGCCGTAAAAAGTGCGGAGATAACCGGCCATTTTACCCGATGCGGGCGCCGCTGGCTGCCAGCATTTGCAAGGCATCGGCCACGCGCGGGTAACGCAGGCGCACGCCCAGCTCGCGCTTCAGGCGCGCATTGTCCAGGCGGCGCGACTCGGACATGAACGACAGCAGCATCGGCGTGACCACTTGCTGTAGCGCGGCACGCGGCAGGCGCGGAGGACGCGGCAAGCCGAAGGTATCGGCCACGGCGTCGAAATACTCGGCCATCCTGAGTTCGCTGTCATCGCTGGCGTGGTACACGCGCCCAGGCTTGCCACGCCACAAGGCACGCTCGATGATGCGCGCCAGGTCCTCGGCATGGATATGGTTGGTATACACATCGTCCGCGGCGGCCAGCGCCGGCGTGCCTTCGCGCAAGCGTTTCAGCGGCAGGCGGTCATCCGCATAAATGCCGGGCACGCGCAGGATGGCTGCGCGGCTGGCGCGGCGCGCGCCCCAGGCCCGCAGCACCTGCTCCGCATCCACGCGCCGCCTGGCGCGCGCATTGGCGGGCGCCACGGGCCGCGTTTCCGCCACGCTGGCGCCGCCGCAATCGCCATACACGCCGCTGGTGCTGACATACACCAGGCGGGCATGCTCGGGTAAAATGGCGGCCAGATTGCGCGTGCGCCGGTCCAGCAAGCCGGACGACATGGGCGGCGCCAGGTGCACGATGCTCGGTGCCAGGCCGGCCAGCCGCTTCAGGCTGGCGCGGTCGTCCAGGTTGGCCACGATGGGCACGGCACCGGCCGCCCGCAGCTCTGCGCAGCGCGCTGGCTGGCTGGTGACGGCAAAGACGCGAAAGCGCCCGCGCAGCAAGGGCAGCAAACGCATGCCGACGTCGCCACAGCCGAGAATCAGCAGGCGCGGCAGGCCTACAGGCTGGCGCAAAGAATGCATTAACATATTTTTCATCTCAAGGATTGTATGACTTTTCAAGTTACTGTTCAGCCCAGCGGCCACCAATTCAGCTGCGAAGCGGACGAAACCGTGCTGGCGGCGGCGATCCGCGCCGGCGTGGGCTTGCCATATGGCTGCAAAAATGGCGCCTGCGGCTCCTGCAAGGGCAAGGTTGTTGCCGGCACCGTCCAGCACAAGGCGCACCAGCAACGCGCCCTGACGCCGGAAGAAGAAGCGGCGGGCTACTCGCTGTTCTGCTGCGCCACCACGGATGCCGACCTCGTCATCGAAGCGCGCGAAGTGGCTGGCAGCAGCGACTACCCGATCAAGAAAATGCCCTCGCGCGTGACGACGATGGAAAAAGTCGCCCCCGACGTCATCGTGCTGACCTTGCAGCTGCCAGCCAGCGAGCGCCTGCAGTACCGCGCCGGACAGTATATCGAAATCATGCTGCGCGACAATAAACGCCGCAGCTACAGCATGGCCAGCGCGCCCGCCGACGGCGGCCCCGTGACCCTGCACATCCGCCACCTTCCCGGCGGCCTGTTCACCGACCAGGTGTTTGGCACCATGAAAGAGCGCGACATCCTGCGCTTCGAAGGCCCGATGGGCACCTTCTTCCTGCGCGAAGACAGCGACAAGCCCGTCGTGCTGCTGGCCTCGGGCACGGGCTTTGCCCCGCTGAAAGCCATTGTCGAGCAGATGATCAGCGCGCAATCCACGCGTCCGATCACGCTGTACTGGGGCGGGCGCCGTCCGCACGACCTGTACATGGACGCGCTGTGCCGCCAGTGGGCCGCCAACTTGCCGCAGTTCACCTACGTGCCAGTCGTCTCGGAAGCCTTGCCGGAAGACGCCTGGAGCGGCCGCACGGGTTTCGTGCACCAGGCTGTCATCGCCGACTTGCCAGACCTGTCCGGCCACCAGGTATATGCGTGCGGCGCGCCCGTGATGGTCGACTCGGCCCACCGCGATTTCGTGCAGCAATGCGGCTTGCCTGACGACGAGTTCTACGCCGACGCCTTCACCACCGAAGCCGACCTGGCCAAGTAAGCAGCACCGTCCAGACGGCGGGGCTGCCGGGGCGGCGCCCGCCGCCGCGTTTGCCCCTGCCACTCCGCTGTTTCCTGGAAATATCATGTCTCTCGCTTCCGCCGGCAACGGCTTCAGTATCCTGCGCCAACGCAACTTCGCCTGTTACCTGTCCGCCCGCGTGCTGGGCACGGTCGCCGTGCAGATGCAAAGCGTGGCCATCGGCGTGCAGGTGTATCAGCTGACGGGCAGCCTGTTCGACCTGGGCCTGATCGGCCTGGCCCAGTTCGCGCCCTTCCTCGTGCTGATCCTGCCGGCCGGCCACGTGGCCGACCGCTACAACCGCCGCAACATCATCGCCTGCTGCCTGGCGGCGCAGCTCGCTTGCGCGCTGGCCCTGCTGGCCTTCACCTTGAACGGCCTGTCCATCGTCTGGCCCGTGTTTGCCGTGCTGGTGCTGTTCGGCAGCGCGCGCGCCC
>RCUS01001737.1_pt1 | contig 10646 bp, 7 predicted proteins | sample 2166221 | NCBI WGS metagenome assembly RCUS01 (sample SAMN09932758, study PRJNA488358) | compost metagenome | isolation source: compost soil in cyclohexanecarboxylic | place: Germany: Experimental Botanical Garden | reverse complement strand
AGACCAAACAGACCAAATAGCTCAAATAGACCCAACAAACCCAAGAGACGCAACAGACCTAACAAACCCAAGATGCGCAACAGACCCAGCAAACCCAGCAGACCCAGCACACTCAACTGTCACGGCAGTTCCGCTATGGCCCGTGCCCGACAACGCCATGCTGTCTGTCTTGTTGCCAAGCTCTCCCTGGGGACGCAACGTAGCCAGGCTGTCCTGACCACAGCAACTGGTGCCACAGCAACGGGGCCTTTGTGGGCTGCGCGCAGGGTGCGGTACGGGCATAAGCCTGGTGGCACGGGGACGCGGGGTTCGAGTGCACGGTACGGCTGCGCGGTGTCAGGCCTGCTGCCACGGCGGCGCCGCCGCTGGCTTCGGTGGTTCCGGCAGGCCATCTGTCTTGCTGCTGAGTACCCTTGGCGTGCCGCGAAAGTCGGCCGTGTGCAAGGTGACGGGCCGGCGCCAGACGCGGGCGATATATGCCAGCACCTGCTGGGCCTGCTCAAGGTCGAGTCCGCGTCCGTCGCGCAGGTGGTCGTGCCGCAGCACCAGGCTGCCATCGTCGTTGAGCAGGGTGGCGGCGATGCAGGGCGCGCCATAATGGTATTTGGGCGCCAGGATGGCTTCGCGTATGGCGTGGATGTCGCGGCTGGCCAGCCGGGTTTCGCCGTCGCGCCGGCTCTCATGCACAAACAGGCCCAGGCGGTCGGCCAGCGCATCGTCCAGATAGTTGCGGATGAAACTGAAATCATCGTCTTCCTGGCAAATCTGCCGCGCGCGGGCCATGCCCTCGCGTTCGATGATTGACTCCCACATGCAAAAACCCAGATGATAGGGGTTGATGGCCAGAGCCTGCTGGTGGCTGCCCGCATAAGGGCGCACGACGTCCGAATGGGCGCGGATGGCAGACAGGTAGAGCGAGGGCGGCAGGAACGACGCTTCGCGCAGCAGCCGTGCATGCCAGTACGAAGCCCAGCCTTCATTCATGATCTGGCAGGCAAAGACAGGATAGAAGTAAAACGACTCTTCGCGTACGGCCAGGAAGATGTCGCGTTCCCAGTCTGCCAGTTCCGGCCCGTAGCGGGCAATGAACCACAGCAGATCGTATTCAGCATGCGGCGGCAGCAGGGTGCGCGCCGGTGCACCGGCCACTTCGCCGGGGCCGCCCGGGGACGGTGGCGGGGACGCGCCGGGCAGGCGCGCGTAGCGGCGCGCGAACGGCCCAGGCGGGCCATCGTCAGCGCTGGCCACGGCCTGGGCAGGATACGCGGGACGGTGCAGCGCCATCTGCACGTCCACGTGCTGTTCCAGCGCAAGGGCCGCGTCGAGCACGGCTTCCACCTTGTCCTGGCCATGGCGCAACAGCGCCGCTTCGATGCGCTGCGCACGCGCCGCGCTTTGTTCCAGGATGTGCTGGCCGGCCATGGCGCCGAAGCGCACGAACAGCGCATTGCGCCGTGCAAAGTCCGCATGGCCCAGCACATGGGCTGTCACCAGGGTGTTTTCCGCCACCGAGTTGTCTTCCGCCATGTAGGCATGGCAGGGGTCGCCTGGGAACATGACCTCAAAAATATGCGAATGGCCCATCTTCTGGTGCACGAGCTGATGAATGTAGCGCACGCCAAACGACCAGTGGCGCATGCGCACGGGCAATCCGTAAATGGCGATCTCCGCCATGAAGCTGTTGGGTACGAGTTCAAAGTCGACAGGGGAGAATTCCAGGCCCAGTTCCAGCGCCAGCGTCTCGATGCGCGCCGCATGGCTGGCCAGGGTGCCGGCCGCTGCACCGCTTGTGCCTGGCAGCGGAGCGCCATCGCTTGCGGGCATTTGCTGCGCCGCCGCAGCCTCGGTAGCGCCAGGCGTTGCACGCGCTGCCTCGCCCGGCGCCGCATCACCGGTGCCGCGATCATCACCGTGGCAGCCTCCCCAGCGCATGCAAGAGCGCATGCAACTACTCGTGCAACCGCGCGTGCAGCCGCCCATGCCACCGCCATGGGCAGCACTCCCGCCACGGTCCGCCGCACTAGCCAAGTCACCATCCATGTCCTTGATACTGCCAGCATTCATGCCGTCTCCTCCTGGCTGGCCGCCTCGTGCTGGAAAAAGGTGCGGATGGCCGCCCACACGTCATCCGGCCTGGCCAGGATGCTGCTGTGCAGCGGCAAACCATGGCGCGCGTGTTCGGCGCACAGGCGGTGCATTTCCGTTTCCAGGCTGCGCGGCACGCCCGGCACCGTTTCCACGTAGCCCACATAGTTGAGCATGCCAGCCAGGTGGCCCAGGGCCAGGCTGGCCGCCTGCCGGTCTTCGCTGAAGTTTTCGCCATCGGAGGCATAGAACAGGTAGCCGTTGTACTGGCCGCTGGCGTAGCGTTCCTGCAAAATTGTGCGGCTCAACTGGAATGCGCTCGATGCCATGGTGCCGCCCATGCCGTTGACCTGGAAGAACTCGCTCTCGGAAAACTCCCAGGCGCGCGTCGTATGGGCGATAAAGCGCGTTTCCACGCGTGCATAGCTGCGGCGCAAGCCTTGCAAGGCAAAGAAAAAGAAGGATTTGGCCAGCTTGCGCTCGGCTTGCGCCATGCTGGCCGAGACATCCATGACGAACAGCACGACGGCTTGCGCGCTGGGACGCGGCCGGGCCAGCACTTGCCGGTAGCGCAGGTCGTCGTTGGTGAATGCCACGGGGTTCTGCTGCAGCGCGCGCCGCTTGATGGCCTCCTTGACCGTGCGCCGCCTGTCGAGACGGGCGCGGGCGCCATGGCGGTCCAGGCCGGCACGCACCAGTTGCACCTCGTCGATCGCACCGAGATGGCGTGGCTTGAGGTGGGGCAGTTTCAAGGTTTCCCACAGCCAGTCCATGATGTCGTCGACGGTAAATTCCAGCAGCAGGCGTACTTCGCCTTCGCCATTGCCCCCGGCGCCCGGCGTCTCGGACTCGTCCGTGCCAACGGGCCGCGCCGCGCGCAGCAGGTCGCCGGGCTGGCCGTCGCCCTGGCCCGCGCCGTTGCTGCTGCGGGGCTGGGCCAGGCGGAAATGCGCATGTTCGAGCAGGCGCACGGGCACCTGGACACTGCGCTGCTGCGGCCCGCCGATCAGGTCGGGGCTGGCGATCAGCTCGGGCAGGTGGGCTTGCACCGCTTCGCGCACCTTCTGGTTATGCCGCAGCCAGTCGCGCGCGCCGCGCGAAAACAGCGCATACCAGGGCCGGGCCAGCCTGCCACCGGCGTGGGCGCTATCAGGCGGCGCCCCAGGCAGGGGCGTCTCGGGCTGCGGCGTCGCCGAAAGCAGCGTCCCCGCCCTGGGCGGGCCAGGCAGCGCTGTGCCAGTCGCCGACGGCGCGGGCGACGATGGTTGAGTCGATGATGATCCAGCAGATGATGATGCCGCCGATGATGATGCCGCCGATGATGATGCAGCCGGCGAAGACCGGCTTGACGATGATGCATCCGGCCCGTTTGATGCTGTAGCCGGCACCGCCGCAGGCGCCTTCGCCAGCGGGCTATCTTGCCGTCTGCCGCCCTCCGGTGTCAGCGTGGTGGACATTCCTACTCCTGCGCCAGCAAGGTGGTGACGTAGTTGAGCGCCTCGCGCGCGCTGTGGGCGTCATAGCCGTATTCATCGACCAGGCGCTGCTCGACGGCGGATATCTTGGCCCGCACATCGTCATCAGGCCGCTTGGCCGAGCTGACCAGGCGCAGGACGTCGCGCCGCTGTTCGAACAGATACTGCTGGATGGCGTCGTGCAAGGGCAGATGGCTGGCCAACCCGAAGGTCTCGCCCCGTTTGAAGGCACCCATGGCCTTGCGCACCACTTCCTGGCGGAATGATTGCTTGCCTGAATCGGTGATATGGATCTTTTCTTCCACGGCGCGCAGGAAGCGCTCATCGGGCCGGCGTTCTTCGCTGGTGATGGGGTCGCGGATTTGCCGGTTGTCCAGCATGGCTTCGACCTCATCGAGATATTTGTTCAGCAAGTCTTGCGCCTCTTGCTCAAAAGAGACGAACAGCGCCTTGTGCACGTCAGCCTTGACCCAGCGGTTGTAGAAATCCTTGCGCGTCAGCACCAGGTAATCGATCCATTTGCGCTTGCGCCGGGGTTCGATGCGCGCGTCGCTCTCGATGCCGTCCTTCAGGGCCAGCAGCACATCCATGGTCGACAGGCTGTTGCGCTGGGCGCCGATGATGGCGTGCGACAAGGCATTGATGACAAAACGTGGCGATACGCCCGCCAGGCCCTCGTCGGGCGACCTGTCGTGCTCGCGCAAGCGCCTGACCTCGGCCGCATGCAGGTCGTCCACCTCTTCATTCGCATAGATGCGCAGCTTCTTGACGAGGTCGGCTTCCTTGTCGTCGCCGTCCGGCATGCGGCTCAGAATGGCGAACACTGCCGCAGCATGCAGCGCGTGGGGGTCGATGTGCACGTCGCGGAAGGCGGGCGCCGCCGAGCGGATCAGCTTGTGGTAGATGCGCGCTTCTTCGCGGTAGTTGAGCGTGTAGGGCACCTGGACGATGACCATGCGGTCGAGCAGGGCTTCGTTTTCGCTTTCTTGCAGGAACTTGCGAAATTCCGCCAGGTTGGTGTGGGCGAGGATCGATACATCGAGGTAGATCAGGGGAAAGCGCGATACCTTGACATTCTTTTCCTGTGTCAAGGTCAGCAGCAAGTAGAGAAATTCGCGCTTGACCTTGAGGATCTCAATCATTTCCAGCATCCCCCGGCTGGCCGCATACACGGCGCCCGACCACGACCACGCGCGCGGGTCGCCTTCATCGCCATACTGCGCCACTTTCGACAGGTCAACGGAACCCACCAGGTCGGCCAGGTCGGCCGTGGTCGGATCGTGCGGCGCATAGGTGCCGATGCCGCAGCGGCCCGCTTCCGAGATGGCGATGCGCTCGACAGGCATGCGCAGGAAGTCACCCTGGTATTGTTCTTCCAGGCGCGCACTGCAGTGCGGACACAGTTCGCCATGGATGTCGACGCCGTAGCTGGCGCGGAAATCGGCGCGCATGCCGTGCGGCACCAGTTGCAGCGGCGATTCATGCACGGGACAGCCGGCGATGCCGTACAGCGCGCCTTCCTCGCTGCGGCTGTATGCTTCCAGGCCCCGCTTGAGCAGGATCACCATGGTCGACTTGCCGCCAGAAGGGGGGCCCAGCAGCAGAAGCATGCGCCGTCCCACCTCGGAGCCGGCGGCGGCCGCCTTGAAATAGGCGGCCACGCGGTCGATGGCGTCGTCGATGCCGAACAGTTCATCGTCGAACAGGCGGCAACGGAAATGGCCATCGCTGTCGGTGTGGCCATTCCAGCGCATCATGTCCCACAGATACTGGTGGGCGCTGCGCGCCAGCAGCGTGGCGTTGGCGGGCATTACCTGGTCGATGAAGTCGGCGAAACTGCCGCGCCAGGGACTGAGGCGGTGCTGCGCGCTGTAGGCCGCCATGCTGCGCACGAAGTGCCCACGCTGGCTTTCGCCCGCTGCTGCTGTGTCTGCCGCTGCTGCCGCCGCCGGCGGCGCGGCGCCGTCCGCCAGCGGCGGTTGCGCAGCCGCCGCGCCGGCGGCATCCGTGGTCGTGCGTAAGCTCGTCATCGCTGTTCCATCCTCGCTTTCCCCTTGCGGCATGCCTGGTGCGGCGCAGGTCCTGGCACGCCCCGGCCAGGAACACTGGTCCTGCCGTCGCCTGGCTGGCTTGCCGCCTGCCGTGGCACGGCGTCACCGGCTAGCTACAGAACCTGCCGTTCGCGCGCTCGTCGGACATTCATCCGACATCGCTTGATCATGCCTCGACCATTCATTGCGCATTCATCGCGCATTCATCGACCATTCCTTGAGCATGCCTGCCGTCCACGCGCCACGGCCTGCAGCTGGTTTGCCCAGTATAGGATGGCGCCCCTGTTCACACACCTGATCTGGCGCAAGCTTGAAAACGGAACTATTTCAGCCATCCATTCCACCCATTGCCATGGCCGCCGCGCCTTCGCGCCGTTCGATGCAGATCAATATGCCGTGGTGTGACCGGCCCACACTGGCAGTTCCAGAGCGACTACCGGGAGCACATCATGTTTGGCAATGACAATGGTTTCAGCCCACCGCCGGGGAACGGCGGGGGCAGGGCGCAGAGCCCCGACGATGAAGAGGCGGTAGAGCAGTTTGCCGCGCCGGGGGAGGGCGATGGCGACATCGAGACGGCGTCCGTGGCGGACGTGGCCGACGCCTTGAGCGGGGTCAGCATGGAATTGCTGGAAATTAAGCGCAGCATCGAGGATGGCATGCGCCAGGCGATCCTGCAGGCGGGCAACGTGCGCGCGGCCGACGCCTTCAGCGACGCGGGCAATATCCAGGGCGTGGCGATCGGCCTGGGCGAAGGCGCCAGCGACAGCTCGTCCGGCGAACCGGGCATGCCGGCCCTGACCCTGTATGTGGCCGAGCCCACTTCCGTCGATCGCGCCAAGGCCGCCATCGTGAGCGCCATGGGCCTGCGCGCCGTGGCCAGCGACAATGTGCCTGTGAATATAGTCGTCACGGGCGTCATCGACGCCCAGCCCCACCGTTTCCGCTTGCGTCCGGCGCCCGGTGGCGTGTCCGTCGGGCACTTCCGGATCACCGCCGGCACCATAGGCTGCCTGGCCCTGGGCCGCAGCGCGCCACGCAACAACCGCTTGATGATCCTGAGTAACAATCACGTGCTGGCCAATTCCAACGGCGGCGTCTTCAATGACTGCATCGTGCAGCCTGGCCCCATCGATGGCGGACGCTGTCCGCAAGACCAGGTGGCGGTGCTGGAACGCTTCGTGCCCATCAATTTCACCGGCGGCGTCAATTTTGTCGATTGCGCCACCGGCTGGGCCTGGCCCGACCGCGTGCGGCGCGAACTCGTGTACCTGAGCGGCGGCGTGCCGGCCTACTTCCGCATCAGCAATGCGCTGGTGGCGCCCACTTTGGGCATGATGGTGGGCAAGTCTGGACGCACCACGCAATTGACGCAGGGCCGCATCACGGGCCTGGGCGCCACCATCAACGTCAATTACGGCGGTGGCCGCATCGCGCTGTTCCAGGACCAGATCGCCATTACGGGCGTCAGCGGTGCGTTCAGCGCCGGCGGCGATTCCGGGTCGTCCATCTGGACCTGGAACCAGCAGCGTAACCCTGTCGGCCTGCTGTTTGCCGGCGGTGGCAACATCACATTTGCCAACCAGATGCGCAGGGTGGTGGTGGCGCTCGATATCAATTTGTATACTTGAGTGCGGCAACAGACGCCGGCGTTGTGCCGCCTTGCATAATGCCCGCTTTTGCACGAAGATGATCTTGTCCGGACAGCAGCCATGCGTGGTGCAGCCTGCAATGAGGCGCTGGCGCCCGATGCCCGGGTGTATCATGGACAGTATCAGGAGAGATTGTCATGTCAAACAGTAAATTTACACAATCGCCCCACGCCGTTTTCGAGGATGCCGCCATGCCGTACCTGCCGGACGAGTCCACAGGGCAGGGTGCTGCGGGCATGCTGCAGCAGGGCCATCTTGCTTCGCACGGCCGCCTCGAAGCGGCGAAACGGCGCAACGAACGGGCATTGATGGCCATCGACGGGGTGGAAGGCGTCAGCTTGGGACAGACCGCTGTCGGCAAGGAAGCACTTGTCGTGTACCTGCGCGATGCATCCGTCAGGCGGCGCGTGCCGCTGCAGGTGGAGGGCTATCCGGTGGAAATGAGCATCACGGGCCAGATCGATATCCAGCGCTGGTAAGAACGCCGGCCTGACCCGGCCTGGCTGGCGCCGTCAGGCGTGTATGCACGGATGCACGCATGAGCGCATGCACGCCGGCCGGATTCCTGTCCGTTTGCCTGCAATAGAGCCTGCGCCATGCCGGATGCCATGACGCAGCTTGGTAACGCTTGCCGCCGAGTAGGGCAAAGGCCCTGCCGCAAGGCGGTGGAACGACCATACTGGCGGCCTTTCCTGCCTTGCCTTGCCTTGCCTTGCCATTTACACTTGCTGCCGGGCTCGACTGGCGTTGCTTGACTAGCCAGATCGGCGTTACTTGCTCAAGCGGCCTATCGCTTCGGCCACGCCCGCGCCATAGGCCGGGTCGCACAGGGTGCAATTGCCGATGTGGCGTTGTTTGACCTGCTCCGAGGCGCCCGAGATGGCGCGCGCCGTATTGTCGAACAGCACTTGCTGCTGTGCCGGGGTCATCAGGCGGAACAGGGCGCGCGGCTGCGAATAATAATCTTCGTCAACGCGGTGGTTCCAGTGGTCGGCCGCGCCTTCCAGAGTCAGCGGCGGTTCACGGAAATCGGGCTGTTCCGCCCATTCCTGCTCGCTGTTCGGTTCATAGCCCAGGGTGCCGCCCATGTTGCCATCGACCCGCATCTGGCCGTCGCGGTGGTAGCTGTGGAACGGGCACTTCGGCGCGTTGACGGGGATATGGCTGTGGTTGACACCGAGGCGGTAGCGCTGCGCGTCGCCGTACGAGAACAAGCGGCCTTGCAGCATCTTGTCCGGCGAAAAACTGATGCCAGGCACCACGTTGGCCGGGTTGAAGGCCGCTTGCTCGACTTCGGCAAAGTGGTTGTCCGCATTGCGGTTCAGTTCCAGCACGCCCACTTCGATCAGCGGATAGTCGCCATGCGGCCAGACTTTCGACAGGTCGAAGGGATTGATGTGGTACGTCCCCGCCTCTTTTTCCGGCATGATCTGCACGTACAGCGTCCAGCGGGGGAAATCCTTGTTCTCGATGCTGTCATACAGGTCGCGGTGCGAGCTTTCGCGGTCCTTGCCCACCAGCTCCTCGGCTTCCTGGTCCGTCAGGTTCTGAATGCCTTGCTGGGTTTTAAAGGTGAACTTGACCCAGAAACGCTCGTTTTGCGCATTCAGGAAGCTGAAAGTGTGGCTGCCGAAGCCATGCATGTGGCGGAAGCTGCGCGGCAAGCCACGGTCGCTCATCACTACCGTCACCTGGTGCAGCGCCTCGGGCAGCGATGACCAGAAATCCCAGTTGCTGTTGGCGCTGCGCAGGCCCGTGCGCGGATCGCGCTTGATGGCGTGGTTCAGGTCGGGGAATTTCAGCGGGTCGCGCATGAAGAACACGGGCGTGTTGTTGCCGACCAGGTCCCAGTTGCCTTCTTCCGTGTAGAACTTCAGGGCGAAGCCGCGGATGTCGCGTTCCGCATCGGCCGCGCCGCGTTCGCCTGCCACCGTGGAAAAGCGCGCAAACATGGGAGTTTGCTTGCCCACCGCGCCAAAAATCTTCGCCCGCGTGTAGCGTGTGATGTCGTGCGTGACGGTAAACGTGCCGTACGCGCCGGAACCCTTGGCATGCATGCGGCGTTCGGGGATGACTTCGCGGTCGAAGTGGGCCAGCTTTTCCAGGAACCACACATCTTGCAACAGGGCAGGGCCACGCGGGCCGGCCGTCTGGATGTTCTGATTATCGACAACAGGCGCGCCAAAGGCGGTGGTCAGCTTTTTCATTGGACTCTTTCTTTCGTGGCTAGGCAGAGCAATGGACGCGCCGGCGCTACTCAAACACTGGCTGGGTTGAATGAACACTCACCGGGGCTGGTCCAGAGTAAAATTTCTAAAATGCAAGCCAGTGTAAACTTTTTTGTGCGGCATGGCTTGCCACGCCGTCCGAGCGAGCTCAGGCGGCGTACTTGCATCATAAGCGCTGAGTAGCAGCCGCTCCCGCACGCTTGCAAATTGCAAGTATATAAAGCCAGGTGGTGCGTGCGCCACTGGCCTTTTGTCCAGGTTGTCTACGCCGTTGTTAAAACTTGTTCCAGTTATTATGCCGGTGCTCCGTCGCTTCCTTCATCAGGTGGCCGGCGCGCAGCGCGTCGTCCGCTTGCACTGTCATGGCCAGTTCCTGGATGGCGGGCGGGTATTCATGGTGGGCCGCTTCTTCCAGCAACTCGCGGCCCCTGGCCAGGTCCAGCGGCACGCCGCGGCCTTCGCGGTAGGCGTTGTACAGCAAAAACATGGCGTGTGGATTGCCCAGCTCGCTCGACTTGTCCAGCCAGTGCGCGGCGATCACGGGGTCTTTCGGCACGCCTTCGCCATTCGCCGCCAGCAGGCCCAGCATCAGTGCCGCCTTGGCGTGGCCTTGCTGCGCCGCTTGCCGGTACCACAGCCAGGCTTGGCCTGGCGTGGCGGCGCGCAGCATCTGGCCCAGCTCGAACGCGGCTTCCGTGTCGCCCGCGCGGGCCGCCTGCTCGAACAGGCTCAAGGCTTCGGTGCGGCGCCCGGGCCTGGCCTGGTAAATCAGCGCCAGTTCGCGTTCGGCCACCGGCATGTCCTTGCTGGCCCAGCTGCGTACCTTGCGCTCGGCCTTATGGTCGCCCGCCTGGCGCGCATGCATGGCGACGGCTTCGATCTCGGCTGCCGTGGGCGGTGGCGAGGATTGGCAGGCGGCCAGTGTGGCCGCCAGGAGGACGGCGGGAAGGGACAGCGCTTGTTTCATCTTGATCACCTTTCATCAAAGCAGGCCGGAACTCCTGAAGTCCCGGCCCATGCACCTTATTTGCTCAGGTCGATGCGGTATTTGGCAAAGCCGCTGGCGTCGAGTCCGCCTTCGGCCGCCACGTTGCTGATGCCGCTGCCTTGCGCCAGCGCCAGGTGGCCCGGCGCCGAACGCAGGATCACGGGACC
>RCUS01001736.1_pt1 | contig 10649 bp, 7 predicted proteins | sample 2166221 | NCBI WGS metagenome assembly RCUS01 (sample SAMN09932758, study PRJNA488358) | compost metagenome | isolation source: compost soil in cyclohexanecarboxylic | place: Germany: Experimental Botanical Garden | reverse complement strand
GCCCCACCTCACGGGTGTTGTAGATGCCGCTGATGCGGATGCGGCCGGTGCTGGCATCGGCCAGCAGCAGCGGGGCGTCGAGGTAGCGGTTGATCACCGGCAGCGCCTGTTCCAGGCTCAGGTTGTCGAGCACCAGCTTGCCGCTGCGCCATGCCAGGCTGTTGCCATAGTCGTCGCTTTGCTCCAGCTGCGGCTCGAAGTCGCCCTTGTGGTAGCTGGCCTGCATGCCAGGGCCAAGGCGGTAGCCACCGGCATTGCCCTCACTGGACACCAGCACTGAACCTTCCACCAGGGTGACCTTCACCTGGTCCTGGTACTTCCACACGTTGAACTGGGTGCCGGTGACCCGGGTCTGGCCACTGCCTGCACGCACGATGAACGGGTGGCTGCTGTCGTGTCGCACCTTGAAGAACGCCTCGCCGCGCTTGAGCGTGACCTGGCGCTGGTCCTTGTAGTTGAGGAAGGTGAGCTCGGTGTGCAGGTTGAGCTGTACCGTGCTGCCGTCGCTGAGCTCCACGGTCTGCATGCGGTCACCGGCTTCGACGTGCTGGTAGTGGTTGGGCAACCAGCCCTGTTCCCACCCCATCCAGCCGGCCAGCGGCAGCACTGCCAGGGCGATGGCCGCAGCAGACGCCAGCGGCCGCCAGTTGCGGGGGCGGGAGGCGTGTTTGGCAGGTGGGTTGAAGTCGATGACGGTGGCGCTGCGCGGCAGCAGGTCGGCTGTTTGCCAGATTTCCAGCATCGCCTGATATTCTTCGGCATGCCGCGGGTCGGCCGCCAACCAGCCAGCGAATGCTTTACGCTCGGCCTGCGTGCAATCGTCGGCGTGCAGGCGCATGCACCAATGCGCTGCGGCGTCGGTGATGGCATCGTCTGGGCTGGGATTGAGGCGGTCGTGGTTCATTGCGGCTCCGGGTTTTGCGCATTCTACCCTTGCGAGAGTGCTCCCGAGAACCAATGTAATGGCGAATGACTATCAGTTGTGCCGGTTTTTCGTCGGATTGACCACGGTTTTTCAGCGTTTGAGAACCCTTCGCGGGCAAAAGACGATGTCTGCAATCGCTTCCGGGGCGGCCTGGTGCGGCGAAGAGGTCAGTGTTTGCAGTACCGATTCGGTAACCTGTACCGGCCCTCTTCGCAGCACACGGCTGCCCTTGCAACAAGCGCGTCAGTGACACACCGGTCAGAACTGTGCGGCCTCTAGCCCATAAAGGCTGCCACTACCGGCCCGAATGCTCGCCTCCAGCCCCAACCCCCGCGGCAAGACCCGCTGGAAATAGAACGTCGCACAGGCAAGCTTCGCACCATGAAACGCCTCGTCCTCATCACGTTTGGCCAGCGCCACCGCCGCCATCCGCGCCCACATGTACGCATAGGCCGTCAGCCCGAACAGCTGCAGGTACTCAACGGCTACCGCGCTGACCAGGTTGGCATCCTCGCCAGCCTGCGCCCGCAGCCAGCTGCTGGTGGCCTCGAGCCGCGCCAGGCTTGCCTGCAGGGCCTCGCGGTGCAAGGGCGCATCCACACTGAAGGCCCGCACTTCGCTGGCAAAGCTGGCCAACGCCTGACCACCGTCGGCCAGCACCTTGCGCCCCAGCAGATCAAGGGCCTGAATGCCGTTGGTGCCTTCATAGATTTGCGCAATGCGCACGTCTCGCACCCGTTGCTCCTGGCCCCATTCGCGGATGTAGCCATGACCGCCGTACACCTGCTGGCCAAGCACGCAGCTTTCCAGACCGTTGTCGGTGAAGAATGCCTTGGCCACCGGTGTCAGCAGTGCCACCAGGCGCTGGGCATGCTCGCGTTCGCCAGCGTCCTCGGCATAGCGCGCCACGTCCAGTTGCTGGCCAACGTAGACGGCGAACGCCCGACCTGCTTCGGTGAGGGTGCGCATGGTCAGCAGCATGCGCCGAACATCACCATGGTGGATGATCGGGTCGGCCACCTTGTCGTGTGCCTGCGGGCCAGTCGCTGCGCGGCTCTGCAGGCGCTCGTTGGCATAGCGGGCGGCGCTCTGGTAGGAGGCTTCGGCACAACCGATGCCCTGTATGCCGATGGACAGGCGCTCGTAGTTCATCATGGTGAACATCGCTGCCAGGCCCTTGTTCGGTTCGCCCACCAGGTAACCGATGGCACCGTCAAAGTTCATGACGCAGGTCGCCGAGGCCTTGATGCCCATCTTGTGTTCGATCGAGCCACAATGCACAGCATTGCGCGCGCCCAGGCGGCCATCGGCCTCGACCAGGAATTTGGGGACCAGAAACAGCGATATGCCTTTGGCACCGGCGGGCGCATCCGGCAGCTTGGCCAGCACCAGGTGGACGATGTTCTCGGTCAGGTCCTGCTCGCCGCCGGTAATGAAGATCTTGCTGCCACTGATGCGCACGCTGCCATCGGCCTGAGGCTCGGCGCGGGTGCGGATCAGCCCCAGGTCAGTGCCGGCATGGGGTTCGGTCAGGCACATGGTGCCGGCCCAGCGGCCTTCGTACAGCGGTGGCAGGTAAGTGGCCTTGAGCGCTTCGCTGGCGTGGGCATCGATCGCCAGGCAGCTGCCTGCGCTCAATGCCGAATACAGGCTGAAGCTGCAGTCAGCTGCGTAGAGCATCTCTTCGAACAGCACGCCGAGCATCTTTGGCATGCCCATGCCGCCGTGTTCCGGGTTGCCGCCCAAGCCGACCCAGCCACCTTCGCGGTAGGTGTTCCAGGCCTCGCGAAAGCCTTCGGGGGTGGTGACTTGGCCTGCGTCGAAGCACACACCTTGCTCGTCACCGTTGCGGCTGAGCGGGGCGATCAGCTGGCCGGTGACTTTTGATGCTTCCTCGAGAATGGCGTCGGCAGTGTCGGCATCGATGCGTTCGGCCAGGGCGGGCAGTCGGGCCCACAGGCCTGAAGCGTTGAACACGTCATGCAGGACGAAGCGCATGTCGCGCAGGGGGGCGGAATAGGTGGTCATCGGCAGCTCTTGCAATAGTGAGGGAGGGTTGGGCGTGCGCTGAACCTTCAGGCGCAGCCGTGTGCTGCGCCTGAAGGGGGGCGGCTACGGCATCAGAGGGCCTTGGCCCGGTCGCGCAGCACGTACTTCTGGATCTTGCCGGTCGAGGTCTTGGGCAGCTCGCCGAACACCACGGTCTTCGGCACCTTGAACCCGGCCAGGTGCTCGCGGCACCAACTGGTGATGTCGGCTTCACGGGTGTCCTCCCGGCCTGGCTTTAAGGCAACGAAGGCGCACGGGGTTTCCCCCCATTTTTCATCCGGGCGTGCCACCACGGCGGCTTCCAGCACTGCCGGGTGCTTGTACAGGGCGTCTTCGACCTCGATGGTGGAGATGTTTTCGCCACCGGAAATGATGATGTCCTTGAGCCGGTCCTTGATCTCGATATAGCCGTCGGCATGCCACACGGCCAGGTCGCCGGTGTGGAACCAGCCGCCACGGAAGGCTTCGGCGGTGGCTTCAGGGTTTTTCAGGTAACCCTTCATCACCGTGTTGCCGCGCATGAAGATTTCGCCCAGGGTATTGCCGTCGCGGGGTACTGGCTGAAGGGTTTGCGGGTCGGCGACCATCAGGCCATCGAGGGTCGGGTAGCGCACGCCTTGGCGAGACTTGATGCGTGCACGCTCCTCCAGCGAAAGCGCGTCCCATTCGTCATGCCAGGCACACACGGTCACCGGGCCATAAACCTCGGTCAGGCCGTAGGTGTGGGTGACCTTGATGCCCATTTCTTCCACGGCGCCGATGACCTTGGCCGGTGGAGCGGCGCCGGCGACCATGGCCTGCACCGGGTGCTCGATGGCTGCCTTGGCCGCCTCGGGCATGTTGACCAGCGCGTTGAGCACGATCGGCGCACCGCACAGGTGGCTGACTTTGTGCTCGCGGATCAGGGTCAGGATCTTCTGCGGGTCGACCCGGCGCAGGAACACATGGGTGCCGGCCAGGGCGGTGATGGTCCAGGGGTAGCACCAGCCGTTGCAGTGGAACATCGGCAACGTCCACAGGTACACCGGGCGGTGGCCCATGGCCCAGGTCATCTGGTTGCCCAGGGCGTTCAGGTAGGCACCACGGTGGTGGTAGACCACGCCCTTGGGGTTGCCGGTGGTGCCGGAGGTGTAGTTGAGCGAGATCGCCTGCCACTCGTCATCGGGCCATTCCCAGGCAAAGTCCGGGTCGCCTTCGGCGAGGAACGCCTCATAATCCAGTTCGCTGACCGCACGGCCTTCGCCGTACTCCGGGTCATCCACATCCACCACCAATGGCGGGTGCTCGAGCAAGGCCAGGGCCGCCTCGATGACGCTGTGGAACTCGCGGTCGGTGATCAGCACCTTGGCCTCGCCATGCTGCAGCATGAAGGCGATGGCCTCGGCATCCAGGCGCACGTTCAGGGTATTGAGCACAGCACCGGTCATGGGTACGCCGAAATGCGCCTCGAGCATGGTCGGGGTGTTGGGCAGCATCACTGCCACGGTGTCGCCACGGCCAATGCCACGGCCGGCCAGGGCGCTGGCCAGGCGCCGACAGCGTTGGTAGGTTTCTTGCCAGTTGCGGCGGATGGCGCCGTGGATGACGGCCGGGTAGTTGCCGTACACGGCAGCGGTGCGTTCGATGAAGCTCAGCGGGGTGAGGGCGACATGGTTGACGGCAGCGGGCATCAGGCCCTGGGCATAGATCGACATGCGGTAATCCTGTAGGGGAGGCAGGCGCAGCCTGTGCGCTTGGCCCCCGGTGGCTGATTGTTAGCTCTGTTCAGGGTGCAGGGAGGCGGACGGTGGGCCGCTCCCCCTTGTCGCAGTTTTACGCGAGTCGCTATGGTATTAGGAATATCGACTATAGCAATATAGTAAAACTACTATAAAAACAGGCCGCCTACTGTGGATGACACTGCTTACCCCTTGCTTGCCAAAGACCCACAACCCAGTCTGTTGCTGGCCAGTGATGCAAGCCCGCTGGCACTCAACCCGGCATTGCAGGCCTGGGTCGCCGAAGGGCCTGAGCTGGCTCGCTGGCTGCCGGCCAATTGCGCGGCCCTGGTGCGTGCCTGTCTGCGCCAGCATCGGGCGATCAGCGATGTCGAAGTGCAGGTCGGCGAACGCATCGTGCTGTGGACGTTCATGCCGGACAACCAGGGCCAGCAGGTGCTGGGCCGCTGCCGCGATGCCAGCGAAGAGCGCCATGGCGCACGCGAAGCCAGCCGCGCCCGGCGCCTGTATCGGCTGATCATCGAAAACACCACCGACCTGATTTCCCGGCACAGCCCCGATGGCCGCTTTCTCGATGCCTCACCGGCAGCCTACCGCCTGCTTGGCCTGTGGCCCGAGCAGCTGCGTGGCATGCCTGTACATACCCTGCTGCATCCGCGCGAAAGGCGTCAGGTGCTGCGTCAGGCCGCGGCCGCGCTGGACCAGGACGGCTACCACACGATGACTTGCCGGGTACGCCAGGCGACAGGTGACTACCGCTGGTTCGAAATCGCCAGCCGGGCGATCCGCGAGACCTACACCGGCGCGGTGGTGGAGGTGGTCAGCGTGTCCCGCGACATCACCTTGCGCATCGAAGCGCAGGAAAGCCTGGCGCACAGTGCCCGCCTCGCGACCCTGGGTGAGCTGGCCTCGGGCATCGCCCACGAGATCAATCAGCCACTGGCCGCGGTGGTCAACTATGCCAACGCCAGTCAGCGTTACCTGCAGGGCCTGGAACGTGATCCTCAGGCTCGCGAGCGGGTAGGCCAGGGCCTGCAGCGTATCAGCGAGCAGGCCACCCATGCCGCCGAAGTGATCCGCCGTCTGCGTGCCTTTTTGCGCAAGGAACCGCGCCGCCTGCAGGCACTGGACGTGGCCGAGCTGGCCGGCGAAGCCATGCGCCTGTGCGCCTGGGAAGCCGCGCGGGACCAGGTGCAGGTGGAACTTCGCATGAGCGCTCAACTGCCCTTGGTGTATGCCGACCGGGTGCTGCTGGAGCAGGTGCTGCTCAACCTGCTGCGCAATGCCATCGATGCCAATCGCGAGCAGCAGGGTGAGCGGCCGTCACGTATCCTGCTCTGCGCGGCGCGCGATGGCGATGGGGTGCTGGTCGAGGTCGCCGACCAGGGCCCGGGCGTGGCACCCGAGCGGCTGGATGAAATCTTTACGCCGTTTACCACCAGCAAGGCCGACGGCCTGGGCTTGGGCTTGAGCATGAGCCGCAGCCTGATCGAAGGCTTCGGTGGCAGCCTGTGGGCGCGGGCGGGTGACAACGGCGGTCTGGTACTGTGCTGCCGGCTGGCGGTCAGCAGGGAATAAGGGGAGGCAGTGTTGCAAGCAAAAGTGTATGTGGTCGATGACGACCAGGGTATGCGCGACTCTACGGTCTGGCTGCTGCAGTCGGTGGGCCTGCAAGCCTTGCCGTTCGCCAGCGGGCAGGCGTTTCTCGACGCCTGCGTCGATGATGGGCCCGCGTGTGTGCTGTTGGATGTGCGCATGCCGGGGCTGGGCGGGTTGGCTGTGCAGCAGGCGATGCGCGAGCGTGGCCTGATGGTGCCGGTGATCTTCGTCAGCGGTCATGCCGATGTACCGATCGTGGTGCGGGCGTTCAAGGCCGGCGCCTGCGACTTCATCGAAAAACCCTACAACGACCAGTTGCTGCTCGACAGCGTTCAGGCTGCGCTGGAGCACGCCGGGCTGGCGCGAGAGGGCGATCAGGCGCTGGCCTTGGTGCAGGCGCGCATCGACGGCCTGACGCCGCGTGAGCGAGACGTCTTCGTACCGTTGGCCCAAGGGTTGAACAACCGCGAGATTGCCGAGCAGTTGGGCATCAGCGTCAAGACCGTGGACCTGTACCGAGGCCGGGTGATGAAGCGGTTGCAGGCAGGCAGCCTCGCAGAGCTGGTGGGGATGGCGATTGCTTGCGGGGCGGTGGAGGCGCTGGGCCTGCGAGCGCGGTAGCCGCCTTTACGTAGCCCCTGGCAGGGGCGGCGTTGTGTGTCGCAATGGGCCGCAATGCGCGCCTGCTGGGGGCGGTGTGACAGCCAGAAAACACCCACTATTTCATAGCTAGCTAATGAAAGCTTTGACATTCACTGCCTAGGCAGTAATATTTCTACACACTTAACTGAGCAGCCAACGATGGCCCATTTTTCTCCCGAGAACTTCCAAACCTGCGCCATCGGCATGTTGCTTGGCCGTGCTGCGATTCTCAAAGACCGCATTCTTGACTGGCACCTGGAGTCAGAGGGCGTCACCGCCGCGCAGTTCAAAGTGCTGATCATCGTCACCCAGTACCAGGTGGATACCCCGGCCGAACTGTGCCGTTACCTGGGCCTGGACAGCGGATCGATGACCCGCATGCTCGACCGCCTCGAGCAGAAGGAGCTGATCGTGCGCAACCGCTGCGCCGACGACCGCCGCCAGGTGCGCCTGGCCCTTACCGCCGATGGCCAGCGCCTGGCTGACCGCCTGCCGGAAATCGGCGCGGCGGCCATGAACGAGTTGTGCGGCGCGCTGGCAGCCGAAGAGCTCGAGACCCTGGAAGGCCTGCTGGCCAAGGTCCTGCTCGCTGCCGGCGACCCGTTGACGATCCGCCGCTTCGGCGATCGTTGATCCCTGTCACGAATTATCCAAGGTATTGTCATGGCCACTCCCGCAGACACCCCGACTCCCTCCGTCTCGCCCGAGCCGTCGCGCAAGCGCAAGGCTTGGCTGCTTGGCCTGCTGTTGCTGCTGATCCTGGCAGGGGTCGGCACCTGGGCCTGGTACAGCATTGTCGGGCGTTGGCACGAAAGCACCGACGATGCGTATGTCAACGGCAACGTGGTGGAGATCACCCCGCTGGTCGCTGGCACCGTTACCAGCATCGGGGCCGATGACGGCGACCTGGTCCACGCCGGCCAGGTGTTGCTGCAATTCGACCCGGCCGACAGCGAAGTGGCCTTGCAGTCCGCCGAAGCCAAGCTGGCACGCAGCGTGCGGCAGGTGCGCGGGCTGTACAGCAACGTCGACTCGCTGAAGGCTCAACTGGAAACGCGCCAAGCCGAACTGCGCAAGGCGCAGCAGGACTTCAACCGGCGCAAGGTGCTGGCTGACAGTGGTGCGATTGCCGCCGAAGAACTGTCCCATGCCCGCGACGACCTGAGCGTTGCCCAGGCCGCCGTCAACAGCGCGCGGCAACAGCTCAGCACCAGCAGCGCGCTGGTCGACGACACCGTGGTGTCCTCGCACCCCGATGTCATGGCTGCAGCTGCCGACCTGCGCCAGGCCTACCTCGACCACGCCCGCACCACATTGGTCGCGCCGGTCACCGGCTACGTCGCCAAGCGTACCGTCCAGTTGGGTCAGCGCCTGCAACCGGGCACCGCGACCATGGCGGTCATCCCGCTGGATCAGGTGTGGATCGATGCCAACTTCAAGGAAACCCAGCTGCGAGAGATGCGCATCGGCCAGCCGGTGGAGATCACCGCTGATGTGTACGGCAGCGAGGTCAAGTACAGCGGCACGGTCGACAGCCTTGGCGCGGGCACCGGCAGCGCCTTTGCCTTGCTGCCGGCGCAGAACGCCACCGGTAACTGGATCAAGATTGTCCAGCGAGTACCCGTGCGCATCCACCTCAGCCCCGACCAGCTCAAGGACCACCCGCTACGTATTGGCCTGTCCACCGTGGTTGAAGTCGACCTGCATGACCAGAGCGGCCCGACCCTGGCCCAGCAGCCACCGCAGAAGGCCAGCTACACCACCCAGGTGTATGACCACCAGATGATCGAAGCCGACAACCTGATCGCCCGGCTGATTCACGAGAACAGTGCAACCGGCAAGACGGCGCAACGATGAGCAACAACGCCGCTGCCCAGTTCACGCCGCCAAGTCTGCTGCTGACCACCATCGGCCTGTCGCTCGCGACGTTCATGCAGGTGCTGGACACCACCATCGCCAACGTGGCCCTGCCGACCATTTCCGGCAACCTGGGGGTGAGCTACGAGCAAGGCACCTGGGTCATCACCTCGTTCGCGGTGAGCAACGCTATCGCCTTGCCGCTGACCGGCTGGCTGAGCCGGCGCTTTGGTGAAGTGAAACTGTTCATCTGGGCCACGCTGCTGTTCGTGCTGGCTTCGTTCCTGTGCGGTATCGCCCAGTCGATGCCCGAGCTGGTCGGGTTTCGCGTCTTGCAGGGTGTGGTCGCCGGGCCGCTTTACCCGATGACCCAGACCCTGCTGATTGCTGTCTATCCCCCGGCAAAACGGGGGATGGCACTGGCGCTGCTGGCGATGGTCACGGTGGTGGCGCCGATTGCCGGGCCGATTCTTGGGGGCTGGATTACCGATAGCTACAGCTGGCCATGGATCTTCTTCATCAACGTGCCCATCGGCCTGTTTGCAGCTGCCGTGGTGCGCCAGCAGATGCGTACGCGCCCGGTGGTCACCAGCCGCCAGCCGATGGATTACATTGGCCTGCTGACCCTGATTATCGGCGTCGGGGCCTTGCAGGTAGTGCTGGACAAGGGCAACGACCTGGACTGGTTCGAGTCGTCGTTCATCATTGTCGGCAGCCTGGTTTCGGTGGTGTTCCTGGCGGTATTCGTGATCTGGGAACTGACCGACCGGCACCCGGTGGTCAACTTGCGCCTGTTCGTGCACCGCAACTTCCGCATTGGCACCATTGTGCTGGTCGGAGGGTATGCCGGGTTCTTCGGTATCAACCTGATCCTGCCGCAGTGGTTGCAGACGCAGATGGGCTATACCGCGACCTGGGCAGGCCTGGCGGTGGCGCCGATCGGTTTGCTGCCGGTGTTCATGTCGCCGTTCGTGGGCAAATATGCGCACCGTTTCGACCTGCGGGTGCTGGCTGGGTTGGCGTTCCTGGCGATCGGCACCAGTTGCTACATGCGTGCCGGTTTCACCAGCGAGGTGGACTTCCAGCACGTGGCCTTGGTGCAGTTGTTCATGGGGATTGGCGTGGCGTTGTTCTTCATGCCGACCTTGAGCATTCTGCTGTCTGACCTGCCGCCGCACCAGATTGCCGACGGTTCGGGGCTGGCTACATTCCTGCGAACCTTGGGCGGGAGTTTTGCGGCTTCGTTGACTACCTGGATCTGGATTCGTCGGGCGGATCAGCACCATGCCTACCTGAGTGAGCACATCAGCCAGTTCGACCCGACGACGCGGCATACCCTTGAGCAGTTGGGCGGCGCCAGCCCGCAGAGTTACGCGCAGCTGGAGCAGATACTCAACGGGCAGGCTTACATGATGTCGACGGTGGATTACTTCACCTTGATGAGCTGGGTGTTTGCCGGGTTGATTCTGCTGGTGTGGTTCGCCAAGCCGCCCTTTACCGCCAAGGCGGGCCCGGCATCGGCAGGGCATTGAGCTAAACAAGGCAAGGTCCCGATGCTCTCGCTCTCGCTCTCGCTCTCGCTCTCGCTTCGGCTTTTGATTTTGCTTCTAAGCGCGCGATAGCCCAGGCGCCGCGGATTGCGACTTCAGGAGGCCGAGCGTAGGGCTTGCGAAGGGAGGTGACGGGCATGGATGCCCGTCAAGCGCTGGGCCCCAGGATGGGGCCTGCAGCGCGGTCCTCCCGGGAGCAAGCCCGGAGCGAGGGAACCCCGGAGCGTAGCGCAGGGGCCGGATGACAGGAGCCATGTACGGGTCACCCACATGGGTTACACAAAAGTTCACTCACATAGGTGACAACAC
>RCUS01001735.1_pt1 | contig 10660 bp, 12 predicted proteins | sample 2166221 | NCBI WGS metagenome assembly RCUS01 (sample SAMN09932758, study PRJNA488358) | compost metagenome | isolation source: compost soil in cyclohexanecarboxylic | place: Germany: Experimental Botanical Garden | reverse complement strand
CGCGGGTCGATCAAGTTGAAGGGGAAGAGCAGAAGGTCTATTACTTCCATACGGATCAGATTGGTACGCCGTTGGAGTTGACGGACAGTGAGGGCAAGATTGTTTGGCAGGCGACGTATCGGTCTTGGGGTTCGATAGAGCAATTGGTTGTCGATGATGTCGAACAAAATTTACGCTTCCAGGGGCAGTACTCAGATAATGAAACTGGACTGCAATATAATACTTTCAGGTACTACGACCCTGAAATAGGCCGTTTCAATAGCCAAGATCCCATCGGTATATTAGGTGGTTGCAATTTTTACGGCTACGCTAGCAACCCCGTCAGTTGGGTAGATCCATGGGGGCTTTGTGCTGACAAGGACTGGGGCGCTTATTACTCGAGCAGGACGGGTACTCGCCCACCAGTTACCATGGAGAGACCTCATGCTCACCACATAGTATTCAAAGGTGAGTTCGCCCGCTCTCCTGCAATGCAGAAGGCGCTTGAGCGTAGTAGGGCTGTTCTCTCGAAGTATAAGATTGATCCCGTACATGATACATCTGCGATGATGTGGGCTGAAAACCAAGGCCACACCATTGCAAATGCAAGAATGGTAGCTAGTAAGCTGGAGGCTGCAGATAAAGTAATCATGGCGCAAGATATGTCTTTTAGTAAAGCTGTTGCTGCCATGAAAGGCGAGTTGCAAAAAATTGGTGTAGAAGTTTTTGGTGGATGAACAGGAGAGCGCAATGAATTGGCATGCATTAGAGAGCACAGCTTTAACCTTAGTTACGAAAGCTCTGCAAGATTTGAGTGCGGAACATCCGGATGAGCAGTTCTACGCTTGCGCGCTTTATACGGATAGTAGCGCTATGACCATGGCGGTCGCGGTTAATTCCGTTGAGGCACTCGAGGAGAAACTTGAGGGGGAAGGTGAAGAGGAGCGTGAAGAGCTGATGCCCTACTATAAGTGGGCTTCTTCGGAATGGAAATACGAGGGGTGGAAGGGGGAGTATTTCAAAGATGTTTGTAAGGACCTGAGAGAGGCAAGTGATCGAAGCGATATCTCACGTTTTAAAGAAAAGCTGCACTCCCTCATGGTCAATATTTTAAGTTCTCTGCGGAGGGAAGGTTTCTTCACCTCCTTCAAGATTCAGGAGCCAATTCTCTTTGTCACCGTTACGGATGATGATAATGCAGAAGAGCTTGAAAATAAAACAGCTGAACTTCTCAATTCTTCAGAAAAATATAACTATTTTATCAGAAGGTTTGATGGTTGAGCGCTGTTGCTGGGGCGCATAATGGCGGGCGGGCTTCACAAAATCGGGAACATAGTATCGAGCATTAACATTCGGCTTTGAATTTAGTGAGAGCGCTCACGGCCAGCTGAGCGCGGTGATCAACTGCAACGGCGACACCGTGCGCAGCTTCAGCTACGCCGACGGCTTGACGGTGACCCACAGCGACGCGCTGGGGCTGGGCTGCCACTACCGTTGTCAAACCCAGGGCGGCAAGCCGTGAGCCCACCACCGCGTGGTCGCCTGCCGCGACTACGGTGGCGAACTTTACGCCATCGAGCTGGGGGGCGCGACCGACTTCCATAACCTATGACGTGTATCGTCAAGGTGAGAAAATCCTTGAAGGTATTTTTGCGAATTAAAATGACTAAGGGAAAATGTAGTTATGAATCCTCCTAGTGAACTAGTAGCCTTCATGAGGGAAATGAACTGCTGGGAGACTGAGTTCTTTGACCAGCGTAAAAAAAACATGGCTCATGGGATAGAAGATTCTCAGCTAAAAGAAAAGTATGCAAAACAACTTGAAGAGATACTTGATAAATATGTCGTTAAGGATAAGTCTAACTATGGGCGGCTTGTAGATCTTGGGTGCACTAAACCTGCCGCTTATGATCCTGCCACTGATGAGTTAGAGGTTTTGGATGGGGGTGGAAAAACGCTGACAATTCAAGTGCGGCAAACTAAAGGTGCTGAAACATGCTCCAAGATGTATTTAGTGTCTAAAGATGGTGTCTGGAGAATAAAGAAAAAAGAAGTTTTAAGTTTTGATGATAAATGGCGCCGCTCGCCACTGTAAAGTTTCGTGCTTTTGGTTTGGTAAGAAGGTTAATTGGTTTTTTGCTGCAAGCTTTTGTTTTTTAACAATTAATATTATGTAGTCGCTTGGAGAGAGCTATCATCTTCTTGCAAATTCTTATTTTGTATGTGATCAGACTGCCGTAACTAATGCGCTGAACCAAACCACGTCGCTGGAGCGCAAACCCGACGGCGAAGTACTGCGCATCAACCACCCGGACGGCACTGCGGAAACCTTCACCTACAACACCCTTGGTCAGGTACTGAGCCACACCGACGGCAAAGGCCAGACCACCCGTTTGCAGCGCACCTCGCGCGGGCTGCCAAGCAGTCGCCAGGACGCCAAGGGTGAGTGGATCCGCTATGAGTACGACAAGGCCCTGCGCCTGACCGCACTGGTCAACGAGAACAGCGCGGTTTACCGCTTTGCCTATGACGCGTCGGACCGGCTAAGCGAGGAAGTGCGGGTGGATAACCTGACCCGGCGTTTCAGCTACAACGTCGGTGGCCATCTCACACGACTGGATGAGATTGGCTATGGCGAAAATGCCGAGCGGCCCGAGCGCCATACGCTGTTCGAGCGTGATGCCATTGGCCGTTTGGTTGCCAAGATCAACCGTGATGCGAGCCAGACATTCGCATATGACGACGGTGACCGGTTGCTGAGCATCGAGCGGCAACCGAGCGGGATCGGCAAGCAGCTTGGGATCACGGAAGAAAAGCTGGAATACACCTACGATCTGCTCGGCCGGCTGAGCAAAGAAATCAGCCCTGACGGCACGCTCGGCTACGAGTACGACCCGCTCAGCAACCTGACCACGCTGACCCTGCCGGATGGGCGTAAGGTCAATCACCTGTATTACGGCAGTGGCCACCTGCACCAGCTGAACCTGGATGGTCAGGTGATCAGCGACATGGAGCGCGATGACCTGCACCGCGAGGTGTACCGGACCCAGGGCAAGCTCACCAGTTGCTTCGGTTATGACGCCATGGGGCGCAAGGCCTGGCAGTTTGCCTCGACCTTGCCGGCCGACAAGCTCTCGCAGGTGCACAACACCGGCATCAATACCTCGTTGCTGGTCGAGCACGCCTACAACCCGATCCACCGCCGTTACAGCAAGCAAGGCGAAATTTTGATGTTTGAGCATCCATATAGTGCCTATGATACGAAGTCTATACTTGATGATTTGATTTCTGGAATATAGGTGATTTTATGTCCATTGCGTTAGCTTTATACGGCATTGAAGGCGTCACCCCTAGATTGGCTATGAAGTTTGCCAAGCATTATTTTTCTTGTCTGAATTTGTCGATTACAGGTGCGGCTTATTTTAAATATCTGAGCAATGGGGGTCATGTCGGTGATCATGATTTGGTAATGGTAGATATGACCGAGCTCGAAGAAAAAATAAACAACGGTCTTGCTACTGCTTTTAGAGTATACAACGAGGCGGTAGGTGCTATCCCATGGTCTGCATCCTTCGGTTATACTACGAATGATTTTGGCGGCTTCTATCATTTTGATGGTCAGTGCTCTGGCGATGTTATTGAGCTAGAGCGCATGATAAAATTTATTAAGGACGTTTGTGCTGATATTACAGTGCAGTATGGGATGATCTATAAGTGCGACAGGATAAGTAAAGCATTTAGTTATGCGGCTGGCAATAACATGGTGACGATGTATCCTTGTGAAAATTCATCTGCGTTCAAGAAGAAAGTTTCCGGCAGGTTTCAGGGGCGAGAGCGCTATAAAGAATCTCTCTTGAGAATGGTTTACCCCGTTAACATAATAAGTAATAAGCATTTAGAGGTTGACGTTGGCGGGATGTTGCTGAAAGACTGGATTGGTGATGGTGCGGGGCGAGGATCACTCGAAGCTTTAACCTCTTCTACATGGTTGTGGTATGTACAGGTCGATCAGCTTGAAGACGTAAATAAGTCTTTGGGTGAGGCGGGAATTCTAATTTCGTGGAAGAGGCTGGAAGTCAAAAAGCGTTTTTGAGTTGTATGGGGTAAATGTTGGTGGCTGCTATTTCGCTTGTCACAGCAAGCACTTGAGCTAGGAGCATAAATGGATTCTTATGGTATTGAGCGGTATGAAAAAATTCATGTTTGGGTAGGGACAAACTTCTCTTCGGAGGATGACTACCTAAAGTATTTTGAATTGGACTATTCTGTGGGGTCGGATGATCCAACATACAAGGTTTGTGGGTTTTGCAGAGATATTGGTGTGAGATGGTATGACGAGGATTTCATAGGAATTATACAAAGGAAAGCGGAGGAGGTTAGTTTAGATGAAATCTTGGTTGAATCTGCGGTTGACTCCAGATCTATTGAGGGCTTAAAGGCAGAGTGTTTGAGGCTTAACATTACTAAGGCTAATGCAATTTTTTGGTACTCCGATGGTGGTACGGATATTTCCAAGCCTCTAAAGGCTAACTATAATGGCTTGAGGTATGCAGGGTTATATGAAGGTGAGTGATAAGCTCGATATGGATCTCGAGGCGCCTGGGATTGGCGTTCTGTGTCTGCTTTTTAGTGATCAGATCTGTGAGTTAAATAAGATCAACTCTGAAATTGCCCGCGGAATATTCTAGGCTGGATAAAAGTATGAATGACTTAAAAGATCTTGAAAAAATATCTGGAAATTGAATCGCGAACTGAGGAGTTCCTGTCTTCTTGTTTGTCTGAGGCTTTATACAGATCGAATAGTAATAAGCAAGGGGTCGCTATATGACGTCAGTCCATATGAAATCGAGCGGGCCGAATTTAAAAAAGGGAAAGCGTTGAAAAAATTCCAGCTCATGTAAAGAATACTCATCTGTATCATTTGGATGAGAATGATAAAGTTGTTTTTTTGGAGATTTATGGGCAATCTGAAAATATCATAAATAAGAAGTTCTATCTCTATGGCGGCGGATGTATTGAGCGGGTCCATTTTGCCAGCGCCGGAAAACTTAGGAATATTTTGATTTCATTGCTTGAAGAGGGAGCGGTGGTGAAAGATATGAACTGGGGGCAGTACGGATGCAGTGAGTCAAATTATGTCTGCGCTGATAATCGCCTAGAAAAAATACATGTTCGGCAAAAAGAGCATATTGGATCTGCATTTAGTGACTTCGAAGTTAGTTTTAAATGTGAGTCCGGCGAGTTGGTGAGCATAATAAATGTCTTCCCTAATGGTTATGAAGAACAGCGATTGCCTTGATGTAAATGCAAGGCCCAGACCTCACGGTTGCAGTGTAGTTCGTGTGAACAGGGGCCAGGACGCCAAGGGCCAGCGAGTTCGTTACGAGTATGACAAAGCGCAGCGCCTGACCGCACTATTCAACGAAAACAACGCCACGTACAGCTTTGCCTACGACTCCAGCTCCACACCCATTCCGCTTCTCCCCCCCGACTGGTTCCGCTGGGCGGAACCACATTCGTTTGTGATCCCGCGTCACTCGCGCTTATCTGTGAGCCAAGCACGACCTGCCTCACCTGTCGTGACCTGAAGGCGAACAACAAGAACGGGAAACCACCCGCGCGAGGAGACTCCACATGTCCCGACATCAGCATATCCAGGCCTGGCTCGCCGACGTGGCCAGCGACCTGCACGCGATCCGTCACGATATCCACGCTCACCCGGAACTGGGCTTTGAAGAAAGCCGCACCTCGGCATTGGTCGCCCGACTGCTGGAGGCATGGGGCTATGAAGTGCACACCGGTATCGGCAAGACCGGCGTGGTCGGCGTGCTGCGCAATGGCAGCAGCCCCCGCCGGCTGGGCCTGCGCGCCGACATGGACGCGCTGCCCATCCACGAAGCAACGGGTGCGGCATACAGCAGCCAGCACCCAGGCTGCATGCACGCCTGTGGTCATGACGGGCACACCACCATGCTGCTTGGCGCCGCACGCTACCTGGCGGCCACCCGGCAGTTCGACGGCACGCTGACACTGATCTTCCAGCCGGCCGAGGAGGGCCAGGGCGGTGCCGAGGCGATGCTGGCCGACGGCCTGTTGGAGCGCTTCCCATGTGATGCGCTATTCGGCATGCACAACATGCCAGGGCTGCCGGCCGGGCACCTGGGGTTTCGTGAAGGGCCGATGATGGCTTCGCAAGACCTGCTGACGGTGACCCTGGACGGGGTGGGTGGCCATGGCTCGATGCCGCACCTGACCGTCGACCCGCTGGTGGCGGCCGCCAGTGTGGTGATGGCGCTGCAAACCGTGGTGGCGCGCAATATCGATGCGCAGGAGGCGGCAGTGGTCACCGTCGGCGCGTTACAGGCCGGCGAAGCGGCCAACGTGATTCCGCAACAGGCGCTGTTGCGCCTTAGCCTGCGCGCACTGAACGCCGAGGTGCGGGCGCAGGCCCTTGAGCGGGTGCGGGCAATCATCGTCAGTCAGGCCGAGAGCTTTGGCTGCCGCGCCAGCATCGAGCACCGCCCGGCCTACCCGGTGCTGGTCAACCATGCCGCTGAAAACGCCTTTGCCACCCAGGTAGGGGTCGAGTTGCTGGGCGCCCAGGCGGTGGATGGCAACACCCGCAAGCTGATGGGCAGCGAAGACTTCGCCTGGATGCTGCAACGCTGCCCCGGCGCCTACCTGTTCATCGGCAATGGCGTATCGCGGCCGATGGTGCACAACCCGGCCTACGACTTCAACGACGACATCCTGCTGACCGGCGCCGCCTACTGGGGCGCGCTGGCAGAGCGCTGGCTCGCGCCCGCCTGACCTTTCCTTTTTGACGACTGCCGCTGGAACCCGGGCGCGACCGCGCCTGGGCGATCACCCAATCATTGTGTGGAGTGTTCCCTATGCAGACTTCGAGCACCGGCGTGTCGCGTACCCGGCAAGTGGTGGCCGCCGTTATCGGCAACGCCCTGGAATGGTATGACTTTATCGTGTATGGCTTTCTGGCCAGCATCATCGCCCGGCAGTTCTTCCCGTCCGACGACGCGTACGCCTCGCTGCTGATGGCCCTTGCCACCTTCGGCGTCGGGTTTTTCATGCGCCCTGTGGGCGGCGTGCTGCTGGGCATGTATTCCGACCGCAAGGGCCGCAAGGCGGCCATGCAGATGATCATCCGCCTGATGACCGTGTCCATCGCCATGATCGCCTTCGCGCCCGACTACCTGGCCATCGGCATGGCTGCGCCGCTGCTGATCGTGGTGGCGCGCATGCTGCAGGGCTTTGCCACCGGTGGTGAATACGCCAGCGCCACGGCGTTTCTGGTGGAAAGCGCGCCTGCCCACCGCAAGGGCCTGTATGGTTCGTGGCAATTGGTAGGGCAGTGCCTGGCGGTGTTTTCCGGGGCGGCAATGGTGGCGTTGGTTACCCACCTGTGCTCGCCTGAGGCGCTGGACAGCTGGGGCTGGCGCATCCCGTTCGTGCTGGGCCTGCTGATCGGGCCGGTCGGGCTGTGGATTCGCAAGCATATGGAGGAGCCTGAGGCGTTTGTCGAGGCGCGTCGCCATGCCAATGGCCAGTCGCCCGGCCTGTGGCAGGTGCTGCGTGAACACCGGCGCAGCCTGCTGGTGTCGATGGGGTTGGCCTGCGGCGCGACGGTATCGTTCTACGTGGTGCTGGTGAACATGCCGACCTTCGCCCACAAAAGCCTAGGCCTGCCGCTGGACCAGGTGCTGCTGGTGCAGATGCTCGCCGTGGGGCTGATGACCCTCGTGATTCCGTTGTCCGGGGCGCTGTCTGACCGGCTGGGGCGGCGCCCGGTGCTGATGGCCTTCACCCTGGCGTTCTTCGTGATGGTTTACCCACTGTATGTGTGGGTGGCCGCTGCGCCTTCCCTGGAGCGCCTGTTGGTCATGCAACTGCTGTTGTGCACGGCCATCGGTGGCTTCTTCGGCCCGGCACCTACTGCCCTGGCCGAACAGTTCCCGGTCCAGGTGCGTTCCACCGGCGTGTCGGTGGCCTACAACGTGGCGGTGATGGTGTTCGGTGGCTTTGCCCCGTTGATCGTGACCTGGCTCACCCAGGTGCTCGGCACCCCAGTGGCGCCGGCGTTCTACGTGCTGTTTGCCTGCCTGCTGACATTGCTGGGCACCTATTGCCTGAAAGAAGCACCGCGGGCAGTCAAGCCTGCCGCCTTCAACCTTGGAGTAAAACCGTGAAGCCGCTAGCCATCGACCCCATTGTTGCCCTTGATGCCGAGGCACTGTCCCAGGCCATCCATGCCCGCCAGTTGTCATGCCGGGAGGTGATGCAGGCTTACCTGGGGCATGTCGAGCGCTTCAATCGGCAGGTCAATGCACTGGTCTCGCTGCGCCCGGCCGAAGTGCTGCTGGCCGAGGCCGAGACGCGTGACCGCGAACTGGCCTGTGGTCATTCGCGCGGCTGGATGCATGGCATGCCGCAGGCAATCAAGGACCTCGCCGCCACGGCCGGGCTGCGTACCACGCTCGGCTCGCCGCTGTTTGTCGAGCAGGTACCCGAGCAGGATGCGATCAGCGTGGCGCGGGTGCGGGCGAGCGGGGCATTGATCATGGGCAAGAGCAATGTGCCCGAGTTTGGCCTGGGCTCGCAAAGCTACAACCCCTTGTTTGGCACCACCACCAACGCCTACGACCCGTCGCGGGTGGCGGGTGGCAGCAGCGGTGGGGCTGCAGCGGCGCTGGCCATGCGCTTGCTGCCGGTGGCCGACGGCAGCGACATGATGGGCTCGCTGCGCAACCCGGCGGCGTTCAATAACCTGTTCGGCCTGCGCCCATCGCAGGGCCGCGTGCCGTATGGGCCTGCGCCCGAGCTGTTCGTGCAGCAGCTGGCCACAGAAGGGCCGATGGGCCGCAGTGTGGTCGACGTGGCGCGGCTGCTGTCGATACAGGCGGGTGTTGATGCCCGGGCGCCGCTGTCGCTGAGCGAAGGCTGGCGCGATTTTGCCGTTGGCTTGCCGCGCGATTTTCGCGGAGTACGCGTGGGCTGGCTGGGCGACTACAACGGCTATCTGCCGATGGATGACGGGGTAATGAGCCTGTGCGAGTCGGCGCTGCCCGACTTTGCCAAGCTGGGCTGCCAGGTCGAGGCCTGCCAGCCGGCATTCGACCTGGCGCGCTTGTGGCAATGCTGGCTGACCCACCGCCACTTCCTGGTGCATGGCAACCTCGGCGCAGCCTATGCCGACCCCGGCAAGCGCGCATTGCTCAAGCCCGAAGCACAGTGGGAGGTGGAAGGTGGCTTGCAGCTGAGTGCGGCGGCGCTGTACCAGGCTTCGTTGGACCGCAGTGACTGGTACCGCGCCATGGGCAAGCTGTTCGAGCGTTACGACTTCCTGCTGTTGCCCTCGGCCCAGGTGTTCCCTTTCGATGCACGCCAGCCATGGCCAACGGTGGTCGGGGGGCGGCCAATGGACACCTACCACCGCTGGATGGAAGTGGTGATCGGGCCGACCCTGGCCGGTTTGCCGAGCATCAGCGTGCCGGTGGGGTTCAATGCTGCCGGGTTGCCCATGGGCCTGCAAATCATAGGCCCGGCGCAGGCCGACCATGCCGTGCTGCAGCTGGCGTATGCCCATGAACAGCTCACCCGCTGGGTGGTGCGCTGCCCGCCACAACGCCTGCTTGCGCCATGAAAGCACGGGCAGGCGCGGATCTTGCTGGCTATCCTGACCATCCCGCTACAAGGAGGTCATACCCATGGGCATCACGGCAGACAGCGGCGGCGTGCGTTCGGTGGAGCGGGCGCTGGCCATTGTCGACCTGCTGGGCGAACACCAGGCGTTGGGCCTCGAAGAACTGCACTACCTGACGGCGCTGCCCAAGGCCACGGTGTCGCGCATGATCGCCACCTTGCAGGCGCAAGGCTGGGTGTACCGCGGCCTTGCCGACCGGCGCTACCGGCTGTGCGCGCGACGCCTGTTCGGTGACCGCCAGTTGCGTTTCAAGCGGCGCCTGGTGGAAAGCGCAGCGCCCATGCTGCTGGAGCTGAGTGAGCGCACCGGGCTGGTCGCTGACCTGTCGTGTTTCGACGGCCAGCGGCTGGAGGTGATGGAAAGCGCCATTCCCCAGGTGCTGCGCAAGCGCTATCCGCACACCAGTCAGATTGTTGGGCAGCATGCCAGCCTGTTTCATTCGGCGATGGGGCGGGCGTGCCTGGGGGAGCTGGCGGTGGACGAAGTGCAGCGCCTGGCGGCCCATGAGCGGCTGGGTGACGACGGGTTGTTGCGCGATATCGAAGAACAAGCGCACAAGGGCTTTGGTCAGCGCACCGAAGGCTACTGGGAATACCCGGTGCGCCTGCCGTTCCTGATCCGCGCCATTGCCTTGCCGGTACATGCCGAAGGGCGCCTGGTCGGCAGCATTGCCTTGCAATGGCCGCTGGATCAGGCGCCGGTGGAGCGGGTGTCGAGCCTGCACCTGAGCAGTTTGGCGACCACGGTGGGGGAAGTGCAGCGGGCCTTGGCTGTTTGATGTTTCCTGCACGGGTTTCTTCGCGGGTAAGCCACAGACGCGTGCATTGCCAGTACCGCCCACAGAACCTGCGGGCGTTACTGGCCCTCCCGAAATCCGCTGGGGCTCACCCCCGCCTGCTTGCGAAAGAACCGGCTGAAATACCCCACATCGGCAAACCCCAGCTCATGGGCGATCTCTTTCAC
>RCUS01001726.1_pt1 | contig 10702 bp, 12 predicted proteins | sample 2166221 | NCBI WGS metagenome assembly RCUS01 (sample SAMN09932758, study PRJNA488358) | compost metagenome | isolation source: compost soil in cyclohexanecarboxylic | place: Germany: Experimental Botanical Garden | reverse complement strand
GCCCGTCATGACGACGAAGATGCCCGTCAGCTGGGCCGAGCCGCCCATGTGGCGCGACGCTTCCAGCGCGAACGGCGTGGAGACGGAGCGCGCCAGCAGGCTGCGCGCCATGTCGCCGTGCACGCCCAGCAACTGGTCCAGCAGCAGGGTGGCGGCGACGGAGGCCACGATGCCGGCGCAGCTGCCCAGCGACAGGGCCAGCCAGTGTTTGCGGATCAGCTTGCGTTCCTGGAAGATGGGCAGGGCAAACGCGATGGTGGCAGGACCCAGCAGCCACGGCAGCCAGCGCGTCTCGCCGAAATACGTGGCGAACGGCGTCGAGGTCGCTTGTACGATGACGATCAGGATTGCCGAGGTGCAGATGGCCGGCGTCAGCAGGAAGTGCGGGTGGCGCTGGTGCAGCGCCTGGTTGGCGTAGAACAACACCAGGGTCAGCAGCAGGAACAGCAGCGACAGCAGCAAGGTGTTCATGGCGCCGCCCGCATGGCGCGCTGGCACAGCAGCTTGTTCAGGCGCAGCTTGCGTTCATAGCGGCACACCCATTCCACCGTCAGGGCCGTGGCCAGCATCACGCTGGCAAAGCCCAGGCCGATATTCAGGAACAGGGTCAGGCCCTGGGTTTTCAACAATTCCGTAAACTGCACCACGGAAACGACCAGGGGAATGAAGAACAGCAGCATGTTGGCCAGCAGCCAGTTGGCGCCCAGCTCGATGGCGGCAGGCCGCACCCAGCCCGCCAGCAGCAGGACCACCAGCAGGGCCAGGCCCACGACGCCGCCGGAAAACGGCAGCTGCAGGGCGGACGCGGCCTGGTCGGCCAGCCACCAGGCGGCAATCAGCACGCCCACCTGCCACACGGTATGCGCCGGCTGGCGCCAGGCTGGGGCACGGGGCATGGCAACGGCGGCGGGATGGTGCAAGGCTTTCACGGCGGGCTTTCAAAACGGCAGGGGAAGGTTGCATTGTAGAGAGCCAACATCAAAAGATAAAATGACTTAAACTCATAATTATCATTCGCTTTTGGAATGCATCATGGATATCCGCTCCTTGCGCTACTTCGTCGAAGTGGTCGAGCAGAACAGTTTTACGCGGGCCGCCGCCAGGCTGCACGTGACCCAGCCGACCGTCAGCAAGATGATCGCCCAGCTGGAGCAGTCGCTGGACCTGGCCTTGCTGGACCGTGCGGGCAAGCGCTTTACCCTGACGGACGCGGGCAAGGTGGTGCTGTCGCGCGCGCATGAACTGCTGGCCCTGCACGCGGAACTGAAGGTGGAGTTGCGCGACTTGCAGCAGCTGGAGCGGGGAGAATTGCGCGTCGGCGTATCGCCGCAGACGCATGCCACCCTGGCGCCGTGGCTGGCCGAATACCACCAGCGCTATCCGGGCATCGAGCTGAAAATGTACGAGAGCGGCACGCAGGCCATCGAGCGCGACTTGCGCACCGGCACGGTGGAACTGGGCACCATGCTCGACTATCCGGGCAATGCCGCCACCTGGCAGGATTTCGAGGCGCTGCCGCTCGTGCGCTCACCGCTGTGTCTGCTGGCGGCGCCCAACTCGCCGTGGCAAGGCCGCGCCAGCGTGGCCCTGGCGGAACTGGCCGGCAGTCCCTTCATTTTCTACGGCGCCGCGTTCGCCCTGAACGAGATCGTGCTCGACGCCTGCCAGCGGGCCGGCTTCGCGCCGCGCATCACGGGCCGCAGCGGCCAGTGGGATTTTATTGCCTCGCTGGTGCGCCTGGGCGTGGGCGTGTGCTTGCTGCCCAAGATGTATTGCGACACGCTCGATGCCACGCAGTTTGACGTGATTGCCCTCGACGGCCCGCCCGTGGAATGGAATCTGATGCTGGCCTGGCGCCGCGGCGGCCGCCTGTCGTTCGCCGCCCGTGCCTGGCTCGACCTGGTCAGGGCGCACGTGGAGCGGCGCGGGCGATTACAATAGGCGCTCGCCAACCACCGCCATCCCTATGAAGAACACCGGTCACGCCAGCGTTACAAGCCGATTCAAGCGCACCGCAGGCTCCTTGCTGCTGGGATTGTCATGCACCTTGGGCCTGATGGGCGCCATGGGCAGCGCCCGGGCCGCCATTCCCGTGTATGGCTACTTCGTCAAGAATGCCTACCCGCACGATCCCCAGGCCTTTACCCAGGGCTTGCTGTTCAAGGATGGCCATTTGTATGAAAGCACGGGCCAGAATGGCCAGTCGTCGCTGCGCAAGGTGGAGCTGACGACTGGTAAAGTCTTGCAGAAAACCATGCTCGACAAAGATGTGTTCGGCGAAGGCATCACCGACGTGGGCGACGACCTGGTCGGCCTCACGTGGGTTTCGCAGATCGGCTATGTGTTCGACCGCAAGACCTTCAAGGTGAAGCGCAAGTTCAGCTACAAGGGCGAAGGCTGGGGCCTGGCCAGCGATGCCAGGGCCGTCTACATGAGTGACGGCACGTCCGCCATCCGCGTGCTGAACCCGAAAACCCTGGCCGAAGTACGCCGTTTCGAGGTCAAGGCCGATGGCCGCCCGATCGAGCGCCTGAATGAGCTGGAAATGGTCAACGGCGAACTGTTCGCCAATGTCTGGGGCGCGGACGTGATCGCCCGCATCGACCCGGCCAGCGGTAAAGTCGTGGGCTGGATCGACCTGACGGGCTTGCTGCCGCCCGGCATGCGCGGCACGGCCAATCCCGACGCCGTGCTCAATGGCATCGCCTGGGATGCGCGCGGCAAGCGATTGTTTGTCACCGGCAAACTGTGGCCGCAGCTGTTCGAGATCGAGCTGATCGAAATCCAGCGGCATTGATGTTTCCAACAGGACAGTGTTGCTAACAACGAATCGTTTATGATGGCGCGATGTTGATACTCCTTCACACCGCGCCCTCCATGTCTTTGCTTCCTTTTCCCCTCCGCCGCCTGGCGGCCGCTGCCGTGTTGGCCGCCGCCGCGATGCCCTTCCTGCCAGCAGCGCAGGCGCAGACGCCGTACGTGCCGGTGGTCAGGCATTATGGCGATTTCGTCGTCACGCAAGACCGCCATTCGACGGACGTCACCCTGGCCTTCCGCCAGCACGGCTACTGGCCGGGCGGCGCGCGCGAGGTGATGGAAGTGCGGCCGCTGGCCGCCACGCGCGAAGGCCAGCCCATGCTGCTGGCGTTCACCAAGGGCTACACGGGGCAGGGCACGATATTGATCGGCGTGCAGAATGGCGAACCGCTGATGCGTCCCATCAGCCCGCTACAGCCCAACAACATGGTGCGCACCGAGCGCGACCCGGAATGGGGCGTGCCGCAGCCGGGCCGCAGCGAGGTGCTGCTGTTTTCCCGCGATGCGCGCGCGCTCGACACGCGCACGGGCGAGCTGCTGTGGTTTGACATGCCGGGCGTGGTGACGGGAAATTACGCGCCTGCCACGCTGCTGGCCGTCTCGCCGGACAACGGCCGCGGCGCGTTTCTGACCAGGACGCAGGTGCTGCTGGTCACGCGCGAGGACGGCGTCGTTGCCGCCTTGCCCTTGCCGGCCGACACGCACCAGCGCTGGCTGAAACCGCTGTCCGAAGCGGCCGATGCGCAGGCGCGCGCCGCCCTGAAGGCGGGCAAGGGCCGCACGGATGCGCAGCGCATCGAACGCGAAGCGCGCCTGGCCTGGTTTGGCCAGCAATTTGAATGGAAACAGGGAAAGAATGGCTGGCAAGTGACGGGCCTGGGCACCACGTCCGTGCCCATGCCAGCCAAAGGAGCGCAGCCATGAAGCCATTACAACTGTTGACAGGCTGCCTGGGCGCCGCCTTGCTGGCCGGCTGCGTGCACAGCGAGATCGCGCCCAAGGATTACCTGACGCAAGACCTCGACAAACAGCAGGCGCTGGTGGAAGTGGACGTGCTCTTTGCCCAAGCGCCCGACGACAGGCTGACGTCACGCACCACCTCCCGCAACAGTGTGGAATACGCGGGCGCGCCGCATATCGTCGTGCCGTTCTACCAGAAGGGCCTGGGCTTCGACCAGGGCTTCGCCGGCACGTATATCTTTGCCGTGGTGTATCCGGTAGCCAAGGTGGAAACGGCCACGGCCAGCACCCGGGTGTTCGGCCAGCAAGTGGACAAGCAGCGCTACCGTTTCCGCGTGCCGGGCAAGGCGCAGTGGAACAGCAATGAAACCTTCATGCTGAACTTCAGCCGCAAGGGCCGCCGCGAAGCCATCACCTTCCGCTTCAGCAACGAGAAAAGCTGCCCGTCCGCCTTCAAGGCCATCACGCCCACGTATGGTTTTCCCATCGAGGTCAGCGCCAGTTTCAAGGACAACAAGGGCTGCCTGAAAGTGTGCGACAGCCGCGATGGCTACGCGGGCTTCTGCGCCTTCCAGCCGCCGCCGGCTTCCTGACTATCAGCATGCCAGCCACGCGCCGCCGCAGCGCGGCGCGCGGTGTATACACGCGCGCGTTCTGAAAAATCTATTCAATTGTCATCTTTCTGGGGTAAATCAGGCCTGTTTAGCAGCACTGCAGAGGGCAAAATTGACGCAGGTCAATTCTTCTTTTGATGCGCAAAACTTGCCGCAAAAATATCTTTCCCAGGCGTATTATGTTTCAGCCCTTAGCCGGAGATTCCCGGCGCCACGCAGCCGGGCGCGGGCACGGCATCCCCGAAACGCATCCTTCCTGTGGAGAGACAAGAATGAAAATGCCCGTTTTAGGCAGCACCCAGCCGCTCATCACCAGACAGCCGCTGGACCAGCTGGCCACCGATACGGCCGCCGTGCGCGCCATCGCCCAGGCGGCCGTCAGCGTCGAACTGTTTACCATCCCCCTGTACATGGCCACCATGTATTCGATCCAGGGCACGCACCAGATCAACTCGAAAGACATCACCTATTACATGGGCCGGCAATGGCCGGGCATGAGTACCAGCGCGCATCCGGCAACGCCGGAAGAGCACGCCTTCAACATCATCTTCAGCGTCTTCATCCAGGAGATGCTGCACCTGCAGATGGCGGCCAACCTGGCCACGGCCATCGGCGCGGCGCCATGCTTCACGGGCTCGGAGCTGCAAAGCCTGGAGCACGGCTGGACCTGCTACGGCAAGGATTGCACGGTGATCCCGCACATCGTCGACCTGCAGGACACGTCCGGCTACCGTCACGTGCGCGTCAACCTGGAGGAATTGAACAGCAACCAGTGCGACCTGTTCCTGGCCATCGAGCAGCCGGAACAGCAGGCGCGCGAGCAGCTGGCCGAGTTCGACAAGCACAACCACACCAAGTATTTCCCCGAAGTGCCGTTCGCGGGCTGGACGCCGGGCAAGCACGTGCACGACTTGCCCCTGTTCGGCACCATTGGCTATATGTACGAATGCTATGCCCGCTATATCAGCATCGAGTACGAGGATGGCGAAACCCTGTGGCAAAAGCTGTTCGTCAACGGCTCGGTGCAGCAGGACATGTTCAACACCACGGTCAAGGGACATGAAAAGGCGGAATTCCCCCGCTTCGACACCTGTTTCGGCAAGGACGACCAGGATGGCGGACAGATCCGCTCGTTCAACAAGGCCATCGACATGATGGCAGCCATCACCGACCAGGGCGAGGGCAGCGACACGGCCATCACGCGCTACCGGCGCCGGCTGCAGGCGCAGCTGATGGCGGTGAAACCCGACTACCGCGAAGACCTGGCGGCGCTGACGGCGGATTATCCCTCCTACACCGAAGGTGGCGAGGATGCCGATTCGCGCGACGCCAGCGCCCGCCACGACAGCGCCGAGTTCGACCATTACGAGCGCTTCGGCCAGGTCAAGGCCAGGCTGCCCATCAAGACCTGGGTGCAGTGGCACCGGGAAGGCAATCGCTGGGACGAGAAAATGCTCACCAACGCCAGCTACAACCCAGGCACGGCGCCAAAGAATATCCCCGCGCCCGAGCAGGTGGCGGGCGCCCTGAACCGCCTGAAGGACAGCAGCGACACCCTGAAAATGCTGAGCACGGTGGCCACGGGCGCCATCTATGGCATCACCTTGGTGCTCGATACCTACTGGCAAAAACAGGACACCGCCTTCCCGTATCCGTCGATGGTGGGCGCCGGCGACCGCATGGCCATCTGCTGGGCCGTGCTGGGCCAGGCGCCGAACCTGGCGACGGGCGTGCCGAAGATCGAGAAAGACGTGCTGTACCACGCCTGCCAGGGCATGCACCTGGAAGGCGAAGCATCGGCCACGTGCGCGGCGCTGGCCGTCTACCATACGTGCAAGGGCTCGAACGGCTGCCACGCGCAGGGCGGCTGCGGCTTTGCCCAGCTCGACAAGGGCGGCGGCCAGTGCGGCGGCTCCTCGTGCGGCCATGCCGTGAAGGCAGTGGCGGCGGCAGGCAACCTGTGCGGCGCGCCGAAAGGGCCGTACAGCGCGCCGAGCGACAACAAATGCGGCGGCTTCGGCGGCTGCGCCGTGCCGATCTCGGCCTCGCAGCTGTATCCGAACACCACCAGGACGACGCCGCCCCAGTCCGCCACCATGGCGCTGTACGATTTCGGCCCGGCGCCCGAGCACCACAACATCCCGCTGGGTCAGACCATGACATTCTCGCTGGGCGACAGCGTCTACGACAAGGCCTGGGAAGCGTATGGCAAGGTGATGGCGGCGCGCGGCACGCCCGTGGGCGCGGCGCCGCCACCGACCGATCTGCGCCTGGCCCTGCCGCCATCGACTTGATGGCGGCCACCAAGCCAGCGGTGCTTCCACGCCTGGGCCTGCCACATCTGGGCCTGGGCGTGGGGCTGCGCCCGCCCCATTACACGCACATCCTCGAACATGGTCCGCAGGTGGACTGGTTCGAGATCATCAGCGAGAACTTCATCGACAACCACGGCTATGCGCGCCATGTGCTCGATGTGGTGGCGGCGCAGGTGCCCATCGTCATGCATGGCGTCTCGCTGTCGATCGGCAGCAGCGATGCCTTGAACCTGGGCTACCTGCGCCAGCTGCGCCGGCTGGCGGAGGAAATCCGCCCCGCGTGGATTTCCGACCACCTGTGCTGGACGGGCGCCGCCTCGCTCAACAGCCACGATTTGCTGCCGCTGCCGCTGGACGAGGCCAGCCTGCGCCACGTGGCGGGCAGGGTGCGGCAAGTGCAGGAATTCCTCGGGCGGCCATTGATCCTGGAAAACCCCAGCACCTATGTCGAGTTTGCCCAGTCCAGCATGCCGGAATGGGAATTTTTGGGACGGCTGGCCGAGGATACGGGCTGCGGCCTGCTGCTGGACGTCAACAACGTGCATGTGTCCGCGCACAACCACGGCTATGATGCGCAAGCCTATATCCGCCAGCTGCCGCACGCGCACATCGTGCAGCTGCACCTGGCCGGCCCCACGGATTGCGGCGAGGTGCTGATCGATACGCACGACGCCCCCGTGCCGGCCGCCGTCTGGCGTTTATACGCGCTGGCGCAGCGGCTGACGGGCGGCGTGTCGACCCTGCTGGAGTGGGATGCGAACATCCCCGCCTATCCGCAACTGCTGGCAGAACTGGGCAAGGCGCGGGCGGCAGAGCGGGGTGAATTCACCGAAGACGCGCCAGCGGCCACGGCCAGCGCATCCGCCGCGGTGTCGGCGCCGCTGGGCTTTCATGCGGGGGCCGTGCATGGCTGAACGCGATTTGCCTGGCGCGCCGCTGGCGCAAGTGCAGGCGTGGTTCCTGACGGCCATGACGGCGCCCGGCGGCGCGGCGCGCGGCGTGCAACTGGCGGGCCAGCGCCATGGCCTGCAGGCGCCGGAAGTGCTGAAGGACGCCGCCCGCCTGCACATCTATGCGGACGGCTATGTGCTGCGCCTGCTCGAATGCCTGCAGGCCGACTACCCCGTGCTGCGCCGCGTGATGGGCGACGAGCTGTTCGGCTTTTTTGCCCGTGCCTACATCTGGCGCCATCCGTCCGCCTCCACCACCTTGTATGACCTGGGCGGCGGCTTTGCCGACTTTCTTGCGGCCAGCCAGGCGGGCGCGGGTGGAGGCGCGCAGGGCGCCGCCTTGCGTTTTCCCGTCGAACTGGCCCGGCTGGAGCGGGCGCGCGGCGAAGCGAGCCGGGCGCCGGGGCTGGAAAAAATGCCTCGGCCTCCTTTGTCATTTTTGCCATCTGGCGTGGACTTGCTGCTGGGAGACACGCGGCAATGGCGGCTGGCGCCGTGCGCGCGGCTGCTATCCCTGACTTTCCCCGTGCATCGCTATTGGCAACAGGCGCAGGCGGCGCCGGACGATGGCGTGCCACCCCAGCCGGAGGAAGCCCCGGGTTTTGTCGCGATTACACGCCTGCACTACCGGCTGGCCATGCACGACTTGCAGCCATGGCAATTCCATTGGCTGCAAGCGCTGGCCGATGGGGCGCCGCTGGGCGGCTGCGCGCAGCAGGCGGCCGAGGCCAGCGGCAGGGCGCCGGACGCCGTGCTGGCCGATGCGATGCTGTGGCTGCCCATGGCTGCCGCCACAGGTTTGATTGCTTAAAGGCAATAAATTGCACGCAAAAAAGGCCGATAAAATCGGCCTCGATGGAACTGGCGGCAAGCGGTGCTTAGCGGTAGAACGCTTCGACCTTGCCTTTCAACTTGATTTGCAAAGGACGGCCGCGGCGGTCCAGCGACTTGGTGGAAGCAACCTTGATCCAGCGTTCGCTGATGCAATATTCTTCCACGTCAAGGCGTTCCTTGTCGTTGAAACGGATGCCGACGTCGTTTTCGAACACGGCTGCAACGTGGTAAGGGCTGCTCGGGTCGATCGACAGGCGATCGGGCAATGGGGGTAAGGTGGTGGTATCGTTCATGGGCGTAATTATCGCCCAGAATGCCGATCCAGACAACGGCCTTTCGCGTCCTCGCTATCGGGCAGGCCGCGATGTGGCGGGCGTGGCAGTGTCCGTGGATGCTGGCGCGCCATGCCGCATTCCCGTCGGGTCGGCCAGCTGGATCACCGTGCCATGCTGCCACGCATCGGCGCCGGGCACGATGGCCGGCGTGGGAATATCGGCCCGCTGGCGGCGTTTCTCGGCGGAATCGACCTGGAAATGCCGGTCGCGCGCGGCCACCATGGCGGCATCGGCCTGGCCATCGGCCGTAAAGCCCATCATCAGTTGCGGCACGCCCAGCGGCAGGGTCTTGTGCAAGTCAGTATGCCAGGTGTGCCAGGTCTTGCCGTAGGTGCCGATGAGCTTTTGCATCAGCGCCTTTTCCGCCACGGCGGGAATGCCGGGCGCGATCAGCTGGCCTGATCTGACTTCATGCACATGGCTGTGCCACAGGGATTTTTCCGCCGCCGGCAAGCTCTGGTACTGCCTGGCGCTGACGATGTATTCCACGCCCATCAGCTTGGCATCCTTGACATTGCCGTCGTAGATCACGCACTGGATCAGCTCCGCATTGAGAATAGCGCAATAGTGGTGCGCTTCCATCTGGCCCCGCAGATTGCCGTTGTAAAAATGAAAGCCGTCCAGGTATGCATTCAGCGCCGCGATGGGCGGCTTCGCTTGCAGCGCATCGGCGCCCGCTTCCAGCACGCGCGTGGACACCCCGGCCGGTGCGCCGGGCGCGTCCACGTTCGATGCCGTATTCTTTGCACCGCAGGCGGCAAGGGCCAGGTAAAGGGCCAGACAAGCCAGGATGGCCAGCGGCTTCATGATGGCCACCCTGTTTTCACCCGTCAGCCGTCAGCAGATGGCGGCATCAGGATTTGTCGTCATTCTTGTGGCTTTGACGTCCCGCTTCCACGTGCTGCTCATGCGTGCCGCCGCGCGTGCCCGAGCCGGAGCCCGACTGGTCGCTGCCGCTGCCACTGCGGCCCTGGCCGGATTGCTGCGAGCCCGACTGGCCCGATTGTTGCGAGCCCGACTGCTTGTCGCCGTCATTCTTGTGGCTTTGACGGCCCGCTTCCACGTGCTGCTCGTGCGTGCCGCCCTGGGTGCCGCCCGACGATTGACGGCCTCCCGATTGCTTGTCCGACTGCTGGCTGCCCGATTGCTGTTTGTCCGATTGGGTGCCTGATTTGTCATTGCTGTTCGAAGTCATGGTCGTTTCCTCTATGGTTGTATGCGTCAACATCCGCGTACTTGACGGCAACACGGACGCTCCTGCCTGTCATCCGGCGCTGTCTTGCACCGTTGAGGCCATTCTCGCCGCCTGCCGCGGGCTTAGCCATAGGGACACTTCTTGTCGCCACGTAGGAAAACTCCGTGGTGGCAGTAAACCATTTCTCGTTTTCACTTTTACAAATGCCGGCATTCCTGCGGCGGCGCATCCCACGCGTCGTGCCGGCCATCGACAAAGGTGACGGGTAGCTGCGCCAGCTCGGCGGCAGATACATCGTCGAGGCAGCTGACGCTGATGCCGACAAACGGCCCGATGCGCGGCGAATCACCGCGGCCGAACGGGCGCACGCCGCAGTGGCGGCAAAAATAGTGGCTTTCGCGGCGGGCGCCGAAGCGGTATTCGCCCAGGTCCGCCGCGCCGGCCAGCAGGCGGAAATCCGCAGGCGGCACCAGGCTGGCCCAGCAGCGCACTTTCAGGCAGAACGAGCAGTTGCAGCGCAGGCTGGGCGCGGCCAGGTCGATCTCGGCCGTGAAGCGTACGGCGCCGCAGTGGCAACTGCCATGGCAGGTTTTTTTCATCTGCCTACTTTACAGGGTGGCCGTACTCTCATGCAACTGCTGGAATTGCGACAGCTGCTGCTGCATCAGCCGCGCATACTGGC
>RCUS01001723.1_pt1 | contig 10711 bp, 7 predicted proteins | sample 2166221 | NCBI WGS metagenome assembly RCUS01 (sample SAMN09932758, study PRJNA488358) | compost metagenome | isolation source: compost soil in cyclohexanecarboxylic | place: Germany: Experimental Botanical Garden | reverse complement strand
AACGTTGGCGCAGGCGCAGGAACAGCTCGCTCATGATCTGCACGTCGGTGCGCGTCTCGCCGGGGCCGTCTGCGCCCTTCCAGTGCCATTGCAGCCAGCGGCTGCTGTTGACCAGCGAGCCGTCTTCCTCGGCAAAGCAGGTCGTGGGCAAGCGGATTACTTCGGTCTGGATAGAGGCCGTGTCGACATCGTTGAACGGCCCGACGTTACGCCAGAATTCCGAGGTCTCGGTGGCCAAGGGGTCCATGATCACCAGCCACTTGAGCTTGCCCAGTGCCGCAGTGACGCGGTTTTTGTCCGGCAGCGCGGCGATCGGGTTGAAGCCCTGGCACATATAACCATTGACTTTGCCCTGGCCCATCATCTCGAACATGCGCAGCACGTCGTAGGCCGGTACATCGAGTTTGGGCAGCCAGTCATAACCCCAGTTGTTTTCCGCCGTGGCGTTGGCGCCGTACCAGGCCTTCATCAGGCTGACGTGGAACTTGCCGTAGTTCTGCCAGTACGACAACTGCCCAGGCCGCAGCGGCTTGGAAGCGCGCTTGTCGATGTAGGCGGCGTAGTCCTGCTCGGCGTCACCCGCCAGGGTCAGGTAGCCCGGCAGCGAGTTGGACAGCAGGCCGAGGTCGGTCAGGCCCTGGATGTTGGAGTGCCCGCGCAGGGCGTTGACCCCGCCTCCGGGCATGCCGACGTTGCCGAGCAGCAACTGGACCATGGCCGCACTGCGGATAATCTGCGCACCGATCGAATGCTGCGTCCAACCTAGCGCATAAAGGATCGTCATGGTCTTGCCCGGAACCGAGCAGGAGGCGATCTCTTCCCAGACCTTCATCATGGCGTCCTGTGGCATGCCACAGGTCATGCTCGCCAGTTCCGGGGTATAGCGGCTGTAATGCTGCTTCATCAGCTGGAACACGCAGCGAGGGTGCTGCAATGTCGGGTCGACCTTGGCATAGCCGTCCTCACCCAGCTCGTAACCCCAGCCGGACTTGTCGGCGTACACACGCTTGGCCTCGTCGTAGCCGCTGAACAGCCCATCCTCGAAGCCATAGTTCTCTTTGACGATGAACGACACGTCAGTGTAGTTGCGCACGTACTCGTGCTGGATCTTGTCGTTGCTGAGCAGGTAGTTGATCAGCCCGCCCATGAAGGCGATATCGGTGCCGGTACGGATCGGCGCGTAGTAGTCCGCCACCGAAGCGGTACGGGTAAACCGCGGGTCGACCACAATCAGCCGCGCCTTGTTGTGCGCTTTGGCCTCGGTCACCCACTTGAAGCCGCACGGATGCGCTTCTGCTGCGTTGCCACCCATCACCAGGACCAGATTCGCGTTGGCGATATCGGACCAGTGGTTGGTCATGGCGCCACGGCCGTACGTCGGGGCAAGACTTGCCACCGTCGGGCCATGTCAGACACGTGCCTGGTTATCGAACCCCAGCATGCCTGTTGCGCGGACGACCTTGTGGGTCAGGTAGCCAGCCTCGCTGGAGGCGGCGGAGGCAGCGAGAAAACCGGTGGTGAGCCAGCGGTTGACGGTTTGCCCCTGGGCGTTCTTCTCGATGAAGTTGGCATCGCGGTCCTGCTTCATCAGGTCGGCGACGCGGTCCAGTGCCTCGTCCCAGCTGACCCGCACCCACTCTTTGCTGCCCGGCTTGCGAACCTCGGGGTACTGCAGGCGGCTCGGGCTGTGGATAAAGTCCAGCAAGCCGGCGCCTTTCGGGCAAAGTGTGCCGCGGTTGACCGGGTGGTCGGCGTCCCCTTCGATATGGATGATGTTCTGTTTGACGTTTTTCCCCGCATCACCCTGGCTGTACAGGATCAGGCCGCAGCCGACCGAACAGTAGGGGCAGGTGTTACGGGTTTCTTTGGTATGCGCCAGCTTGAAGTGACGCACCTGCTCGGCGAATGCTGGTGTCGGGGCCATGCCCAACGCCGCAAGGCTCGAGCCTCCAAGGCCGACGGCGGCGACCTTGAAGAACTGCCGACGGTTCAGGTCCATCGTGCACTCCTGATCAGGTGGTGGACGCGCGGAACATTGCCGGCGCCTCTTGGTAGTCACGGTGGCGGCCAATTGATGGCCGCCAAAGGATAAGACTAGTCAAGAATCCAGAAGGTGCGATGACCTGGGTCAGTGGTGTGGCACCGATCAGGCACGTGGCAGGTTGCGCACCACATTCAGCGCCGCACTGCTCTGCGCCACAGGCATGATCTCGATGGTATTGATATTCACGTGCGCCGGCTGCTCGGCAACCCAGGCTACCGTTGCTGCGATGTCCTCCGGCAGGAGGGCCTCTACATCCCGATACAAGGCCTGCACGGCGTCCATGTCGCCATTGAGGCGCACCACCGAGAAGTCCGTGCCTGAGCACAGCCCCGGCTCGATGTTGCTCACCCGCACCCGGGTGCCAGCCAGGTCGGCACGCAGGTTGAGGCTGAACTGGCGGACGAACGCCTTGCTGGCGCCATACACGTTACCGCCCGGGTAGGGGTAAGTGCCGGCGATCGAGCCGATGTTGATGATCATGCCGCTATCGGCTTCCACCATCTGCGGCAGGATCTTGTGGGTGACCATGGCCAGGCCGGTGATGTTGGTGTCGATCATCTGCTGCCAGTTTGCGGCACTGCTGGTTTGGGCACGGTCCACGCCCAGCGCCAGCCCCGCGTTGTTGACCAGCAGATCGATCTGCAGCGACGCCTCACGCATCTGCTCGACCGCCTTCTCGAGCGACACTGAATCAGTGACATCCAGCGCCAGCGGAATGAAATTTACGCCCAGTTCGGCCTCCAGTGCTTTCAGTTTGTCCATGCGCCTGGCTCCACCGATCACACGGTAGCCTTTGCCGATCAGGGTGCAGCAGATGGCGCGGCCAAAGCCTGAGGAAGCACCGGTTACAAATGCGGTTTTCATTCGTTATCTCCTATCAATGGGTCAGGTGAGGTACTTCACGCCCAGGCTGGTGAACAGACAGAGCATCGAGAACACCAACGCCTTGCGCACCACGTCGTTGCCTTTACGCAAGGCCAGGGAACTGCCCAGGTGGTTACCGAGGATGTTGCAGGCCACAAGTGGCAATGCCAGCAGGTAGACGACCTTGCCCGCGCTGACGAACGCCACCAAAGCACCGATGTTGGAAGCGAAGTTGAAGGTTTTGGAGTTGGCTGAACTGGAGACCAGGTCCATGCGCAGCAGGTAATGGAAAGCGATGATGAACATGCTGCCGGTACCGGGGCCGAAGAAGCCGTCATAGAAGCCAATGGCCAGGCACGTCAACGGCACTACGGTGTACAGCATTCGCGAAGACAGCTCGCGCTCCTCGACCGGACGATCCTTGGGGGTAAGGAAAATGAGAATGCCGAGCGGGATCAGTGCCAGGATGATCTTGCCCACCGTTTCCTGCGAGATCGACACGATCAGGTGTGCCCCCAGGTAGGCGCCTAATAGCGAAAATGGCACCCCGACCAACGCTACCTGCCAGACCATCTTGCTGTTGGCCAGGAAGTTGCGGATAGCCGCCAGCGTGCCAAGGGTACTGACCAGTTTTTCCTGGCCCAGTGCCACCTGGGGCGGCATGCCAACCAGCAGAAAACCCGGCACCAGGAACAAACCTCCACCCCCGGCAATGCTGTCAACGAAGCCCGCAACAAAAGCGATCGCGCCAAGCATGAGGATTGCCAGCAACCCGTGCTCCGCCCAGTAAGAACCCAACATGTCCATAGCAAAGCCCATCCAGTGGAGCGTTATGCCAGGCGCAGCCTGAGAGCGGCTGGCCTGATCGGTGCGATGATTGTAATTTCAAAAATTGAATCGATTCAATCTAAAATAATTCAACTCAATTTAACCAATTACCATCATTACCTGCATCCGAGCTTTCATGCTAGGCTTTCGCGCTCTTGCAGAGCCTGGTGCCATCTCCATGTGGGTCCCCCAATACAGCCATCAAACACAGCCGGTTTACCTGATGATCGCTGATGCCCTTGAACAGGACATCGAACGTGGTCGGCTTGCAGAAGGCGATCGCTTACCCACGCTCAAGGACCTCGCCGAGGCGCTGAATGTAACCCCCGGCACGGTTGGCAGGGCCTACGACGAAGCAGCCAAGCGTGGTCTGGTGGCTGGGGAGGTAGGCCGAGGCACATTTGTCAGGCAACTGCGGCAGCCATTACCCGCCCCGTCGGTGCCCACACCCGTTGCCGGCGAGAGTAGCCAGATCGACCTCTCGATCATCAAGCCCAACGACGCTCACATGAGCGAGTGGCTAGGCACGGCTATCAGCGAACTGGCCGCCTCATCGGACTTGGGGCAGGTACTCGACTATGTGACAGAAGGTGGCCACACGTCCCACAAACAAGCCGGTGCGACCTGGATACAGCGCTGGCTGCCTGATGCTCGCTGGCAGCAGGTAGTACTGACCGCTGGCGCCCAACATGGGCTGCTGGTGGCCATCAGCAGCCTGTCGAAGAGTGACGATGTGGTGCTGTGCGAGTCGCTCTGCTACCCGGGCATCATATCCCTGGCCCACAGCCTGGGCCGGCGCCTGCGCGGCGTCGCCATGGACGAACACGGGCTCATCCCGGAGGCATTGCGCGCGGCCTGCCTGGAACACCGCCCTTCCCTGCTGGTGTGCGTCACCACGCACCAGAACCCGACCAACTCGATCATGCCCCCAGCAAGGCGCCAGGCTATCGCCGAGATCGCCCGTGAGTTCGACCTGTTCATCGTGGATGACGATATCTACGGTTTTCTCGAGCCCAGCCCGGACTACAAGCCGCTTGCAGCTTATGCGCCTGAACGCTCGGTATACCTCACCAGCCTGTCCAAAAGCGTGCTGCCGGCGCTGCGCATCGGCTACCTGTACGCCCCGCCGCAAACCCTGTCGCGGTTATCATCGATGGTACGCAGCAGCGTGTGGATGCCATCACCTCTGATGGCGCAATTGGCCAGTAACCTGATCAACAGCGGCAAGGCCGACCAGTTGGTGCGTATGCAGCAGCAGGAGGCGGCCGCGCGCCAGCACATGGCCCGGGAGATTCTTGGCCAATACAAGATCCGCAGTCAGCCCCACAGCTTCCATATCTGGCTGGAGCTGCCAGAACCGTGGACCAGCGACGAGTTTGCCAACCTGGCGCGTGACAACGGCGTAACGGTGGTCAGCGGCAGCCAGTTCCTGCCAGAACGCAGCCACGCCACCAGCGGTGTGCGCATCGCCCTGATGGCACCCAGCCGCCAGGCACTGGGCTTTGCCCTGACCAAGCTGGCAAGCCTGCTGGATTCGCCGGAACCTCGGTTGTTCTACTGAAAGCGATGCCAGATACGCGGTGCTGCCCATAAAAAAACCCAGGGCAACTGCCCTGGGTTTCTGGTCTTGCTGAACGCCTTACCGCTCTGATCAGAACGGAATATCGTCATCGAAGCTGTCGAAGTCAGCCGCCGGCTGCGGCGCAGGCTGTTGCGGCGCTGGGCGCTGAGGGGCCTGTTGCGGGCGCTGGGCCTGCTGGCGTGGCGGTGCCTGGTTGTACTGTTGCTGCTGGCCGCCACCATAATTGCCGCCACCCTGGTTGTACGGGTCGCCGCCCTGCTGCTGGCCCTGCGGACGACCGCCGAGCAGCTGCATGGTGCCGTTGATGTCGACGATGATCTCGGTGGTGTAGCGCTTGATGCCGTCTTTTTCCCACTCGCGGGTCTGCAGCTTGCCTTCGATGTAGCACTGCGAGCCCTTGCGCAGGTATTCGCCGGCGATTTCGGCAACCTTGCCGAACAGCGACACACGGTGCCACTCGGTACGCTCGACCTTCTGGCCCGACTGCTTGTCGGTCCACTGCTCGCTGGTGGCCAGGCTCAGGTTGGTCACGGCGTTACCGTTGGGCAGGTAGCGGACTTCGGGATCCTGACCGCAAGTACCGACCAGAATGACTTTGTTAACCCCACGGGCCATAACGTTCTCCTAGGCTTCGCACGCCGAAGAGGCTGGGTTCACCAGACGCTCGAGGGTCGCACGGTCCAAAATTTTCGTATCCAGTTTGATATAGATGGCGGCTTCTTCTTCCACCACCACAGCGTCGGTCACACCCGGCATGGCCATCAGGCGCTCGGTCAGGCCGGCTTCCCGGACAGCCTCAGGCGTCAGGGGCATGCGCAGGCTGGTCACATATGGCGGCTCGTTCATGCGCAAGGCGACGATCAGCCAGATAGCACACAGCACCGCGCTACCGAGGAACACCGTGTTCAGCCCACCGTGCTGGAACAGCCAGCCGCCAAGAATCCCGCCTAACGCTGCACCGAGGAACTGGCTGGTGGAATACACCCCCATTGCCGTCCCCTTGCCACCGGCAGGCGACACCTTGCTCACCAGAGAAGGCAGCGAAGCCTCCAGCAGGTTGAATGCGGTAAAGAATACCACGGTGCCAATCACCAGTCCGCGCAAGTTGTCAGCCCACTGCCAGAAGAACACCTCCACCAGCAGCAACACACTGACCGCTCCGGCCAATACGCGTTTCATCTTGCGCTTTTTTTCGCCGTAGATGATGAACGGGACCATTGCAAAAAATGAGATGAACAGCGCGGTCAGGTACACCCACCAATGCTGCTCCTTGGGCAGGCCGCCACGCTCGACGAACGCCAGCGGCAGCGCAACGAAGCTGGCCATGAGGATGGCGTGCAGGATGAAAATGCTTACGTCCAGGCGCAGAAGGTCCGGATGGCGCAGGGTCGGGCCGATGGCCTGGCGCGCCACACCCGACTCGCGGTGCTGCAAAATGCTGTGGGTGTTGGGCACGACAAACGCGATCAACAGCATGCCGACCAGGGCAAGCCCAGCCGTGACCAGGAACAAACCTGACAAACCAAAGGCACTTGTCAGCAATGGACCGACGACCATGGCGACAGCAAACGAAAGGCCGATGCTCATGCCGATCATGGCCATGGCCTTGGTCCGGTGTTGTTCGCGGGTGAGGTCCGACAGCAGTGCCATGACCGCAGCAGAAATTGCCCCCGCGCCCTGCAGGATGCGCCCGGCAATCACGCCCCAGATAGAGTCGGCTTGGGCCGCCAGTACACTGCCCAGGGCGAAGATCACCAGCCCCAGATAAATCACCGGCCGACGACCGATGCGGTCGGAAATCATCCCGAACGGGATCTGCAATATCGCCTGGGTCAGGCCATAGGCACCAATGGCCAGGCCGATCAGGGCAGGCGTGGCGCCAGCCAGGTCCATGCCGTAGGTGGCCAGTACCGGCAAGACCATGAACATGCCCAGCATACGAAAGGCAAAGACCAGGGCAAGGCCGCCAGCGGCGCGGGTTTCGCCGCCACTCATGCGCTCGTTGTGGGTGTCGTGCATGGATTAACCTCGTGTGAACCGGCGGCGATTCTATCAGTCCGACAGCTTGACGGCATCTACGCGACGCTTTGCCGCGTCATACTGGCGCGCCGTATACTTCCTTGTTTATGCCCGCCAAGCGAGGCCGCAGTGGACAAGATCCTGATTCGTGGGGCACGTACCCACAACCTGAAGAACATCGACCTGACCCTGCCGCGGGACAAGCTGATCGTGATCACCGGCCTGTCCGGATCCGGCAAGTCCTCCCTGGCGTTCGACACCCTGTACGCCGAAGGCCAGCGCCGCTATGTGGAATCGCTGTCGGCCTACGCCCGGCAGTTCCTGTCGATGATGGAAAAGCCCGACGTCGACACCATCGAAGGCCTGTCGCCGGCGATTTCGATCGAGCAGAAGTCGACCTCGCACAACCCGCGCTCCACGGTCGGCACCATCACCGAAATCTACGACTATCTGCGCCTGCTGTACGCCCGCGTCGGTACTCCACGCTGCCCGGACCACGATATCCCGCTGGAGGCGCAAACGATCAGCCAGATGGTCGACCTGGTGCTGGAGCGCCCGGAAGGCAGCAAGCTGATGCTGCTCGCGCCGGTGGTGCGTGAGCGCAAGGGCGAGCACCTGGCAGTGTTTGACGAGCTTCGGGCCCAAGGCTTCGTGCGGGCCAGGGTCAACGGCAAGCTCTACGAACTCGATGAGTTGCCCAAGCTGGACAAGCAGAAGAAGCACAGCATCGATGTGGTGGTGGACCGCTTCAAAGTCCGCGCCGACCTGCAACAGCGCCTGGCCGAATCGTTCGAGACCGCGTTGAAGCTGGCCGACGGTATTGCCCTGGTGGCACCGATGGACGACGAACAAGGCGAAGAGACGATCTTCTCCGCGCGCTTCGCCTGTCCGGTGTGCGGCCACGCGATCAGCGAGCTGGAACCGAAGCTGTTCTCCTTCAACAACCCGGCTGGCGCTTGCCCGACTTGCGACGGCCTGGGGGTCAAGCAGTTCTTCGACACCAAACGCCTGGTCAACACCGAACTGACCTTGGCCGAAGGCGCGATCCGCGGCTGGGACCGGCGTAACGTGTACTACTTCCAGATGCTCGGTTCGTTGGCTGCGCACTACGGCTTCAGCCTGGAGGAGCCTTTCGGCGAGCTGTCAGCCGAACACCAGAAAGTGATCCTGCAGGGCAGCGGCAAGCAGAGTGTCGATTTCAAGTACCTCAACGACCGAGGCGACATCGTCAAGCGATCGCACCCTTTCGAAGGCATTGTGCCGAACCTTGAGCGCCGCTACCGCGAAACCGAATCGGCCACCGTGCGTGAAGAACTGGCCAAATTCCTTGGTACGCAACCGTGCCCGGATTGCCGGGGTACGCGCCTGCGCCGCGAGGCGCGCCATGTGTGGGTGGGCGAGAAAACCCTGCCGGCGGTAACCAATTTGCCGATCGGTGAAGCCAGCAACTACTTTGGTCAACTGACCCTTACTGGGCGGCGTGGCGAAATCGCGGCAAAAATCCTCAAGGAAATCTGCGAACGACTTCAGTTCCTGGTCAATGTCGGCCTCGACTACCTGACCCTGGATCGTAGCGCCGACACCCTGTCCGGCGGTGAAGCGCAACGTATCCGACTCGCCAGCCAGATCGGCGCCGGTCTGGTGGGGGTGATGTACATCCTCGATGAACCGTCCATCGGCCTTCATCAACGCGACAACGACCGCCTGTTGGCCACCCTGAACCATTTGCGCGACCTGGGCAACACGGTGATCGTGGTGGAACACGACGAGGACGCCATTCGGCTGGCCGACTACGTGGTCGATATCGGCCCAGGCGCCGGTGTTCACGGTGGGCAGATCGTCGCCGAGGGCTCGCCCCAGGAGGTCATGAACCATCCCGATTCGCTGACTGGCAAGTACCTGTCCGGGCGCAAGAAGATCGTCGTGCCGGCCAAGCGCACACCGCGCAACAAGAAGCTGCAGCTCAAGCTCAAAGGCGCGCGTGGCAACAACCTGCAGAACGTCGACCTGGAAGTACCAATCGGCCTGCTGACCTGCGTGACTGGTGTATCCGGCTCGGGCAAATCGACGCTGATCAACAACACCCTTTTCCCCTTGGCCGCCACGGCACTCAATGGCGCAAGCAGTCTGGAAGCCGCACCGCACAGCAGCATGGACGGCCTGCAGCACCTGGACAAGGTGGTGGATATCGACCAGAGCCCGATCGGCCGCACCCCGCGCTCGAACCCGGCGACCTACACCGGCATCTTCACGCCGATCCGCGAGCTGTTCTCCGGCGTGCCGGAATCGCGTTCGCGCGGCTATGGTCCGGGGCGTTTCTCGTTCAACGTCAAGGGGGGCCGTTGCGAGGCCTGCCAGGGCGATGGCCTGATCAAGGTGGAAATGCACTTCCTGCCGGACATCTACGTGCCCTGCGACGTGTGCAAGAGCAAGCGCTACAACCGCGAAACCCTGGAGATCAAGTACAAGGGCAAGAACATCCACGAGGTGCTGGAAATGACCATCGAGGATGCCCGCGAGTTCTTCGATGCGGTGCCGGCGCTGGCGCGCAAGCTGCAAACGTTGATGGATGTGGGCCTGTCGTACATCAAACTGGGGCAATCAGCGACCACGTTGTCCGGCGGTGAGGCGCAGCGGGTGAAGCTGTCGCGCGAACTGTCCAAGCGCGATACCGGCAAGACCTTGTACATCCTCGACGAACCTACTACCGGTCTGCACTTTGCCGATATCCAGCAGCTGCTGGATGTGTTGCATCGCCTGCGCGACCACGGCAATACCGTGGTGGTGATCGAGCATAACCTGGATGTGATCAAGACTGCCGACTGGCTGGTTGACCTGGGGCCTGAGGGCGGCTCCAAGGGTGGGCAGATCATTGCCTGCGGTACGCCAGAAGAGCTGAGCGAGATGAAGCAGTCATATACCGGCCATTACCTGAAACCATTGCTGGAGCGGGACCGGGCCTAAGTGTTGCCAGCGCAATGAAAAAGCCCCTGGTACCGATGGTGCCAGGGGCTTTTACTTGAGCCTGTGGGTAACTTACATCTGCGACTGCAGGTAGTTTTCCAGCCCGATGGCCTTGATCAGGCCCTGCTGCTTCTCAAGCCAGTAGGTGTGATCTTCTTCGGTGTCGGCCAGCTGCGCACGCAGGATGTCACGACTGACGTAGTCCTTGTGCAGTTCGCACAGCTCGATGCCTTTACAAAGCGCACCGCGCACCTTGTATTCGAGCTTGAGGTCTGCCTCGATCATTTCCGGCACGGTGCTACCAACCTCCAGGTCATCCGCACGCATGTCAGGGGTCCCTTCGAGCATGAGGATACGACGCATCAGGGCATCGGCGTGCTGCGTCTCTTCCTCCATCTCGTGGTTGATGC
>RCUS01001720.1_pt1 | contig 10716 bp, 10 predicted proteins | sample 2166221 | NCBI WGS metagenome assembly RCUS01 (sample SAMN09932758, study PRJNA488358) | compost metagenome | isolation source: compost soil in cyclohexanecarboxylic | place: Germany: Experimental Botanical Garden | reverse complement strand
CCATTGTCCTCGTCGCCTATTGCTGGATCATATACATATCCACAAACATCACAAATATAACTTTTCATAGTAATTACCTCCATTGTTAAATAATAATAATTATTATTACCTGTGAGTATATTATACCATATAGTATAATAATATCAAGGTAATATTTCCCACTACATAATATTTTTACTTAATATTTCACAATGAAAGAATATTTTGCTATAGTAAAAATATTATTATATGTATAAAGATTAAAAGGGGTTGACGAATTGAAGAAAGTTCTTTCACAGTTATTAGTATTTGTTACAATAGTATTTTTTATTACTGCTGGAGTAACTTTATTTATAGAATATAAAAATAAAGAATCTCTAGGAGAAAAAAGCAAAATTGAGGTTAAAATAGAAAATAACAAGATAATAGTTCCAAAGGAAACATCAATAGTTAAAACTAACTATATCTTTTCTAAAAATTATTTTGTTATAAGAACAATATTAGCTATTTTAATACCAATATTTATATTAAAATCATCTCTTTTAGAATATGCTGAGGAATTATTTAATAAAAAAATTAAAAATAACTTTTCTCAGGGAGTTATCATGGGAATAGCATATACTATTATAAATTTTGTTATCTTGTTCCCTATAGCATTTTTTTCGTCTTTTTATAGATTAAAGCTTGTAGGACTGCTTAATTATGGATTTATTGATTGGCTTCTAGACTTATTAAAAGGAGAGATTCTAAATTTAGTTATATTTTCTCTGTTTTTAGGCATTTCATTTTATATAATAAAAAGTATAAAAAGATGGATACTTTCGCTTGGAGTTTTATATGCACTCATAATGATTTTTGGAGTATTTATATATCCTGTTGTTATTGATCCTTTAATAAATGATATAAAGCCTGTTAGCGATAAAGCGCTTGAAACTAAAATCATTAATTTAGCTGAAAAAAATGGGATTAAAAATCTAAAAGTATATGAAATCAAAAAAAGTGATGAAACATCAGCTTTAAATGCTTACATGACAGGAATATTTTCTACTAAGAGAATAGTTATATGGGATACTACCTTACAAAGTTTAAATGAGGATGAGATATTATCTGTAGTTGCTCATGAGATAGGCCACTATAAATTAAATCATATACCTAAAGGTATGGTGTTAGAAGCTGTGTTAAGCATAATTACATATGGTTCGTCTATAATATTGCTTTTGATGATTAATAGAAAGTCTAGAAGAGCTTTAAAGGGGCCTTATGGGTTAGGATATGTATTACTTTACTCAACTATAATAAGCATGGTTACTTCACCGATATCCTTATATTATTCGAGGAAAATAGAGATTGAAGCAGATAGATTTGCAATTGAAGCTACAAATGATAATTTAACTAATGGAATTTTGGAATTAAGATTTATGGAAACAAATCTATCGCCATATAACGTTGATGAATGGTATAAGATATTAAGATTTGATCATCCTACTGCAAAAGAAAGAATAGAACTTTCAAATAGTTATGATTATGATAAATAATTTATGGATTTATGAAGTTGAGAAACGCTTCTACAGAATAGAAGTGAGGAAATAAAAAGAGATTTACTGGTATATTTAAGTAATATATCTGTAAATCTCTTAGTTCTTTATTTTACTTTAGAAGAAAAGTATCCAGGAGCAATTAATCCCTTTTTAATACCTTCAACAACTATAAGATAGGTAGCAGCTGTATCAAATCTTGCGTCATGATAGTTTCCACTTCCTTCAAATAGTTTGTCAGCAGTTTCTGTGATTTTATCCTTTGTTATAGATAGATAATCAACTACCTCTTGAAGTTTAGGGTTTTTAAAGTCGCCGCTTGGTCTATAGAGTTTTAATACATTTTTGTAATAATTCATGGTACAGAAAGTATTTTTAGCTTTGAAATCTTCCCCTAATATGTATAGTAGTTCACTGTTTAAAAATTTTAAATCAAAAGATACATTATGACCAATTATAAAATCAGCTTGTATAAAATCATCTATAAAATTTTCAAAACTATCTTCAAAATAATTACCTTCACTTAATTCATATAACTTTTCTAAAGAAAATCCATGAACTTCTTGAGCTGATGGATCCATTTCATCTACTGTAAAAAAATAATTTCTTCCGTAAGTTTTTTGTGGTTTTTCGTTTGAATTAACTACTATATAGCTTAATTGACAAATATGTCCTGGCTTTATACTAGTTGTTTCAGTATCAAAAAAAAGTAATTTCATAATTTGTCCTCCTAAAAATTACATAACTATATGATAATATAAATCAGTTAAATAATAAAGGATTTTAATAAAAAAAGTCCTGCTTATAAGCAAGACTTATTTAATCAAGGCTGATACATGTTCAAGAATTTCAAGACAATTGTTTAAAGTTACAGATTCTTTGTCTAATAAAGGATTAAATTCTACAAAGTCCATAGACCTAACCTTAGAAGTTGAGAAAACTCCTGTTAAAATATTTTTTATGTCTTTTATATTCATACCATCATGTACTGGTGTTCCTGTACCTGGTACTAATGATGAGTCTAGTGAATCTATATCAAAGCTTAAATGAAGATTATTAATATTGATGTTTGACAATCTATTATTAAAATCCTCTAAAAATGCTGTAACGCCTATCGAATTTATATCTTTTGTAGTCCAGACATTTATATTTAATTCTGTAATTAAATCTAGTTCTCCTTGATCTAAATCACGAGCACAAATTATAAATACTTTTTTAGGATCTATTTTTCTTCCTCTAAAATACAGGTCTCTTAATACGGCATGACCTAATCCCATTGCTGCTGATAAAGGCATTCCATGAACATTTCCAGAAGGTGTAGTTAGATAAGTATTTATATCTCCATGAGCATCTACCCAAATAACACCTAAATCATCCTTAAAATATCTAGATGCACCACTTAAGCTTCCAAGTCCTAATGAATGATCTCCACCAATTACAAATGGGAAGGAGTTAGAAGACAATGAAGCATATACCGCATGGGCTAAATTTCTATTTGTCTCAACAATAGCAGATAAATATTTCATGTTTTCATGTTCTTTAAATTTATCTTCAACTAATAATTCAGGAACATATATGTTTCCTAAATCAAAAACTATATTGTTGCTTTTCTTTAATATTTTTAATAATCCATTTTCTCTTAATGTATTAGGCCCTAAATTTACGCCTTCAATATCGCAACCGTAAAAAATAGGAACTCCTATTGTATTAATTTCCATGGAATCACCTCCAAATGTATAAAGTAATTCATCCTCGCATATCTTATGGTTAAGACACACCTGATAAATTATATATCATATTAAGACAAAATATAAGAGCTAATTTTTAAAATTTTGTTAAAAAATTTAAATCATATTATATTTAGTTTGTCGAATTATAAATAAATAATTAATGAAAAAATTAACAATGTTATTGAAAGTTGTTATCATTAGTAATATAATGAAAGTGAGGATAATAGTTATTATTAAATAACAATAACTAAACTAGGAGGTTTAGATTATGATTAAGGAAAAAGGAAACAAAATCTCAATTATAGGTGCAGGATTTGTAGGTTCTACTACTGCTTATGCATTAATGCTAGAAGGGCTTGCATCAGAAATAGTTATAGTTGATATAAATAAAGAAAAAGCTTTAGCAGAGGCTATGGACTTATCTCACGGAGCTGCATTTGTTAAAGCTGTTGATGTTAGAGCAGGTGAATATAAAGACACTGAAGATTCAGATATAGTAATAGTTACGGCTGGAGTAGGACAAAAACCTGGAGAAACAAGATTAGATATTATAAATAAAAACATTCCTATATTTAAGAGCATAATACCAGAAGTAGTGAAATATAGCCCTAATGCTATATTGTTAATTGTATCGAATCCTGTGGATATATTAACCTATATTGCCTACAAGATATCGGGATTGCCAGCCAATAGGGTAATAGGATCTGGAACTGTGTTAGATACTTCTAGATTTAAATATATGCTTAGTGAACATTTTGAAATAGATGCTAGAAATATCCATACCTATATAATAGGAGAACACGGCGATTCAGAAATAGCTGCTTGGAGTTTAACTAATATAGCTGGAATATCAGCCGATGAATATTGTGAAAAGATGTGTAAAAGATGTGATTCCTCTTTTAAAAATGACATACCTAAAGAAGTAAAAGAGGCGGCCTACAATATAATAAATAAAAAAGGTTATACAAACTATGCAGTTGGTCTAGCTATAAGGAGAATTGTTGAGGCTATTTTAAGAGATGAAGACTCAATTTTAACAGTAAGTTCTCTATTAAATGGAGAATATGGACTAGAAGATGTTTATTTAGCTATACCTACAATTGTGGATAGAGAAGGAGCTAAAAAGATATTAGAAGTTTCCTTAAATCCAGAAGAAAAGGAAAAATTAAAAGAGTCAGCAGAAATAATAAAAAAGCATTTAAAAGAAGCAGGAATACAATAGGTGAAGAGGAAAAATCCCTCTTCACATTTTTAAATTTTTATTCTAAGTGAAACTTCTCCAGAATATATTTGTTCAATCTTACCATTTATATCTAAAAGCAGCTCACCATTTTCACCTAAATCTACAACTTTACCTGTTATGCTTTCTTTCCCTTTAAGTATAATAACTTCTTTATTTAAAACGTAGGAATTGTCTTTAATTATTTGAAAAGCTTCTTTGCTGTCAGAATTGTTAAGTAAGTCTTTATAAAAATGTTCAAAATTGTTTAAAATAGATACAAGAATATCTTCTCGGCTAAAATCATGGTTAAAATAGCTTTTTAGAGATAAGGCTATTTTATCAATATCCCCTGGAAAATCTTCTTTACTTTGATTTATATTTAATCCAAAACCTATAATTAAGTAATTAATCTCATCCATATCACACTTCATTTCTGTAAGAATTCCACCTAGCTTTTTACCATCTAAGTATATATCATTAGGCCATTTAACTGATATAGGGATATTCATATCAATTAAAGTTTTAGCTATTGAGGCACAGATTATTGAAGTTATTTTTGAAATATCATAAGGCGACAATTTAGGTTTAAGAAAAATAGAGCAGAATATACCAGTACCCTTAGGTGAAAACCAGGGCCTGTTAAATCTACCTCTCCCTTGAGTTTGAGTTTCAGCCAATACCAAAGTGCCATCTTTAAGAGTATCAGAACTATTTTTACAAAAATCATTAGTAGAATCTATAGTATTATAATGCAAAATCTCTTTAATTAAAGAATTATTAACTAATGAAGATTTTAAACCCTCAACAGAAAAAATATTAGGGGATGAGATTAATTTATAACCCTTACGTGAATAAGACTCTATTACATATCCTTCTTCACGTAAGGTTTTTATATATTTCCATACAGCAGCTCGAGAGATTCCAAGCTTATCACTTATATCCTCTCCAGATGTAAATTCTTTAGGATTAGAAGATAAAGTTAATAAAATTTCATCTTTTAACATATAGTGCTCCTTAAAACATTTTTTAGTCAATTATAACATTAAAATGTCATACTTTTGAAATGTTTGGTGAAAATATTACTGTATAATTATATATTATGATTAATTTCTATGAATAGAGGGGATCAGAGAAAGAATGGGTAAGAAGAAAAAAGTTATTTTGTTAATAGCTATATTAGTTATTATAATAGCTTCTATAGCCTTAGGAAGTTATTTTTATATGAGAACCAAAATATATACTCCTGTGGAACCTAAGTTAGAGGTTACCCCAGAAGTAAAAGAAGAAATAAAATATCATGAAGAAAAAGGAATTACAAATATATTATTAATTGGAACTGATGCAAGGACATTAGATGAAGCTGCAAGAAGTGACTCCATAATTATTGCAACTATTGATGGAAGTAATCAAAAACTTAAATTTACTTCTATCATGAGAGATACTTATGTAAAGATACCAGGATATAGCGATCAAAAAATAAATGCAGCCTACGCATTAGGTGGAGCTGAGTTATTAATGAAAACTATAAAAGAAAATTTTGGAGTAGCGTTAGATAAGTATATAGTAGTGAATTTTTGGGGTTTTGAAGATATTGTTGATGCTATGGGTGGCTTAGAAATAGATGTAAAGGATTATGAGATTGAGGAAATTAATAAGTACATAGGAGAAGTCAGAGAAGATAAATCTCCACCACTTGAAAAAGCTGGACTACAAAATTTAGATGGGCAACAAGCATTAGCTTATTCAAGAATAAGGAAGGTAGGAAATGGTAGTTATGAAAGAACTGAAAGGCAGAGAAATGTTTTAACACTTATTGCAACTAAAGCTAGAGACATATCTCCATTAAAGTATCCGTCAGTAGCAAATGCTCTGTTAAGTTGTGTAAAAACTAATATTGAACCAGCCAAACTTTTTGATTACGGATATACATTTTATAAATTTAATCTGCCTACATATGATCAGCTTCAAATACCTATTAATGAATTAAGTGAAGGTGGCGAGTTTTTAGATAAAGGTTGGGTGCTACTTATAGATAAAGAGCAAAATGGTACTGCCATGAAAGATTTTATTTTTAATGATAAAAAGTTGGATGCTTCAAACTATAATAACTTAAGTTTTAAAAATGTTATGAGTCAATACAAAAATCAACAAGTTCAGTTTGATAAAGTTAAAGAACAACAAGAAAAGGTATCTTTACCTGATGATAGACAAAAAACACAGATTAATGAGGATGAAGAAGAAAAAGCTAATTTAAGTGATTAATAGTAAGTAATTCATGAGATAATGGGTGAAATGGAAGAATTTTAAAGATTTATAGGCTTTTATAACTATATTTTCCATTAAAATATTATTAATTAATTTTAAATTTATTGAAATAGTAATACATAAATTATATAATTAAGCAGGTAAACTCATTTACTTGCTTAATTAATTGAAAGAAAGGATTTGAATACATGAACAAAAATAAATCGAAAGCAAAAGCTAGGAAGAAGAAAAGAAGGAAAAAAATATCTTTAAAAAGAGTATTTGCTTTTATTTTATTTGAAATTGTATTTACTGCTATAGTTGGACCATTTTTTCTATATTATGGGCCTTTTGAAAACGTAAGAAAAGGTTTTGTAGGTGCAGCTATGACATCTTACAAAAGTCAGTTTTTAGCTACTTGGTTTTTAAGTGAAGAGAAAATAAATAAAATTTTAGCAGAAAATAATAATTACGAAGAAATATCTCAAGATGTAGAATCAAAAGAAGTAAAAATACCTAAGACCCATGATGAAACAATAGAAAGATATAATATAGATGGTGGAGATAAGTTTAAGGGGTACCTTCTAATAGTTAAAGATCCAACAAGAGTAAAAGTTGGATATAGCTCTAAGTTAGGTAGAGAGGGACAAACTCTATCCCAAATTATTGAAAATAATGATGCAATTGCAGGTATTAACGCGGGAGGATTTACTGATGGAAATTCTACTGCTAAGTGGACAGGCACAGGTGGACAACCAGAAGGTGTAATACTTAATGAAGGTAACATAGTTTTCAAAGGCGCTGATGAAAATCAAAAAATTGATATGATAGCTATAAATAAGGATGGTAGACTTATTATAGGAAAATATTCAATAAATGAACTAAATGAACTGGGAGCTAAAGAGGCAGTAACATTTGGTCCTACATTAGTGGTAAATGGAAAACCTACTATTAGAAGTGGTGATGGTGGATGGGGAATAGCTCCTAGAACAGTAATTGGTCAAAGAAGTGATGGTTCTATAATGCTTTTGGTAATTGACGGAAGACAATTGTTTGGAAGTGTAGGAGCTACTTTGAGAGAAGCTCAAGATTTAATGATAGAATATGGAGCTATAAACGCAGCAAATCTTGATGGAGGGAAATCAACCACTATGTATTATGAAGGGGAAGTTATTAATACGCCTTCAGATAGTTTGGGAGAAAGAAGTATTCCAACAGCGTTTATAGTTAAATAAGAAGGGGAGAAATTAATGAAGCTATTAAAACGAATAGCTATATGGATAGCTATTTCTTTAACAATCCAATCATTAGGACTGCTTTATTTAGATAAAAAGATTTTTGTTAATACTACTACTTTTAAGGCTGTAAAAGTTGAGGAAGAACCTAAAAATAAAGATATTGAAATAACTTTACCTGAGGGCAAAGATCTAAGAGTAAGTTTTGATGGAAAGTTTATATCTTATCTTGAAAATGGACAAGTAAATTTAATAAGTACTAAAACAGGGGAAGCTATAAAGATAGAAAATGAAGCTGATTCTGAGGTATCTAATTACGAATGGCTATCTGATAGAAATAGAATGCTTTTAGTAGAAAAGAAAAAACAATCAAGCTCAAAAAGTAATCTTACAATATATTATTACGATGCTAATAAAAAAGAAAAGGGTAAAATGGAAGAGCTTGATAACGTTGCAGAAAGTGCAAAGGTTGATAAAATAAAGGCAGCAATATTGACTAATGTTACTTACATAAAAGTAAATGAAAAAGGGGTTAAAAGCTCTATTTATAGAATAGATATTAATCATAAGATTACACAACCTAATCTTATGAGTTCGGCAGTAAGTAATATGGATGTTATTCCTCATGAAGATAGTTTGGTTTATGAAGATAGTATAAGTGGAAGTATATATTCTACGGCGCCTAAAAAGAAGCTAGCCTTTAACGATAAAGTTACGTTGTTAAATATAGATAGCGAAGATATTGTTTATGTTGGTTCAATAAGTGGAGATAAGATATCTAAAATAACTTATGGGCTATTAAAGGAAGATACTAATAAATGGAAAAGCATGACATTAAAGGAGCCTACTGATAAAAAGGATATTCATGTTAATAGAAAAAGCGAAATATTAGTTAATGATAACTTAAATGGTGTAGTGAGTAATTTAACCACTTCTAAAGAGACAAGCTACAAGGGGAAATTTTTATTTATGTATGATACGGGTGTAGCATCTGTATCTCAAGGAAAGTTAATAAAAACAGAGTTTAATAAATAGACAGGATTTACCTGTCTATTTTATTGAAGATTACTAAGTTTATGTTATAATGTGAATATTATGAAGGAGGTCAAGATGAGGGAAGAGATTTTATATAAGATTTTAAGTATTCCAGCTATATTAGTAGCTTTTACTTTTCATGAATATGCTCATGGAATAGTTGCAGATAAATTAGGCGATAAAACGGCTAGATTTCAAGGAAGGCTAACTCTAAATCCACTTGTACATATAGACCCTATTGGATTTATATTAATCCTAATAGCTGGATTTGGATGGGCAAAACCTATTAGGGTTAATAGAGGTGCTTTTAAAAACTACTATATGGATGATTTAAAGGTATCAATAGCTGGACCTTTAGCTAACCTTTTTACAGCCATAGTTTTTTCAATAATTTCAGGTTTCTATTTCAAATTTACTTATGAGGCTTATGGAACTATGATATCAATTATAGGAATGATACTAGTAAATGTAGTTAGTTTTACGTGATTTTATTTTTATTTAATCTATTACCAGTACCAGGTTTTGACGGATTTAGTATTTTGGAAGATTTATTTCCTAAGGTTTTTGGTAAGATAGGATATAATCTTTATAAATACCAACAACTAATCTTTATTGGGGTGGTATTTTTTGCATGGAGAATTTTGACCGTACCAAGCAATTATATATTTAGCTTATTAAATAAACTAATAGAGTTTATTGTATTTTTATAGGAGGAATCATGAGACTAAGGAAAAAATGGTGGGTTAGACCAGAACTTGAGAAGGATTCAAAGGTAGTTACTAACCCAAGAGAATTAAAAGGAATTTGGAAAGAGGATTTTAAAAATAATAATGATATATTTTTAGAATTAGGCTGTGGAAGAGGAGATTTTGCAGTAACTAAAGCTAAAAATAATCCAGACATTAATTATATAGCAGTTGATCTTAAGGATGAGGTTTTAATTTATGTTTTAAATAAGGCTAATGATGCTGAAGTTAAAAATATAAGAATAGTTCCACTTAATATTAGCTTTATTAGTGAAATATTTAGTGAGGATGAGGTATCGAGGATTTTTATAAACTTCTGCAATCCTTGGCCAAAAGATAGACATAAAAAGAGAAGACTTACACATACAAAATTTCTTGATGAATATAAGAAGTTTTTAAAGAAAGATTCTGAGATTTGGTTTAAAACCGATGATAAAGAACTATTTGATGAGTCTCAAGAGTACTTTAAGGAAGCTGGTTTTGAGATAGAATACTTAACCTACGATTTACACAAATCTGATTTTAAAGAAAACATAGTAACTGAATATGAATCTAAGTGGACTAGTATGGGAATGAATATTATGTTTCTTATTGGGAGACTTAAGAAAGAATAGAAGAGGGCTGTAGCACTAATATGAACTGCTCACTGTCAAGTAGACAGGGAACAGTTCATATTTAGTGAGACAGCCTTTAATATAGGAAAAAATGGTGAGGTTAAGGGGAAGGCTGGGGATCGCATTCTATAGAGCAACGGTGAAATGAATTTAAGGAAACTCTTGAGAAGAAGAGTTCGTAAAGAATAGGAAGTGTACAAACGTAGAAACGTAGAAATTTAGAAACGTACAAATTTAGAAATTTACAAAAAGAATTTAATACAACCATTCCTATGTCGGGTTGCTACAGTATTAAGTGGAGAATGATTTGATGAAGGCTGGGGATCGCCTTCCACAGAGCAGGGGTGTTTAACTTTTTATTAAACATAATTGTAGC
>RCUS01001719.1_pt1 | contig 10723 bp, 8 predicted proteins | sample 2166221 | NCBI WGS metagenome assembly RCUS01 (sample SAMN09932758, study PRJNA488358) | compost metagenome | isolation source: compost soil in cyclohexanecarboxylic | place: Germany: Experimental Botanical Garden | reverse complement strand
TCCACAACGGAAAAGGCGCGGGCCAATCCATTGGTGGCCATCAAGGATGGCCAGTTGTCGTGGGTAGGGCATGTGCGTCAACGGACTGTATGAATTGCAGCATCCTGCGGCCGGCCAGGCGGTATCGCAGCTGTGGAGCACAAACGCCTTCCGGCTGGTGGCCGCCGTGCTGATATTTCATGCGCTGATCGCGGCGGCAGGCCCGTTTTCCGACGAAAAAGTGCGGCTTCACCGGGTGGCTGAAAATGCTGCGGCACAATTGCGTGCTGCTTGCCTCGCCGATCCTCACCATCGCGGCCGGAGGCTTATACCCGGACATTCACTTGACAACACAGGGATAAGGTGACTGGCATGAAGTACAAGGAATTAAGTACAAGGAATTAAATACAAGGAATTAAGTATAAGGAGTTCGACCATGGCGCGATTGCTACACCAATTCTTGCAAGATGAAGAGCGCAGCCGCAATCTGGTCGCGGCGGTCGGCATGGGCGCGGGCGTGATACTGCTTACCTTGTCGATACTCAATACCTTCCTTGCCCGTTAATTTGCCCAGCTTGCCAGGTATCGCCGCCGCCTGCGGGCGGCGTGCTGACTTGCAGGCCGCCGCAAGCGTCAACTATCCCTCCCCATCCCCCGTAAACCGCCGCACCGCCACTTCCCACTGCTGCATCAGGCTGGCAGCCTGGTCGCGTCCGATGGTGGGCAGGAAGGTTCTTTCCGCGCGCCAGTGCGATGCCAGCTCGTCGGTGCTTTGATACACGCCGATGGCCAGGCCCGCCAGGTAGGCCGCGCCCAGGGCCGTTGTTTCGATCACTTGCGGGCGCACCACGGGAATGCCCAGCAGGTCGGCCTGGAATTGCAGCAGCAGGTTGTTGGCGCAGGCGCCGCCGTCCACGCGCAGCTCGGTGATCGGTGCTTGCGCGTCGCGCGTCATGGCGCCCAGCAGGGCGGCGCTCTGGAAGGCGATCGCTTCCAATGCCGCGCGGGCGATGTGGCCCACCGTGCTGCCGCGGCTCAAGCCCAGGATGGCGCCCTTGGCGGACGGCACCCAGTAGGGCGCACCGAGTCCCGTGAACGACGGCACGAAGACCACGCCGCCCGAATCGGGTACGGAAGCGGCCAGGCCTTCCGCTTCGCCCGCGTGGCCGATGGCACCGAGGCCGTCGCGCAGCCATTGCACCACGGCGCCGCCGATGAAGACGCTGCCTTCGAGCGCATACGCGGGCTGCGTGCCCACCTGGCAGGCGGCCGTGCTGATCAGGCCATGCTGCGATTGCGCGCATTGGTCGCCCGTATTCAGCAGCAAAAAGCAGCCGGTGCCATAGGTGTTCTTCGCCATGCCCGGCTTGAAGCAGGTCTGGCCGAACAGCGCCGCCTGCTGGTCGCCGGCAATGCCGCCGATGATGACGGGGCTGCCCAGCACCTCCGCATCCGTTTCGCCATACACGTGGCTCGACGGGTGGACGGATGGCAACAGGCTGGCGGGAATGCCCAGCCAGTCGAGCAGCTGGGCATCCCAGCAGCCTTCATGCAGGTTCCACAGCATGGTGCGCGAAGCGTTGCTGACGTCGCTCACGTGCAGGCGGCCGCCCGTCATTTTCCACGTCAGCCAGGTATCGATGGTGCCGAAGGCCAGTTCGCCGCGCATGGCCCGCGCGCGGGCGCCGGGCACGGCGTCGAGTATCCAGCGCAGCTTGGTGCCGGAAAAATACGGATCGAGCACCAGGCCTGTTTTCGCGTGGATGGCGCCGGCCAGGCCGCGCGCGCGCAAGTCCTCGCACAGCGCTGCCGTGCGGCGGTCTTGCCAGACGATGGCGTTGTAGACGGGTTCGCCCGTGGCGCGGTCCCACACCACCGTCGTTTCGCGCTGGTTGGTGATGCCCAGCGCGCCCAGCGCATCGGCCCGCAAGCCCGTCTTGGCCAGCACTTCGCGGCAGGTCTCTATCTGGCTGTGCCAGATTTCCATCGGGTCGTGCTCGATCCAGCCCGGCTGCGGGAACAGCTGGCGAAATTCGCGCTGCGCCACGGCGACGATGGCGCCTGTTTCATCGAAGACCATGCTGCGCGAACTGGAGGTGCCCTGGTCGAGGGCCAGCAAATACGTCATGCCGCCACCTCCTGCGCCAGATGCACCGCCAGCCACTGCTGCAGGCGCGCCACGTCGGCCGGCGTGCAGCGCAAGCCCAGTTTGCTGCGCCGCCACAGGATGTCGTCGCTGCTCCTGGCCCATTCCACCTCGATCAGATAGCACGCTTCGGCCTCGTACAGGCCTGGCGCCAGCTGCGCGCCCAGGTCGGCCAGCGAGGCGGCGCCCGTCAGCAGGCGCGTGGCGCGGCTGCCGTAGGCGCGCGCATAGCGGCGCGCCAGCGCGGGCGGCAGCCACGCGTGGTCGCGCTGGAAGCGGGCGAGGAAGGCGTCGAAATCATGGCTGTCCACCAGTCGGTTCGCCTGCTGCAGGTCGCCGCCGGGCAGCGGTGCCTCGGCCGTCCATGCCGTGGCGGCATTGTCCAGCAGGGGCGCCAGCAAGCCCAGTGCTTCCTCTGCCAGCTTGCGGTAGGTGGTGATCTTGCCGCCCCAGATATTGAGCAGCGGCGCGCCCGTCGCCGTGTCGCCGCGCGCCACTTCCAGCAGGTAGTCGCGCGTGACGGCCGAGGCGTTCTGCGCGCTGTCGTCGAGCAGCGGGCGCACGCCGGAATACGTCCACACGACGTCGGCGGGGCCGATTTCGCGCTTGAAATAGCGGTTCGCGGCCTGGCACAGGTAGTCGATTTCCATCTGGCTGATTTTGACCTGGCGCACGTCCCCCTTGTATTCCTCGTCCGTGGTGCCGATCAGGGTAAAGTCGTCCTGGTAGGGGATGGCGAAGATGATGCGCTGGTCGGGATTCTGGAAAATGTAGGCATGCGGATGCTCGAACAGGCGCGGCACGATGATGTGGCTGCCCTTGATCAGGCGCAGGCCCTGCGTCTTGCCGCCGCCGGCCGCGCCGGCGAATTGCGCCGTCCACGGTCCTGCCGCGTTGACGATGGCGCGCGCGCGCAGGGTCCTGCGCTGGCCATCCTCGGCTTGCAGGGTGGCTTGCCAGGCGCCGCCATCGCGGCGCGCATCGACGCAGGCTGTGCGCGTGAGGATGTGCGCGCCGTGTTCCTGCGCGTCGAGCGCGTTGAGCACCACCAGGCGGGCGTCGTCGACCCAGCCGTCGGAATACACGAAACCCTTGCGGTAGCCCGTTTTCAGGGGCGCGCCGGCCGCGTGTTTGTCCAGGGCGATGCCTTGCGAGGCGGGCAGAAATGCCCGTTTGGCCAGGTGGTCGTACAGGAACAGGCCCGCGCGTATCATCCAGGCGGGGCGCTGGGCGGCGTCGTGCGGCATGACGAAGCGCATCGGCCACATGATGTGCGGCGCGGCGCGCAACAGCACTTCGCGTTCCTGCAGCGCCTTGCGCACCAGCTTGAATTCATAGTATTCGAGGTAGCGCAGGCCGCCGTGTATCAGCTTGGTGGAGGCGGACGAGGTGTGCTGCGCCAGGTCGTGCTGTTCGCACAGCACCACGCGCAGGCCGCGGCCGGCCGCGTCACGCGCGATGCCGGCGCCATTGATGCCGCCGCCGACGACCAGCAGGTCGCAGTCGGGGGGCAGGGAAGAAAAGCGGGAAGCGGACATGGAAGGCTCGTCTGGTAAAAGTATAAAAAGGCTAAAAAACGGCGCCGCCGCAGGCCAGCAGCGACAGCACGGGCGGCAGCACCAGGGCCAGGCCGGCGATCAGCAGCAGCACGAAGACGGCGCGGCGCACCTGTTCGATGGGCAGGCGCGAAGGGTGGCGGCGCGCCAGCCACGTCAGGCCCATCACCAGCGGCAAGGCTTCCACGGTCAGCCACACGGCCGTCATGCTGAACTGGCCATGCGCCAGCACCAGGGCCAGGCGCAGCACGGCGTTCGCCGCAAACAGCACGATGAGAAAATGGCGTATCGTCTCGGCCGCCCACGGCTGGCGGTACAGGTGGTAGACCATGGGCGGGCCGGCGCTGGCGAACAGGCCGCCCATCACGCCGGACACGCCGCTGAAGAACAGGAAGGCGGGCAGGCTGGACTGCCGCGCGCGCGCGCTGGCGCGCAGCACCAGCATGAAGGCGCAGACGACAATGGCGCAGCCGAGCAGGAAGCGCAGCAGGGTCACTTGCTGCGCGCTGAACCAGCCCAGCAGCACCACGCCCGCAGCCACGCCCAGCAAGCTGGCGGCCAGCGACGGCGCGAACACGGGCCAGGCCAGCTGCGGCCGCGAACGGCCAAACGTGATGGCCGCATTGGCCAGCACCAGCACGCTGACGACGTTGGCCACATCGGCCAGGCTGGCCAGGTGCAGCACGGCCGTCAGTCCCAGCAGGATCAGCCCGAAGGCAAAGCCCGTCAGGTTCTGCGCCACGCTGGCCAGCGCCACGCAGGCCAGGAACAGCAGGTGCGACGCTACGCTCATGCCACGCTCATTTCGCCAGCGACAGGAAAAAGTCCTGCTGCGCGCAGCCGCGCCGCACGAAGACGGGCGGCTGGCCCAGCGGCGCATCGACTTCCACGCGCTGGCCGCCGTCGAAGGCCGTGCCGCTCCACAGGTGGATCCAGGCATCGCCTTGCGGCAGGTAGGCGCTCCAGCGCGCGGCGCCGGCCGCGTGCACGGGCGCCACCAGCAGGTCGGGGCCGAACAGGTACTGGTCCTGGATGGCGTAGGTGGCGCGGTCGTGTTCATAGTGCAGGAACAGCGGGCGCTGCAGCGGCAGGCCGCGCGCCACGGCCTCTTCGGCCAGCGCGCGGATGGTGGGCGCCAGCGCCACGTGCAGCCGCGTCATGCTGGCGAAGTGGCGGAACACCTGTTCATCCTGGTAGAACTGGAAGTTTTCGTCGGGGCGGTTGCCTTCGTGCGTGCGCATCATCGACGTGAAGACGGCCATTTCCGTCCAGCGCTGGAACAGTTCGGCCGTGCGCAGGTTGCCGAACAAGCTCGTATAGCCGCCGATATCGCTGTGGTGGTAGGCATTGCCCAGGAGGCCAGACGACAGGGCGCCGCAGATCACCGTTTGCAAACCGTCATGGCGGCTGAAGTCGACCGACTGGTCGCCCGCCCACAGCAGCGGGCAGTGCGCCTGCACGCCCGTGTAGCCGGCGCGCATGAAGAAGGTGGCGTCGCCCGTCTTGCCGGCCCGCTCGATGGCGCGCGCATTGACTTCGGCCCACAGGGTCGGCCAGGCGTTGTGCATCAGGCGCGCGTCGGCGCCATTGTGCAGGCGCAGGTCGATCGGCAGGTACTCGCCGAAATCGGCCATCCAGCCGGACAGGCCGAAATCGAGCATTTCCTGGCGCAGGATGCGTTCCTCGAACCACAGCGCGGCGGCCGGATTGGTGAAGTCGACGACGCCGCAATCGAATTCGCCGAAGTCCACCAGGTAGGCGCCGCCATCCATGGCTGTCGCCAGGAAGCCCTGTTGCAGCGCTTCCTGGTACAGGGTGCCGTCGTTGCACAGGTAGGGATTGACGTAGCCGAGGAAGCGGATGTCCTGCTTGCCCAGGTCGGCGATCCAGTTTTTCAGGTCGGGGTAGCGCTGCGGCTGCCAGCGCCAGTCCCAGAACAAGCGCTTGCCGAACGAGGTCTGGCGCAAGCCGACCCAGTCCTCGCACCACAGGGCGCTGACGGGCAAGCCGTGCTGCTGCGCCTGCGCGAGGATGGCGCGCGCGTGCTCTTCGCCGCCTTTCAGGCCCAGCATGGCGCCATTTTGCAGCCAGGCGGGCAATTGCGGCTGGCGACCGAAGCGCTGCGAGACGACGCCGACCAGGTCGGCGAAGGTCTCGGCCAGCATGAATTCCAGGCGCTCGGGCATGGCCCAGAACTGCAGTTCGTGGAAATCGGACTGGCGGAAATCGAAGTCCGCATACGCCGTCGTTTCCGCATGCAGGCAATAGCGCTGCGACGAGATGAAGCTCGGCTGCGGATAATTCGTGTGATAGTAGTCGCCGCCCGACTTGGACGTCACGTCCGCCTGCCACGTCAGGTGCGTCGACTTGTCGCGGCCCACGCCAGGCTCAGACGTCCACAGGGGGAAGTGGCGGCCGCGCAGGTCGAAATACGACATCTGCTCGCCGCAGCCCCACACATGCTCGTCCTGTTCCGCCGGCAGGCGCAGCCACAAACGGTTCCAGCCCGGCGCCGCGTAGCGCACCACCAGGTGCAGGCCATGCGGCGTCGCCTGCACGGCCAGCACCAGTTGCGCAGCGTCTCCCGCATGGCGCGCAAAGCTCAGGGTGGTGGCGCCATCGGCCTCGGTGACGGTCAGTGCGCGCAGGGCGCTGCGCTCTTCGACGTAATCCTCGATTTCGAAGTTGCCGCGGTACATTTCCATGCTTTCGCGGCCCTGGCCGACGAACACGCATGGCGCAGCGGCGCTGTGGCGCAGCAGCAAGCGGCCGGCGCAGCGCAGGGCAAGGCTGTCATTTTCCTGGTGTAGTGTGAACTGCATGGCGATCAACTCCTGTGAAAACCGGCCGCCCGCGGGGTGGCGCGTGGCGGGCCGGGGTTACTGCACTAATTAAAAGACGAGGAACATGCCGGCGGTCAGCTCGACGGGGCTGTAGCCGAAGTAGTTATTGTCCCCCCGGAACTGCAATACGCCCAGCTTGGCATGGCTGTTGTTGGCGATGCGCGTGGCGTAGGCGTAGAACGACAGGGTAGGCTGGAAGTTGTACAGGTAGCCCAGCGAGTAGGCCGTCGATTTCGGCTTGCCCACGCCATCGCCCGTGTTGGTGCCGAACGCGCCCCTGGCGTTGGCGCCGTCATAGCTGATGTGCGCCAGGCTGCCTTCGATGCGGTGCTTGCCGATGTCATACGCGCCCGAGACGCCAAAGGCGTCAGCCGCATAACCGCCCGCGTTCGACACGCGGTAGGAGGTGTAGGAGCCGCCCAGGGTAAAGTCGTGCCACTTGTAGCGCGCGCCGACGATATCGGTCACCTGGTTGCGCTTGACGAAGTTCGGCGTACCGGCCGTGCTGATATCGTTGCTCTGCTGGTAATCCATGTGCGCATAGCCGAGGAACAGGTCGCCCTTTTTGTACAGCACGTTGGCGGCCCAGCTGCGGCCATCGTTTTCCAGGTCGGTGGCGGAAGACGCCTGCTGGCCGGCCGAATACGACACTTCCGCCGAGATATTGTTCCAGGTGGGGCTGCGGTAGCGCAGGGCGTTGCCATAAAACAGGGCCGTGCCCGAGTTGTTGCCCGCCAAACTCGTCGTCTTGCTGGTGTTATTCGTCACGGGGTCCTTCAGGTAGCGGCCCAGCGATTCGGGGCGCGTGAGCGAGAACAGGGCGCTGAAGTCATTCGCGCCATAGTTGTGCGCCGAGGCCAGGTCAGCGCCCAGCGAGACCCAGAATGGCGCCATGTACATGGTGCCGCCTTCGACCGAGCCCCAGGTGGTCGACGCAAAGCCGACGGTGGAGCCGCGGTTGAACAGCACGGACGAGGTGGTGTTGTTCTGCGTGCCGCCGCCCGCGTTGCCGTTGAACAGGTTCAGACCTGTCTCGACGCCGAAGATGGCCTTGTATTCATCGCTGAAGACCCAGGCGCCCGTCAGGCCCAGGCGGCTGGCCATTTCGCCCTGGTTCAGGCGGTGGTTCGTCAGCTGGCGCCCGCTGGCATCCTTGCCGCGCGAGACCGTATAGCCGATGTCGCCACGGCCGTACAGCTTCCAGTTGAAGCCAGTGGCGGACTTTATCGGGGCTGCCGCCGATGATGCCGGTGCGGCCGCCATCGCTGCCGTGGGGGCGGCTGCCGCTGGTGCAGGCTGGGCCGCCTTCGCCTCCATCTGCGCCACTCTTTCCTGCAGCTGGGCCAGCATGGCTTTCATGTCGCTCAGTTCATCGGCGCGTGCGTTAGCGCTAACAAATGACGCCGAGAAAAGCGCGCCGGTGATGGCCGCGGCCACGGTGGTCTTGCGTAATGTCGTCTGCATGATCTTGTCTCCTGTATTTTTTATATGGAATTCGTTGCTGATCCCTGCTTGCTACGGTGCTGCCAGGCTGCTGCCTGGCACTTGCACGGCAGCCTGTCTTGCTACATTAAAATAATCAAATTCCTCCCATGCACAGATATTTGATATCGAGGAAGTCGTCCATGCCGTAATGCGAACCTTCGCGGCCCATGCCCGAATGCTTGACGCCGCCGAACGGCGCCATTTCATTGGCGATCATGCCCGTGTTGATGCCGACCATGCCCACTTCCAGTTCCTCGGCCACGCGCCAGACCCTGCCCAGGTCGCGGCTGTAGAAATAGCCGGCCAGGCCGAATTGCGTGGCGTTGGCCATGGCGACGACTTCGTCTTCGCTGCCGAAGCGGAACAGCGGTGCCAGCGGGGCGAAAGTTTCCTCGGTGGCCACCAGCATGTCGCTGTTCGCTTCCAGTACCACGCTGGGCTCGAAAAAGCTGCCGCCCAGCGCGTGGCGCTTGCCGCCGATGGCCAGCTTGCCGCCCTTGGCCAGCGCGTCGGCGATATGCTGCTCGATCTTGCGCACGGCGTTTTCATCGATCAGCGGGCCTTGCGTGACGCCCGCGTCCAGGCCATTGCCCAGTTTCAGCTCGGCTACCTTGGCCACCAGGCGGGCGGCAAAGTCGTCGTAGATGCTGTCCTGCACGTAGATGCGGTTGGCGCACACGCAGGTCTGGCCGCTGTTGCGGTATTTCGACATCAGCACGCCTTCGACGGCCGCGTCGATGTCGGCATCGTCGAAGACGATGAAGGGCGCGTTGCCGCCCAGTTCCAGCGACAGCTTCTTGATCGTGCCGGCCGCTTCGCGCGACAGCCAGGCGCCCACTTCCGTCGATCCTGTAAACGTGATCTTGCGCACCAGGTCGTTGTGGCACAGTTCCGTGCCGATCGCTTGCGCCGCGCCCGTCACCACATTGAAGACGCCAGGCGGCACGCCGGCGCGCAGCGCCAGTTCGGCCAGGGCCAGGGCCGACAGCGGCGTTTGCGACGCCGGTTTTAGCACCATCGCGCAGCCGGCCGCCAGGGCGGGGCCGGCCTTGCGCGTGATCATGCCGTTCGGGAAATTCCACGGCGTGATGGCCGCGCACACGCCGATCGGCTGCTTGATGACGACGATGCGCTTGTCGTTCGACGGCGGCGCGATCACGTCGCCATACGCGCGCTTGCCTTCCTCGGCAAACCATTCCAGGTAGGCCGCGTTCGAGACGATCTCGCCCTTGGCTTCGGCCAGCGACTTGCCTTGCTCGCTGGTGAGGATCAGCGCCAGGTCGTCGGCGTGCTGCAAGATCAAGGCATGCCAGGCGCGCAGCACCGTGGCGCGCGCCTTCACCGTCTGCTTGCGCCACAGGCGGAAGGCCGCATGCGAGGCGGCGATGGCGCGCCGCGTCTCGGCCGCGCCCATGCGCGGCACCGTGGCGATGACGGCGCCCGTGGCCGGATTGGTCACGGCGATGGTGGCGCCGTCATCGGCGTCGCACCAGGCGCCATCGATCAGGCATTGCTGTTTCAACAGGCTTGCGTCTTGCAGGTTCAACATGAGGGTTCTCCTTGAATGGGGGATGCTGCTTATCCGGCGACCGAGACTTGGGCCAGCCCCGCGTCGACGATGATGTTCTGGCCCGTGATGCCGTCCGAATCGTCGGCCGCCAGGAACAGGGCCGTGCGCGCCACGTGGCCCGCGTCGAGCCGGTATTTCAGGCATTGCAGTTCGATGAACTTGCGGTCTTCTTCCGGGTCGCGCCACAGGGCGGCCTGGCGGTCCGTGGCGATGGCGCCCGGGGCGATGGCGTTGACGCGGATATTCTGTTCGCCCAGTTCGCGCGCCAGGGTGCGCGACAGGCCCGCGATGCCCGCCTTGGAGGTGGTGTAGCCGACCAGGTTGGGGCGTCCGCGCATCCATGAAATCGAGCCGAGGTTGATGATGGAGCCGCCGCCGGCGGCCGCCATGCCGGGCGCCACCTGCTGGATGGCGAACACGTGGTGTTTCAGGTTCAGGGCCAGGCAGTTGTCCCAGTACTCGGGCGTCAGTTCGGCCAGTGAATGGCGGTCGTCGCGGCCCGCGTTATTGAGCAGCACGCGGATGGCGCCGAAACGCGCCTCGACGTCGGCCAGGCTGGCCTGGTAGGCGGCGATGTCGCGGATGTCGCTGTACACGAAACAGGGCGCGTGGCGGCACAGGGGCGCCACGCGCGCGGCCAGGGCGGCGCTGGCATCGCGGTCGATGTCGCAAAAAGCCACTTGCGCGCCTTGCAGGGCGAAGTGCTCGACCATGGAGGCACCGATGCCGGAGCCGCCGCCGGAGACGAAGACTACGCGGTCCTGCAGGCTGGGGTAGAGAGTGATGTTGGCGTTCATGCTGTCCTCGGGAGGGTTGTGTGGGGGATCAATCCCGGTAAAGGGGTTCGGCGCGGCCGGCCACGTCCAGGCGCACGGCAAACAGGCCGCCGGCCTGCGGCTGGCGCGCCAGTTCGTCGTCGCCTGCGCCTTCGCGCGCGCTGGTGATGTACAGGGTGCGCAGGTCGGCGCCGCCAAAGGCGACCATGGTGGGGCGCGTGACGGGCACGCGCACGATGCCGATGATCTCGCCCTGCGGCGAAAAGCGCAGCACCCGGCCGCCTTCGTATTGCGCGCTCCAGTAGCAGCCTTCGGCGTCGATGGCCGCGCCATCGGGGCGGCCGCCGTACACGGCTGCTTCGCCCTTG
>RCUS01001716.1_pt1 | contig 10744 bp, 12 predicted proteins | sample 2166221 | NCBI WGS metagenome assembly RCUS01 (sample SAMN09932758, study PRJNA488358) | compost metagenome | isolation source: compost soil in cyclohexanecarboxylic | place: Germany: Experimental Botanical Garden | reverse complement strand
ATTTGCGACCTCGATGCCCTCGCCCGCCTCGATTGCGCGCTGATACCACTCGCCATCGGCATCGCGCGTGGTGAACCCTGCGCCGGCAAGTTTGGCCAGCTTCTGGATGTTCGCCGGGATCTCGCGAATCAGCTTCCAGACGGTCGGGGCCATGCCGCCGGTCGAGCTATCGACCGCAGGATTCTTGATCTCGCTGAGTTTCACGATGGTGCCGTCAGGCCAGCGCAGATCGCGTCCGACGGTGGCACCCGGAGTTGCATCACCGCCAACGCGGACGACGCGCCCGAGCTGGTCTTTCAGCTTGATCTTGTTGCCGGCCATCAGCGCGCTGACTCCACTGCGCAGCCGGCTGCAATCACCGCATCGCGGTCAGCCTTCCAGCCGCTCCACAGCCAATCGATCACTGCGGCGTCGGCGTCCGCTGCTGCAACAATTCGTGCCGCGCTGTTGAAGCGCCCTGCGGCACTGGCTTGGACGGCATTGGAGGCAGCACCACCGGTGCCGGCTCCGGGCGCAATACAGGACCACTGCGGCTGCAGCTGGACATCACCACGGCGCAGAGCAGCAGCAAGATCACGTTCGGCACGTTTCGCATCGTTGAGGGCCTTCTGGTAGTTGGAATCAGACTCGGCCCGGCTCTGGGCCAGGACGGTGGATGCGGCCTTCGCTTTGGCTGCAACTGCTGCGCTGGCATCGGCCAGGCGTTGAATGGTCGCGGCATGGGCGGCGTTGTCAGCTGCTCGCCCGGCCGCCTCGGCCGCGTACTCGCCCTTCCAGTGTGATGCGCCCCAGCGATAGCTCAGCACCACCAGCAGGATGGCCAGCAGCCCGATCAGCGCCCAGCGGATCAGGTCTGCGTAAGGGCGCAGGGGATCGAGATTGATCATGTACCTGGCTCCATCGGAATCACGGCGCCGACCGAGCGCATGGCGCTTTCCAGCGTCATCACCCGCAATCGGAGGCGATGGGCCTCTTCCTGCGCTGCCTGACGCAGTTTGATTTCTTCATCGAGCTGAGCCGTCACGCGCGCCTGCGATTGCTCCAGCCGCTCAATGCGCTCGGTCAGGCCACCAACCAGCGTGACGTTGGCATCGGTCTCGGTCCGATCCTTCTTCCTGCTGCTAAGGACAGCCCAAATTTCGCGAACCGCCCACATCGCGAACAGGCCACCAGCAGCCCACCAGGGTGCCGTTGCGCTCGGATCGGAATCCATCATCGGGATACCTCGCCGCCGGCTTGGCGATACACGTCCAGCAGCCGTTCCAACTTCTGCTCATGCTGGCCATAGCCGGCGCCTGGAAGGCTGGCCCAGATGTTCCGCACCTTGGCGATGGCCTCCACGATCTTGCCGGCTTGGATCAGCGGCAACGCCCGGCGCTCGCGGATCTGCTGCAGCGCGATCAGGTCCTGGCTCAGCGGCGAGAAGTCGCGCAGGTTGAGCGTCTTGCGGTAAGCGTCGTAGTAGCGACGCAGCAATTGGTAGCGGCCGGCAGCCGTGGACTGGATGCCGAGCTTCGGCAGATCGACCAGCACGCGGGGGTGATCGACGTAGCTGCGGAACAGCTGGCCGCCGACGATTACGTCGTAGCCGCGATCCCGCGTCGGCTGGCGCCCGTTATCTGTGCCCTCCGACCAGGCGAGCATGTCGAGGAACGCCCGGACATTGCGCCCCCCTGCTGCGGTCTCTGAAATCTCGGCCATCTGTCTGCATGCCCCTGTTGGATTGGGGACATGCTGAGCTTGCAGGGAGGGGGTTCAACGGACAATCAATCCCAGGACTTGAGTTCTTTACTAGAAACAAAAACTGGATCATTTCCGATTTGCCCTTTCAAGGCGCCGCCAAGCTCTGGCCTAAATACGAGCCTTCCTATCTCCGCTCCATTTGATCCCTTCAGCAACACCTCAGAACCCATCATCGTCCAAGAGTGTATAGATCGGCTCCCCACGATAAATGCTGAAACTAAACTGGCGTTACCCTGACTATCGAGTGCGAGAGTTCCTGTGACCCCGGTCGCCCTGGCATCGCTCCGCACGTCAAAGCTGGCCGAGGTCAGAAACTCAAACAGCGCGCTCTCTTTGTGGTTAGCATCCATGTCAGAGCCGAATCGAGCCATCGCTCTCCAGCCGAGACCGCAGACTCGCGCCACACGCTCACGCTCCGCCAGATCGTTAATAGTTTTCTTCTGCGACGCGATTTTCTCATGGATATTTTTAGTGGCCGGCAACGTCAGCACTTCTTCGCCGGAAGATTCCAGCTCCACCTCTCTGATGTCTCTTTTCATCTTGAGGTTCCACCTGTGAACCCACTTCGCTGGCCAGGGCAGTAAAAATATGTACACGAGCGCAGATAGGAGAGGGCCCAAGAAGTTGAATATGGAGAATTCCAACCAAGTGGGATACAGCCTCTCGTCGATATAGTGGAACCGCTGATCAACGGTCATGCCTGAGAACAGTACAAATATCAGGCGATGATTCCATGCAAGCCAGCTGATGATGAAAGCGCCTGCAAAGGGGCTATTGAATCGAGATGAGATGGCACTCTTAACTTCTTCCTTGACAGCGTCCAGCGTGTTCTGGGCTTCTTCCGACATGATCCCCTCCTGTTGTGAGGCGGATTCTAGGCTGAACCTGAATGGAAAAGAAGAAACCCCTCCGAGGCGGGGTCTAGACATTGACCGCTATTCTTCACACTTTGGCAGAACATCCTCCTGCAGGTAGCGAATCAGTTCACGCACCTGCTCGGCCTTGGTGGCATAGGACCATTGGCCAAGGGTTGAGCGCAATATTCCGTGGTGATCGACAAAAAATAGGTACGGTTCGAGGTAACTGCGGTACTCATCAACACTGAACTGTCGCATCGTATCGATGTCCACCACTTCATCGTTAAAGGTGAACTTCACTTCCATTTCCATACCTTTTCCCATGGTGCCGCGCCTGTAGTCTGAACGGGCTTCCAGCGTGCCATGTTTTGGAAGGTGCGTCCCCCCATCCCTCCCCTCACAAGTAGCCCTGCTATCCTGCCGCCATCAGGGATAGGGGGCTACTCGGATGAAAGCCATTGCGGTGCTACTGGCGCTTTGCGCCATGTTGTTCGTTTCTGTGGCTGAAGCTCGCGGGGTCAGGGTCAGGGGATACACGCGGAAAGACGGCACCTACGTGGCGCCGCATTACCGTTCGTCGCCAAACACCAGTAGGTCCGATAATTACTCCACTCGCGGCAACTACAACCCCTATACCGGCAAGTCAGGGACTGTTGACCCGTATGGCACAGGATTTCCATCGACTGCAGCTCCATATATTCCACCCACCTATACCCCGCCACCTGTGCAACAGAATTCTAGGCAAAGCAGGAGATTCACCACGCCATCTCCAGCCGGCCAAGCGCTTCGGTGGCGTAACTTCAACCAAAATGAAGCACCCAACACTCCGTCAGAAGCCGTCACCGAGCTGACCCCGCTTGATCCTGTTGGAGCCTCAGTCGATGGCGAAAGGGAGCATGCGCTGCGCGAAGTTGGAGCTCTCGGGGCGCACTATCGAACGACCGACCCAAACTTTGATGCGAAGTTTGCCTTGATGCAGCCAAGGATTCAGGAGATTCAGCGTTCCCTTCCTGCATCCCAGTGGGTGGCGGCCATCGCTTCTGCCTGGTCAAGCATTCCCAACAGTACGACGGCAGTTCCGATCCAGCAGGATGGCCGCGGCGAATGCCAACAAGCGACAGACAAAGCACGCCAACTGGCGGACGCTGCCAATAACCTAGCCAAATGCGCGTCGTGGGGAGATTTCACCGACGATTGCGCCCGTCAGGCGCGTGATGCCAGATATGCGGCAGACGAGTACGAAGATGCCGTCAGAGACGCGAACGGAATGTGCCGATAGGTCCATGAAAGCCTCCTGATAGCAGTCCTGCTACTATCCGGTCACGCACCTTGCCATGCCCGCCACCATGACCGACTGGACCAAAACCAACTACGGAACCCCGAAGTCCTGGGACGAAATCCAGCGGGAGAAGCTGGACGCGGAGCATGACCGTGTGATCGACGGCCCCGGCACCCGAATTTCCACGCTCGTCATCGGATTCTTCGTGGCGGCCATTGCCACCGCCGCCTGTTTCATTGGCCTGATTTACCTTCTTCTTCGCTGATCTGCGTCTGCAACTCATCAGCAAGCTCTAGCAGCTCCGGCTCTTCGTGGTTCCTACCAATTCTGCGTAGCGTGTTGAGCTGCGCAACGATATCCCCAGCCGGCGCTTTGGTGGACCTGGCCAGCCATGCAACCGCCTTCGGGTGGGTGAAGACCCTGGACAGCAAGTTCGCTGAGACGGCAGTACCGGCCGACCCCAGCAGCGCCAGCATCGCAACCCCCGTATTGCCTGTGGCTGCTGCAGCGCCTGCCGACGACAGCGTGCCGGCCACCTGACCGATCAGCGCCCCCTGCCGAGCTGTACCCGACGGATTGGCGAACACCTGCGACCCTTCCCGGATCTTCGACGTAGCCTTGGCGATGGTCTCCATGTTCTCCGCGAACTCGGGGCCGTAGTTCTTAAACAGCACCTGCTTAGCCTGCGGACTCATGTTCGCGTAGTTGGTCAGGTAGGTATTCATCGAGAACAAGCTGCCGTCGGCGTCCTGCTGACTGCCAACCGCCCGGCCCATACGTCGAATGAAGGCAGAGGACACCAGCTTTTGATCCTCCACCGGCAGCGAGCGCATGACCTCGCGAAGCATCGTGGCGCCCTCCTTCAGGCCACGCGTTGCTGCGTTGTAGATGTCCTCGCCGCCGTTGCGGTTGAGGACCGTCTCGATGCGCTCCAGACGCTGAATGTAGTCGGCATGGTGCTTGTTGGCAGCGTCGAACGCCTGTGTTGCTTTCGGATTGCCAGTGCCCTGCACCGCGGTCTCCATGTCACGCGATAGCGCTCCATACAGCTCGCGCCATTTACCTCTGGGCACGTCACTGACAAGACTGGAGTTGTCGATCTCCTTGCCAACCAGCGTCCGCAGCTTCTTCAGGGCCTCGTAGGGAAGCTGGTCGTCCACCATGTTTCCGAGCGTGGATTGCACAGTCTCATCAATGTCGGCAGCCGATGGCACCACCTCTTCATTCTTCAGCCCGAGCAAGTTTCGCTGGGCATTGCGCTCGGCAACTGTGTCAGCTTGGCGCTGAAGGAAACCGCGATATGCGTCCACCTGCTCCCGCATGCCCGGCTGGGTGAGGATTGCATCAATACCCTGGGTGTCACTGATCAGGCCGCGTTCGATCCCTTCGAGGCGGGCGTTCTGAAAGAAGCGCGAGACGCTCGGCGCCCCTTCGATCATGCTGTTCAAATCGGCTAGGGCGGTCCGCGCATTAGACACGTCCACTCGCGTGTCCTGCGGGATGAGTTCGTCCAGCTCCCGATACAGCGAATTGCTTTCGTTGCGCGACAGTTCCTTGAAGCCGCCCGGACCCGTGATGCCCCGCTGGATGGCCAGACCGGCAGATTCCGGATCGATGGCCTGTCCGCCGGGCGCAAGGCCGCTGGCGATTTCGTCAATTCGGCTGCCGAACTGCGATGCCTGCCCTTGGGCGAACTTGTCGATGCGACCGGCAGAGCCCGGAACACTGCCCAACATGGTTTCAGCCGCCTGCAGGAAGCGGTTGCCGGTGGCCTGGCCTACGCTCGGCTGCACGCCTGCATCACTGAAAGTCTTGAGGGTCTGCTCAATCACCGACGGGTCACTGCCGCGTCCGACACGACGAACCGCCGCGCTTGCAGCTGCCGGAACAATGCCGCTGGCGGCACGTGGGATCACCGCCGTCGCAGCACCAGGCACCAAACCACCAGCCAGCGCGGCTGCCAGCTGCGCACCGGTTCCGCCGCCGGCCTCACGGGTGGCGCCAGCGGCACCTGACCCCGTAGCCGTTGCCACGCTCTGCAGCACCGGCTGAGCGGTCAGGAAGTCTCCCACCCGGCCGGCCACCGTTGGCGACGCTGCAGCAGACCGACCCGCATTGAGCAGACCGCCCACACCCATGGTCAGCGCGGTGCCTGTCAGCGCCTCACTGATGTCGTTGTAGACCCGCTCCTTCGAACTCTGCGGCTTGGGGAGGCCCAGCTTGTCAGCCAACCAGCCGCCGGTGTCTCGGTAAGAAGCCGTCGGCACGAAGCCGTCACGGCCAGCTACAACGTCTGCCACGTCCGGCGAGTGGAACGCCTTGCGGATCGGATCAGTCACCGCGTAGTTGATCGCATCGCCGCCAAAGGCGCCCAGCAGCGAGCCGGCGCCCTGGAGAACCGAGCGCCCACCCATGGCAACGTCACGCAGGAGCCCGGGCTTCCACCCATCGCCCATTACCTGATCTTCGGTGCTGGTCACAGCAGTGCCCACATCCGAGAAATCCGGCCGCGCCGCCTGCACAACAGGCAGATCGGTGATTGGCATGCCACCAGCCGGGCTGGGAAACTGGCGCTGGATTACGGCTTCGATTTCCGCATCGGGCATCCCATCCGGGAACTCGGCAACGCTGCCGTCGGGCAGCTCGATCTCGATGGGCATTACTCGATCCTCCCGGTGGCCGGGTTGAACCTACGGCGAGTGCCGGGGGATGCCGGCGGCGGCGGAGCGGACAATTGGCCCCCAAAGACGGCACCAGCGGTCGGCGCGGCCATTGCGGCACGCTCGGGGCCGAGGCCAGTGGCAATTGCCTCCAGCGCAACCTCGCGGGCACGAGCCTTCTGCTGCAGCACCTGCGGCGAATCACCCGGCTGCGGCAGATAGGTCTGGCCGTAGATGTCAATTTCCTGCGACGTGATAGCCGCGCCGGTGTCCTTGCGCAGCACCGCAGAAAGGAACTCTTTGGATGCCTGCTCGGCCTGTTGCCGTTCGGACGACACCAGTGAATTGACGGCGGAGGAATCGCCGACACCAGGAAGTCCACGCAAGAACACGTCGGCCGCGCCACGCACCGCCCCTTGCTGACCGTGACCTGCCGTCATGTTGTTGGCCAGCGTCTCCAGCAGCTTGTTGGCTTCGGAGCCACGCCGCAGGTACACCAAGTCCTTGGATTGCCCCTCGGTCAGTTTCAGGCCGCCACCGGCAGCGCCGGCACCCGTGCCTGTCGAAGCGCCACCGGGATTCCACTGGCCGCGCCGCTGCAGATCGAACTGCTGCTGAGCGATACCGAGACGCTGACGGGTAGCATCTGCGGACGCATAGCTGCTCGCTGCGCTGGCATCAGAAGCACGCGCGCGGGCGGCGTCAGCGGCCATACCTGACCTGCCCTGGTCCGTCGTGGTGATACCACCGCCGCCGGTGAGGAAGCGGTTCGCCAGGAGGTTCTGGCCCTCGATGGTGCCCAACTGCTGCGGACCATTGGCCACGCCCATCAGCGCGGCGTTGGCGCTATCCCAGTCGCCTGCCAGCGCACGCGACGCAGCATCACCCCGGAAGCCCTGCTCTTGGACATCGCCCGTGTAGCCGGAGAGTTGCCGTGGATCGATACCGGCGGCGAACAGCGTGGCGAGATCCGCGGGTGCGTCCAGCTTTGTCAGCGCGCCGGGCAAGTTGGCGCGTGCATCGGCTTCGGACTTCTTGATCCGCGCTTGCGCGATCAACCCTTCCAGTTGCGCGGCCCGACTGGCCCCGCGACCGTAGGCTTCCTCGGTATTCACGCCGCCGCCAAGCACGCGGCCCAGATCATCCCAGCCAGCCATCACGAAGTCCTCCACAAGGACGGATCACTGAACCAGCTGCCGGCCTGGTTGCCGAAATTGGCCGTGCTTCCCGCTGCAGCGCCGGACATGCCGCCACCACCACCAGCACCGCTGGCGGCACCCTGAGCGGCACCGCCCATCAGAGACGCCGCAGCAGTGAGCCATGGATTTGCACGCACGTTGCGGAGCTTCAACTGGGTGATGTAATCGTCGCCTTCCGACATGCGCCCAAGCAGTCCCAACTCCGACTGCAGGCGATCAGATGCCCGGGCCTCTCGCTGGCGCTGCTGCACAGGCGCATCGAGGCGCGCCATCAAGCCAGCGGTCTTATCCGCATAGTCACCAATGCCCAATGCCGCGTCGTTCGCGGACTGGCGGTATGCGTTGCTCACCGCGCCCACTTGGCCAAGGCCTTGAGTTGCGCCCGCCTGCGCGGCGCGCACCTGATCCAGGTACTGGCCGGCAGTGCTCGAACGATCCTGCTCGCTGGTCGATAGCGCGCGATCTCGCATTGCGTCGGAAACCGCCTGATCAGCAGCATCCTGGCGCTTGCCCTTCTGCGTGATCTGCGCAGCCAAGATCTTGTCCTGCTTCTTCGCGACCTGCTTCTGGTTGACGTGATTGGCCGCAGCAGCCGCCAATGCCAGAACGATTCCAACGCCCATCAGCGGCCCCCTTGCCCGAACCCGGGCGTGTACAACAGGTTGTAAATATCCCGGTTGCCGCGGCGCTCGGCAGCAGTGTTCCGGCTCGTTTCATAGACCTTGGATAGGCCACCGAATACGTCGCCCAATGCATCAGTGGTGAGGCTCGCGTTGGCCCCCGCGAGGTTTGCTTGCAGCTGCTGCGCTGCCCGCGTGCCGCCGGTCGTCATATCCGCACCGGACTGGGCGAGAGAAATCATGTTCATGCGGCTCTGTTCGTCCGCATCACGCAGGCTGCCAACGGCCCGCTGCGCAAGACGATCTGCTGACAGGACGCCTTGCTGGAAGTCCTGCCCCAGCTGCCTGTTCGCATCGATAGAGGCCGATCCACCGGTCTGGCCGTTGCGCGCCATGGCGAACTTCAGACTGCGGTCGGCCGTGGCCTTCTGCTTGTCCAGGTTCTGCCGATAGAAGCTCCGACTCGCTTCGAGGAAGTCGTTGATATCGGCTTCACGTTGCGCGCCGCCATAGACCTGGTTCACCAAGCCGACGTTGCGCCCGATGTTCGCCTGTTTCAGGTTTTCAGCCTGCGTGGCCCTATTGGTAGCGCCGTCAGATCCGCCGCCCATCACTCACCTCGCAGTCGGGAAAAGTGGGCGACGTCCTCGCCCCGGATGCCGTAATGGCGCCATACACCTTCCGGCTTGAAGCCCAGCGAGCGCTCGAACCATTCGATGGCCAACTCTCTGCTGGTGATCGCGGACGTCTGCACGCGGTGCACGTCACCCTCAAAAATGCGGTCGATCATCCAGCGCGTGACCTTGGTCAATGAACGCCATTGCTCCGACCAGCCCTCAGTGGTGCCGAGCATCCAAGCCTGTAGAACTCCCGTTCCTGCAGGGTGGAATCCGCCAGCTGCTGCAGGCAGGTTGTCGTTTTGCAGGATGGTCACGGCAAACACGCCGCTCTGGAATGCCGCATCGATAAACCACCGCGCGGCCACATCCTCTGAGAACTCGTCCAGACCGCTGAGCGCGATGAACTGCGCGCGCTCGTCCTCGCGCATCTTCTTGGCCAGATAGACGATGTGTTCCGGTCTGCACGGGATCACATTCGATGGGAGGCGGGCTGTTTTCATGCCGCTATGCTCGGCCAGCCCGCCTCACGTTCAACGGAGCATCAGGCCATGGGCCTTGCGTCCTGCAGATACACCTGCAGCGCGTTCCATTGCCACTTCTCGCTACCGTCGTAGGTCAGCCGCACAGACAGTGCCGGCGCTGCCAGCGGCATGGCGATCACCATCCCCGGCACGGTATCGGCCGGCACCACATAGCCAGGCGTGAACAGACCGCTGTTGGTTTGATCGATGCCGAACGACACGGATACCGCGCCGTCCCCGACGATGTCGAAGCCATAGATCATTTTGGTTACGCCGGGCTGGCCAAAGTCGAGCCATGGCCACTGAATCACGCCTTGGAAAGGCACCACCTCAAACGTCCATCCGTCGTTGTTGATGCCAATCTCATCGCCCACCAGATCCTCATCAACTCGGTGGATGAAGTCACCCGAACGCAGGTACAGCGTGTCGCCGGCAATAGCCCAGTCCTCGATCTCGAACGGGAAGTCGTATCGGGACCACGCGCCGACCTGGCCAACGCGCGTCATCGTGTAGACGAACACCTGGGTACGACCGTCGACCGGAAACATCAGCCAGTACTGACCAGCCGCGGGGAAGTAGAGGCCCATCGGAGCCGCCATTTCCTTCATGGCTGCTTGAACCAATGGGTCGATGGGCATACCCACATCGCCGGCCTGGAAATTGGTGCTACTCGCAGCGATGCCGACCGTGCGCACGCCCTGCGACGCAAGGAAGAACAGATCATTGGAGACCGGCGCCATTGCGTGGTGCTGTGTGCTACCCATCGGTAGCGCATCCAGCAACGCCATGCTGGCCGGGTCTTCATCCACCTGCCAGAGCTGGAACGCCTCGGCATTGAACGGAATTAGATTGCTCCGATACAGACCCATCGCGGCCACAGGATTGGAGCCATAGTTCTGCAGGCCGGTGGGCAAGTAGCCCGCGTCGTCTGCGCCGGACCAATCCAGCGGATTCACTGTCGCGCTGTACCTGACGATGTCGTCGTCGGCGCAGAACACCTTCGACGCGGCAATGGCCACAATCGTGGTGTTCGGGCAGTTTGGATCCTCTACCCGACGAGACACACCGCGGAACAGAACGCTCCCATCGAGCACGTATTCGCCCGCACCATCCGGCCAATCCGGCTCCGTACCACCACTGACGTAGAGCGGTTGAGCCGTCCAGGTGACGCGCGTGGAGGTGATGGCCTCCCACGTGACCTCGTTGTCGGCCACGCTTTGACCGAGCACCGGCGGCCAGGCAGGT
>RCUS01001715.1_pt1 | contig 10751 bp, 8 predicted proteins | sample 2166221 | NCBI WGS metagenome assembly RCUS01 (sample SAMN09932758, study PRJNA488358) | compost metagenome | isolation source: compost soil in cyclohexanecarboxylic | place: Germany: Experimental Botanical Garden | reverse complement strand
TTCAGTTCGTCAGCGGCTTCGACCAGGATGGCACGGTCGGCACCCAGGGCCAGGGCGGTACGCAGTTGCTCCTGGGCAGTGGTCGGGCCGACGGAAACGACGACGATCTCGGTCGCAACGCCTTTTTCCTTCAGGCGTACGGCTTCTTCCACGGCGATTTCGCAGAAGGGGTTCATGGACATCTTGACGTTAGCAAGGTCGACGCCGGAGTTGTCCGCTTTGACGCGAACCTTGACGTTGTAGTCGACCACGCGTTTGATCGCGACCAATACTTTCATATACAGGAGTGCTCTCTAAATTCGTGAACAGCGTGCGGAAAAAGAGGGGTCAGATGACCCCTGAAGTGCGCAGTTGCTGAATTCGTTCGCTCGACAGGCCGAGGTCTGCCAGGATGGATTCGCTGTGTTGGCCTAAGGCTGGCACAGCATCCATACGCGGCGAGTAGGCGTTACTGGTGGCAGGGGGCAACAAGCTGGGAATGCTGCCGCAGGCAGTATCGATCTGCCTCCAGCGATTGCGAGCCTTGAGTTGCGGGTGCTGCCATACACCCTGCATGTCATTCACCCTGGCGTTAGCGATGCTCGCGACGTCCAAGCGCTGAATGACGGTGTCGAAATCAAGTGACGCGAAGGCCTCAACGATCAGTGCTCGCAATGTGTCGCGGTTCTCTACGCGCTTGAAGTTGGCGGAGAAACGATCGTCGTCAGCTAGGGCCGGCTGCTGTAGCACTTGCTCGCAGAAGAGGCGCCATTCGCGCTCATTCTGAAGACCCAGCATGACGGTACTGCCATCTCCAATTGGGAATGGGCCATACGGATAGATCGTGGCGTGAGCAGCGCCTGCACGAGGCGGCGGTGCTGCGCCTTCGAAGGCATAGTAGAGAGGATAGTTCATCCACTCGACCAAGCTTTCCAGCATCGAAACTTCGACCTGGCTGCCTTCACCAGTTTTTTCACGCAACAAGAGTGCCGACAGGATGCCTGTGTAGGCGTACATGCCAGCAGCGATGTCGGCGATCGAATTGCCGGCTTTAGCCATCTGATCCTCGCCGGGCCCGCCAGTAACCGAAAGGAAGCCACCCTCGCTTTGAATTAGCAGGTCGTATGCCTTCTTCTGCTCATAAGCGCCGCCTGCTCCGTAGCCGGATATGTCGCAAACAATCAACCGAGGATAGCGCTCGTGAAGCGCCTCGAAAGAAAGACCGAGTCGGGCCGCAGCCCCAGGAGCCAGGTTTTGTACCAATACATCAGCCTGCTCGAGCAACTGCTCAAGAATATCCCCCGAGATCTCTTGCTTGAGGTCAAGCGTGAGACTTTCCTTGGAGCGATTCGTCCAGACGAAATGCGATGCTAGACCGTTGACACGCTGGTCGTAGCCGCGGGCGAAGTCACCAGAACCGGGTCTCTCGACTTTGATAACTCGTGCACCCAAGTCAGCGAGCTGACGCGTGCAGAAGGGGGCGGCGATCGCGTGCTCGAGGCTGATGACGGTGATGCCGTCGAGTGGGCGCATACCCAGTGGCTGGCTCATGTTTGTTATCTCTCTTAGCATGGCAGACCCTTTGCGCTGTCAGAGCAAAGGGCATTCGAAATCAGAACGAGCGCGGCAGTTCTAGCAGGTGTTCGGCCACGTAGGACAGGATCAGGTTTGTCGAGATCGGTGCTACCTGGTACAGGCGGGTTTCACGGAATTTACGCTCGACGTCGTACTCGTTAGCAAAGCCGAAACCGCCGTGCGTCTGCAGGCAGGCGTTCGCAGCTTCCCAGCTCGCTTTGGCTGCCAGGTACTTGGCCATATTCGCGGCGGCGCCGGCGTTACGACCGCTGTCGTACTCGGCGCAGGCGCGCCAACGCATCAGATCGGCAGCCTCGATTTCTATGTGAGCCTCGGCGATAGGGAACTGAACGCCTTGGTTCTGGCCGATTGGGCGGCCAAAGACGACGCGATCGCGTGCATACTGGCTGGCCTTCTCGATAAACCAACGACCGTCGCCGATGCACTCGGCAGCAATCAGCGTACGCTCGGCATTGAGGCCATCCAAGATGTAACGGAAGCCTTTGCCTTCTTCGCCGATCAAGCTGCTGGCAGGAATCTCGAGGTTGTCGAAGAACAGTTCATTGGTCTCGTGGTTGACGAGATTGGCGATCGGTTGCACGGTCAGACCGTTGCCGATGGCTTCACGCAGGTCAACCAGGAAGATCGACATGCCTTCAGACTTCTTCTTCACTTCAGCCAGTGGCGTGGTGCGGGCCAGCAGGATCATCAAGTCGGAGTGCTGGATGCGCGAAATCCAAACCTTCTGGCCGTTGATCACGTACTTGTCGCCCTTGCGGACGGCAGTGGTCTTGATCTTGGTGGTGTCGGTACCAGTGGTCGGTTCAGTCACTCCCATTGACTGCAGGCGCAATTCGCCGCTGGCGAGTTTGGGGAGGTAGTAGCTTTTTTGTTCATCACTGCCGTTACGCAGCAGGGTGAACATATTGTACATCTGGCCGTGAATGGTGCCGGAGTTGCCGCCACAGGCATTGACCTCCTCTAGGATCACCGAGGCCTCGGCCAGGCCAAGGCCCGAGCCTCCGAACTCTTCCGGGATCATTGCCGATAGCCAGCCAGCCTCGGTCATCGCTTTGACGAAAGCTTCTGGGAAACCCTTCTCTTCGTCGATCTTGCGCCAGTATTCGGCGGGGAACTCATTGCAGAGTGCGCGCACGCCTTCACGGATGGCAGACAGTTCTTCATGGTTGTATTCAGACATTTCTTGTTCTCCAGAATCAGGAGGGCCGACAGACTTATCGTGGTCGCCGGTCGGCCATACCTAAAGCTCGATCAGGTGGGCTGGAAGCCAAGCGCAGCGCGGAAACGGTTCTTAATGTAGTGGCCGTCGCGCGGAGGCAGCACCCGTGGTGGATTCTCAGCCTTGATTTTCACCGTGGCCAACTTCACGCCGTCACGGTTAGCGAAGCGTTCGCGAAGGGCGTGAACACCGTCCATCTCGCGAATTTCATCAGTCCAGGAGAAGCCGCAAGTTTGTGCGACCTGGTCAAGTTTGATACCAAAGCCGGCATGGCTAACTTGCATGCCGGTCTCACCGAAGTGGCCGTTGTCGAGCACAACGATGGTGAGGTTCTTGGGTTTCTGCAACGATACGGTCGCCAGTGCGCCGAAGCCCATCAGCAGCTCGCCGTCGCCAGTGATGACCACAACCGACTTATTCGGCTGCGCGTTGGCTAGGCCAAGCCCTACAGTGATCGCGCTACCCATAGCTGCCCAGAGGTAGTAGTTGTTGTCATGGTCACCAGCGGCCATGACGTCGTAGGACGCCGAACCCAGACCAGTGACTACCAGCACATCGCTACGGTCAGCCAGAAGGGTACGTACCACTTCACGGCGGCACAGCACGTGGTTTGCGCTTACTTGACCCATTTCTTTTCTCCGATCAGGCGCTGACCGAGCAGCAGGGCGGTGGCTGAATCGCCATTGAAGGCCATGGTGGCAGCACCATGCAGGAGGGGGGCGACGTCTTCAGGCTTGTCAGCGCGCCAGGTCATGACCTTCATCAGGTTCAGCGACGCTTCGGTGGCCTGACCCATTGGGTTCTGCCATGCGTTGAACTCAGCCCAGTCACCGCGCATGGTCACAACCATCAGTAATGGGAAACCTGCGCAGTTCTGGAGAGCGAGAGTGTTGATACAGTTACCGACACCGCTGGACTGCATGAGTAAGGCGCCACGTTCGCCACCCAACCATGCACCTGCGAGGTAACCGATACCTTCCTCTTCCGTGGTCAATACCACTGCCTTGATGTCAGGGTCTTCATACGACATGCGGATGGCGGCTGAGTGGCCGGCATCAGGAACGAACACAACGTGTTTTACGTCGTGGGCTTTGAGAACACGAAACACATCCTCTTGCCAGTTCTGTTCAGCTTCTTGCGATGACATGGGTATCTCCCGAGCAATGCTGCTTTTGTGTTTTCACTCATGATGGAGTGAGATTGCCTGGAGGACGATTACTGTTTTTTTCTTTGAGATATGTGATTTCGGCATAGCTGGTGAGTTGGGTGGGAGCGGCCCAAAACTTTTTGAATGCTTGCTGAAAACGACCGTCAGGGCGGGAGATATCCAAAATGGGCATACCTGTTAGAGCGCTCAAGCTCTATATGAGAAGCCCACGGAAGCGTTAGCTTGTGGCCTGGGCTAGTGCTATTTGTGCTAGCCCACTACACAAAAATAACAACGAGGGCTGCATCATGTTCGTCTGTGTTCTGCGCCAAATCGCTTTCCGTTTAACCGTGTTGGGGCACCGTCCAGTAACAGAGCCACCTTCTTCGTCGTGCCATTTTCGGCACATTGCATTTGCCTATCTAGCTCCGTAATGCACCACTTCCGTGGTGAAGCCCGTCATTACTCGACAATAGGTTTTTTATGAAAGTGAGACTACCGCTTGCAGGTTGGATTCTGTTGGCAATGCTCTTGGGTGTGCTGGTCGGTTACACCGTTTTTCTCACGGTTCCAGACAAAGCTGCTGCAGGTGAAATCGCCGGATACATTTCAGTCGTCTCCGATGTCTTCTTACGCTTGATCAAGATGTTGATTGGCCCGCTTGTGTTCTCGACGCTTGTAGTCGGTATTGCCCATATGGGGGATGCTGGCGCCGTAGGACGAGTGTTTGGCAAGGCAATGGCTTGGTTCCTGACCGCTTCGCTGCTCTCCCTGGCAGTGGGCTTGATGATGGCTAACATATTGCAACCGGGGCACCATCTGGCTTTGCCATTGCCTGATGTCCACCAGACCACCTCACTGCAGACCTCGGCGTTCACCCTTAAGGCCTTCGTGACTCACCTGGTACCGAAGTCATTCGCTGAAGCTTTGGCAAATAACGAAATCCTGCAAATTGTTGTGTTCTCGCTATTCTTCGGCGTGGCCTTGGCAGCTCTCGGTGAGAAGGCTAAAGGACTGATTCGCTTAGTGGACGAGCTTGCACAGGCGATGCTTACGATTACCGGCTATGTGATGAAGCTTGCACCCCTTGCGGTAATGGCAGCCATGGCCTCCACCGTGGCGGTCAATGGGTTGTCGATTCTGGCAACCTTTGCAGTGTTCATGCGGGATTTCTATGCGGGCCTGGCCTTGTTATGGATCCTGCTGGTACTGGCTGGCTCCGTTTTCCTCGGGCGTAGGGTGTTTCAACTGCTATCCTTGATCCAGGAGGCGTTCATGCTGGCATTCGCCACTGCCAGTTCTGAGTCGGCGTATCCTAAACTGCTCGCTGCCCTTGATCGCTTCGGTGTCAGTCGCAAAATCTCAAGCTTTGTCATGCCGATGGGGTATTCCTTCAACCTCGATGGCTCGATGATGTACTGCACGTTTGCAGTATTGTTCATCGCCCAGGCTTACGGCATCGAGATGACCATCGGCACGCAGATACTCATGCTTTTAACCCTGATGCTGACTTCTAAGGGGCTTGCGGGCGTGCCGCGCGCTTCACTGGTTGTGATTGCTGCCACTTTAGTGCAGTTCGACATTCCCGAGGCGGGGTTGCTGCTCATTTTAGGCATCGATACATTCCTTGACATGGGCCGCTCAGCTACGAATGCAGTAGGGAATTCGATTGCTACGGCGGTAGTGGCCAAATGGGAGGGGGAGCTTCGAGACCCAGCGCATGCCCCTTCCTCTGCCGAATCTCCCGCTGCGCAGGCAAAGTCAGTGACAAGTTGATTCAAGCCGAGCGGTGGATGGGGTGCTTGAGGCGCGCGCCGCTTCCAAGCACCGTTGGCAATAAAGCCCTCATTATCGAGGGTTTTATTGCGATCTACCTGTTATGCTCAAATTATATAGCTCGGGCAGAGACCGGTGTTTAGACTGTCGATGTACAGAGGCTTTATCCTTTATTCCGGTTATTTAGTGGTAGGTCGATGGACGTAGTTCAGCTTAAGACACTCATTCACGTCGCCGAGCTCGGAAGCTTGAGCAAAGCGTCTGATCGATTGCACATTGCTCAGCCAGCGCTCAGTAGGCAAATTCGCCAACTCGAAAAGGAACTTGGTGTTTACCTGTTTGACCGACATGGTCGGGGCATGGAAATAACGGAGGCGGGGCTAGACGTCCTAGAGCATGCGACCCGCATTATGGATGAGCTTGAGGCGATCCGTAGTTCCGTAGCCGGCGGCCGCTCGGCCTTTCGCGGCATGGTAGCTATCGGCACCACACCTACAATTGCCGAAATCGTCACGGTTCCACTGGTTAAGCGTATTCGTGACACCCATCCCGACCTTTCGATTCGTTTTTCCTCTGCGTTCAGTGGGTACCTCTTAGACTGGCTTCAGCGAGGTGAGCTGGAGCTAGCTATCTCCTACGACCCTCAGCCTTTGCATACGTTGCGTATCGAACCGGTGATGATGGAGAACTTGGTGCTTGTTGGGTCTCGCGATGCGGGTTTGCACCTCGAGAAGGCCGTTACATTCTCTGAACTCGCCAACGAACAGCTGGTGTTGCCCAGCCCTCGCCATGGATTGCGCAAGATCATGGATGAATGTGCCTATGAGAGAGGCTTCAAAATTGTCACCAGCGTGGAAGCTGATTCGTTCGGCGCGATGATTGATCTGGTACGGCATGGGTTTGGCTATACTGCATTGCCATTGGCATCAATTTACGCTCATCTGAAGGACGGCACACTGAGTGCCGCACCGTTGATAGAGCCGACTCCGATGCGTAAGCTCGTACTCGTTTCTCCCGCTGACAGGCACGTCAGTCCAGCTACCCGCTATGTGGGGGAAACATTTGTTGAGATCGCTTCTGAGCTTGTATCCCAGGGAATATGGGCCGGTCATATGCTATGACGAACAGAGGGTGCCAGCACTCGAAATGCCTATGAGGATCGTCATAAAGGGAGAGCCATTTGGGGGAGACCAAGCCGAGCTCTCTCAAAGACCGCGCTGAACCAGGATTTGCTGCATCCCTCATTGAGCTTCCGTGGCATTTTTCGAATCCCCAACGGAGCGCACCAGTCTTCCTACCTAGATCCGCCTCCATTGCCCATCGAGCAACTGGCTAAGAGTTGGAGCTCGACTCTATCGCTCACAATGCGGGAGAGAATGTTCAGTTTTCCGCTGAAGAAATGGTCAGCTCCAGGAATCACCGATACAGGTAGTTTTGCCTGGTCGGCCCAATCGAATGCTTGCTGCAGCGGCACATTCTCATCTAATTCGCCATGGATGATGCAGGCTTGGGAGGCGATGGGACTCTCATACTGACGGTCGTGCGATACCTGACCATGCGGCATGCCGCAGACGATTAGATCCTTCAAGTTTTTTCCTGACGTTAGTAGTGCTCTGGCAGTCCTCGCACAGATATGTGCTCCAAACGAAAAGCCCACGAGAAACAGCGGCAATTCAGGATGCTGCGCGACCAGCTGTGCCGCAAGTTGCAGGAGGTCTTCGGTCTCGAGATTGCCATGATCAAATTCCCCCTCGGATTGACCGATACCCCGAGAGTTTGGTCGCCATGTGAGAACTCCGAGCCTATTCAAGGTGCGTGCCAGTGTGAAAGGAACTTTGTGATTGGCGTTGCCGCCCAGTAACGGGTGTGGGTGAGCGACAATCGCCACCGCTAAAGGTTGTTCAGGGCCATCCTTCAGAACCTCGATTTGACCCGTCGAGCCATGCATATTCAATACAGTGGTCATTGCTCTCAGCTCAGTAGTTAATAACGCTTGCTGCGCTGCTATTAAGTCGTCAGGCAGTCGAAAATGGGCAATTTTTAGGCTGCCCACAGTAACACAGGGTATTCAGCGCTGAGTGGTCAAAGCTATTCAATTCAAGCATAGCAGCTAGACGGTGATCGCGCTGGCGTACACGGGGCATAAAGCGTAGCGTAGATTTTGAATAAAAGTCGATTTCCCTTGATTGACTTGTAAAATAATATATCTACAAAGGTGTCTCGTGATGTTCATTGTAACCTCTCATGCTATCCCAACTCATCATTTTCTGTCTTTATCACTTCCAGGCTGTTAAGTGTAAGTTTTTACTGTCTTGTGCGTGTAGCTTACTGGGGTCTAAAGTGAATACTGAAGTGAATAAAATGACAGCGCCACCTAATATTCATAATCTAACCAGTCGACAACGTATTCGAGCTATTCTTGGAGCGTGTTCAGGGAACTTGGTCGAGTGGTATGATTTTTTCATTTATGCCTACACGTCGATCTACTTTGCAGCGCTGTTTTTCCCGCAAGGCGATCAAACTACACAGCTCCTAGCAACAGCTGGAATTTTTGCTGTCGGCTTCTTCATGAGGCCGCTGGGTGGTTGGATTTTTGGCTATCTCGCAGACACACGAGGACGTCGTTTTTCGATGATTATCTCAGTGTTTCTGATGTGCGGTGGGTCTTTGCTGATTGCCGTTCTACCCACCTACGAATCAATTGGTATGGCTGCACCCATACTATTGCTGATCGCTCGATTGATGCAGGGACTGTCTGTCGGCGCTGAATACGGCACCGGAGCTACTTACATTAGCGAGATATCGCTGAAGGGTAAGCGGTGCTTCTATGGTTCGTTCCAGTATTTCACTATTATCGCCGGGCAGCTTCTAGCGCTGCTGACGGTTGTTGTTCTTCAGAACGTCCTGCCGTTGGATGATCTGAAGTCCTGGGGCTGGCGCATCCCATTCTTCATTGGTGCTGTCAGTGCGCTGGTAGTTGTGTACCTGCGTCGTTCCATGCTGGAAACAGCGCATGCTCAGGGCGGGAAGCATAAGGAGGCGGGTTCCATCAAGGCACTGATGCGCCACAAGAAAGCCATTCTACTGACTTTGGCGATCACTGCGGGCTGCTCACTGCATTTCTACACGTTCTCCACCTACATGCAAAAGTACTTGGTTGTGTCAGCCGGATTTGAGCCTTCCACTGTGAGTTTCATCATGACGGCTGCGCTGATTGTCTTCATGTGCCTTCAGCCAGTATATGGGGTGATGGCTGACCGGATTGGCACTCGAAATAGTATGATCGCCTTCGGCTTGCTCTCCAGCGTATTTGTTGTCCCACTTCTTACTGGGCTAAAAAACGCTTCTAACCCATACGAGGCTTTTGCACTGGTTATGGGCGGTTTGTTGATTGCTGCATTCTACACGCCGGTCACAGGCGTGTTGAAAGCAGACCTTTATCCTACCACCGTCCGCGCGTTAGGGGTAGGCTTACCTTATGCTATAGGCAATGCTCTGTGTGGCGGTACTGCGGAATATGTTGCGCTAATGCTGAGAGGAGTTGGAGTTGAGTCTTACTTCTACTACTACGTGGCAGTGATGAGCGCACTGACACTGCTGGCGGCTGTACTGATGCCGGACTTAAGAAAACATGGGTATCTGGATGGGGCTGGAGCGGTGGAAGAGAATACCGGTTACCCACTGTCTACAGCAGCTCAACCTCGCGATAGCCTTCGATAAGTTAGCTGATTATTATTGAGCTAATCCTGGGAAGTGCGCTAAGTATTTTTCAGTACGGCGGGTGCAAGCCCGCCGTTGAGCCGATGTGGCCGTTGCGAGTTTTTGCAGTGCGCGTACTAGGATCGGGTTACTACAAATGCCGAGCTCGACAGACCAACAGGCTCTTGAGCGTGGAATGGATCAATTGCCGCGAACGCTCGCGCTCCTCGGCCATCAGGAGCTCGGGGTACTTTCTTTGTTTTTTGAGAATGATAGTCTCAAATCTAGGTAAATGATCCGGGCTTCCAGCTTCTGGATGTTGCAGGTGGGGCGCAAGCGCTTTGCTAGTCGGAGCGCCATTTCGCTTCCACTCTAGCTGGTTGACTCAACTTCGTAGGGCCGACGCCGACGCAACCAGCCCAAGCGAGCGGGCGGCGTCAATATGGCTGTAGCCCTTAGCCGAGCACCAGGCGGGCCGCTACGCGTTTGCTTAATGCTGAGTTGGCACAAGGTAGCTTGGTCATCAGGCACTTTTCTATCGCGAGATTTCTCGCCTGATTGCCGGCACGGTTTCATTCAACCTCTGCACCTGCGGGATCCACGACGGTGTGGGATGAGGGTTTTGAGGTGGCATCTATAATGAATTAGAGGTGAAAGGATGTGGCAAGCAGCTGTTCTCAGGGACTTTGATGAATCGAAAAACTGCCGTGAGTGGTAGGTGATTCGTCATGATGAACAGCTCGATTGAGCCTCAAGGCTCTCCAGGGAAGGGCACTTTGCCAGCGTCCACCATAGGACATAGACCGGCCAGGTTCAAGCTCTACAACACATTCCTTTTGGTGATGATTTTGGTTCGATAAATATCCCTATATCTACTTTGTTTTGCTCGGTAAAAATGGAGTCACCGAGCGTACCTCGATAACAAAGCTCGAGCCGATGTCCTTTTCATACTGCTCATTACAATAAAACGAGGATTGGATATGAACCACAAAACTATTCGCCATATCGCAGCTGTAGCTGTCATCGCGGCAGGCTTCCTGGGCCATGCCCAGGCTGATCAACTGTCTGATATCAAAGCTCGAGGAACCATCGTCTGTGGCGTCCTGAGCACGCTGGATCCGTTTGGCTACCTGGATCCAAAAAGTCGAGAGCTGGTCGGTTATGACGTCGACTTCTGTAAGGGCATTGCTAAACACCTAGGTGTGAAGCCCGAACTGCGCCAGCTTTCACTAGATGCCCGCATTCCTGAGCTAAGTCAGGGGCGTGTAGATATCCTCGCTGCTGTACTGGGTTACACGCCAGCTCGTGCAGGGCAGATTGATTTTTCGAATACCT
>RCUS01001713.1_pt1 | contig 10754 bp, 8 predicted proteins | sample 2166221 | NCBI WGS metagenome assembly RCUS01 (sample SAMN09932758, study PRJNA488358) | compost metagenome | isolation source: compost soil in cyclohexanecarboxylic | place: Germany: Experimental Botanical Garden | reverse complement strand
GCCTGGAAGCTGCGCCGCGCGGCAGCCACGGCGTGGTCGATGTCAAGCTGGCCGCAGTCGGCCACCTGCGCCAGCACGCGGCCGTCGATCGGGCTGATGCAGTCGAAGGTCGCGCCGGAGGCCGCATCCACGTGGCGGCCGTCAATGAATGCGCGGGTTCGCAGCGTCAGGCCCGCAGCCAGCGTCTGCCATTGTTCGCGGAGATGGGGAGTGCTCATGACCGGATCCTGTTGTGCAGCAAGGCGGCAGGGCCGCAGGCCTGCATTTTACGCCGCCGCATGTACACAACCGGTATGAATCCGGACCGCTTCCTGAGCGGATGGCATTGGCCGCGCATGGCTCCGCATCACTACAATGCCGACCCACGTTTCAACCGGCAGCCGCATGGACATCATCGTCAACCAAGAACTCAAGGCCTACATCGACCCGCTCACGCAGGACGAACATGACGCGCTGGAACGCAGCCTGCTGGCCGAGGGCTGCCGCGACGCGCTGGTGCTCTGGGGCGACGTGCTGATTGACGGCCACAACCGTTACGGCATCTGCACCAAGCACAACATTCCGTTCAACACCGTGCAGAACACCCGTTTCCAGTCGATGGACGATGTGCACCTGTGGATGATCGAGCAGCACCTGGGCCGCCGCAGCGTGTCCGACTTCCAGCGCGGCGTGCTGGCGCTGCGCAAGCGGGCCATTGTCGAGGCGCGCCACCGTATCGAGCAGGAGCAGTTGCGCCGCGAGAGCGAGGGTGAGACGGCGCTGGCCAACGGTGAGGCCGAAGGCGATTCGCCGCCGTGGGAACCGGCGCCCAAGCTGTCGCGGGCCGATCTGGCACGCGAAGCCAAGCTCAGCGCCAGCCAGGTGAACCTGATCGAGAAGATCAGCGCACATGCCGCGCAGGAAGTGATCGAAGCGGTGAAAGCCGGCGAAATCTCGCTCAGCGCCGCCGCCGTGGTCGCCAGCCTGCCCGAAGACGAGCAGCGCGCTGCCGCGCAGGGCGGCAAGAGCGAGCTGAAGGAAGCCGCCAAGCGCGTGCGTGAATCGCGCCGCAAGCCCAAGCCGGCCAAGGAGTTCGAGTTCGAGGACGAAGAATCCGCAGCTGCCGAGGGCGTCAGCGCCGCCGTGCATCCGGAAATGGAAGCCCTGCGCCAGCGCGTGGCTTCGCTCACGGCCGAGAACCAGGCGCTGCGCATGGAACTGGACGCACTGCGCGCACGCCTGGTGCCGGCACAATCGGTCGAGTTCAGCGAAGCCGCCGACGCTTGATCGCCCCACGCGCACGCCCTACCCTGCGGCCACGCACTGCAAGGAATGAGCGATGGCCTCGGCATCCCCGGAACTGGAACGCTTCGTCCACGAAGCATTGATGCGCGGCCACAGCCGCCAACAGGTCAACCAGGCCTTGTTGGCGGCGGGTTGGAGTGAACAGCAGATACGCGGTGTGCTGGATGGCTGGGCGCAGGTGGATTTCGCCCTGCCGGTACCGCGACCGCGTGCCTCGCTTTCCGCACGCGAAGCGTTTCTCTATCTGGTGCTGTTCAGCACCTTGTACTTCTTCACCTGGAACCTGGGCAGCCTGTTGTTCCAGCTGATCGAATACGCCCTGCCTGATCCGGTGGATGCGGATTGGCAGCTGCAGCGCCTGGGTGGTGGCATCCGCTGGGCGATCTCGGCGCTGGTGATCTCCTTCCCTGTGTTCGTCTTCGTCGCCCGCAATGTCAGTGGCGACGTGGAGCGCAACCCGATCAAGCGGCTGTCACCGATACGCCGATGGCTGACCTACCTGACCCTGTTCGTGGCCGCCACCGTGCTGATCGGCGACCTCACCGCGCTGGTCTTCAACCTGCTCGGCGGCGACCTGAGCCTGCGCTTCGTGCTCAAGGTACTGGTGGTTGGCGTCATTGCCGGCACGGCATTCGGTTACTACCTGTGGGATCTGCGTCAGGAAGAGGTGGAAGCATGAGCCGCACCGCATGGGGTACCCGCGTGCTGTGGGCAACCGGCATCGTCACCGCATTGGCGGTGGCCGCCGGTGTCTGGGTGATTGATTCACCAGCGCAGCAACGGCTCAAACGGCTCGATGGCGCACGCCTGTCGAACCTGCAGACGTTGGAAATGGCGGCCCGCAATTATTGGCGTGAACACGACGTCCTGCCTGCCGACATGGCAACACTGCTCGCGCAACCCGGCATGGAGCTGACCGCCAAAGACCCGCAGGGCGGCCCCGACTACCGCTACCGGCCGCTGGATGCCACGCACTACGAATTCTGTGCGAGCTTCGCCACCAGCAGCGCCAGCAAACGGCATCGCGGGTTTGACGGTGAATGGGCGCATCCGGCCGGTGACCATTGCTTCCGCCGTGCCGTTGGCGCAAAGGACAACGATTAACACGTGGACATGCAGGACGATCCCCGCCACGCGCAGCTGCGTCGCCTCAAGTTGTACGCACTGGCGATGCTGCTGGCCATGCTGGCCGGCTTCATCGTCAGCCACATCAATGGCGAGCGCGGCATCTGGGCATGGGTGGCCGCGTTCTGCGAAGCGGCCACGGTCGGTGCGCTGGCCGATTGGTTCGCGGTGGTGGCGTTGTTCCGCCGCCCGTTGAGCCTGCCCATCCCGCACACCGCCATCATCCCGCGCAACAAGGAACGCATCGCCGACAGTCTGGCGGTGTTCGTGCGCGACCACTTCCTGGAGCCGGAAGCACTGCTGGCCAAGCTCAAGGTGTTCGATCCGGCCGCGCGGCTGGGGCAATGGCTGGCACAGCCGGAACAGGCACACATGCTCGCCGGGCTGGCACGCGGCTGGGCGGTGCAGGCCTTGGATCTGTTGGATGAAGCGGCCGTGCGCCGCGCGATCCAGGGTTTCGTGGTCGAGCAGTTGCGGCAATGGAACGCAGCGGCAACCGCCGGCGAACTGCTGGGCCTGCTCACCGCCGACAATCGTCATCAACGCGTGCTTGATGAAGGCCTCACCCGCATCGCCCATTGGCTGGACAAGGACAGCGTGCGCCAACATGCCTCGGCATTGATCGTGCGCTACATCCGCAAGGAATGGCCCAAGCTCGCCAGCACCGTGGATTGGGTCAAGCCCATCGATGAAATCGGCGACACGCTGGCCGATCGCCTCGCACGCGCCGGGCTGGAGGAACTGCAGGCCGTGTTGTCCGAGCCGGAGCATCCCTTGCGCCAGGACTACGCACGCTGGCTGGGCGACTACATGCAGCGCCTGCGTCACGATCCCGCGCTGGCAGCGAAGGTGGACACGCTCAAGCAGCAGGTCATCGACCACCCCGCCGTGCAGGAATACGTGCAGGGCCTTTGGCAACGCGTGCACGATTACCTGCGCGATGATCTCTCCAACGAAAACTCAGCCCTCGCAGGCCACCTCGAACGCAGCCTCGGCAAGCTGGGCGCAGCCATCGGCAACGACCCGGCACTGCGCGACGCGCTCAACCAGCACATGCTGGCCGGGGCCGAGAAGCTGACAAATCGCCTGCGCAGTGGCGTCACCAGCCATATCGCCCAGACCGTAAAGGCCTGGGATGAAAAGAAACTGGTCGAACAGCTGGAGCTCAGCGTCGGCCGCGACCTGCAATACATCCGCTACAACGGCACGCTGGTGGGTGGACTGATCGGCCTGCTGCTGCACGCCCTGACTGGTTGGCTGAAGTTCTAGCCACGTGCATGCAGGAGCGGCCCCGCCTCGCGGCTTATGCCGCCCCCACAAGCGCGGCACGCACTACGCCGTGCTTGCCGCTACCGCCCTCACCGCTTCCACCAATCGATCAATCTGTGCGGTCGAGGTGAATATCCCCGGCGTCACCCGCACGCATGCGCCCTGCGCCAAACCATCGCGATGCACGGTGAACACGCCGTGCTGCTGGAGCAACTGCCGCGCGACGCCCACGTTCTGTTCAATCGATGCGCGCCCATGCAGCCGGAAGGAGGAAATCGCGCTACTCGATGCCACCTCATCGCTCCCCAGCAACTGCACCCCCGGCACCTCCCGTACCCCATCACGCCAACGATTACGCAACAGCAACAATCGCTCGCGCTTGGCCTCCACACCGATGGCGGCATGGAATTCCAACGCTGCCGGCAAGGCCAGGAAGGCTGCGAAATTGGCCGTGCCGGTATGGATGCGACTTGCGATGCCGTGATCCGGATCGCCCATGTACGGATCGATATCGGCCACCCGCCCGCGCCGCACATACATCGCGCCGACGCCTACCGGTGCACCTATCCACTTGTGCAGGTTGATGCCAACAAAGTCAGCCCCCAGGCCGCCAACCTGCATGTCCACCTGACCCACCGCATGCGCGGCATCGACGATCACATCCACACCACGCGCCTTGGCCATCGCCGCGATTTCGGCAACCGGCAACAACATGCCGTTGCGGTGATTCACCTGGGTCAGCAGCATCAACTTCAGCCGCGGATACCTGGCCAGCGCATCGGCATAGACTTGCAACACCGTCGCCGCATCGCAGGGCTCCGGCAGCGCAATCGCCACCGGCTCAGCACCGCGCCGCTGCTGCAGCCAGCGCATCGCGGTGATCGTGCTGTCGTAGTCGATATCGGCATACAGCACCTGGTCACCCGGCTGCAGCCGGTTGTAACCGCCGATCATTGCCTGCAAGGCTTCTGTCGCACCGCGGGTAAGCACCAGCTCGTCTTCGCCCACGCCGAGGAAAGCTGCCAAGCGCTGCTGCACCAAGCGCGCCCGCTTAGGGAATTCGACGCGGCCAAACCAGGCGTTGCCTTGATTCACTTCAGCAGTGGCCTGCTGATAGGCCTGCAGCACCGGACGCGCCATCGCCCCCCAATAGCCGTTATCCAGCATCACTACTTCATCGGTGAGTTCGTACTGGGCAGCGACGGCCGCCCAGTACGTCTCATCAATGGCCAGCAGCGCGGCAGACCTTCCTGCCGGTGTGCTGGGCAATGATGCTGTTGCCTTGGCCGAAGCCAACGCTGCGGCAGCGGTCCCCATCAGCGGCAACATGGCCGCCGAGCGCAGAAGACGACGTCGACTGGTATCCATGCCTAGAACTTCAACCGGTATTCGGCGTAGACATTGCGCCCATCCGTGTCATACGGCGCGTTGCGCGAGTAGATCAGGCCGCGGCTGGCCTGGAAGGTCGCCTCGTCCGGATAACGGTTGAATACGTTGTCGGCGCCAACCCGCAGCGAGTGCATCGCATTGATGCGGTAGCTCACCGCCAGATCGAAGAACTGCATGGCACCGAAGCGCTGGAAGATGTCGCCGGTGGCGTTGCCCGAGGAGTCGGTCCACGCGCCGTAGTGGCGCAGCTTGCCGAGTACGCTCCAGTCGGCGATATCGTAGTTGGCGCTGAAGGTACCCTTCTGCCGTGGCAGGCGCTCTTCGAACACCACTCGCTGGCTGGCATTGGTCGCCACACCGGTGTCGCCCTTGTCGACTTCGGTCTTGTTGTAGTTCCAGCCCACGGTCAGGTTCAAACGGCCCGCACCCAGATCGGTGACATAGCTGCCAACCAGGTCGATGCCGCGCGTGGTGGTATCGAAGTCATTGGTGAAATAGCTCACCGAGGTATAGCCCATCGGGTTGGCGACGCCTGCCGGAATCTGGAACGAGGCCGACTGGCTGAAACGATCGGTGACCTTGATGTCGTACAGGTCCACCGAGCCGGAGAAGCCGGCGTTATTGCGCCAGGTCAGGCCCAGCGACGCGGTGCGCGACTGCTCCGGCTTCAAGTCCTTTGCGCCCAACATGCGTGCCAGCGGATCGCTGGGCGACAGCCGGCCGGAGGTGAATACCTGCAGCGTCACCGTGTCCAGGCCCTGCTGGGTATTGGTGGTATAGAGCTGGCCTGGTGTAGGCGCGCGGAAGCCGGTGGACACCGAGCCACGCACGGCGAAATCCGGGGTGAACTCGAAGCGCGAGGACAGCTTTCCGTCCACGGTCTGGCCAAAGCTGGAAAAGTGCTCGTAGCGCGTTGCAGCGCCCACGCTCCAGCGCGCGGTCACCGGCACTTCCACATCGACGTAGGCGGCGTAGCTGCGCTGATCCCAGCTACCGGCATTGGCCGGGCTGAAGCCTGGCGCGCCGTTGGAGTTACCGGCCAGCCCCGCTACCGCACCGGGGCCAATCGCGTACGAAGCCGGGTCACCTGCATCCACGCCATAGGTCTCCTCGCGGAACTCGGCACCGAATGCGACATTCACCGGCGACTCCAGCGACGCTAATGGCAGGCTGTAGACGAAGTCGGCGTTGAGGTTGCGCTCTTCCTGGCTCAGGCGACCGAGGTAGAACGAGGTAGGGCTGTCCGGCCCCAGCGAGGCATTGATCGAATTGCCAAGCGTGTACTCGATGCGGTTGCGCCCGTAGCTGCCGCTTACATCCCAGTCCAGATTCTCGCCGATACGACCGCGCACACCGAACAGCAGCTGCAGATCGTCATAGTCGGTGCCGTACTTCGGACTGAACCCGGTCGGGTACAGCATGCGCACATCCCAGCCCGGGAACACCGCCGTGGTGTTGTAGACCGAGGCGGTGCCGTCCGGATTGCGCCAGTTGAAATCACTCAGGCCCTCGCCCTTGCCATACAGGCCGTATCCGTAGATTTCGGTGGTTTCGCCCACGTAGTGCTTGAGGTTGAAACCGACACGCTTGTTCTCAAGATCCGGCTGGCCCCAGCGTTGCACCGGATTGGGCACTTTCAATTCCGGGTGCTTGTCCTGGAAAGCGATTGCATCTGCGCGCTGACGGGTGCGTGAAGTGGCATCGGAGTTGTCGTAATCGGCAAACAAGGACAAGCTGCCGGCGTCACCCAGCGCGATGCCGGTGCGTGCACCGATGTTGCGCGAGGTGCCATCGCCTTCGCTGTACTGCGAAAGGCCCATGGTCACTTCGGTGCCAACGCTGTCATCCAGAATGATGTTGATCACGCCGGCAATCGCATCCGAGCCGTACTGCGCCGAGGCACCGTCGCGCAGCACTTCGATGCGCTGGATTGCGCTCTTCGGAATCTGCGCCAGATCCGGCCCTTGCGCACCACGTGCGCCCAGCAGCGCCGAGCGATGGAAACGGCGACCATTGACCAGCACCAGGGTCTGATCCGGCGACAGTCCACGCAGCGTGGCAGGCCGCACGAACACCTGACCGTCGTTCATTGGCATGCGCTGCACCACGAACGAGGGCACCAGCTGTGCCAGCACGTCAGCAAGATCAGAGGACTCGATGCCCTGGATTTCTTCCTGCGAGAACACATCCACCGGTGCCAGCGTATCGAACTGGGTGCGATTGGAACCACGCGTACCGGTGACGATCATCGCGTCGAGGTTGGTCGCCTTCGTTGCTGGCGCTGCCTCCACCTGTTGCGCCTGTACCCCGCTTGCCACGCCACCAGATACCACCAATCCAACTGCAATCGACAACACACAACGCTTCACTGGCTGCTCCGGAATTCGAAAGGACTGCTGCAGGCAAGTGCCTGCCGGGAGCCCCGCATTGTCACGACAACGTATTGCCCGGCCATGACAGATACAACGCAACACGCTGTTGAATGAAGCAAGCAGACATTCGCTCCTGGTGCTCGCGAATGGCATGAGTGAACGCGTGGCCGCCACGCAGTGACGCATCACCAAAGACATCACCCACGCATCGGCGGCGTGACAACACGAACGCAACCACCGAAGAAGAAGCGATGACACAACCGCTTGCTTAATCAAATGCGAACAATTATCGTTACCACCTAGGCAGTACGCCCAGCCCCGTGCGACATGGACGTTCCACTCCATCCGCCATGCCCCGTGTACCCCCGATATCCGAACTGATGCCACGCGCGCCGTAGCCGGCCGCGCCGCGCATGCAGGCCAGCTGGCGGGAGCGGCACACCCGGGGCGTCCACGCATTGCGTGGACTGCACCGTGGGCGATTCCTGTGGTTGGCAATCCATTTGCCCAACAGGAATCCACCATGTCCTCCCGTCTGATCCTGCCGCAGCCTGCACTGCTGGCCGCCGCGCTCTCCGTTGCACTTGCCAGTACCGCCTCGCCCGCGTGGGCGGAAGAGGCAGCACCTGCCGCTGCCACCAACCTGGATACGGTGAAGGTCGTCGCCGACGGCGACGTGCCCACCTCGTACACCGTCAAGCAGGCACGCACCGCGACCAAGCTGGATCTGTCGCTACGCCACACGCCGCAGTCGGTCACCGTGCTCACCCGCCAGCGCCTGGATGACATGGGCCTGTTCGCGATGTCCGATGTGATGGGCCAGGTGACCGGCGTGCATGTTTCCGTCACCGACAGCGAGCGCATCAACTTCGTGTCGCGTGGCTACAACATCACCAACTTCCAGGTCGATGGCATGCTCAATACCTTCGGCGGCTACATCAAGACCAACAACGACAGCGTCATCTATGACCGCATCGAGGTGGTGCGTGGCGCCACCGGCCTGACCACGGGTGCGGGCGATCCGTCAGGCACCATCAACTACGTGCGCAAGCGCCCCACCAACGAATTCGCGATGAGCGCCAACCTGGTGCTCGGCCGCTGGGGCAATCAGCGCCTGGAAGCAGACATCGGTGGCCCGGTTGCGCTGGATGGCCGCGTGCGTGCGCGCTTCGTCGCCGCCAAGCAGCAGAGCGATTCCTTCCGCGATGTGTACCGCCTCGACAAGAACGTGTTCTACGGCATCGTCCAGGCCGACCTGAGCGACAGCACGCTGCTGGAAGTGGGTTACGAATACCAGTCGCCGGAAACCTCCGGCGTCACCTGGGGCGTGGTGCCGTACTGGGGTGCCGATGGCAAGCCGGCCAATCTGCCGCGCTCGACCAACCTGTCGGCACGCTGGAGCCAGTGGCCCATCGTCGAGAAGACCGCATTCGCGCGGCTCGAGCAGAGCCTCGGCCACGACTGGGCAATCAAGGGCAGCTTCACCCGCTCCAAGCGCGATACCGAAGGTGAGGTCTGGTACGGCGCATCGGGTTATCCGCGCGCGGACGGCAGCGGCGTGAATGCCTTCATTGGTGCATTCGGCGAACGCAGCGACATGCAGGTGTTCGACCTCAATGCCGGTGGCCCGTTCAAGCTGTTCGGTCGCGAACATGAGCTGGTGGTCGGCGTCGGCCAGTCGGTGCGCAAGGGGGAAGTGCCCGCTTCGTCGGACATCGATTACGCACCGGGGTACGACCGCGTGCCGGACTGGCGAAACTGGAACGGCGACGTCGCCCCATTGGACGTCACTCGTTACAACTGGCTGCAGTCAGAAGATGAACTCAAGCAGCGCGCTGCCTACATCGCTGCACGCCTGCAGTTGGCCGATCCTCTGATGGCCGTGCTTGGCGCGCGTTACGGCAGCTGGGAAACCCGCAGCTGGACCTACGACCGCGACACCTCCGGAAAACTGCTTGGCACCAGACGCGGCGGCTACAAGCCGGATGATTCGCTGACGCCCTACGCCGGCCTGATCTACGATTTCAACAAATTCTTCAGCGCCTACGCCAGCTACACCGACATCTTCCAGCCGCAGAATTATCGCGACAAGAACAACAGCTACCTGGAGCCGGTGGTCGGCGACATGTGGGAAGCCGGCATCAAGGCCGAGTTGTTCGATGGCCGCTTGAACGCATCGGCTGCCGTGTTCAAGGGCGAGAAGGACAACGTTGCCGAAATCGACGACTCGGTGCCGGAGGGCTCGCTGCCGGACGGCACCAGCGCCTACCGCTCCACCGGCAAGGGCAACGAGGTCAAGGGCTGGGAGCTGGAAGCGCAGGGCAGCATCAGCGAGAACTGGAATCTCTCCGCCGGCTACGCCCACACCACCATCCGCAACCAGCAGGGCGTGCGTCAGAACACCACCACGCCGGTGAACACCTTCCGCCTCAACACCGGTTGGCATCCGAGTGGTGCATGGAGCCGGCTGTCGCTCGGCGGTGGCGTGACCTGGCAGAGCGAAATCTGGCGCATGAGCAACCGCCCCGCCGATGACTACCTGACCAGCGGCAAGACCTACAAGTCGCGCATCACCCAGGACGCCGTGGTGCTGGTCAACGCATTCGCCGGCTACCGCTTCAACGACAATTTCTCCGCGCAGTTGAACATCAACAACCTGCTCGACAAGAAGTACTACAGCAACGTTGGCTTCTATGACGGCGTGAACTGGGGCGAGCCGCGCAACGTGCGGTTGAGCCTGCGCTGGAAGCTGTAACCGTCTCCAGGGAAGGCACTGCCCCGTGCAGTGCCGGCCATGGATGGCCGCTTCTTGATCACCGGTGTGCAGCCGGTGATGCCACTTCGATTCGACATTGCAGGTTCCCGTGGACAGCACGCCTTTCGCCAGCCCCTGGCACACCCGTCTTGGCAGTTTCTTCGCACGCCCCTGGTTGGGCGTGTTGTCGCGTTCGCTCGCCGCCATCTTCGGCGGCTACGCATTGGCCGCAACGTGCGCGATGTTTTTCGCCGTCGCCCTGCCCATCGCGCGTAGCCAGGCCGTGCTGACCGGCATGCTGGTCGCCATCGTGCTGTGCGCCTGCGCGGCGCTATGGGCGTTTGCCACCCGCACCGCGTTGCGGGCATGGGTCGGCATCCTGATTCCCACCGCGCTGTTCTGGCTGGGCACACAGTGGTTTGGAGCAGCGGCATGAAGAATGGTTTCCGCCAATCCATGGCATGGCTGCACACCTGGACCGGCCTGCTGGTCGGCTGGCTGTTGTTGCTGATCTTCATGGCCGGCACCGCCAGCTACTACCGCGAGGAAATCAGCCGCTG
>RCUS01001711.1_pt1 | contig 10762 bp, 7 predicted proteins | sample 2166221 | NCBI WGS metagenome assembly RCUS01 (sample SAMN09932758, study PRJNA488358) | compost metagenome | isolation source: compost soil in cyclohexanecarboxylic | place: Germany: Experimental Botanical Garden | reverse complement strand
GGATTGACCTGTTTATGAAACAAGGTGCGGGTTATCCAATTAAAGTGTTGGGTGAACACCGTTTCCGTTTCCCTGGTAACTGGAAAATTCAGCTTGAAAATACCACGGATGCATATCACTTTCCGTTGGTACACAAGTCATTCTTAAGTTCTGTCGATGAAAAAACAGAAGAACTTTTTAACTTTGAAAACCAGCCGGGCTTTGTTGAAGACTTAGGTAATGGTCACAGTGTGATGGTGATGATTCCTGAACTGGTCGATTTAGACGAAGAGCTCATGGAGCGTCCAATTCAAGAGCGTTTTGAAGACTTGGCTCAAGCTTTGCGCGACGAAGGTCATGAAGAATTAGAAGTACGCCGTATTGTGCGTGCAGTTGGTGGTTCTGGCTTTAACTTAAATTTATTCCCGAATATTGCATGTTCAATGGCGTTCTTCCGTGTGTTGCAACCAATTTCAGTTGCTGAAACAGAAATTCATCACTCGGTGATTACGATGGATGGTGGTCCGCAAATTGCCAACCAATATCGCTTACGTTTGCATGAACATTTCCAAGGTCCATTTGGTTTTGGTACACCAGATGACTCTGAGGCTTGGGAGCGCGTACAACACGGCGCCAATGCAGGCAATGATTTATGGATCATGTTGAACCGCGGTTTACCGGGTGAAGTCAAAACTGAAGATGGCTTAAAAAGTGATGTCAGTGCTGAAACAGGTATGCGTGCAGCCTATCAGCAGTGGAAAAAGATGATGACGGCTTAAGGAGAGAGCAATGAATATGAATCTGCAATTATTAAATGAAGTCACTGCTTTCATCTGGGCTGAAGCAGACATGTTAGACCACAGTGAATATCGTGAATGGCTCAATTTATGGAATGAAAAAGGCGTTTATATCATTCCGATTGACCCAAACCTCACTGACTACGAAAACAACTTAAATTATGCCTATGACGATAACCATATGCGTACTTTACGTGTAGAACGTCTTGAAAATGGTGAAGCGATTTCTACAGCTCCGAAAGCAAATACGGTACGCAGTGTTTCTCGTGTACGTGTTATTCAAGATCAAGACAATGAAATCGTTTTACGCTGTGCTCAAAACTTACGTGAGTTCCGTAAAGAAAATTTAAAACATTACACCGCAGATATTACTTACCATTTGGTTCGTGATGCGGCTACAGGTTTTAAAATTAATCGTAAAATCATTAACTTGGTTAATTCAACCGATACCTTAGCTGGTATTAGCTACATTCTTTAGGAGCAGCAGATGAAACAAGTTGTTTTAGTGACAGGGGCTGCTTCAGGACTCGGTAATGTGATTGCAGAATATTTTGCGAGCCAAGGCCATCAAGTAATTTTGTCAGCCAGTACGCTTGAAAAGGCCGAAAATGCAAAGGCGCAAAGTCAGCATGCACAAAATATGTTTCCTGTGAAATTAGATATTTCAGTCGAAGCAGATTTTCATGCTGCCGTGCAATGGATTGAAGAGAAATTTTCTAAACTTGATGTGTTGATTAACAATGCCACTGTCACCAAGGCAACGCCAGTATTAGAAATTACCGCAGCCGATTTTGATTGGGTGACTCAAGTCAATCAACGCGGCACTTTTCAGGCTTGCCAAATTATTGGCCAATATATGGCTAAAAAAGGCTATGGACGCATCATTAATATGGCGTCTTTAGCGGGGCAAAACGGTGGTACTGCAACGGGTGCGCATTATGCGGCAACTAAAGGTGCGATTGTGACTTTAACCAAAATTTTTGCTAAAGAATTTGCTGCAAAAGGTGTAACAGTCAATGCGGTTGCACCGGGACCGATGGAATCACCAATCGTTCATAGTGTGGTGTCAGACGAAAAAATGGAACAGTTCATCCAAAATATTCCCGTTAAAGCCTTGGGAAGTATGCATTTTATTGCTGAAACTTGTGGGTTGCTCGCGAGTCCAAATGCGGGGTTTGTGACTGGTGCAACATGGGATATTAACGGTGGTTTATTCATGCGCTAAGCACGTAGCTTAACCATGAAAAGGGAGTTGAATCATGACTACACTTTATGATGTTGTCGTTAAAAATTGCCATGTTGAAGGCGGAAATATTGCAGTCATGGAATTTGAATCTGCAACTTCTGCAACATTGCCAAAAGTTGAAGCTGGTGCGCATATTGATGTGCATTTACCCAATGGCATGGTGCGCCAATATTCACTTTGCCAAAATCCAAATGACGAAGGAAAATTCCGCCTTGGAATTTTACGTGACCCTGAATCACGTGGTGGCTCAGTTTCGGCTTTTGATGAAATTAAAGATGGCATGCAAATTCAGGTCAGCGAGCCAAAAAACTTATTTCCACTTTTAAAAGCCAAACATAGTGTATTGATTGGTGGTGGAATAGGCATTACGCCGTTAATCACAATGGCATATCAACTTGCCTCTGAAGGCACATCCTTTGAGCTTCACTACTGTGGTGCTAGTGCTGAGAACTGTGCTTTTGTTGATGAAATTAAAAATGGTGAGTTAGCAAAATATACAACCTTCCATTTTAAATCCGAAGGTGCAAGCCACCGAGCATTTTTTGAGTCTGCCATTAAAAATATTGATCTTGAAAGCCATATTTACACGTGTGGTCCAGTCGGTTTCATGGACTGGGTGATTAACCTTGCCACGACTCACGACTTTCCTGAGCAGCAAATCCATAAAGAATATTTCCAAGTCGAAACCGACACCTCGGGAGATTCATTTGAAGTCGTTGCTGAGCGCAGTGGCAAAATCATTATGGTCGAAGCTGGCGAAACCATTTTGCAAGCTTTGGCTAAAGAAGGTATCGAGATTGAAATGTCTTGCGAGCAAGGCGTATGCGGAACCTGTATGTGTGATGTGATTGAAGGCGAACCTGATCATCGAGATGTTTATTTTACTGATGAAGAAAAAGCCAGCAATGAGCAAATATTGGTGTGCTGTTCGCGCTCTAAAACACCGAGGTTAGTTTTAGATATCTAATGCTCTCGTGATTTATATGGATGTAAGAGAAGGTTTAGGAGAAAGATGATGAATGTATTACAACAAATAGATGAGTTTACGGTTGATCCACTACAGTTCCGACGAGCATTAGGAAATTTTGCAACAGGCGTTACTATTATTACTGCACAAAATGCACAAGGTGAGAAAGTTGGAGTCACCGCAAATAGTTTTAACTCGGTGTCACTCGATCCACCACTTATTTTGTGGAGTATTGATAAAAAGTCTTCAAGTTTTTCGGTATTTGAAGAAGCGACTCATTTTGCCGTCAATATTTTATCGGGCACCCAAATTGAGCTGTCTAATAAGTTTTCGAGACGTAATATTGATAAATTTGCAGACACAAACTTTCAACTTGGTGCAGGACGCGCACCTATTTTAGAAAATTGTTCTGCGGTGTTTGAGTGCGAACGTTATCAAGTTATTGAAGGTGGTGACCACTGGATTATTGTTGGCAAGGTAGTCCGTTTTCATGACCAAGGTCGAAGTCCATTGGTTTATCATCAAGGCGCATATTCTTGTGTAATGCCGCATCCGAGCCTTCAAGTTAAACAGACGGAACAAAACGGCGTAGACCAAACACATTATGGGCACTTATATAACAATGTCTGCTATTTAATGAGTCGTGCTTTTAAAGCTTATCAAACTGACTATATTCCTAAACAAATGGCTTCTGGGTTCCGTACCAGTGAATCACGGCTCTTGCTGGTTTTGGCAAGTGGTACTGCTTCAAGTAAAGAAGATTTACCACGAGATATTGCTATGCCAATGCAAGAGGTTGAGAGATCGGCCGAAATTTTAAAATTTGAAGGATTGCTGGTCGATCACGATAATTTATACGCACTGACCGAGAAAGGTAAACAAACGGCGCAGTATTTATTTGATATTGCCGATAGCCACCAAAATGAAGTGTTTAAAAAATATTCTGAGGAACAAAAGGATATTTTTATTACCATGCTGCGAGACTTTGCAGGAGTAGCATAAGCCCCACTAAGCTGATAAATTGAATTGATTTATCAGCTTCTTTACATCTAGCTGACTATAATCAAAAGAATTCCAAGGATAAGGAATTTTTGGCACACAATTTGTTTATCAATAAAACATGATTGCAAATAAGCCAAGACAGTGAACTACAGCGAAAGAAAATATTTCGCGGTGGCACGTGTATAGAGAGGTAAGGGATGAACCAATATGTAAGTGATGCATTGTTGAATTGGACACACCATATCAAGAATGTTTGCGGAAATTTTGAAACAGATTTTGACGGCACCCGTAATTTATTCATTGGAGAAGTTCAATGTTTCTTATTGGGCGATACCGAAATTGCTTTTATCAGAAATAATGCAAATAAGATTGTCCGAAAAGCCGATGAAATCGATCGAGTGAATAATCGTTTTTGTTTTTTGATTTTGCAGTATTCGGGAAAAATGCTGCTCGAGTATAAAAATGAAACGCTAAGTCTAAATGAAGGCGATATTGTGTTGGTCGATCCGGTCGAAACCATTTCGATGTATCCGCAAGGCTTGGTAAGCCAGATTTCAGTGCACTTGTCGCGTGAAAAATTACTTAAAGAAAATATTAGTACTGAATATTTTGGAAAACTGATTACTCAAAATATGAGTGGTTTTTTACTCAAGAATATTTTGAAAAACATGTCTGCTGAAAATATTAAACTCTGGTATGCAACCGAAGATGGTAATGCTTTTGAAGATGCTCTAATTGCTTTAATCAAGCCCACAATTAATTATAAAAATATTAATAGCTCAAATAATCTGATGGAAAAAGCCGAGCGTTATATTATAGAAAACTTAGCAAAACCGGATTTAACACCTAAATTAATTGCAGAACATATAGGGGTATCGCTACGTCATCTCTATCGTCTGTTTCTTCAAGAAAATCTATCTATTAACAAATATATACAGCTCAAACGCTTAGAAAAAGTCAAAGCAGATTTGCTCGATAAAAGAAATAAACAAAGCTCGATTACCCAAATTGCCTTGAAGTGGGGATTTTGGGACGGCGCTCATTTTTCAAAAATCTTTAAAAAGACTTACGGTATTTCTCCTAAAGAATTTAGAGAGGGTGTGTCGGCTTAAACCTTTCATCTTTTGATGTCATTTTTAGACAAGTTCTGGGTCATTCCTGAACAAGCTAGCCCTATGTAACTGTGTTGAAATTAAATTCATTAGAGCAGGTTAGATAAGCTTAATAACCTTAAAACTATTAAGTTGGTCTAATGAATTTCACTCACAGGGAAGTGCATTTTTAACTGTCTGATTCAGATAGTTCAGGGATAGATGAAAAGGATGAAACCAATGCGTAAACAACGATTATTGAATGACATACAAAAAATATTGGCACTTAACTTATCAATAGCTGCTAGCTTTTGGGGATTAAATACTCAAGCTTATGCTCATGGTGGAAAGGCCGAAATGGTGTCACTTTATCAAAACATGAGTGAGCAAGGCGCTAAAGTTGTTAAAGACGATTTTACCAATACTTATATGATCACCAAAGGCTCTATGGTAGTTCGAGCTAAACCTAATTCAGATCAGGTTTTGGTGAATGGCAAACCTTTCAAGCTCAGTGTGCCTTTACTAATTAAAGATGGTAAACCTGTTATTGGAAAAGACTTTTTTAATGAAGTATTTCAGTCTGGTTTAGATCAAACTTTTAAAATTGAAAATACGTTTCATCCTCTTAATAGTTTAAATTCTGACGAAATTAAAAAGACATTTGATGTCATTAATCGCTCGAAATACGCCTATAAAAATATGCGTTTTGCCGAGTTAAAGTTAAAAGAACCAGAAAAAGCTAAAGTTTGGGATTATTTTATTAATCACAAAGAATTTAAAGAAGATCGTATTGCCTCATTTATTTTATTAAAGGGGAGTCAAGCGATTGAAGGTGAAGTTAACCTTAACACTCAACAAGTCACCAAATGGAATGTACTTAAAGACACTCATGGAATGGTGTTGCTCGATAATTTTGAGGCCGTACAACGCGTAATTGAGACGAGTAAAGAATATCAAGACGCTTTACGGAAACGCGGCATTACTGATGTGAAGAAAGTGATTGCTACACCGCTAACTGTTGGATATTTTGGCGGCAAAGATGGTCTGGATAAACAACTCAATATATTAAAAGTTGTTGCTTACCTCGATGTTGGGGATGGTAACTATTGGGCGCATCCTATTGAGAATCTAGTTGCTGTAGTCGATTTAGATAAAGAAAAAATTATTAAGATTGAAGAAGGCGCGATCATTCCTGTGCCAATGGCAAATCGACCTTATATGTCGAATAAGCCAGTAGCAAGCAAGCTAAAACCACTCAATATTACTGAACCAGAGGGTAAGAACTTTAGCATTACAGGTCAAACCATACATTGGGGGAATTGGTGTTTACATGTGGCGTTAGATTCTCGTGTTGGCTTACAGCTTTCAACCGTGACTTATAAAGATAAGGGCGTAAAGCGTAAAGTTATGTATGAAGGCAACTTGGGTGGAATGGTAGTTCCATATGGTGATCCTGATATTGGTTGGTACTTCAAATCTTATTTGGACTCTGGCGAATATGGTATGGGAACACTTACCTCATCTATTCTTCCTGGAACAGATGCACCCGACAACGCTGTTTTACTTGATGCTGTGATCGCAGACTATAAAGGCCAGCCACAAGTAATTCCAAATGCCATTGCTGTATTTGAACGTTATGCCGGACCTGAATATAAACATCACGAAATTTTTGGTAACCAAGATGCCAGTGAGGCCCGCCGTGAACTTGTTGTGCGCTGGATTAGTACAGTGGGTAACTACGACTACATGTTTGATTGGGTATTTGCCCAAAATGGTGTAATTGGAATTAATGCGGGTGCAACAGGTATTGAAGCCGTGAAAGGTGTTAAATCACGCACTATGCATGACAGTACTGCAAAAGAAGACACAAAATATGGAACTTTAATTGACCATAATATTGTGGGTACAACGCATCAGCACATCTATAACTTCCGCTTAGATATGGATGTAGATGGAGAAAATAATAGCTTTATGCATATGGACCCTGTGGTGAAAGCCAATGAAAAAGGTGGTGTGCGTACAAGTACGATGCAAATTGATAGTAAAGTGATTAGTAATGAGCAAAATGCGGCTGAAAAATTTGATCCATCAACTATTCGCTTACTCACAAACTTCAACAAGGAAAATAAATTAGGTAATCCAGTTTCTTACCAATTGATTCCGTTTGCGGGTGGAACACACCCTGTTGCGAAAGGTGCTAATTTTTCTAAAGATGAATGGTTATTTAAACGTTTGAACTTTATGGATAAACAAATTTGGGTGACTCAGTACAATCCTGACGAAAGCTATCCTGAAGGTAAATATTCAAACCGTTCGACTCACGATACGGGGTTAGGACAATTCATTGGCAACAATGAAAATATTGAAAATAAAGATCTTGTGGTCTGGATGACAACAGGCACAACGCATGTGGCACGTGCTGAAGAATGGCCAATCATGCCTACAGAGTGGGTCAATACGCTCATCAAACCTTGGAACTTCTTTGACAACACCCCGACTTTAAATTTGGGTGAAGAAGAGCAAAACACACAGCACGACCATCACTAAAAATGTGCATGAGCCAGAATGGGTAACGAATAAGTTACCCATTCCTGAGCGCTAGTAAGCCGTTCGCAAAAAGGAATTCTGTATGAAAACTCTACTTTCTCAAGTGATGAGAGGGACTCTCTTTGTCTCATTTTTTTCAACTGTGCATGCTGGTGAGCTTGAAATTAAACCGACTTTTGAAGCAACTTTTGGGGCTTTTAGCAGCGGTAAAAGTTACAACGGTGAAAACCTAGATGACGAAAGAATAAATTGGCAAGAAGGCCATCTTAAATATGGTGCGAAAGGACAATACACCTTTAAAAACAATCAGCTCTATGCAAGCTTGAGTGGTATTAGCTCGGCAACATTTGGTGATGGTGATGCAGGCCAAAATAGTAATGGCAAAGAACGCAAAACAGATGTGAATGAATGGATCATTGGCTTTAAAGACGGTACCAATAAAGATGAGTTGGCTACCTATGATTTAAGTATTGGTCGACAAAATATCATGATTGGTGATGGTTTTTTCATTGCAGGTGATGCATTAAATCTTGGCAAACCTCCAGCAGATGGCGCCTTAGACCGAGGCGGGGCATATTATCTGGCAGCACGACGCAGCTTTGATTTTACCAGTCTGCTTCAATACAAACCGCAAGAGAATACAACGCTAAAACTGGCTTATTTAAAATCGAATAATAAAGCACAATTTTCATCTGAACTCTTTGTAACCGATCTGATGTATCAGCTTAAAGATAAGGGCGTTGGGTTTACTTACTTAAATGTATTAGACCTTGAAGATGCTGAACACGTTTCAGGACGTCATGATCTTAAGAATTATGCCTTACGCTTGAACTATCAAGCCTTACCTGGACTGCAACTGAAGTCTGAATGGGTGGTTCAGGATAAACAGGACGGCACGGAAAATGGGGGCTATCTGGGACTGAACTATAACTTCTTATCTACAAAATATACGCCCTCATTAGGCTACCGTTTCAGCCATTTTTCAGATCAGTACGACCCTATGTTTTACGGCAATACGGTTGGATTTGGAACATGGTTTCAGGGAGAAGTCGCTGGAAATTATGCAGGACCCTTCAATAAAAATGCTGATATCCACCAAGTCTCTTACATGATGAATTTAAAAGAAAATTTTATGCTGGGTGCATTGGCTTATAAGTTTCAAACCGTAAATAAGGCATTGGCAAACGTCGATGGCCATGAGTTGGATGTGTTTTCAGTTTGGTCAGTCAATAACAATCTCACCGTTATTCCGCTGATCGGGCTGTATAAGCCAAAGCATGATATCCACAGTGGTGGCACTCAAAATTATGATGACAAAACCAATTTATATGCCCAGTTGATTCTGCAATACATCTATTAATTGGTTCTAAAGTGATTTAAGGAAAAGAAAATGAGTGAAGTTCAGATTTTACAAAGCGTACAGCAATTTATGGCACGTCAACATGGACATTTTATTGATGGAAAGTTAGTTGCTGCTGAGCATTTAGATAAAGTGGATATTGTAAATCCATCGACGGAACAAGTGGTTGCTCAAATTAGTATAGGTAGTCTACAAGATGTAGAAAGTGCGGTAAAAAGTGCTGAACATGCTTTTCAAAATGCTTGGGCTGAAACTACGCCGTATGAACGTGGCGTTAAACTGAACAAGCTAGCAGACTTAATTGAGCAATATGGTGAAGAACTTGCACAGCTCGAATCGTTGTCTACCGGAAAACTCATTAATATTTCAAGACATCTTGAAGTCGCACAATCTGTTATTTTCTTAAGATATTTTGCGGGTTGGGCAACCAAAATTAATGGTCAAACGATGCAACCCTCTATTCCGTCTATGCAAGGTGAAAAATATACGGCCTTTACTTTAAGACAACCGATTGGTGTGGTTGCAGGGATTGTGCCTTGGAATTTTTCACTGATGATTGGTGTTTGGAAAATCGGTTCAGCGTTAACAACTGGCTGTAGCATTGTGCTTAAACCAAGTGAGTTTGCCAGCTTATCTTTATTACGTTTAGCTGAACTTGCCATTGAAGCAGGTATTCCAGCGGGTGTAATTAATGTGGTGACTGGTAAGGGCGATACAGGGCAATATTTAATTGAATCGCCGCTGGTTAAGAAAGTTTCATTTACAGGTTCAGTGCCGACAGGTATTGCGATTGGCAAGCTCGCGATGAGCAGCGATTTAACCCGTGTCAGTCTGGAGTTAGGCGGAAAAAATGCGATTGCTGTTTTGGCAGATGCAAATATTGATGAGATTTTACCGACTTTATTGCAAGCAACTTTTGTGCATCAAGGGCAAGTTTGTGCATCGCCAGAGCGGTTTTTTGTACACCGTACAAAATATGATGAACTGGTCGAGAAACTCTCTAAAGCACTCTCTAGTTTCAAAATTGGATCGGCTATGGATGAGGCAAGTATGTTTGGTCCACTCTCTAATCAGCCACATTTTCATAAAGTAAAACACTATTTAGATATGGCAAAAGCCAATAATCAGATTATTGCTGGTGGTGAGGCTTTAGATCAGACAGGATATTTTGTACAGCCGACTTTAATTTCCTTTAAAAATACCGAAGATCCTTTATTTTCAGAAGAAACCTTTGGTCCAGTGGTCGGAGTAATGCCTTTCGAAACTGATGAAGAACTCATTCAACTGATGAATCAGTCGCGCTTTGGTTTAACTGCAAGTATTTGGACAAATGATCTGTCCAAAGCTTTGCGTTTAATTCCTAAAATTGAAGCAGGAACCTTATGGGTTAATATGCATACATTCTTAGATCCATCCGTTCCATTTGGCGGGGTGAAAGCTTCAGGAATTGGCAGAGAGTTTTCGGATGCATTTATTGAAGATTACACCGAATTAAAATCGGTCATGATTCGGTATTAATTTAAAGAAGTAAATGCAGATATAAAAAATGGCCCTTATAGGCCATTTTTTTGAATCATTAAATTAACCTAATAAAAAAATCCTTTAGGATTTTATTAAAGGCTTCTGGCTGTTCTACGTTTGAAATATGTGAGGCATCTATTTCTGCAAGCTTTGATTGGGGAATATGCTGCTGCATAAATTGACCATCTGCAACTGTAGTTACAGGGTCTTGAGTTCCAGCAATCACTAATACAGGAATTTTGATGTCTTTTA
>RCUS01001709.1_pt1 | contig 10769 bp, 7 predicted proteins | sample 2166221 | NCBI WGS metagenome assembly RCUS01 (sample SAMN09932758, study PRJNA488358) | compost metagenome | isolation source: compost soil in cyclohexanecarboxylic | place: Germany: Experimental Botanical Garden | reverse complement strand
GGATTGACCTGTTTATGAAACAAGGTGCGGGTTATCCAATTAAAGTGTTGGGTGAGCATCGTTTCCGGTTCCCTGGTAACTGGAAAATCCAGCTTGAAAATACTACAGATGCATATCACTTCCCGTTGGTACACAAGTCATTCTTAAGTTCTGTGGATGAAAAAACTGAAGAACTCTTTAACTTCGAAAACCAGCCGGGTTTTGTTGAAGATTTAGGAAATGGTCACAGTGTGATGGTGATGATTCCTGAACTGGTTGATTTAGACGAAGAGCTCATGGAGCGTCCAATTCAAGAACGTTTTGAAGACTTGGCTCAAGCTTTGCGTGAAGAAGGTCATGAAGAGTTAGAAGTACGCCGTATTGTGCGTGCAGTCGGTGGTTCTGGCTTTAACTTGAATTTATTCCCGAATATTGCATGTTCAATGGCATTCTTCCGTGTGTTACAGCCAATTTCAGTTGCTGAAACAGAAATTCATCACTCGGTGATTACGATGGACGGCGGTCCGCAAATTGCCAACCAATATCGCTTACGTTTGCATGAACATTTCCAAGGCCCATTTGGTTTTGGTACGCCAGATGACTCTGAAGCTTGGGAACGCGTACAACACGGCGCCAATGCAGGCAATGATTTATGGATCATGTTGAACCGCGGTTTACCGGGTGAAGTCAAAACTGAAGATGGCTTAAAAAGTGATGTCAGTGCTGAAACAGGTATGCGTGCAGCCTATCAGCAGTGGAAAAAGATGATGACGGCTTAAGGAGAGAGCAATGAATATGAATCTGCAATTATTAAATGAAGTCACTGCTTTCATCTGGGCTGAAGCAGACATGTTAGACCACAGTGAATATCGTGAATGGCTCAATTTATGGAATGAAAAAGGCGTTTATATCATTCCGATTGACCCAAACCTCACTGACTACGAAAACAACTTAAATTATGCCTATGACGATAACCATATGCGTACTTTACGTGTAGAACGTCTTGAAAATGGTGAAGCGATTTCTACAGCTCCGAAAGCAAATACGGTACGCAGTGTTTCTCGTGTACGTGTTATTCAAGATCAAGACAATGAAATCGTTTTACGCTGTGCTCAAAACTTACGTGAGTTCCGTAAAGAAAATTTAAAACATTACACCGCAGATATTACTTACCATTTGGTTCGTGATGCGGCTACAGGTTTTAAAATTAATCGTAAAATCATTAACTTGGTTAATTCAACCGATACCTTAGCTGGTATTAGCTACATTCTTTAGGAGCAGCAGATGAAACAAGTTGTTTTAGTGACAGGGGCTGCTTCAGGACTCGGTAATGTGATTGCAGAATATTTTGCGAGCCAAGGCCATCAAGTAATTTTGTCAGCCAGTACGCTTGAAAAGGCCGAAAATGCAAAGGCGCAAAGTCAGCATGCACAAAATATGTTTCCTGTGAAATTAGATATTTCAGTCGAAGCAGATTTTCATGCTGCCGTGCAATGGATTGAAGAGAAATTTTCTAAACTTGATGTGTTGATTAACAATGCCACTGTCACCAAGGCAACGCCAGTATTAGAAATTACCGCAGCCGATTTTGATTGGGTGACTCAAGTCAATCAACGCGGCACTTTTCAGGCTTGCCAAATTATTGGCCAATATATGGCTAAAAAAGGCTATGGACGCATCATTAATATGGCGTCTTTAGCGGGGCAAAACGGTGGTACTGCAACGGGTGCGCATTATGCGGCAACTAAAGGTGCGATTGTGACTTTAACCAAAATTTTTGCTAAAGAATTTGCTGCAAAAGGTGTAACAGTCAATGCGGTTGCACCGGGACCGATGGAATCACCAATCGTTCATAGTGTGGTGTCAGACGAAAAAATGGAACAGTTCATCCAAAATATTCCCGTTAAAGCCTTGGGAAGTATGCATTTTATTGCTGAAACTTGTGGGTTGCTCGCGAGTCCAAATGCGGGGTTTGTGACTGGTGCAACATGGGATATTAACGGTGGTTTATTCATGCGCTAAGCACGTAGCTTAACCATGAAAAGGGAGTTGAATCATGACTACACTTTATGATGTTGTCGTTAAAAATTGCCATGTTGAAGGCGGAAATATTGCAGTCATGGAATTTGAATCTGCAACTTCTGCAACATTGCCAAAAGTTGAAGCTGGTGCGCATATTGATGTGCATTTACCCAATGGCATGGTGCGCCAATATTCACTTTGCCAAAATCCAAATGACGAAGGAAAATTCCGCCTTGGAATTTTACGTGACCCTGAATCACGTGGTGGCTCAGTTTCGGCTTTTGATGAAATCAAAGATGGCATGCAAATTCAGGTTAGTGAGCCAAAGAATTTATTTCCACTTTTAAAAGCCAAACACAGTGTGTTGATTGGCGGTGGAATCGGGATTACGCCGTTAATCACGATGGCATATCAACTTGCACATGAAGGCACATCCTTTGAGCTTCACTACTGTGGTGCTAGCCCTGAAAACTGTGCTTTTGTTGATGAAATTAAAAATGGTGAGTTAGCAAAATACACAACCTTTCATTTTAAATCCGAAGGTGCAAGCCACAGAGCGTTTTTTGAATCTGCCATTAAAGATATTGATATTGAAAGCCATATTTACACTTGTGGTCCAGTCGGTTTCATGGACTGGGTGATTAACCTTGCCACGACTCACGACTTTCCTGAGCAGCAAATCCATAAAGAATATTTCCAAGTCGAAACCGACACCTCGGGAGATTCATTTGAAGTCGTTGCTGAGCGCAGTGGCAAAATCATTATGGTCGAAGCTGGCGAAACCATTTTGCAAGCTTTGGCTAAAGAAGGTATCGAGATTGAAATGTCTTGCGAGCAAGGCGTATGCGGAACCTGTATGTGTGATGTGATTGAAGGCGAACCTGATCATCGAGATGTTTATTTTACTGATGAAGAAAAAGCCAGCAATGAGCAAATATTGGTGTGCTGTTCGCGCTCTAAAACACCGAGGTTAGTTTTAGATATCTAATGCTCTCGTGATTTATATGGATGTAAGAGAAGGTTTAGGAGAAAGATGATGAATGTATTACAACAAATAGATGAGTTTACGGTTGATCCACTACAGTTCCGACGAGCATTAGGAAATTTTGCAACAGGCGTTACTATTATTACTGCACAAAATGCACAAGGTGAGAAAGTTGGAGTCACCGCAAATAGTTTTAACTCGGTGTCACTCGATCCACCACTTATTTTGTGGAGTATTGATAAAAAGTCTTCAAGTTTTTCGGTATTTGAAGAAGCGACTCATTTTGCCGTCAATATTTTATCGGGCACCCAAATTGAGCTGTCTAATAAGTTTTCGAGACGTAATATTGATAAATTTGCAGACACGAACTTTCAACTTGGTGCTGGATGCGCACCAATTTTAGAAAATTGTTCTGCGGTGTTTGAGTGCGAACGCTATCAAGTTATTGAAGGTGGCGACCACTGGATTATTGTTGGTAAAGTGGTTCGTTTTCATGACCAAGGTCGAAGCCCGCTGGTCTACCATCAAGGTGCATATTCTTGTGTCATGCCGCATCCGAGCTTACGGGTTAAACAGACTGAAGAAAACGGTGTAGACCAAACACATTATGGTCACTTATATAACAATGTCTGCTATTTAATGAGTCGTGCTTTTAAAGCTTATCAAACTGACTATATTCCTAAACAAATGGCTTCTGGGTTCCGTACCAGTGAATCACGGCTCTTGCTGGTTTTGGCAAGTGGTACTGCTTCAAGTAAAGAAGATTTACCACGAGATATTGCTATGCCAATGCAAGAGGTTGAGAGATCGGCCGAAATTTTAAAATTTGAAGGATTGCTGGTCGATCACGATAATTTATACGCACTGACCGAGAAAGGTAAACAAACGGCGCAGTATTTATTTGATATTGCCGATAGCCACCAAAATGAAGTGTTTAAAAAATATTCTGAGGAACAAAAGGATATTTTTATTACCATGCTGCGAGACTTTGCAGGAGTAGCATAAGCCCCACTAAGCTGATAAATTGAATTGATTTATCAGCTTCTTTACATCTAGCTGACTATAATCAAAAGAATTCCAAGGATAAGGAATTTTTGGCACACAATTTGTTTATCAATAAAACATGATTGCAAATAAGCCAAGACAGTGAACTACAGCGAAAGAAAATATTTCGCGGTGGCACGTGTATAGAGAGGTAAGGGATGAACCAATATGTAAGTGATGCATTGTTGAATTGGACACACCATATCAAGAATGTTTGCGGAAATTTTGAAACAGATTTTGACGGCACCCGTAATTTATTCATTGGAGAAGTTCAATGTTTCTTATTGGGCGATACCGAAATTGCTTTTATCAGAAATAATGCAAATAAGATTGTCCGAAAAGCCGATGAAATCGATCGAGTGAATAATCGTTTTTGTTTTTTGATTTTGCAGTATTCGGGAAAAATGCTGCTCGAGTATAAAAATGAAACGCTAAGTCTAAATGAAGGCGATATTGTGTTGGTCGATCCGGTCGAAACCATTTCGATGTATCCGCAAGGCTTGGTAAGCCAGATTTCAGTGCACTTGTCGCGTGAAAAATTACTTAAAGAAAATATTAGTACTGAATATTTTGGAAAACTGATTACTCAAAATATGAGTGGTTTTTTACTCAAGAATATTTTGAAAAACATGTCTGCTGAAAATATTAAACTCTGGTATGCAACCGAAGATGGTAATGCTTTTGAAGATGCTCTAATTGCTTTAATCAAGCCCACAATTAATTATAAAAATATTAATAGCTCAAATAATCTGATGGAAAAAGCCGAGCGTTATATTATAGAAAACTTAGCAAAACCGGATTTAACACCTAAATTAATTGCAGAACATATAGGGGTATCGCTACGTCATCTCTATCGTCTGTTTCTTCAAGAAAATCTATCTATTAACAAATATATACAGCTCAAACGCTTAGAAAAAGTCAAAGCAGATTTGCTCGATAAAAGAAATAAACAAAGCTCGATTACCCAAATTGCCTTGAAGTGGGGATTTTGGGACGGCGCTCATTTTTCAAAAATCTTTAAAAAGACTTACGGTATTTCTCCTAAAGAATTTAGAGAGGGTGTGTCGGCTTAAACCTTTCATCTTTTGATGTCATTTTTAGACAAGTTCTGGGTCATTCCTGAACAAGCTAGCCCTATGTAACTGTGTTGAAATTAAATTCATTAGAGCAGGTTAGATAAGCTTAATAACCTTAAAACTATTAAGTTGGTCTAATGAATTTCACTCACAGGGAAGTGCATTTTTAACTGTCTGATTCAGATAGTTCAGGGATAGATGAAAAGGATGAAACCAATGCGTAAACAACGATTATTGAATGACATACAAAAAATATTGGCACTTAACTTATCAATAGCTGCTAGCTTTTGGGGATTAAATACTCAAGCTTATGCTCATGGTGGAAAGGCCGAAATGGTGTCACTTTATCAAAACATGAGTGAGCAAGGCGCTAAAGTTGTTAAAGACGATTTTACCAATACTTATATGATCACCAAAGGCTCTATGGTAGTTCGAGCTAAACCTAATTCAGATCAGGTTTTGGTGAATGGCAAACCTTTCAAGCTCAGTGTGCCTTTACTAATTAAAGATGGTAAACCTGTTATTGGAAAAGACTTTTTTAATGAAGTATTTCAGTCTGGTTTAGATCAAACTTTTAAAATTGAAAATACGTTTCATCCTCTTAATAGTTTAAATTCTGACGAAATTAAAAAGACATTTGATGTCATTAATCGCTCGAAATACGCCTATAAAAATATGCGTTTTGCCGAGTTAAAGTTAAAAGAACCAGAAAAAGCTAAAGTTTGGGATTATTTTATTAATCACAAAGAATTTAAAGAAGATCGTATTGCCTCATTTATTTTATTAAAGGGGAGTCAAGCGATTGAAGGTGAAGTTAACCTTAACACTCAACAAGTCACCAAATGGAATGTACTTAAAGACACTCATGGAATGGTGTTGCTCGATAATTTTGAGGCCGTACAACGCGTAATTGAGACGAGTAAAGAATATCAAGACGCTTTACGGAAACGCGGCATTACTGATGTGAAGAAAGTGATTGCTACACCGCTAACTGTTGGATATTTTGGCGGCAAAGATGGTCTGGATAAACAACTCAATATATTAAAAGTTGTTGCTTACCTCGATGTTGGGGATGGTAACTATTGGGCGCATCCTATTGAGAATCTAGTTGCTGTAGTCGATTTAGATAAAGAAAAAATTATTAAGATTGAAGAAGGCGCGATCATTCCTGTGCCAATGGCAAATCGACCTTATATGTCGAATAAGCCAGTAGCAAGCAAGCTAAAACCACTCAATATTACTGAACCAGAGGGTAAGAACTTTAGCATTACAGGTCAAACCATACATTGGGGGAATTGGTGTTTACATGTGGCGTTAGATTCTCGTGTTGGCTTACAGCTTTCAACCGTGACTTATAAAGATAAGGGCGTAAAGCGTAAAGTTATGTATGAAGGCAACTTGGGTGGAATGGTAGTTCCATATGGTGATCCTGATATTGGTTGGTACTTCAAATCTTATTTGGACTCTGGCGAATATGGTATGGGAACACTTACCTCATCTATTCTTCCTGGAACAGATGCACCCGACAACGCTGTTTTACTTGATGCTGTGATTGCAGACTACAAAGGCCAGCCTCAAGTAATTCCAAATGCCATTGCTGTGTTTGAACGTTATGCTGGACCTGAATATAAACATCACGAAATTTTTGGTAACCAAGATGCCAGTGAAGCACGCCGTGAACTGGTGGTGCGCTGGATTAGTACCGTGGGCAACTACGATTATATGTTTGACTGGGTATTTGCCCAAAATGGTGTAATTGGAATTAATGCGGGCGCAACGGGTATTGAAGCTGTTAAAGGCGTTAAATCACGCACTATGCATGACAGTACTGCAAAAGAAGACACAAAATATGGAACTTTAATTGATCATAATATTGTGGGTACAACGCATCAGCACATCTATAACTTCCGCTTAGACATGGATGTAGATGGGGAAAACAACAGCTTTATGCATATGGACCCTGTGGTGAAAGCCAATGACAAAGGTGGTGTCCGTACAAGCTCAATGCAAATTGACAGTAAAGTGATTACGAGTGAGCAAAATGCGGCTGAAAAATTTGATCCATCCACTATTCGCTTACTCACGAATTTCAACAAGGAAAATAAATTAGGTAATCCAGTTTCTTACCAACTTATTCCGTTTGCGGGTGGAACACACCCTGTTGCGAAAGGTGCTAATTTTTCTAAAGATGAATGGTTATTTAAACGTTTGAACTTTATGGATAAACAAATTTGGGTGACTCAGTACAATCCTGACGAAAGCTATCCTGAAGGTAAATATTCAAACCGTTCGACTCACGATACGGGGTTAGGACAATTCATTGGCAACAATGAAAATATTGAAAATAAAGATCTTGTGGTCTGGATGACAACAGGCACAACGCATGTGGCACGTGCTGAAGAATGGCCAATCATGCCTACAGAGTGGGTCAATACGCTCATCAAACCTTGGAACTTCTTTGACAACACCCCGACTTTAAATTTGGGTGAAGAAGAGCAAAACACACAGCACGACCATCACTAAAAATGTGCATGAGCCAGAATGGGTAACGAATAAGTTACCCATTCCTGAGCGCTAGTAAGCCGTTCGCAAAAAGGAATTCTGTATGAAAACTCTACTTTCTCAAGTGATGAGAGGGACTCTCTTTGTCTCATTTTTTTCAACTGTGCATGCTGGTGAGCTTGAAATTAAACCGACTTTTGAAGCAACTTTTGGGGCTTTTAGCAGCGGTAAAAGTTACAACGGTGAAAACCTAGATGACGAAAGAATAAATTGGCAAGAAGGCCATCTTAAATATGGTGCGAAAGGACAATACACCTTTAAAAACAATCAGCTCTATGCAAGCTTGAGTGGTATTAGCTCGGCAACATTTGGTGATGGTGATGCAGGCCAAAATAGTAATGGCAAAGAACGCAAAACAGATGTGAATGAATGGATCATTGGCTTTAAAGACGGTACCAATAAAGATGAGTTGGCTACCTATGATTTAAGTATTGGTCGACAAAATATCATGATTGGTGATGGTTTTTTCATTGCAGGTGATGCATTAAATCTTGGCAAACCTCCAGCAGATGGCGCCTTAGACCGAGGCGGGGCATATTATCTGGCAGCACGACGCAGCTTTGATTTTACCAGTCTGCTTCAATACAAACCGCAAGAGAATACAACGCTAAAACTGGCTTATTTAAAATCGAATAATAAAGCACAATTTTCATCTGAACTCTTTGTAACCGATCTGATGTATCAGCTTAAAGATAAAGGTGTTGGGTTCACTTACTTAAATGTATTAGACCTTGAAGATGCTGAACAAGTTTCAGGACGAGAAGACCTTAAAAATTATGCTTTGCGTTTGAATTATCAACCTTTACCAGAGCTACAAGTTAAGTCTGAGTTTGTTATTCAAGATAAAAAAGATAGTCAAGAAAATGCAGGTTACGTAGGGCTGAACTATAACTTTTTATCTTCAAAATATACGCCCTCATTAGGTTACCGTTTTAGCCATTTTTCAGACCAATACGATCCCATGTTTTATGGAAATACGGTCGGTTTTGGCACGTGGTTTCAAGGAGAAGTTGCCGGAAATTATGCTGGCCCATTTAATAAAAATGCAGATATCCATCAAGTCTCTTACAGTATGAATCTAAAAGAAAATTTCATGTTAGGTGCTTTGGCCTATAAGTTCAAAACAGTAAATAAGTCTTTAAGCAATGTGGATGGACATGAGCTGGATGTGTTCTCGGTTTGGTCCGTCAATAAAAAACTTAACGTTATTCCGTTGGTTGGACTCTATAAGCCTAAACAGGATATCCAGAGTGGAGGCACTCAAAACTACGATGACAAAACCAATGTGTATGCGCAGTTGATTCTGCAATACATCTATTAATAGATCCTTTTAAATGAATTGAGAGAAATAAAAATGAGTGAAGTTCAAATTTTAGCAAGCGTACAGCAATTTATGGCGCGACAACATGGACATTTTATTAATGGAAAATTGGTTGCTGCTGAGCATTTAGATAAAGTGGATATTGTAAATCCATCGACTGAACAAGTGGTTGCTCAAATTAGTATTGGTAGTCAACACGATGTCGAAAGTGCCGTGAAAAGCGCTGAACATGCTTTTCAAAATGCTTGGGCCGAAACTACGCCGTATGAACGTGGCGTTAAACTAAACAAGTTAGCAGATTTAATTGAGCAATATGGTGAAGAACTTGCTCAACTCGAGACTTTATCTACTGGAAAACTCATCAATATTTCCCGCCATCTTGAAGTGGCACAATCTGTTATTTTCTTAAGATATTTTGCTGGTTGGTCAACCAAAATTAATGGCCAAACCATGCAACCTTCTATTCCATCAATGCAAGGTGAAAAATATACAGCCTTTACTTTAAGACAACCGATTGGTGTAGTCGCAGGTATTGTGCCTTGGAATTTTTCACTCATGATTGGTGTTTGGAAAATTGGCTCAGCTTTAACAACTGGCTGTACCATTGTGCTTAAACCAAGTGAGTTTGCCAGCTTGTCTTTATTACGGTTAGCCGAACTTGCCATTGAGGCAGGTATTCCAGCTGGTGTGATTAATGTGGTTACGGGTAAGGGGGAGACGGGACAATATTTAATTGAGTCACCGCTCGTTAAGAAAGTCTCATTTACAGGTTCAGTACCAACAGGCATCGCTATTGGTAAGCTCGCGATGAGCAGTGATTTAACCCGTGTCAGTCTAGAGTTGGGTGGTAAAAATGCCATAGCCATCTTGGCTGATGCGAATATCGATGAGATTTTACCAACTTTGTTGCAAGCAACTTTTGTACATCAAGGTCAAGTTTGCGCATCTCCAGAGCGTTTTTTTGTACATCACACAAAATATGATGAATTAGTCGAAAAGCTATCCAAAGCACTCTCTGGTTTCAAAATTGGATCGGCTATGGATGAAGTAAGTATGTTTGGCCCACTCTCTAATCAGCCACACTTTCATAAAGTGAAACATTATTTAGATATGGCAAAAGCCAACAACCAGATTATTGCAGGTGGTGAGGCTTTAGATCAGACAGGATATTTCGTGCAGCCGACTTTGATTTCCTTTAAAAATACCGATGATCCTTTATTTTCAGAGGAAACCTTTGGACCAGTGGTTGGGGTAATGCCATTCGAAACTGATGAAGAGCTTATTCAGCTCATGAATCAGTCACGCTTTGGTTTAACTGCAAGTATTTGGACAAATGATCTGTCTAAAGCCTTACGTTTAATTCCTAAAATTGAAGCAGGGACTTTGTGGGTCAATATGCATACGTTCTTAGATCCCTCAGTTCCATTTGGTGGCGTGAAAGCTTCTGGCATTGGAAGAGAGTTTTCAGATGCATTTATTGAAGATTACACTGAATTAAAATCGGTCATGATTCGATATTAAGTTTAAAGATTCTACGAGATATAAAAAATGGCCTATAAAGGCCATTTTTTTAACTCTTAAACTTAAAATTAGCTCACTAAAAAATCTTTTAAGATTTTATTAAAAGCTTCAGGTTGCTCTACATTAGAAATATGAGAAGCATCTATCTCTGCAAGTTTTGATTGTGGAATGCGTTGCTGCATAAATTCACCATCTGTAACGGTCGTTACAGGGTCTTGAGTTCCAGCAATCACTAATACAGGAATTTTGATGTCTTTTA
>RCUS01001708.1_pt1 | contig 10794 bp, 6 predicted proteins | sample 2166221 | NCBI WGS metagenome assembly RCUS01 (sample SAMN09932758, study PRJNA488358) | compost metagenome | isolation source: compost soil in cyclohexanecarboxylic | place: Germany: Experimental Botanical Garden | reverse complement strand
GTTCGAAGAAGCACGTGCCGCACGCTCGGAAATCGCCCGTTTGACCTTGCAGGCACCGTTCAGCGGCCAATGGTTGGACCTGGACCCGAGCAGGCAACCCGGCCAGTGGATCAACAGCCGCGAGGCCATTGGCATCCTCGTCGACCCCAGCCGTTGGCAAGTGGATGCCTATGTCGACCAGGATGAGGTGCAACACTTGGTACAAGGCGCCGCAGTGCGCTTCTACCCCGAAGGGCAACCCACCCCCATCAACGGCAAAGTGCTGGCCATCGGCAGTACCCGAGTCAGTCAGTTGCACCACGCCATGCTCGCATCACGATTCGGCGGGCCATTGACGGTTGCCAGTCGCGGCAAGGAACTGCTGCCAACACCGCCGTTGTTTCATGTTCTGGTCCAGCTCGACGGGGCCCCGCCAGCCCTGCGTGAAACTCGTGGCAGGTTGCAGATAACCGGTGAGCGCCGCAGCTTGCTGGGCGAGGGATTTATCCATGTCGCGGCGGTGCTTCTGCGTGAGAGCGGCTTCTGAGGCACTCAACCCGGCAGGGCCGCCGGGCATTCGAGTTCGATCAGAAACGCGGTTTCACCGTTCTCGTGGACATCCCGAAAACTGCCTTCCATCGACTGCGCCAGGCGTCGGCAAAACTGCAAGGCAATACCCTGGTGATGCGCCAGGGGCTGGCAGAGGGTGATTGCCAGATTAAAGGTGACTACGCCACTGAGCTGCATCCGGGTGGCCAGGCTGATGCGCAGCGGCGCTTGGCTGGCCTCTTCACTGAGGCGTTGTAGCAGGCTGTCGAACAACGCGCCCAGTCGTTCGGCATCGATCCATAACTGCTTGGCACTCACCCCTTCCAGCGCCAGCGTCGGTACGGCGGCGCCTTTGCTCAGTTGCGCGTTGAACGCATCAAGTCGGGCACTGACCCACTCAACAATATCCAGCTGCACCGGCACCAGTGGCGGACGCTGCAGACTCAAGTTGACCAGGCGCTCCAGCTGCGCCATGCGTTGGCTCAAGCGCTGCAGGGCAACTTGGCCAGGCACCGTCAGGCGCGCAAAGTCGAGGCCCGCCTTCAGACGCTGCAGCGGCTCGTCGAGGTCGGCATGCAGCACACGGGCAAAATGGGTGGCCTCGCGGTACCTGGCCTGGGCGTGTTCGTGGGCGTCGCGTAACTGACCCAGTAAAATGTGTCGGTCGGTCAGGTCTTCAAAGCTGCCGACCATACCCTGCACGGTGCCGTTGGCATCGCGCCAGGGTTCAGACCAGTGTTGCAGATAGTGCAACTCCCCCAACCAATCGACACTGCCCTGGGAGGTATACGCCTCACCTTTTTCGACACTGGCCTCGTAACGGGCCTGGTAGGTACGGCCCTGTTCGGCACTGAACCAGAACATATCCTCTACACGTTCACCCAACACCCGTTCCAGGGAGGTATGGTGCAGCGTCAGAAAGGGCTGGTTGCACAACAGCAAGCGGCCCTGACGGTCACGGACATACATCGGATTGGGTGAGGAATCCAGCAGTGCCCGCAACAGTGCTTGCTGTGCCGGGTCCGGTTGGGTTTGCGCCAGCTGGGCGGGCTCGACCTGGGTACTCACAGCCGACAGGCCGATGCCATTGCGATGAGCGATGTCCGCCAGGCCCAGGCGCGAGTCGACCTGGAGCTTTTCCTGTAACCGGGTTTTGTAGGTGCTGACGGTCTTGTAACTGATCGACAGCTGTTCGGCGATGGCCTGATTGGAGCGCCCCTCACCGATCAACCCCAGCACCGTCAGCTCCCGCGCCGACAGGGCGTCCAGCTCATTGCCGCCCATCGCAACCTGCACATTCCCAGGCTCGCGAGGGAAATAGCGACGCCCGTGCGCCACCGCGTTCAATGCCCGCTCCAGCTCGACAGGTTCATCCTGCTTGCTGACAAAACCATCCGCCCCGGCCTGCATGCACAAGCGCGCGAAATGACTGCTGCTTTGCCCGGTGTAGACCAACAGTTGCAATGCCGGGTCGCGCAGTTTCAAGCGACGGATCAAGTCCAACCCGCCGAGACCGGCAATAGCCAGTTCAAGCACCACCAACTGCGGTGAATCACTACGGGCGTGCAGCAGCGCATCCTGACCATTGTCCACCTGGGCTACTACCTGATGGCCGAGGCGCTCCACTACCTGGCCAATGGCCAGACGCAGCAACGGCAACGGCTCGACGATCATTACCCGGCTCATGGGACCGCTCCTTTTGGACCAATGCAGGCCTGAAAAACAAGCCTAGACCAGCGCAGCCTTCAGCGAACCTCCTACAAGCGGCTAAGGCGACTCCTACAGAGCACTTCCCTGCCTAGGCAGACACTTCCAACACTACATTCGTTGGAGGTTGTCATGAAACATAACACCTTGTGTGCACTGCCTCTGGACCACCTGGCTCACAACCGTCTGGCCCTGGCGATCAGTCTGATTCTGGGTAGCCTGAGTTACCTGCCGATCATGGATGCGCAAGCAGAGGAAGCAGAAATAACCGTCGAACTTATGGAAGAGCCACGCCCCTCTGAAGCGGGCTTGAACATTGGCCGCTTCGCCCTGCTCGGGCTGCTTGGCGTACCTGCACCTATCTCGGTCACCGTGGCTGCTGGCGTGGGTATCAGCAGCGGTGCTGCAGACAGTTCCAGCGTGCTCCTGCGCGCAGCCAACTCCATCGGGGTTAAGGCCAACGCCGGGGTCCAGATCAGCTTCGAACAAGGTTCTGTGCTCAACAGCGCCGTGACCGGCGCTACCGCCAATGGCCAGAAAGGCGTGTTGGCGGTAGAGAGTGGCAAGATCAGCGGCAGCGGCGTGACCATCGAAATGGTGCCAAAAACCGCCGCAGGCGCTGCTTTGACCGCCAACAACATGACCGGCGTGAGCGCGCAAAACGGCGGTGAGGTCAGCCTGACAGAGAGTACAGTCACCATGGGCGGCCTGGCTGGCAGCAACAATGTTGGCCTACTGGCAACGGCGGCAGGCAGCCTTATCAACTTCAGCGGTGGTGATATCAGCACCCTGGCCAAGGGCTCCGTCGCTGTGCACGCCAAAGACGGTGCCAGCATCGTCCTGAGCAATGGCACTACCGTCACCAGCACGGGCGCGGCCAGTGGTACCACCATCAGCCACGGCCTCAAAGCCGAAGGTGCCAGCCGCATCAGCGCCACTGACGTCACCGTCAACACCAGTGGTGCCTCGGCCAGCGGTGCCCGTGCCGAAGGCGCTAGTGAAATCACCCTGACCGACAGCACCTTCAACACCACCAACGCGGCAACCAGCACCACCACTACGGCGGTGCTGCATGCGCTGGATGGCTCGCAGATCAACGCCAGTGGGCTGAACGTCACGGCCACCGGCAACCACGTTGGCGGTGTACGCGCCGAAGCCGCCAACGTTTCGCTCAAAGACAGCACGGTCAGTGTCAACGGTGCCGGTAACCTGATCAATCCCGCTGCCGCTGCCCGGGCCATGACCGGTGGCAGCTTGTTGATCGACAACAGTACGCTGGCCACCCAGGGCATGTACGGCCACGGTGTGTCTGTCGAAGGCCCAGGCGCCCAGGCTCAGGTGTCCAACAGCGATATCTCGGTACTCGGAGCCCGCTCCATTGGCCTGAACATCAGCGGCGGCGCTCAGGCCCAGGTGACTAACAGCACGTTTGCCGTGGGCGCCATCGCCGCAGGCCCTTGGTCGCCCGGTGTGTTGGTCGACGGGGCTGGCTCGACCTTGGTGATGCGTGACAGCACAGTGAGCACTTCGCCGAAAACCAGCTACGGCGTTAGCGCAGGCAACGGTGCTGATATCAAGATCACCAATGGCAGCGTCAGCACCCTGGGTGATTACTCCACCGCGATCAGCGCCGGTAACGCAACGATCACTGCCGACAACGTCAACGTCTACACCGCAGGTAACGACAATGCCATGGGCGTGGTGGCCAACCAGAACTCCACGGTGATTCTCAATGGCGGCACCGTGACCACTAGCGGCGACGGCTCACCGGTACCGTCCAACCTGACCTTCCCGCATGCCCTGGCCTCGCGTAATGAAGGCGCGCTGCTGATCGCCAACGGCACCCACCTGCTGACCACCGGCCAGCAGGCCTATGGCGCGGCCGTGGATGACGGCGGCAGCATGCAGCTCAATGGCGTATCGGTGCGCACCGAAGGCGACCGTTCCCTGGGCCTGTACGCCGGCATCGGCACACCAAAACCCGGCAATGTCGCTCTGGAGGCCAATAGCGTTACCGTTGAGACCTTTGGCGCCAATGCCAGCGGCGCTCGTGTCAGCCGTAACTTCAAACCCGACCAGACCGCCACCCTGAGCCTCAAGGACTCCAGCGTCCGCACCCACGGCGATAACGCCGTCGGCCTGCAGGCCGAGCGCGGCGGTGAACTGCTGGCCGAGAACAGCGTTGCCAGCACCAGCGGTGTCGGTGCCCACGGCGTGCTGGTCAGCAACGCGCCAAGCGCGGCAACCCTCAAGCAGGCCAGTGTGATTGCCACCGGCGATCAGGCCCATGGCATGTTGGTCAGGGACGGTGGCCAGCTCAGTGCAGCACAGTCGACCGTGAGCGCCGCGGGCAACGACGCTTCGGCCCTGCGCCTGCAAGGCGACAGCACCGACATCAGCCAGGTCGACCTGAGCGGCAGCGTGCTGCACAACCAGCACGGCGCCACCGTAGCGGTGGCCGGTGTGGGTGACATCGACTTTGAGGATGTGATCGCCAGCGGCAGCGGCCAATGGCTGCAGGTCGATGCCGGTGCAACTGAGCCGGGCCTGGCCAATATCAACCTGGCCAGCTCCCTGGTCACCGGTTCCGCCCTTACCGCGCAAGGCAGCACCTCAAACCTGAGCATGAGCGACACCAGCCTGTGGCACCTCACCGATGACTCCAACCTGAGCACCCTGAGCAACGCCAACAGCCTGATCGACTTCAGCGCCCCAACTGGCGGAAAATACAAAACCCTCACGGCCAATCAGTACCATGGCAACAACGGCACCATCGCCCTCAACACCTACCTGTACGACGACCAATCACCGTCAGACAAACTGGTGATTGACGGCGGCAAGGCCACTGGCAGCAGCAACCTGCAGATCAAGAACGCCGGCGGCCCTGGCGCCTTGACCAAAGGTAACGGCATTCAGGTGGTCGATGCCAAAAACGGCGGGACTACCGAGGAGCAAGCCTTCAGACTGCTCAGCCGGGTCAAGGCCGGCCCTTATGAATACACCCTGCACCGCGCCAGCCTTGACGATAGCAACACCCAAGCCTGGTACCTGCGTTCGACCAAAGACGCCAAACCTGTTGACCCCGATCCGGTCGACCCGAAACCGGTTGATCCCGATCCTGTTGATCCAAAACCGGTGGACCCGAAACCTGTCGATCCAAAACCTGTCGATCCAAAACCGGTTGATCCAACACCTGTCGACCCAACACCTGTTGATCCGAAGCCAGTCGATCCAAAACCTGTCGACCCAACACCTAAGCCTGTCGACAACGACCCAAGTCCTGCACCTCAGGTGCCGAACTACCGCCCGGAAACTTCGCTGTACAGCGCGATCCCTGGCATGACCCTGCGCTACAGCCGCATGCTGGTCGACACCCTGCACGAGCGGATGGGTGAAGAAGTTCGCAACGCAGTCGACCCGCTCCCGGTCGACGCGCAAAGCGACTACGGTCCCTCGCTGGGCTGGGGCCGTTTGATCTATGGCCAGGGCGAACAGGACCTGGGCAATGGCGGCGGCTATGACTACAGCCAGCAAGCCTTCCAGGTCGGTATCGACCTGTACCACAACGAAGACACCGATGGCAGCACCGATCAAGCCGGGATCTCGCTGTCGGCTGGCAAAATCACTGGTGATATCGAACACACCGATGGCAGTTCAGCGGGCGACAGCAAGGTCCGCGCCACAGGCCTGGGGGGCTACTGGACTCACTACGGTCCTGCCGGCTGGTACCTGGATGGCGTGCTGCAATTCAACCACTTCGATATCCAGGCTCACCCGCAAGACCTGTCACGCTTCAACACCAAAGGCAAAGGCATCACCGCTTCGTTGGAGGCCGGTTACCCATTCAAGCTGAACAAGGACGAATCACTGAAGATCGAACCGCAAGCGCAAGTGATCGTCACCAAAGTCAAGATCGATGATGCTCACGACGCGGGTGCTAACGTGCGCTTCGAAGATGTCGACTCGCTGACCGGGCGCCTGGGAGTACGGATCGACAAGGACATGTTCCGTGAGGACAACAAGGGCAAACTGCACCGTACCAACGTCTGGGTTCGCCCAAGCATCTGGCACGAGTTCAAGGGACAGCCGAAAACCGAGTTCTCCTCCAACGATGGTTTTGTACCTTTTACCACTGACATGGGCGGTACTTGGACGGAGGTGAACCTGGGCGTGGACTATCAAGTCAGCGAGAAAACCACGATCCACGTCAACGCCGGCTATGAGAAAGGCCTGGATAACGACAGCCACGGCTACGAAGGGATGCTGGGGATCAAGGTCAAGTTCTAGGTGCATCTGGTGTGGGAGCCGGCATGCAGTTCGTCGGCGGGGCTGGCGCAAGTCGCCAACAATCAGTTACTGTATATACATACAGCTATCGAGGCCTTACCATGACAACTCATGACGATGACTTCGGCGACATCGCCTCACCGACCCTGATCGAAATGTGGCGGCACCAGGCCGTGTTGATGACCAATGAAACCGAGTACCTTAACCAGGAACTGGTTAAAGCGCGGCAGAACATCGCCAAGCTGGTGGCCATCAACGAGGCGCTACAAAATCAGCTGCGCGCCCGTTCAGCGCCCATGGTGCAACCCCGGCCACAGGCATGAAGGCCCGCGTGCCTTTCGCTCTGAACGCTGCCGACCGTCCAACAATTTGTAATCTAAATTACAGCGCCGTACAGACGATTTCAGTTCTGCCTGTACGGCGCTTCTGGTAAAACGCGTCTTTGTGCTCAGGCCACGACGTCGCGGATGACAACCTCCCTATTGAAACGACCTCGCCTTCGCTGGCTGCAATGGCTGGCGCTGGCCACCGTGGTTATCGGCGTGCCGGTGGGCTGCACGGTGCTTGAGCATAAAGAACGGCAATTGGTCTTTCGCATTGAACCGGGTGTTGCCAGTTGGTACCGCGGCCTGCCCAGCGGTATTCAAGAACTCGAATTGCGCCCCACGACCTTCAAGGGCGATCAGAACATCCATGCCTGGTGGTGGCCTGCAAAACGGGCCGATGCGCCGACCATTCTGTATCTGCATGGCGTGCGCTGGAACCTCACTGGCCAGTTGTTCCGTATCCAGCAATTGCACAACCAAGGCTATGCGGTACTGGCCATCGACTATCGGGGGTTCGGCAAGAGTCGCGGAAACCTGCCGTCCGAAGCAACGGTGTATGAAGATGCGCGCGTGGCGTGGGAACGCTTGACGCAACTGCAGCCGAACCCCAGCAAACGGCTGATCTATGGTCATTCGCTAGGCGGTGCGGTGGCCGTTGAGCTGGCCGCGCAACTGGCGCAGCAGGCACAACAGCACCACCGCCCGGTGCCGGCCCGCGGCTTGATCCTTGAGTCGACCTTTACCTCGCTGGGCGATGTCGCAACGGCAGTGTCCAATACCTCACTGCCGGTACGTTGGCTGCTGTCGCAAAAGTTCGACTCCCTCGACAAGATTGCTGATATCGGTATGCCGTTGCTGTTGGTGCACGGCCTGAACGATCGCTTTGTACCGCCACGCTTCAGCAAACAACTGTTCGAAGCCGCGCAGCAGCCCAAGACCCTCCTGCTGGTGCCCGGCGCTACCCACAACAACAGCATGAGCCTGGGCGGCCAGCGTTACCGCCAGGCCATCGATGCCCTGCTGCGAAGCAAACCTTCCCAAGTAGCGGCGGCGCCCGCTTAGGCAATAAATAAGTCTTATTGTTCTTATTAGCACTTACAAGGGGTTCAACGTTATCGCTACGCTGGACCTTATTCAACAAGCCGCTGGTCTAATTACGTTGTAATGACGTAAACACTTTTATGCCGTGATCTACGCTCAATCCAAGTCTGCCTGGAGAGCGTTCACATGCCATCGGCTGAAGAACCAAAACCTGTGCGTCGCAAGGAGGCGCTCTTGTTCATCTTCCTTGTCGCCTGCCTGTTCCCCCTGCTCTCAGTGGCTATCGTTGGTGGCTACGGGTTCATCATCTGGTTCTTGCAAATGCTCTATGGCCCGCCTGGGCCGCCCAACTGATAGGCCTTTGACCGTGTCTCTTGGAGCCCGCGCATGAACCACACGCTACATATTGCCAGCCTTGTCGTACTTGCCCGCCCAGAATTACTTGATGCGGTGAAAGCCAACTTGCGCCTGCTTGAAGGCCTCGAGTTGCATCAACAAAGCGCCGCCGGAAAGTTGGTGGTGGTTCTCGAAACCCACGATGAAAATCAGATTTTGCAACGCATCGACCAGATCAACAATTTGCCGGGCGTACTCAATGCGGCGTTGATCTACCACGAACTCCTCGACACCGCAGGAGAGATCGAATGAGCATGACCCGCCGTGAATTCGCCAAAGCCCAGGCTGCCGCCATTGCTGCCGCGGCGGCCGGCCTGCCGATCTACACCACCGCCAGTAACCTGATCACTGAAGCGGACATGGTCACCCTGGACTGGAACAAGGCGCCCTGCCGTTTCTGTGGCACCGGTTGCAGCGTGATGGTCGCCACCCGCGACAACAAGGTGGTGGCCACCCATGGTGACGTCAAAGCCGAGGTCAACCGCGGCCTGAACTGCGTCAAGGGCTACTTCCTGTCGAAGATCATGTACGGCAACGACCGCCTGACCCAGCCGCTGCTGCGCATGAAAAACGGTCAGTACGACAAACAAGGCGAGTTCCAGCCGATCAGTTGGGAAAAGGCCTTCGACATCATGGAGGCCAAGTTCAAGGAGGCCTTGAAGAACAAAGGCCCGAGTGCCGTCGGCATGTTTGGTTCAGGGCAATGGACGGTCTGGGAAGGCTATGCCGCCAACAAACTGATGAAAGCAGGCTTTCGCAGCAACAACATCGACCCCAACGCCCGCCACTGCATGGCCTCAGCGGTGATGGGCTTTATGCGCACCTTCGGCATGGACGAACCGATGGGCTGCTACGACGACATCGAAGCCACCGACGCCTTCGTGCTCTGGGGCTCGAACATGGCCGAGATGCACCCGATTCTCTGGAGCCGGGTCACCGACCGGCGCCTGAGCCAGCCCCAGGTCAAGGTTGCAGTGCTGTCTACCTTCGAGCACCGCAGCTTCGAACTGGCCGATATTCCCATGGTGTTCAAGCCACAGACCGATCTGTTGATCCTCAACTACATCGCCAATCACATCATCGAAAGCGGCGCGGTCAACAAAGACTTCATCAGCAAGCACACCCGCTTTGCCCAAGGCGCCGACGACATCGGCTACGGCCTGCGCCCGGACAATCCACTCGAGACCCGGGCCAAGAACGCCGACAAAGCCAATACCTGGAGCGACATCGATTTTGACCAGTTCGCCGCCTTTGTCAGGCCGTACACCCTGGAGCGCACCGCACAGGAGTCCGGGGTGCCGGCTGAGCGCCTCAAGGCCCTGGCCGAGCTGTATGCCGACCCCAAGCGCAAAGTGGTGTCGTTCTGGACCATGGGCTTTAACCAGCATACCCGTGGGGTCTGGGCCAACAACCTGATCTACAACATCCATTTGCTCACCGGCAAGATCAGCGAACCGGGTAACAGCCCGTTCTCGCTCACCGGCCAGCCCTCTGCCTGCGGTACCGCCCGCGAAGTCGGGACCTTTTCCCACCGTTTACCCGCTGACCTGGTAGTGACCAATCCCAAGCATCGCGCCACGGCAGAAAAAATCTGGAAGCTGCCGGCAGGTACCATCGAGGAAAAGGTCGGTTTTCACGCGGTGCAACAGAGCCGTATGCTCAAAGACGGCGTACTCAACGTGTACTGGACTCAATGCAGCAACAACATGCATGCAGGTCCGAACATCATGCAGGAGGTACTGCCGGGGTGGCGCAAGCCTGAGAACTTCGTGATCGTCTCGGATGTGTACCCCACTGTCTCGGCGCAAGCCGCCGACCTGATCCTGCCCAGCGCCATGTGGGTAGAAAAGGAAGGCGCCTTTGGCAATGCCGAGCGTCGCACCCAGTTCTGGCACCAATTGGTCAGCGCGCCTGGGGATGCCAAGTCCGACTTGTGGCAACTGGTGGAGTTTTCCAAGCGCTTTACCACCGATGAAACCTGGCCCGCCGAGTTGCTGGCCAAGGCCCCCGAGTACAAGGGCAAGACCCTGTACGAGGTGCTGTTCAAAAACGGCCAGGTCGATCAGTTCCCGCTCGAGCAACTGGAAGCTGGCTACAAAAACGATGAAGCCAACGCCTTTGGCTTTTACTTGCAAAAAGGCCTGTTCGAAGAATACGCCCAGTTTGGCCGCGGCCATGGCCATGACCTGGCCGCGTTTGATCAATACCACCAGGAACGCGGACTGCGTTGGCCGGTGGTCGATGGCAAGGAGACCCGCTGGCGTTACCGCGAGGGCCTTGACCCGTATGTCCAGGCAGGCACCGGCGTGCAGTTCTATGGCTATCCGGACAAGAAAGCAATCATCTTCGCCCTGCCCTACGAGCCGCCAGCCGAAGCCCCGGATGCCGACTACCCATTCTGGCTGAGCACCGGGCGAGTGCTTGAACACTGGCACACCGGCAGCATGACCCAAAGGGTCGAAGAGCTGTACAAGGCGGTGCCCGATGCCTTGGTCTACATGCACCCCGA
>RCUS01001701.1_pt1 | contig 10855 bp, 8 predicted proteins | sample 2166221 | NCBI WGS metagenome assembly RCUS01 (sample SAMN09932758, study PRJNA488358) | compost metagenome | isolation source: compost soil in cyclohexanecarboxylic | place: Germany: Experimental Botanical Garden | reverse complement strand
GCACTGAGCTATTAAATGGCATCAGTGCTATTTTTTATCCATAAATTTATTGGAAAGTTGACCTATAGAACTTCATTAGAATCCTGCTAGACTTTAGGCTGTAAAGTCTACTAACTGTATAATGGAACAACCATAAAGTGGAATAGCCATAAAGTCGACTAACCATAAAGTAGAACAACCATAAAGTAGAATAGCCATAAAGTCAACTAACCATATAGTAGAATAACCATACACTACTATTCTGTAGAAGCGTTCCGCAGCTTCATCAAATCCTTTTAGCTACTATTCTGTAGAAGCGTTCCGTAGCTTCATCAAATTAGTTTAAAGTATTATATATTAATTCAGAACAAAAAAGAGAAATAGCTAAAATATAAAGCTACTCCTCTTATTATTTTCAGGTTGTGTTATTTTACTAAAATTTAAAGATATATTCATTACATATATCCTTAAAATAAGCCACTTCTAAGGCGTTATACTATTAGAAGTCCGCTTGCCCTGTAGTTCTTGGGAATGGTATTACGTCTCTTATGTTAGACATTCCTGTTATATACATTATAAGTCTTTCGAAACCTAAACCAAATCCAGCATGAGGAGTTTCTCCGTATTTTCTAAGTTCTAAATACCACCAGTAATCTTCCTCGTGTAAATTAAGTTCAGACATTCTGTTCTTAAGAGCTTCTAATCTTTCTTCTCTTTGAGAACCACCTATTATTTCTCCTATTCCAGGAACTAAACAGTCCATAGCTGCAACAGTTTTTCCATCATCATTAAGTCTCATGTAGAAGGCTTTTATTTCCTTAGGATAATCTGTTACAAATACAGGTCTCTTGAAGATTTCTTCAGTTAAATATCTTTCATGTTCAGTTTGAAGATCTATTCCCCACTTAACTGGGTATTCAAATTTCTTATCAGATTTTTGTAGTAATTCCACAGCTTCTGTGTAAGTAACTTTACCAAAATCAGAATTTACAACATGATTTAATCTCTCTAATAAACCTTTATCTATAAATTGATTAAAGAATTCAATTTCTTCTGGACATTCATTCATTACGTAGCTAATAACATATTTAAGCATATCTTCAGCAAGTTCCATATCATCTTTAAGGTCTGCAAAAGATATTTCTGGTTCAATCATCCAGAACTCTGCTGCATGTCTTGCAGTGTTAGAGTTTTCTGCTCTAAAAGTTGGTCCAAAGGTATATATATTTCTAAAAGCTAAAGCATAAGCTTCACCATTTAATTGACCTGATACTGTAAGATTAGATTCTTTTCCGAAGAAGTCATTTGAGTAATCTATTTTACCTTCTTCTGTCTTAGGGATGTTATGTAAATCTAAAGTAGTAACTTTAAACATTTCTCCAGCACCTTCAGCATCAGAACCAGTTATTATTGGAGTGTGAGTGTATACAAAGTTTCTTTCTTGGAAGAACTTGTGTATAGCATAAGCTGCTACAGAACGAACTCTAAATACAGCCGAAAAAGCATTACTTCTAGGTCTTAAATGAGCTATAGTTCTTAGGTACTCAAACGTGTGTCTTTTCTTTTGTAGTGGATAATCAGAAGAACTCATACCCTCAATCGTTATCACTTCAGCTTGAATTTCAAAAGGTTGTTTAGCCTCTGGTGTTTCTATTAAGGTACCGGTAACGGATATTGATGAACTTATAGGTAGTTTTGCTATTTCTTTAAAGTTCTCAAGTTTAGTAGCATCTAAAACTACTTGTAAGTTTTTAAAAAAAGAACCATCATTAAGTTCAATAAAGCCAAATGCATTAGAAGATCTAAGGGTTCTTACCCATCCGCTTACTGTAACTTGCTTGTTAATAAATTCATGTGAATCTCTATATAAAGATTTCACTAAAACATCTTTATTCATAAGGAACCTCCTTAATATTTTAAAATAAAAAAAGCCTTCATCAAAAATGATGAAAGAATAATTTCCAAATTATAATAAACTCATAATGATTCTACCGCAAAAATTTAATATTTGCAAACATTATCTCATAATAATGTATATGGACATACAGTTATTTTAAGGAGGGAGAGGATATTGACGAATCAAGATATTGTACAGGAGTTATTAAAGGAAGTAGAACTTATAAAAGCAATGCTAATGGTTGCTCCTGATTCTAGGGAAGTAATCATGGAGTTATTAGAAATGAGATTAAATGATCTTGAAGAAATGAAGAATAAAATATAGATAAAAAATAGAGAATTGATATAAGGTATCAATTCTCTATAATCCATTTATTCATTTCCAGTTTCAAAGGTATATATAAGCTGAGAAGGGAATTTTAATATTTCCATATCTTTAATAATACGCTTATATTCATAAGGAACTTCTTTAAACTTTACTGTAGGTTTACTTCCATTTTCAAGTTCGAGTATTGCATAAGTTGCATTAGGATTGCCAATTTTGGGTTTTCCAACAGAACCACTATTTATAAATAACTTATCTCCAAACTCTTTATAAGAAGGGATGTGAGTATGAGCACACACTAGAATGTCTCCATCAAAAGTTTCCATAATCTCTTTGGTGTTTTCACCATCTTGTAATAGATATTCATTTATTTTTCTTGGACTTCCATGTACAAAAGTTATTTTCTTGCCTTCAAATTCCATACTCATAGATAAAGGTAGATTATTTAAATAGTGCCTATTGGAGGCCCTAAGTTCATCTACAGTCCAAGGAAGTGAAAATGAATTTATTGAGGTGTTTCTTATATAACTATATTCATTGTCTACTACAGAAGCATCATAGTTTCCTTTTAGACAAGGAATCCTTTTTCTTTTCATTAAAGCTATAACCTCGTTAGGATGAGGACCATACCCCACAAGATCTCCTAAACACATTATAAAATCTATATTTTCGCTATCAATTTCTTCTAAAACTTTCATTAGTGCATAAATATTCCCATGTATATCGGATATAACTGCTATTCTCATTTATATTAATCCTCCTAATCTAGCTAATAATATTATTATAACACCCAGTCAGGTTTATAATGACAAAATATTATGTGTTTTTGATTTTTATTTCATGTAGTAGTAATATGGAAACATCAGAGAAAATAATTAAGGAGGAAAGTCCATGAAAGATAGTAGATTAAAAAAGATTCTTATGGAGATGAGTGCTGAAGGATTAGAGCAGATGGTAATTTCATCACCAGCAGCAATATTTTATTTAACTGGTAAGTGGTTTGAACCAGGGGAAAGAATGATTGCTCTTTACATTAGTACAAAATCATCACCTAAACTTATTATAAATGAGTTGTTTCCAGTTAATGAGGATTTAGGTTTAGATATAGTTTGGTATAAGGATGTAGAAAATCCTGTGCTTTTATTAAGTAAATTTATCAACAAAAATAGCGCAGTTGGAATAGATAAAAATTGGCCAGCTCATTTTTTAATTAAGCTTATGGAGTTAGGTGGAGGTAAAGCATTTGTTAATGGCTCCTTAATCATAGATAAGGCTAGAGCAGTTAAGGACTTAGAAGAAATTGAATTAATGAGAAAAGCAAGTGAATTAAATGATAGAGCTATGAAAGAAATATGGAGAAGTGTTGGAGAGGTTAAAACAGAAAAAGAAATGTGCAGTCTTTTAGGAGAACTTTATGAAAAAGAAGGAGCAGATGGATTTTCATTTTCTCCAATTATAGCTTATGGAGCTAATGCTGCTGATCCGCATCATGAACCAGATAGATCCTTTTTAAAGAAGGGTGAAGGTGTTGTTATAGATATAGGATGTCTGTATAACCACTATTGCTCTGACATGACTAGAACAGTATTTTATGGAGAACCAAGTGTTAAGGGAAGAGAAGTATACAATATTGTAAAAGAGGCAAATGAAAAAGGCATCAAGGCTGTAAAGGCAGGAGCACTTTTCAGTGAGGTAGATAGAGGTGCTAGAAGTACAATTGAATCTTATGGATATGGACAATACTTCACACATAGAACAGGACATTCAATAGGGATAGAAGTTCATGATTACGGTGATGTTAGCTCCGTAAACAATGATAAGTTACAAGTAGGAAATATATTTTCAGTAGAACCAGGTATATATTTAACTGGAGATGTAGGCGTGAGAATAGAAGATTTGGTTTTAGTAACTGAAAATGGAGTAGAAGTTCTAAATAAGGTTACTAAGGAACTAGTGGTTTTATAAACCTCTGTGCCGTAGAGACTAATAAGATTAGATTGACACTGAAGAAGAAAAGTTTCTACAGAGCAGTAGTTAAAAAGTTAAACACCTTATTGCTGTAGAGGCTTCTTCTCAAGCCTCATTAAAGTCATTCTTCTTAAAAAGTTAAAAAGTTAAAAAGTTAAAAAGTTAAAAAGTTAAAAAGTTAAAAATTCCTATGTAAAAATACGGCGTCTCATAAATGAGACGCCAGTATTTTTACCTATAAATCTAGAAAACAAAAAGCTACTACAAAATTGTAATAGCTTATAATTGGCTGCCAGAGTAGGATTCGAACCCACACGTGCAGAGTCAGAGTCTGCTGTCCTACCCTTAGACGATCTGGCATTAAATTTCCACATAAAAATATTATAAATTCATATGTGGAAAATTGCAAATGTTTTAAATTGTTTTTATTATATTATTCATTAGAGTTATAAATTTACTTTTTACATTTTCAGATGTTTCCATAACTTCTTCATGACTTAATGGTTGATCTAATATACCAGCAGCCATATTTGTCATACATGATATTCCTAAAACCTTCATACCTTGATGCTTAGCAACTATAACTTCAGGAGCTGTTGACATTCCAGCAGCATCTCCGCCAAGAATTCTAATCATTCTAATTTCAGCAGGAGTTTCATAAGTTGGACCACTCATCATACAATAAACTCCTTCTTTAAGATCTATTCCTAAGTCAATAGCTATTTGTTTAACTGTATTTCTTAAGTCTACATCATAGGCAGAAGACATATCTGGGAATCTAGTTCCGAAATCTTTAAGATTTCTTCCTATTAAAGGATTATCTCCAGATAGATTAATGTGATCTGTGATTAACATTAAATCTCCAGGAGTAAAGGATGTATTAACAGCACCAGCAGCATTTGTAACAATCAATTTTTTTACTGATAATAAATGCATTACTCTTACTGGAAAAGTAACATCGTGCATCTTATAACCTTCATAAAAGTGGAATCTTCCTTGCATAGCTAATACATCTTTACCTTGAAGTTTTCCTATTACTAGTCTTCCAGCGTGACCTTCTACTGTTGAAACAGGAAAGTGAGGTATATCATTGTAGTCATAGTATTCAGCATCTTCTATATCGTCAGCTATTGCACCGAGTCCTGAACCAAGAATAAGACCAATTTCAGGTTTATATTTACTTTTTGATAATATATATTCAGCGGCTTCCTTTATTCTTAAATCTAAATCCATCTTAACATCTCCCTATTATTTTAAAATTTCACCAAGGAAACTATCCCCGTTTATTATTTTTTCACTATTAAAGATATCACAAATAGTTTGCCCCATATTGAAGAATCCTACTTTAGTTCCTAAATTATAGCCTTTTTTAAGTGGTTCTCCATAAGCTAAGAAAGGTACATATTCTCTGGTGTGGTCTGTTCCAGGATATGTTGGGTCACATCCATGGTCTGCTGTTATAAATAGTATATCATCAGATTCCATGTTTTGCATGATTTCCTTAAGTCTAACATCGAAATCTTCTAGACCTTTACCATAAGACTTAGGGTCATTTCTATGTCCCCATTTCATATCAAAATCAACTAAGTTAGTGAAAATAAGCCCCTCTTTTTCAGTTTTCATATAATCAAGGGTTTTATCTACGCCATCCATATTGTCTTTGGTATGAACAGCAGAGTAGATACCTTTACCAGAGAAGATATCTTCAATTTTACCTACAGCCATTACTTTAACTCCAGCTTCTTGTAACTTATCTAAAGCCGTAGCATGAGGTGGTAGTAGAGCATAGTCTTTCCTGTTTGAAGTTCTGATAAAGTTTCCAGGTTCGCCTAGATATGGTCTAGCAATAACACGAGCTACAGCATTATCACCAGTAAGCATTTCTCTAGCGATTTCACAATATTTATATAGTTCTTCAATAGGAATTATATCTTCATGAGCAGCTATTTGAAAAACAGAATCAGCAGAAGTATAAACTATTAGTGAGCCAGTTTTTAATTGATCTTCTCCTAATTCATCTAATATTTCTGTGCCAGAAGCTGGTTTATTACCTATTACTTTTCTACCTGTCTTTTCTTCAAATTCTTTAATGATTTCAGCTGGAAATCCATTTGGATAAGTAGGTAGTGGGATTTCCGATTTTACTCCAACCATTTCCCAATGACCTGTTACAGTATCTTTACCATTAGATGCTTCATAGAATTTACCATAACAGCCTAAAGCATCACTAACTTTATTTATATTTTGTATTCCTTCAATTAAGCCTAGTCCTATAGATTCCATGTTAGGAAGCTTTAAACCACCATTAAATTTAGCAACATGACCTATGGTATCTGCACCTACATCGCCATATTTATCAGCATCTGGAAGTGCTCCCATTCCTACGCTGTCTAGGATTATTAAAATAACTCTTTTTATCATAAAATACCTCCGTAAGTTTTTATTTTTTTATGGAAACGCTTTACTGTTTTTCTAAAAAGAAAAGAGAATAAATCTCTATTTTTTAATTAGCTTCTCTGATCCTTTTAAAATTAAAGTTGGTGTTAGAGTAATTTTTTTCTCTTCTTTATTATTATATTCAGAATTTAGAAATTCTAATAGTAAACTCATACCAATTTCACCTAATTCGGTGCTTGGCCCATCTACATAACTTATATTTAACCCCAATATATTAAAAATATCAACTTTATCAAAAGCAATTAAAGAAATATCTTCAGGGGTTTTAAGATTATGTTCTGACAAGGCTTTAAGAGCACCTACTGTCATTTGATTTGATGAAGTGAATATAGCTGTAGGTTTATCTTTCATTGAAAGTATGTCTTTAGTTAAATTATAACCAGATTCTAGGCTATAGTCACCATATAATATGTAATTTTTGTTTATGGAGATATTGTTTTCTAAGAGAGCTCTTTCATAACCTTCAAGTCTTTCTTGAGCTGTTTTAGAATTCATTCTACCTGTAATTATGGCTATTTTTTTGTGATGTTCTCTAATTAAAGCATTTACAGCATCGTAGCTTCCTTGAATGTTGTCCACAAATATACCGCTAAAGTTAGAATATTTTAAATGACCATCTATTAAAACTACTGGAATTCCTAAGTTTTCTAGATTTTTAATGCATTCAGCATTTCTATCATCTTCGGAAGAAGTTGGTGTAATTAATATTCCTCTAATTCTATGTTCTCTAAGGGCTTGAATGCTTTTAATTTCTCTCTCTACTGATTCATGAGAATCCCATAAAAGTATATTTAATCCGTGCTCTTCTGCCACTTTTGTAATTCCACGTATCATCTCGCCATAAAAGGGATTAGTGATATCAGGAACAATTACTCCTATAGTATTAGTTTGTTTTTTTGATAAACTTCTAGCTATAGCAGATGGTGTATAGTTGTAATCTTTAATGGCTTTAAGTATTTTTTCTTTCGTTTCCTCTTTTACATATCCAGAATTGTTCAAAACTCTTGATACGGTAGCTAAAGAAACTCCTGCTGCCTTAGCTATATCACTAATTGTTGCTGCCATCTAAACTCCTCCTAAGTTTTGACCATGGAAAAATGGTTTTATTTTAAGTTCAATTTACAATAGTTCTATGTAAAAATCAATAGATATTATGATATTCCTTAAAAATTAAGTATAATTAAATGGTAACAATTAACCAGCATAAAAAATAATATTTATTGAGGAGAACTTTATGAGGAAGAGAATTTTTAAAATGATTGGATCTTTAATAGTTCTATTGATTTTAACTGAAACCTTTATATTCTCAACAGACTATTTTAATAAACCACAAAAAAGCGATGCTATTATAGTTTTAGGTTGTAAAGTTAATGGAGAAAACCCTACTAGATTTTTATATGAAAGAACTATGTTAGCAAGCAGGCTTTATAAAGAGGGATACGCAGAGTATATAATCCTTTCTGGTGGGAAAGGTGAGGGTGAGAATATATCAGAAGCTGAATGTATGAGAAGAATACTTATAAATGAAGGAATAGATGATGAAAAACTTATATTAGAAGATAAATCTACAAATACTTATGAAAATTTGGTTAATTCAAAGAAGATAGTAGAGGATAAAAATTTTAAAGATGTTCTTATTGTATCTAACAAGTTCCATCTTAGAAGAGCAAAGTTAATTAGTGATAAATTAGGTTTGAAAGCAAGTTTCTCAGGAGTTTTTGTAAAAGATAAGTGGTATACTGAAATTTATGGTGGATTGAGAGAAATATTAGGGTTAATGAAAGATATTTTTAAATAATAAAACAGCTGTATGAAAACAGCTGTTTTATTATTTAAGGGTTATTCATTTAAAAACATTTCTCCTACTTGGACTACATCTCCTGCACCTACAGTTAAAAGAAGATCTTTATCTTTTACTATAGTTTTAACATAATCTAAAGCTTCTTTATGAGAAGATACATTGGTACACTTTATACCTTTTTCTCTTAAAGCATCACCTAGGATTTTAGAACTTATTTCTCCTAGATCTTTTTCTCTAGCAGCATAGATGTCCATTAATATTACTTCGTCAGCATGGTCGAAGCATTCTGTGAATTCCTTAAATAATGTTTTTGTTCTAGTATAAGTATGTGGTTGGAAAACACAATAGGTTTTATTATGAGGAATTTTAGCTGCTGTGCTTAAGGTAGCTTGTATTTCTACTGGGTGATGAGCATAGTCATCTATTACAGTAACTCCATCTTTAACACCTTTATATTCAAATCTTTTATGGGCACCCCCAAAGGCTTTTAAACCATTTATAATTGCATCATCTGATAAGTTAAATATTAGACCTACAGCTACTGTTGAAAGGGCATTTAACACATTGTGTCTGCCAGGAACACTTAAAGATAAAGTGAATAATTTAGTACCATTTTTATAAACATCAAATGTTCCACAACCTTTATTATCATAGCTGATGTTTTTAGCTAAAATATCTCCATTGTCAATTCCGTAACCAATAACGTTACATTCAGCTTTAGACATTGCTTTTTTTACTCTCTCATCATCTGCATTACCAATTATATAACCGTCGTTTGGTATAATATCTATAAATTTTTCGAAAGTTTCTTGAATGTGATTTATATCTCTATAGTAATCTAAATGGTCAGCATCAATATTCAATATTATTCCTATATAAGGATAAAAACTTAAAAATGATTCCTTGTATTCACATGCTTCTGTGATGAAGTATTCGGAATTTCCCACTTTATAATTACCATTTATGATGTCCAATTCTCCGCCGACTAAAATTGTTGGATCCAAGTTACCTTCTAATGTAATATGAGATATCATAGAAGTAGTTGTAGTCTTGCCGTGTGTTCCAGCTACAGCTACGTTATATTTATGACCATTCATTATATGCCCTAAGAACTCAGCTCTATCCATTAAAGGTATATTTCTTGATATGCTCTCTAGTAATTCAGGGTTATCCTTTGGGATAGCAGCTGTATAAACAACTAGGTCAGCATCTTTAATGTTATCACTATTGTGGCCTATGTATACTTCTGCGCCTTTACTCTTTAATGACTCAGTTATCTTAGATGCTTTTGCATCAGAACCAGATACTCTATATCCTCCGTTTAAAAGTACTGCAGCTAAACCACTCATACTTATTCCGCCTATACCTATAAAATGCACTTTCATATGCTTATCCTTTAAAAAATCAAAAGACACTAATATCAACTCCTTTTGTTAACTACATTATTTAATTATATACATTTTTACAGAATTGAACACACCTTTACATGTATTTATATGCAAAATCCATGAAAAAAGTTCGTCTCTGTTTCGTGAGAGTGTTCTTTTTCGTTATTTGGAATAAATTCTTATATGAGAAAGTATTAACATATACCTATGAAAAATAATCACATTAAAAGAAATTTTATATAAATTATGAAATATCCATAATAATTGATTAAATTGTATTGATTAAGGTTATAATATGGAATAAAATATGAATATTAAGAGTGTTTAAGAGAGAGAAAATTCGTTAATTATATTAAAAATTGTAGGTGATTAGAGTGGAAAAATTAAGTAGAAATAGTAGAGTTGTAGCTATTACTAAATCGTTAATAGAAAATCCTAATAAAGTGATAGGACTTAATAAATTTTCGGATTTATTAAATGCAGCTAAGTCGACTATTAGTGAAGATATAGTAATAGTTAGAGAAGTTTTAGAAAAGTTACACATGGGTAGAGTTGAGACTATTTCAGGAGCAGCTGGTGGAATAAGATTTATAAATGGAATTAGTGAAGAAAATAAGGACAACTTCGGAGAACAATTATGTGAACTTTTAAGAGATCCATCTAGAATTGTTCCAGGTAATTTTATATACATGACAGATCTTATGTATAATCCACAGATTATAGGTAAGGCTGGGGTTATATTATCAGAGTATTTAGGAAAAGAAAAAGTTGATTATGTTGTGACTGTTGAAACTAAGGGTATTCCTTTAGCATATGAAGTTGCTAAAAATTTAGGGGTTGAGCTTGTAATAGCTAGAAGAGATAACAATAAAGTCACAGAAGGACCAACAGTTACCATTAATTATGTTTCTGGAAGTAGTGGCAAGATTCAACAAATGTCTCTTTCTAAAAAGTCATTAAAGAAAGAAAGTAGATGTATTTTTGTAGACGATTTTCTAAAAGGTGGGGGAACTGCAAAAGGAATTAATGATTTGCTTAAGG
>RCUS01001700.1_pt1 | contig 10861 bp, 7 predicted proteins | sample 2166221 | NCBI WGS metagenome assembly RCUS01 (sample SAMN09932758, study PRJNA488358) | compost metagenome | isolation source: compost soil in cyclohexanecarboxylic | place: Germany: Experimental Botanical Garden | reverse complement strand
AAGCTGATCTGTGTCACAACCAAAAACTACTACCGGCATGGTTTCTAAGGTACACGTGAGCGTTTTGTGCAAGTGAGAATTTGGAAAACAACCAACCCTAGTTTCTAGGCTACGGACAAATACATATTCAATAATGGGGAATGTGTAACTCGCTCAATTTCCAGCCTGAAAAGTTAAATCGGGAAAGCATTCTGTAGGAAATACCCTTCTTAAAAAAAAGAAAAGTTACTTGACGCATAGGACGAAGCTGACTTCACAAACAATCCACGCACTTTAAAATTCTTTCGTACAGCGCCTGACCTGTATCGGCGGACTCACACTAACGCCAGACAACCACTCACCCCCTACACCTGCAGGATGGAACTTACCTTACTTCATGGCAGTATAAATAGACCATTGATTTCAATTTGAATTTTATAATCGGTGTTTATGGCTTATTAACACAATATCGCCTGCTCGCGTTCTAGTCGGACTTACAATAGAGAGCCAGGACCGGTAAGAAACTTTTCTCTGCGTCCGGATTTCTCCTTCGCCTCCATCAACCAGATTTACCTATCCTAGCAAAACAGAGGAACTTTGCGTCTCAAGCGCACTTTGATCTCAGTAACTATTGACATAAATAGCCTAAAACTTCTTAACAGATGGAGGTAAACACCACACAAATATTACACAGACGACCGCCAACTCCTAAACAAGGAAAAATTTAGTCATGAGAAAGTTATCTGATATTGAAATATCCCAGGTTTCAGGGGCTAACAATGGTAGCACTTTTGCAACTAGCGTAGGAGGTACTTTGGGTAGTGCGGCAGGTGCTGCTATAGGGAGTCGACTTGGGCAACCACTCGCGGGCGCGGCGATTGGAGGTGGGTTGGGAAGCATGGCAGGAGAAGGAATTTATAATGCAGGAAGAGATGCCGCTAACGCGTGGAAACCAGGTACCTTTCCAGGTGGTTTTGGGGGTTCTTCTTTTTTCCCTCAGACACCCTCTAGTAATCCCAGTTAAATAACCGAGGTTCTACTGGACGTACCTTAGCTCAGTGCGAGTACGCCCAGTAGATTTAAAATCATAATAGGGTATGGCAGCGAGATTAAATTCATGAATAGGGACACATTGAAAAGATTTACACTAATAGATCAATTATCAGTAGACCATCTCAAATTATTTTCATTAATTGAAAAAACTATATTCGCTTACTTACTGATAGGATTAGTTTCTATTTTTTTGAAAAAAACAGGCCTAACAGAAGTATACCTAAGTAGCAGCGCAATAGGCGGAACTATAGGTTATCTAGTCATAACAATTAAACTAATGTATCACGACGAAGCGCTTTCTGAATTTAAAACCCATACCAGCATAAATAAAGATACATTGAATAGCGCAATGCTGGCCATTGGTTATTCAGAAAAAAAAGAGGGAATTTATTACCCCAAAAAAAGAACTTTTAGCATTTTTTATCTCTGTAAATCTGAACTAATCACTCAAAAATCCACGAACGAAACTACCATATTTACGGGCCCACACAACAAGCTACTAAAGCTTACAAAAACAATAGAGCGAGATGCATATAGCTGAGCACTCCATATAAGGCACGACGCATAACTCGCTACGAAAAACATCCTGAGCCGGCGACCAGCAACAATACCGGCTCGAATTTAACAATCAGATGTCTGACGAACTTGAACTATGACCAAAGCCTCTTTATTGCTTTTAAGATCAAGTCCCAATGAAAATTCTGCGCTGGATCGTTCCACACCAACCAATTTGTAGCACGTAAATACGCACATGGTGCCAGGGGATTAGTTTCAAACTAAACGCCTGCCTTAGAGTGGTACAACTCAATCAGTGCCTGCAAACCACTATAGTCCGAAAAGCACTCACCCCTTATTCATCCATAACCTTGGAGTATCTTCCAACTCTTCGGACTGAGTGATCTCTGTTTCGACGCCCCCAAAATACTTTTTTAATCCCAAGTTCTCGGAAATGCTTTTTTAGGTGTTTAATAGCAATAGCTGCTCCACCTATAGGAAAGCAAATATCAACAATCCATGTCTGACCTCCTTCATTCCATTCGGACGTGTGAAGCAAGAAGTCGGGGTCTTGCAATAGGCGCAGCTCGCTATCTGGAGCTAAGTGTGCCCATGTCACGTAGCCAACAGGCATATCGAAGTTATCGAAAAAAAACAAAATCTGTTTGTGATCTATTGCTGGGACTATCCAGAACTGCAAAGTCATTATCTGAAAAAGTGAGTAGTGCCTACACATTAGAATGATTAGACAAGCAAAGCCGATGAGTCTTGCCCTATTCGGCGACTGATCATATCGACAATGGGTGTAAAGCTCAGAAAATTTTTTCATTAGTTAACTCCAATGTCATACAAACAAAACAACCCCAACTCTCTATGTAAAATCACGCCACGCCCCCTAATAACTGGCAATAGGAGCATGCACAATTTAATCTTCAGCTCGACTCACAGAACACGTTAACTACATGCACTTAGAAGCGCAATGCAACTAAAAATAAAAATAAAAACCGCCTACCTCACCGAGAAAACTCAAACTCAAAAAAATCATCACTAAAAACACAGCAACGAAACTGCCGCACATCTAAACCTGTAAACCGTCAAATAACTTTTTCATTCAAACACCTCCAGGGACCACGATAAAAACCAAGTGCCATATTTACATCTTTATTCTGCCCTCTTTGTTCAACAAGGTCATCGATCGATAGTGAACATATATCTGCCGCTTGCAATGTAAACATACCAGAAACTGGATCAAACCAGATTGACAGCGTACTACTCAACCAGAACGGAACACATTGCCTCTGTTCGTTGCCGAGGTTAAGCTGTGCAGCATGCACAGCCTCTTCTGAAAGCATTTGATAGGCTCTTCTTTTATCTGCTTCCACACTGGTTCTTATGCGTTCAATTCGTGTATCAATATCGTGCAACAGACTATGACTACGATTGAGGCGCGTCATATTTATTAACATACAACGATAAACGTTTTGCAAACTTATCTGTTGTTCACTGGCTATTTTGGAGGCCAGGTCGAGAAATTTATTATAACTTGACTGCAATTGACTGATCGCAGCAGCATCCGCCCTCAACCATGGAAAACTTGCGACCGAAGCACTTACTCTACTTGAAAGTAACTCATTGAACACCCGCGCAGTCCGGCGCTCATAACCGCTCCAGCCTCCCTCTAGCCTAATTTTATGTACTGTAAAATCCTCAAACTCAAAAAACTTACGCAGGCTACTAGAAAAACATTCAAACTCCTTGCTGTCTATTAGCGCTCGCAGTATCCAAAGAGGAAATCCGGCCTGCGCGACCTGATACAAGCTCAACTGCTTGCTGTATCTCTGCGCAAAGCAATTTATTGTTTTATCTAAAATGCAAGCTGACTCCTCAACGGTAATAACGGAGTACTTTCCTAGGTAGTAGAACAAACTTCTCAAGCTTTCGACCGCAGGAAAATACTCAGTATTGAACCTATCAATATCAACTTGATAATCCTCAATGAGATTGCTAAACAGGCGGGTGCCACTTAAGTCTAGCCACCCCCCATCGAGCGAGAGATTCGACGCGCTCACGTTGTAATGAATAATGTGCTTCGCCCTGGCAGCAGCAAACTGCTCGGCAAATCTCGCGGCCAACTCGAGAAACCCAGATTCTAAGCGTTCACTCATACTGCTAGCCGTTGAAACAGCACCTTCCCCAGGAAGAAAGTCAGCCAATTTCGTTATTGCAGCTTTAACCCGTTGAGCATCTTTGCATAGCCCGTTAACTTGCGTTTCTTCAAAGAAGATAGCCCTAATAAAATGAGCTGGACGTACGACAGGCTGGCGAACTAATAGCCCGCAGTGAGTTTGAATTCCCCGCTCTTCATATGTACGTCCAGTGTCCAGAATGGCAATTGTTCGAATGGCACCAAAGGGAAGTACTACATTTATGATTTCGGACCAAATTGACTCATAAATTGCCGTGCCCAGGCAAAGATTACCATCGCCATGCGCAGCGTCGACCTCTTTACCTACCAACTGGTTGGGGCCAATCCCCTTGAGTTGCCATATACCATCGAAACCGCAACGCCCTCCGCCTCCATTCGTGAGAATGCCATCTCCGCCATAGCGTTCGGCCATGAATATTTTTACCGATGACTGCCCCTTAGGTGACTTTGTCCCAGCACCTATTGCGTAGCTATAAGCGTTAGTAATAGTTGCTGAACTTTCCTTACCGGCCAACTCTTCGTTTAGATAGACAACATTGCAGCCATCAAGTTTTGACGCTTCAAAATTAACAAAAACCTCTTGCAAATCAGACAATTGCCTCCCTCCAATCATATTTGAACACTTCCATTCAAAACCACGATAGTCGACCAGAATCTTACAACTAACACCTGCATTATCTTGTGCAATAACACACCTAATGCCAAACAAGACAACGCCAACCACATCTGCTAATTACCTTACCCCTGCCAGCGACCAAAACACCACCCTGCATCTGTAGGGGTGACTAAAGGCGCAGCAACGTGCAAAAGTAAAAACAGCAAATTTTGAGAGCCAAAACTATTGTTCATTCTTCATCTCAGCGGCTATTACCGCTAGCTCAACACGATTTGTTACGTTAAGTTTTTTAAATGTTGAAGATATGTGATCTCTGACAGTGTAGTTGCTGATCCCCAGTTACTGGCCGATTTGTTTATTAGTCAGACCACTGACTAACAAGCGCATCACATCACGTTCTCTTTTTGTTATTTTCATTTTTTACTCCGTGCAAATTCGTACAGATCGAGTCTTGTAATTTCAAGGTTCAAGAACAGGCACACCGCCTCTACAGTCGTTTTGATACTCAATAGATACGAATGAAACGAAAAGAAAAATAAAAATTTATCGTGATTTTGTAACTGCTTGCGAAGCCGAAAGGAACCGATGCGACCAGTTTAATACTAAACAAAATTTAAGGATGGGTGTGTGACATCAAAGACCCCACTGTTTCGACTCGAAGCGCTGGCCTCACAACAAGCTAACTGGCTCGGTGAAATCGTGCTTGTCAGACCCGTTTCCTTCACGGCACTTACGTTGATAGCCACATTGTTTGCCGCCATGGTCGTGACTTTTTTTCTCTGCGGCAGCTATACCAAACGCAGCACTGTGGCAGGTCAGCTAGTGCCCATCTCCGGACAGCTGAAAATACACTCACCACAATATGGCTTGGTGCTCGAACGTTTTGTCGATGAAGGGCAGTTAGTCAAGCAAGGCGCTCGATTGTTTCGCCTATCCAGTGAGCGCTTCGCAGGAGATTTCGGGCCAGTACAGGCAGAAGTAAGCGATCAACTCGCGCAACAACGTCGATCCTTAAACGAAGAGTTGAAGAAACAAACACAACTTCAATTCGAGGAACGTCAAAGTCTGCAAAGCAAACTGCAAAGTTTGCGACAGGAACTGCTGACACTGGCACAGCAAAGGGCCAGCCAGGTAAAGCTTGTAGATCTGGCAACCAATGCGGCCGGTCGATATCAAGGACTGATGGATAAAGGTTACATATCCATGGATCAGCTTCAGCAACGCCAGGCTGAACTTTTGGGCCAACGCCAAACCCTTCAGAGGTTGACTCGCGAAGCTACAGCATTGACACAGCAGTTGGTCGAGCGTCGGCATGAATTTTCAGGACTCTCGGCACTGCACGAAAATCAGCTGGCCAGTATCCGGCGGTCATTGTCCAGCATCCAGCAGGCGTTTATCGAGAGCGAAGCCAAGCGCACGCTGATCTTGTCGGCCCCCCAAGACGGCATGGCAACTTCCATTCTTGTTGAGCCGGGACAAACCGTGGATAGCTCACAACCATTAATGAGCATAGTGCCAGCAGATTCCCGCCTGCAAGTAGAGCTTTATGCACCAAGCAAAGCCATCGGGTTCATCCATGTAGACGACCCTGTAATGGTCCGTTACCACACTTATCCGTATCAAAAATTCGGCCAACACCGCGGCAATGTGACATCTATCTCCAAAACTACCCTCTCGGCGACCGAATTGGCGAGCGTAACCGGAACTGTGCCGGGGCTGGGCCTGGACGGCGAACAGTTCTACCGCATTCGCGTTGATATCGAGGCGCAGTCAGTACTGGCCTACGGCAAGCCGAGGCCGCTACAAGCCGGCATGTTGGTTGAGGCAGACATCCTGCAGGAGACCCGCCACCTCTATGAGTGGGTACTTGAGCCGCTCTACAGCCTGACGGGCAAACTCTAGGAACGAATACATGAACTATCTCGATGCGATCACACTACGCATAGGCCGACGGCTGCCCCTGATTCTACAAACAGAAGCGACAGAATGTGGTCTGGCCTGTTTGGCGATGATTGCGGGCTACCATGGTCATCACACGACGCTGATGGAACTGCGTCGCCAGTTCAGCGTGTCACTCAAGGGGGTGACGCTCAAACAACTGACACAGACAGCCGATCAACTGAAGTTCGGCACTCGGGCGATGCGGGTTGAACTGGACGACCTCAGCAAGCTCACGTTGCCTTGTGTACTGCATTGGAACTTCAACCATTTCGTTGTTCTTAAGGTCGCAGACGGCCAGTGCCTTACCTTGCATGACCCGGCCCATGGTATCCGCCAGTTGAGCCTGGCCGAGGCTAGCAAGTCGTTTACCGGTGTCGCCCTTGAGGTGTGGCCTGACAGTGACTTTGAAAAGCAGGAAGCCAAGCCACAGATCAAATTGATGAGCATGCTGGGACGGGTGAGCGGTCTTTATCGCGCCCTTTCGCAGGTTCTACTACTAGCCCTGGCCCTGGAAGTGTTCTCGCTTGTCAGTCCGTTCTTGCTGCAGTGGACGCTCGACAATGTACTGGTCACTCAAGACCGTGATTTGCTGACGACGTTGATCATCGGCTTTGGGCTATTACTTTTGATGCAGCAACTGGTGAGTGCTACACGGGCTTGGGTGATGATGCACATGAGTACCCTGCTGAGCGTGCAATGGCGGGCAAACGTTTACAGTCACCTGCTCCGGCTGCCGATCCAGTACTTTGAAAAGCGTCACCTGGGCGATATTGTCTCGCGGTTCGGTGCTATCGGCGAGATACAGGGGACACTGACAGCCGCCTTCTTTTCTACGCTTCTGGATGGTCTGATGACCATCGCGACACTCGTCCTCATGATTACCTACAGCCCGTTGCTCGCAGTCATTGCGGTAATTGCCATGACTTCGTACACATTGGTTCGCTGGGCTTGGTATCGCCCTTTGTGTCGGGCAAACGAGGAACAAATCATTCATGCTGCCCGGCAGGAAAGCCACTTTCTGGAAACCGTGCGCGGCATGCGCACAATAAAGTTGTTCCAACGCCAGAACGAGCGACGCTCCACCTGGCTTGGATTGCTCGTAGAACAGATCAACGCAGGGTTACGAACCCAGAAGCTGCAACTGATCTACACCCAGTTCAACGGTTTGATATTCGGACTGGAGAATCTACTGGCGCTTGGACTCGGTGCGGCCATGGTGATGAACAACCAATTCAGTGTCGGTGTGCTGATGGCGTTTATTGCTTACAAATCCCAATTCGTAAGCCGCGTGGCCAGTCTGATCGATCATTTATTTGAACTGCACATGCTGCGTTTGCAGGGCGAACGCCTGGCTGACATCGTCCTGCATCCACCAGAAGATAACCGCGGCACGCACAATTCCGCGACTTGGCCTTCGTGCCAGGTAGATATTGATTTCACAGGGGTGAAGTACCGCTATTCCGATCAGGAGCCATTCGTACTGGATGGCATCAATTTGCACATTGCGCAGGGGGAGTCGGTGGCAATCACCGGTGCTTCGGGCAGCGGAAAGAGTACGCTGATCAACCTGCTGCTGGGTATTTGCAAGCCTACTCATGGCCAGATACGAATCGCCGGCAATGAACTTCACCACCTGGGAGCGGAGAACTTTCGCAGCAAGATCGGCACGGTGATGCAGGATGATTGTCTGTTTGCCGGTTCACTGGCAGACAACATCGCATTCTTCGAGCCGAGCCCTGATCTGGACTGGGCCATGGAATGTGCACGCAAGGCATCAATTCATGCTGACATTATGTCCATGCCAATGGGCTACAACACCCTGGTTGGTGACATGGGAACGGTTCTATCTGGCGGGCAGAAGCAGCGTGTGCTGCTAGCCAGGGCGCTCTACAAGAAACCAGACATTCTGATTCTTGACGAGGCAACCAGTCATCTGGATGTGAAATGCGAGCAGCAGGTAAATGACGCTGTTCGTGCACTTGAGGTGACGCGCATCATTGTCGCCCATCGTTCGGAGACGATCGCCTCGGCAGATCGTGTGGTGATACTGGAAGCTGGCCGGATTGTCCTGGACCAGCCAACCCCGTCCACCATGTTCCAGACCACTGGCGCTGTCACACTGTGATGAAAGCAGCTTTCATCTACTCCCTTCTGGCCAGTCTTTGCGCCTGGTTCCAATCGGCCATGGCAATGGATGTATTTGCGACCGAGCGGGATGTCTCCCGCACTGCGATCAAGGACATCAACAACTCGACCTGGTCGTGTGAAGTCGGTCCTGTACCTGCGCTGCTGACACTGGAGGAAATGATAGAGCGGGTGCTTTGTCACGACCCACAGACGCGACAGGCCTGGGCCAGCGCCAAGGCCCAGGCAGCCTTGGTCGGTGTTAAACAATCGGCGTATCTCCCAAGGCTCAACGGCAGCTCTAGCGTTACCAGTGGACGGAACGACACCGCGTATGAACAACGTGGGGAGTACTCCAGGCATGGTCATCAGCGTCAACTCGATAATCGCCTGACCTTGAGTTGGGTGCTGTTTGACTTCGGTCGCCGCGAATCGGCCCTGCGTAATGCACGCCAACTGTTAGTTGCAGCAAACGCCAATCAGGATAGTCAGTTGCAGGACGCATTCGTGCTGGCAGCCCAGCTGTACTATGACACCCTCGCCGCACAACGTAGCCAGATTGCCGCCACCCAAGTAGCAACATTGGCAGCCGAAAACCTGAAAGCCGCAAGCGCCAAATATGAAGCGGGGGCCGCAGCGCTCTCCGACCGCCTGCAGGCGCAAACAGCCTACTCCCAGGCGAGCCTGAACGAAGTTCGCGGCAAAGGCGCGTTGCGCAGCGCAAAAGGCCTGATCGCGATGCGAATGGGCCTACCTCCGCAAACACCTCTGGAGTTGGCGGGGAACCTGAATCGACGTCCCGATACCCATTTCGTCAAAACCATTGATGAGCTGATTGAACAGGCACACCAGGATCATCCCTCACTTATTGCCGCAAAGGCCAAACTGGATGCAGCAAAAGCTGCTATCGACGAAAGCAAAGCCTCTGGCCGCCCTACCCTGTCGTTTATCACTAGCATCTCCGATGTACAGACAAACCAATCAATCGCGCTCAATGGCGATAGTCACCTACGTGAAAATAGCGTTGGATTGCAATTGAACATTCCCTTGTTCGAAGGTTTCGAGCGCAACTATCAGGTACGGGGAGCTCAAGCAAAATTTGAGACCAGCAAGGCAGAACTTTCGGATGTTGAACAGCGTATATCGATAGAACTATGGGCCAATTACCAAACATTAAACATCGAAACGCGCTCATTGGAAAAAACTGCTGAATGGGTGGAGCAGTCAAGTCAGGCACTGCAAGTTATGCAAGAGCGCTATCGTTCAGGAGTCGGTAACATGATCGAGCTTCTGAACGCATTAACCGCCTATGCAACGGCAGAACAACAACACATTAATACGTTGAACAGTTGGCAACTATCCCGCCTCAAACTTGCAGCAAGCCTCGGACGCCTGGGCTTCTGGGCGCTCTAATCGAGCGCTACAAAACAACAAACAACAGCACACCACAACAAGCAACATACAAATATCACATATGACCAAGGTGCTCAGATGGTTTGCAACCCTACAAAAAAAGACGATATTATCCTCAGCAAAAACTCGTTCCTAAAAAACACATATACGATGCTTTCATTGTATTGGAAAAGTGAGGAAAAAATTTTTGCCTGGAGCGTACTTATTGCCTTGCTAATTCTCTCGCTGCTTGCCGTCGTGACCGCCTTGGCCATCAACGAGTGGTACAAACATTTCTACAATTCCATTCAAGAACTTGACGCCCATAAATTTTACAGCCTAGTGGTGGTATTCCTCGCTATCATCTCGTTCTCGGTGGTGCGGTCAGTGCTGATTACCTACCTGGTGGATGTGTTTGCGCTCAAATGGCGAAAGTGGCTGACCAACCACTACCTCTCCGCCTGGATAGTCAAGTCGACCAGGCCCGACCAGATTGAACAGTGTGTCGACAACCCGGATCAACGCATCGCCGAGGACATCAACAAGTTCACTTTTGAAACCATAGACCTGGCCTGCGGCCTAATTTATACCTTGTCCAGCGTAGTATCCTTCAGTGTGGTACTGATCGGCATCTCGGGCGACGCGTCGCTCTGGGGAATTACCGTCCCTGCTTATATGTTCTGGGCTGCCATCCTTTATGCGTTGCTGGGTACGTACATCAGCCAGAAAATCGGCTTTAAGTTGGTCTCCCTGAGTAACATTCAACAACGATCAGAGGCCGATCTTCGGTACTTTCTTATCCGCTTCCGCGACGGTTCCAAGGTGCACTCTACCGACACCGGGCGTAACTGTGAGAAAGAGAGTATCAGCGAAAAACTTGATATCAGCCTGGCCAATATGCGCCGTACCATTCGAGTAAAAATGCGGTTGTCGTTATTCACCGAAAGTTACAGTCAACTTTCGCTGATATTCAGCAGTTTGTTGGCTGTTCCTCGTTTTTTTGCGGGCAGCATCATGTTCGGTGACGTCATGCAGATCAATTCGGCCTTTGGAAA
>RCUS01001698.1_pt1 | contig 10870 bp, 9 predicted proteins | sample 2166221 | NCBI WGS metagenome assembly RCUS01 (sample SAMN09932758, study PRJNA488358) | compost metagenome | isolation source: compost soil in cyclohexanecarboxylic | place: Germany: Experimental Botanical Garden | reverse complement strand
GTGCGGCCGCTCTTGCGCCACCACTGGCGCAGGTCCGGCAGCCACTTGGTGCCGTGGCCTTCGGCGGTGTCCTTGAGCTGGTACCAGACCGACAGGTTGGCCGCGACCTTCTGGTCGGCGCCTTCAATCCACACCGCGACATACGGGCGGTGATATTCGGCCACGTTGAGCGAAGGCACTTCGACGTTGACGTCGAGGCTGGCGGCGTAGGCCGCAGGAGCGGTGGCGATCAGGCCGCTCAGGGCGATGGTCAGGGTGACGCGCATGGTGCGACTCCGGAGAGGGGAACGTTCGGTGAGAGGCAGGTCAATGGATCAGCAGCAGGGCAATCAACAGCGGGATCAGCAGGCCCAGGCCGACCAGCGGCCAGGTCATGCGCCGCTGTCGCGCATGCAGATGCAGCAGGAACAGGCCGGTGATGCAGAACACCAGACAGGCCACGGCGAACAGGTCCAGGAACCATCCCCAGCCCGGGCCGGCGTTGCGGCCCTTGTGCAGATCGTTGAAGTAGGACACCCAGCCGCGACGGGTTTTCTCGAATTCCACCGCACCGGTTTCGCGGTCGATGCTCAACCAGGCATCGCTGCCGGGGCCGGGCATGGACAGGTAGATTTCTTCCGGCGACCACTCGGCCGGGCGTTTGCCGATGGACACATCCAGCTCACGTGACAGCCAGTCGGCGACCTTGCCCGGCAGCGGCGCATTGCCGTCCTCGCGCGTGCCCAATGCCTTGAGCAGCGGTGCGGACAGCTCGATCTGCCGGTTGTGCACGTCGGGCTTGGCTTCGATCCTGGACGCGTGGTTCAAGGTGATGCCGGTGATGGAGAACAGCAACATGCCGATCAGGCAGACCGCCGAACTGATCCAGTGCCACTGATGCAATGTGCGCAACCAGAAGCCGCGGCTGGCCTGCTGCTGCACGATGTTGGCGGATGCGCGGTCTGCTGACACGGGATTAGGACAAAGGAGAAGCCCAAGATTAAATCACTAATGAGAATGATTCGCAATTTGTATCTGTCTGCATCGCCGTCCCGTCGACCCTCAGCCCGGTATTGGACTGGATTCCTGCCGCTTCCCCCGGCTCAGGAACGACGCATGCTGCAACGGGCGTTCAAGCATCCGCCAGGAAACCAGCGCCGCTGCGATGCAGGCCAGTACCGCCAGCAGCACGAACAGGCAGGATTGCCATGTACTGGTGTTCAGCCCGCTTTTCTGCCAAAGCCGGCCCATCGCGGAAATCACGAAGACATGGCTCAGGTACAGCGAATAGGAGCTGTCGCCGACCAGCAGCAGTGGGCGGGGCAGGGAAGGGGCGGTCGCGCGTTCCCAACGGGCCAGCCCGAGCGTGAGCAGGGCTGCGGGCAGGCCGAAACCGAGCGCGTGCACCGAGGCGGAAGGTATCTGCGCATCGACGTAAGCGAGCGCGAGCATGGTACCCGCGAATCCGGTGGCTCCGATCCCCGCGACGGGAAGGGCGAGGCGCGCGGGTAGTCGATTCCAGTACAGGCCAACCAGCGCGCCGGCGATGAATTCCAGGGTGAGCGGGCTGCTGGCGATGCGCTGCCAGGGAGCGGCCGCCGCGCCGAGCAGATGATGTGCGGCCAGGGTGATCACCGCCCAGCCGAGCAGCAGCCACGGTAGCCGCGATTCGCGGGCGAAGGCGATCATCGCCGCCATCACCAGGTAGAAGAACATCTCGTGGATGAGCGTCCAGCCCACCGTGAGCAGCGGTAGTTGCGGTTGCGGCCAGAGCAGATACGACGCGATGACGCTCTGGTCCTGATAGGAGCTGTTGGCCATGCCCGGTGCCACCAGCATCAGCACCACGACGACGGTGGTGTAGAGCCAGTACAGCGGCAGCACGCGCCAGCCGCGCCGTATGAGGAACTGACCCGCGTTGCGTGGGCTGCCATAACTGCCGGCGGCGATGGTTGTCATCACGAAGCCGGAAAGGACGAAGAACAGATCCACGCCGCTGTTGGCAAAGCGCATCAACGCCGGGATGACCGGGCTGGCCGCCGAATACTTCTGCTCCACGATCTGCAGATGAAACAACACGACCAGCAAGGCGGCGATGGCGCGTAGCGCCTGGACGGAATGGAAGGTTCGGCTGGTCATGAAGCAGGGCGTTTTCGAGTGTGCGGACTGTATCACCGGGCGGGGGCTCCGGTGCCGCCGGCAGCAACGACAAAGCCCGCCATTGGCGGGCTTTGAAGCAGTGATCACGCCGTTGGCGGCATCACTGTCGTCGACTTATGTGGACGGCCTTGCCCGCACCGGCGCGGGCAGGGTTCGTCAGAACCGGGCGTTCAAGCTCAGCCAGAAGCTGCGGGCTTTGTCCTTGTTGTTGTAGTCGTCGAAGTACAACACCTCATTGGTGCTGTCGGCGTAGCTGCCGTCGCCGTCCAGGTCGGTGAAGGTGGTCTGGTAGGTGGTGAAGTCACGATCGAACAGGTTGTTGATGCGTGCGTTGACGGTCAACCACTCCGTGGCCTCGAACGATGCGCCCAGGTGGAACACGGTGTAGTTCTTGTAATACAGGGCCTTGCCGGTGATGGCGCTGACATCGCTGAAGCGCTTGGAGCGTGCTTCGCCGGTCAGGAACAGGCTGAAGCGATCATTGGCCTGCCAATTGAACGTCGCGTTGGCCATGTGCTTGGCGCTGTCGCCAAGCGGCAACCCCTTGTTCGCGCCGCTCTTCTGCTCGCTGTCGGTGTAGGTGTAGTTGGCGCGCAGGCTGAAGGCGTCGTTGATCTCCCAACGGCCGGCCACTTCCGCACCCTGGATCACGACTTCATCGATGTTCACCGTCTTGGTGCTGGTGGCGTAGCCCAGCTCGGCGTACTCGCCGGTGCTGGTGCAGGCCAGACTCAGGCCGGCGCCGCAGGGCTGCGAGGAAATCTTGTCGTCGAACTTGTTGTGGAACAACGTGGCGTTGAAGTTGTGGCCGTCCGGATGCTGCCAGTACACCGCCAGTTCGGTGCTGGTGCTGGTCTCCGGCTCCAGGTCCGGGTTACCGAACATCGGCGAGGTGCCCTGGCCACCGAAACCGGTGACGCCGTCATACAACTGCGTGGTCTTGGGCGTCTTGAAGCCGGTGCTGACGCCGCCCTTGACCGTCCACTGCTCGTTGACCGTGTACACGCCGTACAGGCGCGGGCTCAGGTGATCGCCGAACACTTCATGGTCGTCGTAGCGCAGGCCGTAGGTGATGGCCAACGGCGCAAGCACGGTCCAGGTGTCCTCGGCGAACAGCGAGTACATGTTGTGCTCCTGCTTGCGACCCGGCTTGCCGATTTCGGTGCCGAACACGCCATCGGTCAGTTCGCCGCGAATCACCTGCGTGCCGAATACCGCCGTGTGGTCGCCAGCGGCCTGGAACGGGATGTCGACCTTGGCGTCGAGCGTGTACTGGGCGCTTTCCAGCACGCGCTTGGGGCGCGGCAGGAAGGTGGATTCGGCCAGTGCGCGGCGCTCGGCCAGCGACATGCCGGCATACGGGCCATTGCCGTCGATCATCTGCAGCAGGTGCTCACGCTCGGCCACGGTGAACGGCATGGTGCGGCCGTCGTTGTTGGTGGCCACGTGCGAAAGCGAGACGAAGCTGTTGCCGAAATCCCATTTACCGTCATGGGTCAACGCCCAGGCATCGCGGGTGAACTTCTGGGTGGGGCCATAACCGACGCGCGGATCGGCGCGGCGCGACCAGTTGCCGCCGTTGTTGCGGCAGGCGTTGGCATTGGCACCGGCAGCGCCGAGGCAGAAGTTGCTGCTGCGCCAGATGCTGTTGATGTTGTCGACCGTGCCGACCGGGTATTCCTCGACGCCCTGATCGTTGATCTTGATCGAGTTGTCGTACTCCTGGCGCGAGGTGTCGTAGTCCAGGGTGATGGTCTGATCTTCGGTCGGCGTCCACGCCAGGCTGATGCCGCCCGCCTTGTTGGTGTTGTCCACGGTCTTGCCGCCGCTGCCGAAGCCCAGGGCTCGGTTGTGCTCGACGCCGGCCGGGTCGGTGACCGAGGAGTACACCGGGTTGGAGGCCTTGCGGTCGTACCAGCTGGCGCGCGCGCTGAGGTTCAGCACGCCCGGCACCAGCGGGCCGGTGACGAACAGATCGGCGGTGCTGTCATCGCCGAACTCGTCGTTGGTCTCGAAGGTGCGGGCAATGGTGGCCGAGCCGTGCCAGCTGTCCAGCGTGCGCTTGGTGATGATGTTGATCACGCCACCCATGGCGTCGGCGCCGTACAGGGTGGAGGCCGGGCCGCGGATCACTTCGATGCGTTCGATCGCATCCAGCGGTGGAATGTGGTTGAACTGATTGCCGCCGAAGTTATTCGGGTAGATGTCGCCGTGATTGTTCTGGCGACGGCCGTTGATCAGGATCAGCGTGTAATCCGAGCCCATGCCGCGCATCGAGATGGTGCCCTGGCCGGTCTTGTCGCGGGTTTCGCCCACGTCCACGCCTTCCAGGTCACGCACCGCGTCGAGCAGGGTCATGTACGGGCGCTTGGCCAGCTCTTCCTGGGTGATGACCGAAATGCTCGCCGGCGCATCGGTGATCTTCTGCTCGAAGCCGCTGGCGGTGACGACCACCTTGTCCAGCGTGGTCGGGGCGCCGTTGCCATTGGCGTGGGCGGTGACGCTGAGGGCGCCGAGCACGGCGGCGGTGAGCAGGTGGCGGGATACGGACGCACGACGACGATGGCACTGGGCCATGGGGGGAACCTCGGAAAGAAGTAAATGAGAGCAGGTGCGCAGACAGCTGCCGCGAGCGACTTCAGTCGCAGCGGGCGTTGCATTGGCAGAGGGAAAGCAGGAAACGCGCAGGCCGGAAGCGGCCCGGGAGTGAGGCGATCAGGCCAGCGGGGGCGCTTGGCCGCGTTGCTGGCGCAGGCTCGGCAGCGTGTGATGCAGCTGGCCGGGCTCGGCGGGAATCAGCGAATGATGGGCAACGGCTGCGATCGTGAAACTGTACCCCTGCAGGGAGGGGTACGCCTGCAGGACGCGGGACGCACGCAGGCTGGCGACCCGACGCAGCTTGGCCGGGCTTTCTTCTTCAAGCGATTTCTCACCACCGGAGCGTTCTTCGCCGGGGGCGGAGGCGGTGGTTTCTACCGTGCCGAGGCGGGACACGTGCTGGCCGGTCTGCCATAGCGAGGCCAGCAGCGACAGCAGGAGCAGCACGTACAAGGCCACCGGACGCAGCGCATTGGAGCGCTGAGCGGTGATGCCCCGGTACTGATGGCGCTGCGGTTGCTGCACTGAAATCCCCAGATGGAGCGCGTGGCCAGATCAGCCAGGCGTCTTCGGGTGGGGATTGTAAGTGGGAGTCGTTAGCTTGTGCAAATGAGAATTGATCGTGATTGACAAATATCACTCACGTTGGCCGGACGAGGCATGTTTGGAAGGTTTGTCGAGCAGCCGCCAGCAGGCGGGGCTCAGGTCTCCGCCCATTGCCGCAGGAGGTTGTGATAAACGCCGGTCAGGCTGACCAGGGAGGGATGCTGCGGAACTTCGCCGGTCAGTTGCTGGATCGACAGATCCAGCTCCCACAGCAGGCGACGCTGCGCGTCGTCGCGCACCATGCTTTGGACCCAGAAGAACGAAGCCAGCCGTGCACCGCGTGTAACGGGTTGCACCTTGTGCAGGCTGCTGGATGGGTAAACCACCAGATCGCCGGCGGGCAGCTTTACCTCGTGCTCACCGTAGGTGTCGCTGATCACCAGTTCGCCGCCTTCGTACGCATCGGGCTCGCACAGGAACAGCGTGCAGGAGATGTCCGAGCGGAGGTGACTGCGCTGTTCACCATGGCCGACCGCCATCACCGAGCCGTCGACATGGAAGCCGTATTCGCCACCGCCCTGGTAGCGGTTGAAGCGTGGCGGCAGGATCCGCAGGGGCAATGCCGCCGCGAAGAATTGCGGGTTGCGCTCCAGTGCGGCCAGTACCGTGTGCCCCAGCGTCGCCTTCAACGGCGAGCTGTCGGGCAGTTGTTCATTGCGTTTTACCTGCGCACCGCGATGGCCGACGGTCTGCCGGCCGTCAGTCCAGTCGGCGGCATCCAGGGACTGGCGGATATCGGCCAGTTCCTGTGCGGTCAACACATTGGGGATGTGCAGCAACATGGGGTTTTCCGGTAGAGGCGCGGGGAGGATATCCCCGCGCCGTCTGGCTCAGAAGCGGAAGTCCGCACTGAACATGAAGGTACGCGGGGTACCCGGGGTGTAACGGTAGCCGCTCTTGTTGATCGCTGCGACGTACTGCTTGTCGAACAGGTTGTAGGCGTTCACGCGCAGGACCAGGTTGTCGTTGACCGCATAGGACGCCACGGCGTCATAGACGCTGTACGACTTGGTGAACGCCGGGGTGCCCTTGGCGCCGTCGGTGCCGCGGTGCATCTGCCCGGAGTAACGCACGCCGCCGCCGATGGTCAGGCCGAACGGGAATGCGTAGCTGGTCCAGCCGGTGAAGGCGTCATCCGGGGTGTAGGTCAGGTTGTTGCTGCCGTCGGCGGTCAACAGGTTGCCGGTATCCACCTTGGTGTTCATGTGGGTGTAGCCGGCCGAGACCGACCAGTTGTCGGTGATCTTGCCGACGGTGGAGACCTCGATGCCTTCCACGGTCTTCTGGCCGTTCTGGTAATACCCTTCGGCCGCGCTGCCGGTGATCTCGTTGGTCACTTCGGTACGGAACAGCGCCACGTTCAGTGCCAGCGCGTCATCCATGAACGCCCATTTGGTGCCCACTTCGATGGTGCGCGCTTCCTGCGGGTCCATGTTGATGTTGTTGACGTTGCCGGCGGTTTCGTTGAGCTGGAAGTTGCTGCCGCCCGGGGGCTGCTGCGACAGGGCGTAGTTGGCATACAGGCTGACAGCTTCGCTGGGCTTGTAGACCGCGCCGACCTTCCAGTTGATCAGGGTGTCGGAATCTTCCAGCGACGGCAGGCCGATCAGCGTGCCGATCGGCTTGCCGGCACAGTTCGCGGCGGTGCACAGCACCGAGCTGCTGTACTCGGTCTTGTAGTGGTCGGCACGCACGCCGGCGGTCAGCATGAAGTTCTCGTTGAACTTCAGGGTGTCGAACACATACAGCGAGGACGTGGTGGTCTTGCCATCGGTGCGGGCACCGGTGCGGCGGGTGCTCAGGCCGGTGGCGTTCCAGTCCGGGTTGTACAGGTTGGCCGGGCCCCAGCCCGCGCCGACGGTGCCGGCCTTGCCCCAGGACTTCTGCTGCTCCTGGGTGAACTCCAGGCCGGTGCTGAGGTTGTGCTGCACGCTGCCGGTTGCGAAGTCGATACGCAGGTTCAGCTGGTCGGTAAGGATGGTGTTTTCCTGATCCTTGTAGGTCAGGTTGCTGCGATTCATCGTGTAGGTGGACAGGTCATTGATGTCCGTCCACTTGATGTTGCCGGTCGCGCCGCCGGTCGACATGAAGGCGGTGAGCAGGTAGTCCTGCTCGGTCTTGCCCCAGCGGGCGGTGTTGGTGAGCTTGAACGTGTCGGAGAAGTCATGTTCGAAGCGGAACGTCGCCTGCTGCGCGGTCACGTCATCGTGGTCGTAGCGGGTGCCGTAGAAGTTTTCCGGGTTCACCGGGTGGCCGACAAGCTGTTCCAGGCCCGGCTGCGGGCTCCAGCCCGGCAGGCCGATGGTCGGCACGAAGCCGTCGGGGATGTTGTCCTGCTTCAGATAGAGCAGGTTGAGGAAATAGCGGGTGTCGGTGCCCAGGCCGAAGCCGAACGAAGGCGCGATGCCCCAGCGCTTGTCGTTGACGTGATCGCGGCCGGCGACATCGCTGTCCTGCCACATGGCATTGACGCGCAGCGCGGCGGTGGCGCCCAGAGTCTGGTTCCAGTCGCCGGTCGCACGCTGCTGGCCGTCAACGCCGGCAGAAACGGAGCCGGACACCGAGTCACGCAGGTTGGCCTGCTTGCTGATCATGTTGATCGCGCCGGTGGGGGCGGTGCGGCCGATGTCGGTGCCGGCCGGGCCTTTCACCACTTCAACCTGCTCGGTGTTGAACACGTCGCGCGAGATCGAACCCAGGTCGCGGATGCCGTCCACCAGGATGCTGCTCGAGCTGTCGAAACCGCGCATGTACACGGTGTCACCGGTGCTGGTGTTGCCGTTTTCACCGGCATAGAAGGTGCCCACGCCGGCGCTGTTGCGCAGCGCTTCGGTCAGGGTGGTGGCGCCCTGCTGGTTGAACAGATCGCTGGTGATCACCTGGATGGTCTGCGGGGTGTTCTGCAGCGACTGGGTGTACTTGGCGTTGGCCGACTTCTCGCTCTTGTAGCCGGTGGTGGCATGCACCTCGACCTGGTCCAGCGTCTGTGCGTCGCGGCTGGCTGACTGCGCCAGGGCCAGGGCGGGGAACGCGACCAGACCGGTGATCAGTCCGGCGGTCGAGGCCAGGGTGCCGACGTTGCGTGTCGGGGAAGCATGCTTGCGGCTTTTGATATGCGTCATGAGAAAAGGGAGTGCCAAGGAAGGGGGGGCGACGGCCACGCACAGGAACGGACGGAAGCCGTGGTCCAGTGCGCAGAGTGGGTTGGAGCGGTCAGCAGCTGGCTGGCCATGGCCGGGAAGAACAACCCGGGAGCAGTGGCTTGCAGGCGCGGTGATGAGGAAGGGACGACGACAGAGGGCTGGCTCAACGCCAGCAACGAACGCGGTCAGACCAGCGGAGGGGCGTGGCCGGGATTCAGCAGCAGATACGGTGCCGGCGGATAACGATGTGATCGCTCCACGGCGTGCTGGAGCAGGGTGTCGGCGGCGGCTGCCACGAACATGCTGGCCGGTGCGGCCACGGGGGCGGTCGGCGGGGTGGGTGTATCGGCAGGGCGCTGGCGCGCGCTGCGGAAGGATTCGGCGCCGGATTCCGCAATGGCGATGAGGTCAGGCAGGTCGTCCGGGTGGCCCCGGTCGGGGCTGACCAGTACGGCGGCTTCTGCCAGGGCCGGGACGCTGGTGACAGGCGCGACGTGGCCCAGCATCGCCCAAGCCAACAGTATGCCGAACACCAGCATCAGCCACGGCAAGCGCTGCCGCGCGAAGGCGGTTGGTCGCTGAATGGCCGTGGAGGGCAGGTTGGGCATGGAAGGCAGGAAAGGCACGGAGTCATTGCGAAGTGCAATGGATGCGCATCTTATTGAGAATTGTTTGCATTATCAACATTGAAAGGCGACTGTACCCATACGCAATGCGGCTGGCCCGGATCGGCCGGATGCGATTGTCGCGGGGGATGGCTGCGTTCAATGGCTTGACCGGTCCATGGAGGAGGCGGTCACCAGAGCCGTGACCAGTACCGGGGCAAGAAACGCTGACGCCCCTTGCGGGGCGTCTGATGGATCGTTGAATGCCCGCCTGCGGTCAGTCGCGGTCGTCGCGTGACCAGATGCCGCCGTGCTCGCGTTTGACCGGGAACTTGGGTACCGCCGTATAGGCCGGTGCACACAGGGCGCTGCCGTCGCGGATGTCGAAACGAGCGCCATGCAGCACGCACTCGATGCTGCCTTCGTCCGTGTCCACGGTCCCGGAGGACAGTTCGAACTCCTCATGGGTGCACTGGTCCTCCAGGGCGTACAGCTCGCCATCGAGGTTGAACACGACCAGCGGTGTGCCGGTGACCTCGTCGAATGCGGTCTTCATTTCGCCGGGCAGCAACTCCTCGCTGGCACAGATGAAGGTCCAGGTCTCGCTCATGCGGTGACCCCCACCGGTTTCTCCAGCACTTCGAACCGCAGGTCATCGCGCTTGGGAATGCCGTAACGGACATCGCCATACGGGAATGGCTTCTTGATGCCGGTGCGGACGTAGCCACGACGTTCGTAGAACGCAATCAGCTCGTCGCGGCAATCGATCACCGTCATCTGCATGGTCGGCAGCTGCCATTGCTCGAACACGTGACGCTCGGCCTGCTGCATCACCTGCTTGCCGACCCCGCCGCCCTGGGCGGTGGGGCTGACCGCGAACATGCCGAAATAGCCATGGCCATCTTCATCGGCGACGTGGCAACAGGCCCGCAGTTGGCCGTTCTGTTCCGCCAGCAGGATCACGCTGCGCGGGCGGTTGATGTCGGCAAGAATGCCGGCGGCATCGATGCGCTGGCCATCGAGGATGTCGGCTTCAGTGGTCCAGCCCACGCGGGATGCATCGCCGCGATAGGCGGAGGTCACCAGTTCGATCAGGGCCGGGATATCGGCGGCGGTAGCGGTGCGGAAGGTCAGCTCGTTCATGCGCACATTCTAGAACGGCGGCCGCATGGCAGCGAGTTGCCGGATGCGAGGCTTGTCGCTCCCTCCCTTTGCCGCAGGCAAGGGGAGGGTTGGGGAGGGGTAGCTTTTCGTGCGGTTGGATTTGTGGCTTCGCGGCTTAAGCCGCTCCTACAACAGCCGCTGTTCAGCCCAGCAAGGTGCGCACTTTCTTCAGTGCTGCCATGAACGACTCGATCTCTTCGTGCGTGTTGTAGAACGCGAGCGAGGCGCGGCAGGTGGCGGCGACGCCGAAGTACTGCAGCAGCGGGTGCGCGCAGTGCTGGCCGGAACGTACCGCGACGCCCTGCAGGTCGAGCAGGGTGGCGAGGTCATGCGAATGCGCGCCTTCCACCTGGAACGACACCACCGCCGCCTTGTGTGGCGTCGTGCCGAAGATGCGCACGCCTTCCACGCGTTGCAGTTCTTCGGTGAAATGCGCCAGCAGTTCCTGCTCGCGGGCTTCGATGTGCTCGCGGCCCAGTGCTTCGAGATAATCCACGGCCACGCCCAGACCGACGAAACCGGAGATGTTCGGCGTGCCGGCTTCAAACTTGTGCGGGGCGTCGTTGAACACGGTGCCGTCGAAGCTGACTTCCTTGATCATCTCGCCGCCGCCCA
>RCUS01001697.1_pt1 | contig 10871 bp, 10 predicted proteins | sample 2166221 | NCBI WGS metagenome assembly RCUS01 (sample SAMN09932758, study PRJNA488358) | compost metagenome | isolation source: compost soil in cyclohexanecarboxylic | place: Germany: Experimental Botanical Garden | reverse complement strand
TTCATCTGGCTGTTCCTGTTCTTCATGCTGCCGTTCTTCATCGTACTGAAGATCAGCTTCGCCGAAGCCGACGTGGCGATCCCGCCGTATACCGAGATCTACAGCTACGTCGAAGACAAGATCCAGCTGGTGCTCAACCTGGCCAACTACGGCCTGCTGACCGAGGATGAGCTGTACCTCTCGGCCTACCTGGGCTCGCTGAAGATGGCCTTCTTCAGCACCCTGCTGTGCCTGCTGATCGGCTACCCGATGGCCTATGCCATTGCCAACGCCAAGAAGGAAACCCAGACGGTCCTGCTGTTGCTGATCATGATGCCGACCTGGACCGCGATCCTGATCCGCGTCTACGCGTGGATGGGCATTCTCAGCAACAACGGCTTGCTCAACGGCTTCCTGCTGTGGATCGGGTTGATCGACCAGCCGCTGCAGATCCTCAACACCAACCTGGCGGTGTACATCGGCGTGGTCTATTCGTACCTGCCGTTCATGATCCTGCCGCTGTTCGCCAACCTCGTGAAGCACGATCCAAGCCTGCTGGAAGCCGCATCGGACTTGGGTTCCAGCACGTTCAACAGCTTCTGGAAGATCACCGTTCCGCTGTCCAAGAACGGCATCATCGCCGGCTGCATGCTGGTGTTCATCCCGGTGGTGGGTGAGTTCGTGATCCCGGAACTGCTCGGCGGTCCGGAAACCCTGATGATCGGTAAAGTGCTCTGGCAAGAGTTCTTCAACAACCGTGACTGGCCGGTGGCGTCCGCCCTGGCGGTAGTGATGCTGGCGATCCTGATTGTGCCGATCATTCTGTTCAACCGCAGTCAGGCCAAGGAAATGGAGGGTAAAGAATGAAGCGCTTCCGTTTCTCCAGCCTGATGCTGGTACTGGGTCTGCTGTTCATCTACCTGCCGATGCTGATCCTGGTGATCTACTCGTTCAACGCCTCGAAACTGGTGACGGTGTGGGGCGGCTGGTCGATCAAGTGGTACGTCGGCCTGATGGACAACACCCAACTGATGGGCTCGGTGGTGCGCTCGCTGGAAATCGCCTGCTACACGGCAGTTGCAGCGGTGGCGCTGGGTACATTGGCGGCATTCGTCCTGACCCGCATCACGCACTTCAAGGGCCGCACGCTGTTCGGCGGCCTGGTGACGGCGCCGTTGGTAATGCCGGAAGTGATCACCGGTCTGTCGCTGTTGCTGCTGTTCGTGGCGATGGCGCAGATGATCGGCTGGCCGCAGGAACGCGGCATCGTCACCATCTGGATCGCCCACACCACGTTCTGTGCGGCCTATGTGGCGGTGGTGGTCTCGGCACGCTTGCGTGAGCTGGACCTGTCCATCGAAGAAGCGGCCATGGACCTCGGTGCGCGGCCGTGGAAGGTGTTCTTCCTGATCACCATCCCGATGATCGCGCCATCGCTGGCAGCGGGCGGCATGATGTCGTTCGCCCTGTCGCTGGATGACCTGGTGCTGGCGAGCTTCGTGTCGGGTCCGGGTTCCACGACCTTGCCGATGGAAGTGTTCTCGGCGGTGCGTCTGGGCGTGAAGCCTGAGATCAACGCCGTGGCCAGCCTGATTCTGCTGGCGGTCTCGCTGATGACTTTCCTGGTGTGGTTCTTCAGCCGTCGCGCAGAAGAAAGCCGCAAGCGTGCGATTCAGCAAGCCATCGAGGAAAGCGCAGCCGACTCGTGGAAACAGCCGGACGTGCGCCGCGCGCAACAGGCGCCGGAAGCGGCGTAACAGCAAAAGATCGCAGCCTACGGCAGCTCCTACAGAGGAATGTGTACTCCGGTAGGAGCTGCCGCAGGCTGCGATCTTTTGATTTTCAGGACTATGCAATCCAAGGCGACTTGCGGATGATCTCAACGAAGTTCATCGGCTTGAAGCCCGGTTCGCTGTCCACCAGCACGTCAGCATTCACCGTACCGAACGTTGTGTCCGGCTTGTGTTTGAAGCCGTTGGCGAACGCGCAGAGGATGCACTCCTTGAACCCTTCACCCCGTGGATGCGCATGCACCACCGCTTCGCGCTGCACGGTGGGAAATGCTGCGTAGTCGATACCCAGCACATCCATTTCAACGCCGGCGGTCACCAGTGCCACGTTGGGGCGCAGGTGGTGCACCACATTCGGTGTAGTGTGCAGAGCAATCGACAGCCACACTTGCTCGATATCGTCATCCGAAAAGCCGTACGGCTGAAGGAACGCTTTGGCGGCATTGGCGCTATCGACTTCGAAACGCTCGTTGTCTGTGCGGTGACCTTCCACCAGGCCCAGGTCATGGAACATCGCGCCGACGTACAACAACTCAGGGTTATAGGCCAGTTGCTTGCGTTCACCGCTCAGCGCACCGAACAGAAAGACGCGACGCGAGTGGTGATAAAGCAGGTCGGACTCGACATCACGGATGTATTCGGTGGTGGCTTTGGCCAATGCGCTGTCGGGAATTTTGATACCGGCAATGGTGGTGCTCATGGGAGTTTCCTCATGGTGAGCGCCGTGGCGGCGCTGAGGTGTCCAGTCTGTTCGCCCCCCTGAAACCGGACAATCGATCCATGGCTGCGATCCCGGCCAATGAACATGCATATCGCGCCAGCCTCGCTTGTTGGACCTGGATTGGCTAGGGTGCATGCAGACCCTGTAGGAGCGAGCCTGCTCGCGATGGGCGTGAAGGCGCCGCGTTCATCCAGGCAGCCCGCGTCATCGTTGACGTCCATCGCGAGCAGGCTCGCTCCTACAGGGGGCGGTGTGATCCGATCCAGAAAAGGCCATTCACGTTATGAGTAAAACCGTTGCCATCGTGGTCTTCGCCGGTGTCCAGTCGCTGGACGTCACCGGTCCCATGGATGTGTTTTCCGAGGCCAATCGTTTCCTCGCGCCCGAGGATCACTATCGGCTGGAAGTCATCGGCGTGGAGCGTGGGGTGATGGCGTGCTCCAACGGATTGGCGCTGAACGCCCATCGGCATTTCAGCGAGGCGTTGCAGGCTTACGATTTGCTGCTGGTAGCCGGTGGTCCCCAGTTGCCGTTCATGAATTTTGGCGCCGCGTTCGATACCTGGCTGCGTGATGCCTGTGCGCTGGCGCAACGCTTTGGTTCGATATGCAATGGTGCGTTCATGCTTGCTCGGGCAGGACTCTTGGAAGGTAGAACGGTGACAACACATTGGAGCGATGCGGCGGCGCTGGCGACGTTATGTCCGTCGACCCAGGTCGAGGCCGATCGCTTGTACGTGCAGGACGCTGAGCTTTACACCTCAGCCGGGGTCACGGCCGGGATCGACTTGTCGCTGTACCTGCTGGGCCGCGATCACGGACCGGAAGTGGCGTTGAATGTGGCGAAGCGATTGGTGGTGTTCACCCAGCGTTCGGGGGGGCAGTCACAGTTCAGCCCGTTCCTGACGCCCCACGCCGAACCAACTTCAGCAGTGGCGATGGTCCAGCATTACGTGTTGGCCAACTTGACGGGCGACCTGGCCATTGCCGACCTGGCCAACGCGGCCAACATGAGTGCGCGCAATTTTTCCCGGGTGTTCGCCAAGGAAGCGAAAATCACCCCGGCCGAATTCGTCGAGCGGGCGCGGGTGGATGCCGCGCGGGTGATGCTGGAGAGCACCAGCGCCCCGCTCAAGACCGTCGCCTATCAGTGCGGTTTTCGCGATGCCCAGCACATGCGCAGCGTGTTCAACCGCAGGCTGGGAGTGACGCCGCAGCAGTTCAGGCTGAATTTTGCGGCTATGGTTTGAGCCGGGATTTTCTGTCGTCTGACAGGGCCTCATCGCGGGCAAGCCCGCTCCCACAAGAATCTTGGTTGAACACAAATTCTGTGAACAATAAAAAAACCTGTGGGAGCGGGCTTGCCCGCGATGAGGCCGGTCCAAACGACAAAAATCTATTGCCCTGAACGCGCCGGCAACAGCTTCAACGTACTGCGGGTATTGGCCGTCACCTCTTCATCATTGAGATGCGCCTGGTAGTAAACCCCTTCGATATACGCCTCGGCCTGATCCTCATAGTGACTGTCAAACAGCACGCCGCTCTGGCCAACCGGGTTGACGGTCAGGCTGTGGGTCGGGTCGGCGAAGTCGATCAGGCGCCGGGTCGACGGGCCGTAGGTCACCGGCCACGGGGCCGGGCCAATCTTGGCTGACAGGTTGTTCGGTACTTCATGGCTGCCGGGCGCTGCAAACGGGCCGACGTTGAACAGACGATCCAGCGGCTTTTGCTGGCCCAGCGGATGACCATGGGTCAGGGTGTGCGCGTTGCCCCACTGCCATTGCGCGAAATCCGCGCCGAGGGTGGTCGTGAGGTGGGTGATGCTGGCCTGCCAGGCAGCCTTGACCGTATCGGCGCGGGTTTCCTTGCCGAGGGTGTTGCGGTTGTCCCACCACGGTGAATCGGCGTTTGCCGCCAGGCGCGGGAGCGCTGCGTCGATCACGCGGGTCGAGAGCAGGGTTTCGAAAAAGTCGTTGCCCAGCTCATCGTGCATTGCCGCGTCGGCGAGGTTGAACAGAAATTGGTTGAACACGGTGGCGTTTGTGGATTCGAGAGGGTAATCGCCTTTCCACTGCGCCAGTTGCTCCACCAGTTTGAGTTCTGCAGGATCGCTGACCACTTCACGCAACACCGGTAGCAGTGGCGCCAACAAGCGCGGGCCGTAACCGGTGGTGGTGCCCAGTTGCAGCTGCTGGCTGGCATCCAGATCCCACTTGATCGCCTTGTCGCTGAGTTGCTGATTAAGCTGCTGGCCACGGTCGGCCAGGTTGTAATAGCCGGGGATTTCCATGCCCGTCGCCGACACAGGCTGGAAGTTGGCCGAGACGATATAGCCCCGCGCCGGGTTCTCTTCCTGCGGGTTGGCGCTGAACGGGTAGAAACCGTCCTTGTCCGCCTCGGCAGTGCTGCCGTCGAGGATGAACCACGGCTTCACCCCGGCAGGCCGCTTGGGCAATTGCGCCGCCGCCCACCAGCCGATGTCGCCCTTGGCGTTGGCCCAGACCACGTTCAGCCCCGGCGCCTGAATCTTGGCCGCAGCACTGCGGGCCTTGGCCAGGGTGTCGGCGCGGTTGAGTTGATAGAAGCCTTCAAGGATCGGGTTCTGGCTTTCGAGAAAACCCCACCACATGGCGATCGGTGTTTTGCCGACGCTGTTGCCCAGCGCATCGTTGACGATCGGACCATGGGGCGACTGACGCAGCACCAAGGTGACGGGCGCCTGGCCCTTGACCGCGATCTGCTGTTCGCTGCTCACCATGTCTACCCATTTGCCGCGATACCAGACCTGATTGGGATTGGCCGGGTTGACCTTCTCGGCGATCAGGTCGAGGTCATCGTTCTGGAACATGGTGATGCTCCAGCCGAAGTCGCGGTTCATGCCCAGCGAGGCGAACGGCATCAACGCCTGATAGTGGCCGTAGAGCTCGAAGCCCGGTGCCGAGAGATGCGCTTCGTACCACACTGACGGCGCGGAAAAGCGGATGTGCGGGTCACCTGCCAGCAGCGGCTTGCCGCTTTTGGTGCGATTGCCGGCCACGACCCAGGCATTGCTGCCCTCGAACTGCGGCAGGCCGTTGTCGGCCAAGGCCTGCTCGCTGAGACGGGCGAGGGCGTTGAGATCCTTCCAGTCGGCGCTGGCGAGAACCGGCCCGGTGACGCTGTGTTGCTTCGCCAGCACGCCTTTGGGCTGCCAGTCGAGATCGAACACGTTCAAGTAATCGGCGCCGAGTTGGTCGCGCACGTAGGTCAACAGCGGTTCGGTGCGAAACGCCGCGGCAAAACTGTAGGCCATGTAACCGGCGATGCTGATGGTGTCCTGGGCGGTGAACGGGCGTTTTGGAATGCCCAGCACATCGAACTCCACGGGTTTGGCGTGGCTGTCCTGATACTGGTTGATGCCATCCAGATACGCCTGCATGGCGATGAAGGTCGGTGATTGCTTATCAAGATTCGCCAGATAGGTTTCGGCGCGTTCGCGAATGCGCAGGCTGCGCATCAGCTTGTCGGTGTCGAGCAGCTTCGGCCCGAGCACTTCGGCCAACTCGCCACGGGCGAGGCGACGCAGGACTTCCATCTGGAACAACCGGTCCTGGGCGTGGACATAGCCGAGCGCGCGGTACAGGTCGGGTTCGTTTTCGGCGCGAATATGCGGGATGCCGCGCTCGTCGTAGCGCACGGTGACCGAGCCTTGCAGGTGTTGCAGTTCCACCATGCCCTGGCGTGTCGGTTGCTTGCTGTAGACGTACCAGCCGCCGGCTGCGGTGAGCGCGACAATCAGCAGACCGAGAGCGGTCAGGCTTCGTTTCATGGTGACTCCTTGTTGTTATGAGTGGCAGCAGTTCCCTGGTGCCACTGTTTAACACGGCTCACCGAATTGGCCCATCGCCCGTAGGAGGGATTCGTATTGCTGCGTTTTTCCCTACTTCGACGTATCGACCGGCCACGGGCAGTAACAACCCACCGCCAGTGTGTGCGTGGCACTCACCGGGCGGCCCTGGTTCAGCGCTTGCAGGATCGGCTCGATAAAACTGTTACTGGAATTGCAGGTCAGGCCTTCGCTGTACGGGCCGAAGTACGCCAGTTTGCCGCTGCGATCCCAGATCGCCACGGCCGGGCTGGCGGGGATCTGTTCGGAGCCGGGCAGGATGTCGATGGTTTTGAGGCTGCTCAAGGTGCTCGGCAATTGGCCGTGGCTACCGGGTTTTTGCACGGCATAGAATTCCACGCCATGGGGTAGGTAGCGCTCCACCAGTTCGGTCAGGTGTTGTTGATTGCCGACATTGCACGGGCAGGCCGGGTCCCAGAAATGCACAAGGCGGATGGCGCCAGGGCCGGCGAGGGATTCGGGAAGGCGCAGCGGATCACCGGAAAACATCGCGGTGTGCTCGCTGAACGCCCGCAGGTAACGCCCCTGGAACCAGTCGTAGGCCGCCCACAGCATGCCGGCACACACCACGGCGAGCAGGCAGGCAAACAGGGTGGCGCGAAAGGGCGAGCGCATCGGTTCAATCCTCGAAGGTCGGCTAGCTTGCCATGCTTGCCGCGACAGATGAATATCGCAGATCCATAAACCCTGTTTCGTGTTCTGGAATCGTCCATGTCTGCCACTTTCGACCCTGATCATCTGCGCGCAAGCCTGCGGCCATTGGCCGAGGGACAGCCGTTGTCAGCGGAGGCGCAGGCCTATCAGCGGTTCTACGGTCTGGATTTTTCCTCGCGCCATGTCCGCAGTGGGCTGGGGCGTTTTCAGATTGATGGCTACGAGTTGGTCAGCCAGGTCTGGTGGCCGGTGCAAGCGAAGGCGACGCTGTTCGTGTTCCACGGTTTCTACGATCACACCGGGCTCTACCGGCATGTGATCGAGTGGGCGCTGGATCAGGGCTTTGCGGTGATTGCCTGCGACCTGCCGGGGCACGGTCTGTCCAGTGGCGAGCGGGCGAGTATCAAGGACTTCGCCGAGTATCAGGACACCTTGCAGGGGCTGTTTGCCGAAGCGCAGTCTCTCGATCTGCCGCAACCGTGGCACCTGTGCGGGCAGAGCACCGGTGGGGCGATCGTGATCGATCATGTGTTGAATGCGGGAGCGAGCAGTCCCGCCCAGGGCCAGGTGATTCTGCTGGCGCCGTTGGTGCGGCCGCGGGCCTGGGGCTGGTCGCATTTCAGCTATTACCTGCTCAAGCCGTTCGTCAAAGCGATTGCCCGGCGCTTCAGCGAGAACTCCAACGACCCGGCCTTCCTGCCGTTCCTGCAAGCCGATCCGTTGCAGCCGCTGCGACTGCCGACGGCGTGGGTGGGGGCATTGGCGCAATGGATCAAGCGAGTCGAAGCCGCACCGGTCAGCACCCGGCGACCATTGATTGTGCAGGGACAGGCCGACATGACGGTGGATTGGCAGCACAACCTTGAAGTGCTGCGGGCGAAGTTCGATCGGCCGCAGGTGTTGATGCTGCCCGAGGCGCGGCATCATTTGGCGAATGAGGCGCTGGTGTTGCGGGGGGAGTATTTCGGGTTTTTGAGCAAGCGGATCAAGGGCAGGAATTTGTAGTGAGGCTGGCGGCCCCATCGCGGGCAAGCCCGCTCCCACAATGAACTGTGTGGACTCACAAATTTGCGACTTACACAAAACCTGTGGGAGCGGGCTTGCCCGCGATGGCGATCTTGCAAGCGCTCAAGATCACTGGCTGAGACTCGAAGGATTCTGCCCCACCGCCAGCCCCGCCTTGATCGCCGCCAGCGCCGCCTGGTAATACGCCTTGCCTTCAGTCGATTCGGCAAACGTGGCGAATTCTTCCAGCTCTTCATCCGACAGGTCGCGATAGACATACAGCAGCGTGTTGTTCAGGTCGCTGCCTATCTGGTCCATCAAGCGCTGCCGTTGCCCATTCAACATGCCTTGCGCCTGACCCGCGCCAAGCAGGCCGGGGATCATCGAACTCAGGCTGTCCGCCGCGACACCGGCAATCGCCAGGCTGACTTCCGCCCCGGCCTCGCGCGCAGGCAGTGCCTGGGCCAGATGGCCGATGATCAGCAAGCGGCTGTCGCTGGCCTGAATCTTCGGCAAGCCCTTGGCGTTTTTCGCCAATTGATCGCGACGGGTGGCGAGCAGCTCGGCGGCGACGACTTTCTTGCCCAGCGGGGATTGAAAGAACGCCAGTGCAGGCTTCGGATCGGTGAGGTTCTTGCGCAATTGTGCTTCGGCGCGCTGGTCGACAGCCTTGGGTTCAAAACGCTGGTTGCTGTTGTTGACCAAGGCCTGGAACACCGCCGGTGGCAGGCTGCTTTGGTAGCGTTGTTGCGCAGCCGAGAGGGCGTCGCTGAAATGCGCGCGTTGTTCCGGCCAGCCGGCGACCTTGTACAACTGGTCGTGGCCGTCTGCCCAGGCGGGCAAAACGCAGAACATCAGCAGTGATAAAAGCAAACGGCGCATAGGGACTCCTGTCAGCAGGCGACTATTCTCCGTGTGGCATAAGGTCTTGTCGAGAATTCGTATCAACCCGCTGCGTGGCTCTGTCGGATTTTCAGGCGCCGGAATACTATGCGCGCCATGCAAATACCTTCTGATCACCCGCTGCTGTTACGAATCGTCGACGACCTCGCTGCCAACGGCTGGTCGCAGCAGAATATTTTCCTGCCTCTGGATCTGACCCGAGCACTGGCGGCCGAGTGCCGTAAACGTGCCGCCGAGGGTGAATTGGCCCCGGCAGCGGTGGGGCGAGGGCCTTCCTCGGAGATCCGCGAGGGGATCCGCGGCGATCACATCCAGTGGATCGAACCCGGTCAGGCCGAGGCGTGCGACAGTTATCTGCGGTTGATGGACAGCCTGCGCGAGGCGATGAACCGCGGTCTGTTCCTGGGGCTGGAAGATTTCGAAAGCCATTTCGCGATGTACCCGCCCGGCGCGTTCTACCTCAAGCACGTCGATCGCTTCCGCGATGACGACAAGCGGATGGTATCGGCGGTGGTCTACCTCAATGACGCATGGCTTCCCGAGCATGGCGGCCAGTTGCGCATGTACCTGGATGAAAACGCGGAATACGATGTGGTGCCGACCGGTGGGTGCCTGGTGGTGTTCCTGTCCGGCGAGGTTCCCCATGAAGTCCTGCCCGCGACCCGGGAACGCCTGTCGTTGACCGGCTGGTTTCGGCGTCGGGGCAACGAGCCGTTCTGATCATGCAGAAGATATTGGTAAGCCGCTGCCTGTTGGGTCACCGCGTTCGATACGACGGTGGTGCCAGTGGGCCGTTCGATCAGCTTCAGGCGTGGCTCGACGAAGGTCGGGTCGTGCCGCTGTGCCCGGAAGTCGCCGGAGGCTTGCCGACGCCACGGGCGGCAGCGGAGATTCCTGGCGGGCAGGGCAGCGAAGTGCTCGAAGGTCATGCATCGGTAATCACCACCGAGGGCGAGGACGTCAGTGCGCAATTTTTGTCCGGGGCTTATCAAGCGCTGGAGCTGGTGCAACAACACGGCATCCGCATCGCCATCCTCAAGACCAACAGCCCGTCGTGCGGCAATCTGCTGACGTATGACGGGACGTTCAGTGGGGTGAAGGTCAGTGGCGAAGGGGTGACGGCGGCATTGCTCAAGCGCCATGGGGTGTTGGTGTTCAGTGAGCTGGAGCTGGCAGAAGCGGCGCAGGTGCTGGCAGCACTCGATTAAAACCTCACACAAAACCATTGTGGGAGCGGGCTTGCTCGCGAAGGCGGTGTATCAGGCAACGGGTTTGTCGACTGACACAATGTCTTCGCGAGCAAGCCCGCTCCCACATTCGATTCTTGTCGCCTTTAAGGCTTGGGCGCCGCCCCCGATTCCGCCCCAAACCACTTCTCCTCCAGCGCCGCCAGTCGGCCATCGGCCTTGATCCGCTGCAACGCGTTTTCCAGGCTGGCATGAAACGCCGGGTTACCCTTCTGAAACGGAATCGCCAGGCTCACCGCTGGGTTGGCTTTGGGTTTTTCTTCCGTCAGCGACTGCACCAGCAGGATGGATTGCGGCGCATCTTTCTGCGCGATCAATTGCGCATTGGTCTTGATGTAGGGCTCGCTGAAGTCGAAACGATCCGTGAGCGCCGGGGTCTCTGTAATGTGGTTGATGGCGATGTCGTACTTGCCGCTTTCGACGCCATTGAGCAGATCACTGGCGTCGGTGACGACGAAATCGGCCCGCACATCGAGTTCGTTGGCCAGCATTTGACCCAGTTCGACTTCAAAGCCCGCGAGTTTGTCGTCTTCCTTGAAGTTGAACGGAGGTGTATTGGCCTCCAGGGCAATGCGCAACTCGCCACGGTCGTTCACGTCGTCAATCAGTTCGGCATGAGCCAAAGGGCTCAAAAGGGGTAGCAGGCAGATCAGGCCAGGCAGAAAGCGCATGGTCACTCCTTTGAAT
>RCUS01001696.1_pt1 | contig 10874 bp, 9 predicted proteins | sample 2166221 | NCBI WGS metagenome assembly RCUS01 (sample SAMN09932758, study PRJNA488358) | compost metagenome | isolation source: compost soil in cyclohexanecarboxylic | place: Germany: Experimental Botanical Garden | reverse complement strand
TGAGTTCGTTGTGCGTCGATTCCACCAGCGGCCCGCCGGCGAGGATGAACAGGAACGAAGGCAGGAAGGTGAACCAGGTGACCAGTGTCGCGGCAACGGCGCCGGCGACAAAAGCCTGATCCGGGCCGAACACCTGAAGCACATAACCACCGATAAACCCGACGAACGCCACCACCATGATCAACGGGCCGGGGGTGGTTTCACCGAGCGCCAGGCCGTCGATCATCTGCGTCGGCGTCAGCCAGCCGTAATGACCGACCGCGCCCTGATACACATACGGCAGCACGGCGTAGGCGCCGCCGAACGTCAGCAACGCAGCCTTGGTGAAGAACCAGGCCATTTGCGTCAGCGTGCCGTCCCAGCCAAACAGCGCGGTGAGCGTGGCCATGGGCAGTGCCCACAACATCGCTCCGATAGCGGCCAGACGCGCCAGTTTCCATCCGCTGAATCGGGCGTGTTCAGGCGTCGGTGTGTCATCGTCGATCACGGCCGGGCCGAAGGAATTTTTCGCAGCGCCATGGCCGCCGGTCCTGAATTTTTCCGGTGCCAGTCGCCCGCCGAAATAACCGATCACCGCCGCGCCCAGCACGATCAACGGAAACGGCACGTTCAGCGCAAAGATCGCCACGAATGACGCCGCCGCAATTGCCCACATCCAGCCATTCTTCAACGCCCGCGAGCCGATCCGGTGAGCGGCCTGCACCACGATGGCCGTCACCGCAGGCTTGATCCCGTAGAACAAACCGGCCACCACCGGCACATCACCGAAGGCGATATACATCCAGGACAACGCGATCAGGAAGAACAGCGACGGCAGCACAAACAGCACGCCGGCAATCACGCCGCCCCAGGTGCGGTGCATCAGCCAACCGATGTAGGTCGCCAGTTGTTGCGCCTCGGGGCCGGGCAGCAGCATGCAGTAGTTCAGCGCGTGCAGGAAACGTCGCTCGGAGATCCAGCGTCGGCGTTCGACCAGTTCCTGGTGCATGATCGAAATCTGTCCCGCCGGCCCGCCGAAACTGATGAAGCCGAGCTTGAGCCAGAAAGCAAAGGCTTCGCGCAGTCTGATGGCTTCAGGTTTGGTTTGTTCCGGTGCGGGTGAGACGCTCAAGCCTGTGTTCCTTGTGCAGATGCCTTGAGCCGATGACAGTAGCCATGCCTGATTGATTTGGATAGCTGGCGTCGCGTTTTACCCCCCGGTCACCGGTGGAAAAAAGGCGATTTCGTCGAAGTCTTCGATCGGCTGGTCCGTTTGGCATAACTCCTGGTTCAGCGCGCACATCAGGTTGCATTCACCCAGCACGTTGGTCCATTTCTCGCCGCGACCCATCAGCATCCGACGCACGTCTTCGATGGTCTTGAGGTCGGCGGTCAATGGCACTTTTTCACCACCCAGGTTCAGCAGGTCGCGATAGCGGGCGAAGTAGTTGATCAGGATCATTGCGCGTCCTCGAACCTGAAGTGACCGGAACGACCACCCTGTTTGCTGAGCAAGCGGATGTCGTCGATGACCATGCCGCGATCCACCGCTTTGCACATGTCGTAGAGCGTCAGCGCGGCGACACTGACGGCGGTCAGCGCTTCCAGTTCGACGCCGGTCTGGCCTTCGACGCGGCAGATGCCGATGATCTTTACGCTGTCCGGCGCGCAGGCCTTGAGTTCGACGCGGATTGAACTGAGCAGCAGGGTGTGGCACAGCGGAATGAGTTCGTGGGTTTTCTTCGCGGCCATGATTCCGGCGATCCGCGCCACGGCGAACACATCGCCTTTGGGGTGGCCGTCGCTCTGGATCAGCTTCAAGGTGTCCGGGCGCATGCGCACCCAGGCCTGGGCTTGAGCCTCGCGTTGGGTCGAGGTCTTGTCGCTGACATCGACCATGTTGGCGTGGCCCTGGCTGTCGAGGTGGGTCAAGCCGTTGGGCGCTGAATCTGCAGTGTCGGTCATGGGAGGTTCCTGCGCTGACGAGCGCGGTGATCAGGTGAAGGCATCATGCCGGGCTGTAAATGCGCGGGGCGTTATGGTGGGGTACGTGGATCAGGTTGAGGCGATGTTTGATCGCCCATTGCACGGTCAGGGCGGTGGGCGCCGACAGGCTGACCAGCGTGCCGAGCCCGGCCCTGACGGCTTTGTGAATCAGTTCCAGGCTGCAGCGGCTGGTCACCACGGTGAAGCCGCTACGGCTGTCGATGCCAGCGTGTTGCAGGGCGCCGATCAATTTATCCAGGGCGTTGTGGCGGCCGATGTCTTCGCGGCAGATCAGCGCGTCGCCATGCGCGTCGAAGTACAGCGCCGCATGCAGTGCGCCACTGCTGCGGGCCATTTGCTGGGCCTGTTCGATGCGCTGACGGATGTCGATGAAATGCTCGGCGGGCGGCAGGGCAACCGGATCGAGAATCTCCAGTTTCGGCAATGCCTGCTCCAGCGCTTCCACACCGCACAACCCACAGCCACTGGTGCCGGCCATTTGTCGACGATGATTCTTCAGCGCCCAGAACGCGCGGCTGGAAATCTGCACATCGGCCTGCACCGCCTGATCGAAATGGCTGAGGCGCAGGTCGTAGATTTCGCTCTGCTCCTTGACGATGTCGTTGCTGACGCTGAAACCACGGATGAAATCTTCGAGGTTGCCGGGCGACACCATCATCACTGCCTGACTCAAACCGTTGTAGGTGATCGCCAGGGCAATCTCCGACGCCAGCGCTGCCTGACAGACTGCCGCGCCACTGTCGTACTCGCGAAAGTTGACATTCAATGGTTTTGGCGCAGGAGCGTTGGTATCACTTCGATCAATGGCTTGTTCAACTTGGCACAACATGGAAAGAACCTCGAAGCGCTGAATTGAGTTCAGGCTACGGGTAACTTTTTAGTGCGTCCAATCGCTTGTTCCGATGTGGTGATTGGTGATGTCTATCACAGCGGGCGAAGTTGTTTTTATATAGGGGCCAATAGTGATCAGTTCTTTGGCGAAAACAACAATTTCGCTTCGGCGAAACACTTCTCGGCAATCGCCGAGCGCGGTTCGGTTTTGCGCATGACCAGACCCAGCGGCGCGAGCACACTGGCGTCCGGCAAATTGATGAAGGCCAGGTGTTCGATAGGTTCTTCGAGACCGCTGTCCAGCGGCATGATCGAGCAGCAAAAACCTTCGTGGATGGCCTGGAGCAACTGGTAAGTCGAATCGCTTTCCAGGATCGGTTGCGGATTGAGTCCGCGACTGCGGAAGCTCAGGTCGATGGATTTACGGTAATGCATGCCATTGCTGATCATCCCCAGCGGCAGTTCGGCGGCATCCTCCCAGCTCATTTCCGTGCCGTCGAAATGGAAGTGTCGGGTGTCGTACAGCAAGCCGACACGGGTCTCGCCGATCTCGAAAAACTCGAAGTAATTGGGGTTGACGTGGTCGAGGTAGCACACGCCCAAATCCAGTTGGTTATTGCCCAGGCTTTCGATGATCTGGTCGGAACTCAGGGACGACAGGCTGAACTTGAGCTCGGGAAAGCTGTGCGACAGGCCTTTGATGTAGGTGACGGGATTGAAGCTGCTCAGCGGCACCAGGCCCATGCGCAAGTTACCGACCAGTTGGCCCCGGCACGCGGCGGCTTCGGCGAACAGCCCATCGTGGGCAGCCAGCAGGGTCCTGGCCCACGCCAACACCCGTTCACCGGCCTCGGTGAAGCCTTCGAAGCGTTGACCCCGAGTGACCAGTACCAAATCCAGTTCATCCTCCAGGTTACGCAGACGCATCGACAGGGTCGGCTGGGTGATGTGGCAGCGCGCAGCGGCCTGGCCGAAGTGGCGGGTCTGCTCCAGGGCGATCAGGAACTTGAGTTGTTTGATGTCCATGACGGCACCTGCTGGCGGGGAAGTGAAGGGTAAGTATTGACTCAGGCGCGCAAGACACAAGGTGCGGCTGGAAACGTTGGGGTGCAGACGATCTCACTGTCCTTGAAGGGCGTCCAATCAGTACTGTTTAAGGGGTTATCGATCTGCTCTATCACAGATTGTTTTTTTTTTAGATTATTCGGGTGATAGATCCGCTCGATAGTGTGGTTGGTTAGAGTGATTAGACAGTGTTCATTGCAGCGCTTTAGTCTCTGAAAGTTATTTAATTGATATCTGCCGGAGAATCCCATGAGCATTAAACCGGATGCATTGTTTATACCGTTGAATATTGCCGTGTTAACGGTGAGTGATACCCGTGAATATGCCAATGACACCTCCGGGCAGTTGCTGGTCAGCCGCTTGCTGGAAGCCGGCCACACCTTGAGCGAACGCAATCTGCTCAAGGATGACCTGTACAAGATCCGCGCGCAGGTGGCGACCTGGATTGCCGATGACAATATCCAAGTAGTGCTGATCACCGGCGGCACCGGCTTCACCGGACGCGACAGCACACCCGAAGCGGTGGCGTGTTTGTTGGATAAACAAATCGATGGCTTCGGTGAGTTGTTCCGGGCGATTTCCATTCTCGACATCGGCACCTCCACGGTGCAGAGCCGCGCCCTGGCGGGGTTGTCGAACGGCACGCTGGTCTGTTGCCTGCCGGGTTCCACCGGGGCTTGTCGCACCGCGTGGGAAGGCATACTCGCCGAGCAACTGGACGCCCGCCATCGCCCGTGCAATTTCGTCCCGCACCTCAAGGCTGTGCAAGCCTGCGGGACGCGCGGATGAGCCGTTTGCCGCTGATGCCGGTGGAAGACGCCATCGACAGTTTGCTGACGATGGCCGAGGCGCAGTGGATCGAAGACAGCGAAGCGGTGCTGCTGAGCGCCGCGCGGCAGCGGGTGTTGGCCAATGATCTACTGGCAACCCTCGACCTGCCGCCGTGGCCGAACAGTGCCATGGACGGCTATGCGCTGAATGTCGACGGTTGGGACGGCGCGCCACTGGCCGTGTCCCAGCAAGTGTTTGCCGGGCAAGCCCCCGAAGCGCTGGCACCGGGAACCTGCGCTCGGATCTTCACGGGCGCCCCGGTGCCACCGGGCGCCAACGCCGTGGAAATGCAGGAGAACACCGAAGTGCTGGAGGACGGGCGTATCCGTTTCCATCAGCCGCTCACGGTGGGCAGCAATATCCGCCCGCAAGGCCAGGAAAATCGCGCCGGTGACGTGTTGCTGCGCGCGGGCAAGCGCCTCGGGCCGTTTGAGTTGGCAGTCGCGGCGGCGCAGGGCTGCACCCATGTTCAGGTCGTGCGTCGACCACGGGTGGCGTTGCTGTCCACGGGCAATGAACTGGTCGAACCGGGCACACCGCTCAAACCCGGCAGCATCTACAACAGCAATCGCACATTGCTCAGCCACTGGTTGAGTGCCTTGGGTTGCGATGTTATCGACGCCGGAATACTTCCTGACGAGCCTCGGCAGACACGGCTGCAACTCGAACAGTTGCAACACGCGGCGGACCTGATACTGACCACTGGCGGTGTATCCGCCGGGGATGCCGATTGCCTCGGCCAGGTGTTGCGCGAATGCGGCAAGCCATTGCTGTGGAAGCTTTCAATCAAACCGGGGAAACCTTTGACCGTGGGCCATTTTGGCAGTGTGCCGGTGATAGGTTTGCCGGGTAATCCCACCTCGGCCCTGGTCACGTTTGGCCTGCTGGCCCGGCCTTATCTGTTGCGGATTCAGGGCGTCGAAGACGTCGAGCCTCTGAGCTTCCCGGTCAGTGTCGGGTTTCCCTGGCCGAAAGCCGGAAGCCGCCGCGAATACCTCCGGGTGAAACTGCAAGCCGGACGCGCCGAGCTCTATCCAAACCAGAGTTCAGGTGTGCTGTTGGGCGCGTCCTGGGCGGATGGACTGCTGGAAATCCCGGAAGACTGCACGCTGCAAGTGGGCGACACCGCACGGTTCATTCCCTTCAGCGAACTGTTCTGAATCCAGCAAAAACCAACCTGTGGGAGCTAGCCTGCTAGCGATGGGGCCGGCACATCCAACAGAGATGCTGGCAGACAAACCGCCATCGCCAGCAGGCTGGCTCCCACAGGTTTTTAGCTAAGGACAAAATCCACCGGCTCAAGCTGTGGCGGCAGTTCTGTCACCCCCAGTGCATCCAGCACATCGCGCTCGATGTTGCGCACGATGGCGTCGGTGGGCAGGTCGTTTTCGTCGCGGCCGAACGGGTCTTCCAGTTCATCGGCAATCGCGTCCAGGCCAAAAAAGGTGTAGCTGACAATGGCGGTGAAAACCGGTGTCAGCCAGCCCAGCGGTTCGGCCATGGCGAACGGCAACAGGATGCAGAACAGGTAGATGGTCCGGTGCAGCAACAAGGTGTAGGGGAAGGGCAGCGGGGTGTTTTTGATCCGTTCACAGACGGCTTGCGAGCGGGTCAGGTTAGTCAGATGGTTGGCCATGATCGTGTAGCGCCAGTCGCTGATGGTTCCGGATTCGTTGAGTGTCGAGCACTGTTGACCGACGTTCAGCAGAATTTGCCCGGTGACGTCCGAGGTGCTGCCCTTGGGCATCGGTTGCAGCCAGTCGCCGCTGGCGGCCAATTCGTTTTCCTTGCGCAACCGGGCGTTGAGCGCGTGGGCGAAGCCACACAGGTTGCTGAGGATCTGATGCCGCACACCGGCGTCCTTGATGATCAGCGTTTCGCGAATCATCGAACGGGTTTCAACGATCACATCACCCCACGCCTTGCGCGCTTCATACCAGCGGTCATAGCAGGCGTTGTTGCGAAAGCTCATGAAGATCGACAACGACAGACCGAGCAGGGTGAAAGGCGTGGCGCTGACCTTGGAAAAATAGCTCGGGTGCAACGTCTCGATCAGCACGATGGCCGAGGCGAGCAGCGTCACCATCAGGCTGCGCCGGGCGATGCGTTTGGCAATCGAGCCCTTGAGGGAAGTCAGTACGCCGATCAGGTTGGGTTTGGGTCTGACGATCATGGTGTTCAGCCACCGGTCATGTTCATGAAGCGAACAACCTGGACATCGTCGTTCACTTCGAAATTGTGTCGATAAGGCTTGAGCTTCATCGCCTCGATGATGGCTTTCTCCAGGCGTTCGGGCTGCCCCGGATGGCTGCGCAATACGGCCTTCAGATCCACGGAATGCTCATTGCCCAGGCACAGCAGCAGGCGACCTTCCACGGTCAGCCGCACCCGGTTGCAGGTACCGCAGAAGTTGTGGCTGTGGGGTGAAATGAACCCCAGGCGAATCTGCGGTGCTTCGGCCAGGCGCCAGTAGCGCGACGGACCTTGGGTCGACTCGGCGGAATCAATCAAAGTGTAGCGTTCGGCGATCTTTTCACGGACCTCGGCGCTGGAATAAAACGATTCGGCGCGGCTGTGTTCGTGGATCGTGCCCAAGGGCATTTCTTCGATGAAGGAAATGTCGAGGTTGCGGTCGATGGCGAAGCTCACCAGATCGTTGATCTCGTGATCGTTGCGGCCCTTCATCACTACGCAATTGAGCTTGGTATTGCGAAAACCGGCCTGGTTGGCAGCGTCGATGCCTTTGATGACCTGCGCCAGATCACCGGTGCGAGTCAGCTCGCGAAAGCGTTGCGGGTCCAGGCAGTCGAGGCTGATGTTGAGGCGCTTGACCCCGGCGTCGAACAACGGCCCGGCCAGTTTGGCCAGCTGCGAACCGTTGGTGGTCATGCACAGTTCACGCAGGCCGGGCAGGGCGGCGATCTTCTCGCACAACTGCACCACGCCCGGACGGATCAGCGGTTCGCCGCCGGTCAGGCGAATCTTGCGCGTGCCCAGGGCGACGAAGCTTTGTGCGACTTGGTAAATCTCTTCCAGGGTCAGCACCCGTTGGCGCGGCAGAAACTGCATGTCTTCGGCCATGCAATACACGCAGCGGAAATCGCAGCGGTCGGTGACCGACATCCGCAGATAGTCGACGCGCCGGGAGAATCCATCGATCAAGACTCGTTCTGACATGACACCCTCGCTTGGCGCTTTTTGTACGAATATTCCGTCATTAACGGACTTGTTGATCGCAGGCTAAGAGCAACTTGTCGGGGCGTCCAATCACTATTAATAACCGGCTGATCGACCGCATCTATGATGAATTGATTTTGCCGGTTAAAGTTGTATTCATATTATTCAACTATCTGTAAATAAAGGAAAAAATGTCGTGATAGAGCATTTCGATAATGCGGTCATTAATAGCGATTAGACAATATTTATTCGCCATTCATATTCTTTCTCCGTCATCGAACAAAGACCTGTATCAGGTCAAAGCCTGTGTGCATTGTCACGGAGAAGTACCATGTCTCAAGTCGACCGCTACAAACCCTATAAAGGTGCCGCCGCTGGTTGGGGCGCGCTGATCGCTGTAACCAAGAACTGGCTAGGCAGTGAAAACGCCCTGAGGAACATCCGTGCGATGCTCAAGACCAACCAGAACGGCGGCTTCGACTGCCCGGGTTGCGCCTGGGGCGAGTCGCCGGAAAACGGCATGGTCAAGTTCTGCGAAAACGGCGCCAAGGCGGTCAACTGGGAAGCGACCGGCCGTTTGGTCGACCCGGCCTTCTTCAACAAATACAGCGTCTCGACACTGTCCGAACAAAGCGATTACTGGCTGGAGTATCAGGGCCGCCTGACCCATCCGATGCGATACGACGCCAGCACCGATCGTTACGTGCAAACCTCCTGGGACGAAGCGTTCGCGCTGATCGCCCGGCATCTCAATGCGCTGGAATCGCCGAACCAGGCCGAGTTCTACACCTCGGGCCGCGCCAGCAACGAAGCGGCGTTTCTCTATCAACTGTTCGTGCGGGCCTACGGCACCAACAATTTTCCCGACTGTTCCAACATGTGCCACGAAGCCAGCGCCGTTGCGATGATCGAAAGCCTGGGCGTGGGCAAAGGCACCGTCGTGTTCGATGACCTGGAGCATGCCGACGCGATTTTCGTCATCGGCCAGAACCCCGGCACCAACCACCCGCGGATGCTTGAACCGCTGCGCGAAGCGGTGAAGCGTGGCGCACAGGTGATCTGCATCAACCCGCTCAAGGAGCGCGGACTGGAGCGTTTCCAGCACCCGCAGCACCCGATCGAAATGCTGCTCAACGGCTCTGAACCGACCAACACCGCCTACTTCCGTCCGGCACTCGGCGGCGACATGGCAATCATGCGCGGCATGGCCAAGTTCCTCTTGCAGTGGGAGCGTGAAGCGCAAGCCACCGGTGGCGAGCCGGTGTTCGATCATGAGTTCATCGCCGAACACACTTCGGGAATGGATGCCTACCTGGCCGAAGTCGACGCCACTGCTTGGGAGCACATCGAGCAGCAGTCGGGAATGACCCTGGCCGATATCGAACTCGCCGCACGGATGTACGCCCGGGCCAAGCGCGTGATCATGTGCTGGGCGATGGGCCTGACCCAGCACACGCACTCGGTGGCGACGCTGCAGGAAGTCATCAACCTGATGTTGTTGCGCGGCAACGTCGGTCGTCCGGGCGCGGGTCTGTCGCCGGTGCGCGGCCACAGTAACGTGCAGGGCGACCGCACCATGGGCATCAACGAACTGGCGCCCAAGGAGCTGTTGGACGCGCTGGAAAAACGCTTTTCCTTCACGCCGCCACGCGAACATGGCCACAACACGGTGATGGCGATTTCGGCGATGGAGCAGGGCCGCGCAAAAGTATTCATCGGCCTGGGCGGCAACTTCGCCCAAGCGACGCCCGACACCCCGCGTACCCACGCTGCGTTGCGTAAATGCGACCTCACCGTACACATCGCCACCAAGCTCAATCGCAGCCACTTGGTCACCGGACGTGAAGCGCTGATCCTGCCGTGCCTGGGCCGTACCGACATCGATATTCAAGCCGAAGGTCCGCAAGGCGTGACTGTGGAAGACACCTTCAGCATGATCCACATTTCCCACGGCCAACTGAAACCCAAGTCCAAACAGCTGCGTTCGGAGCCGGCGATCATTGCCGGTATCGCCGCCGCCACGCTGGGCAAGCAGCCGATTGACTGGAACTGGGCCATTGGTGACTACGGGCGCATCCGCAACATGATTGCCGACACCATCCCGGGCTTCGAAGACTTCAATCAAAAACTGCTGCATCCCGGTGGTTTCCACATGGGCAACGACGCATCCGACCGGATCTGGAAAACCGCCAGCGGCAAGGCGCAATTCACCCCGAGCGAGTTGCCCGAGCACCTGATCAGCGAAGGCGTGCGCAACCTGCCGGTCAAGCCGCATCTGATTTTGCAGACCATGCGTTCCCACGATCAGTACAACACCACGCTGTACGGTCTGGACGATCGCTATCGCGGGGTCTACGGCATGCGCGATGTGGTATTCGCCAACGAGCAGGACATTCTTCGGCTCGGTTTCGAACCGGGGCAGAAAGTCGATCTGGTGGCGCTGTGGGACGACGACCGCGAACGTCGGGTCAGCGGTTTTACCCTGATCGCCTACGACATTCCGGCCGGTCAAGCCGCTGCTTATTACCCGGAGACCAACCCGTTGGTGCCACTGGAAAGTTACGGTGATCGCACGTTCACCCCGACTTCCAAATTCGTCGCCATCCGGCTGGAGCAGGCCAAGGCAAACGGCCTGATTTCCACCTCCGCCGCGTAGTGCTTCGCCGGAGCGAACTGATGTCGCTCCGGCTGACTGCAAACCTTTCGACATGAGTTGGCTGCAGGCCCCACGGCCTGACGGTGGCCCGGCCGTGTGCCGCCGTTTTACAGCCGCGATGAGGATTTCGACATGTTTAACCTCCAGGCACTGGACCTGGCGCGGATGCAATTCGCGTTCACGGTTTCGTTCCATATCATCTTTCCCGCCATCACCATCGGGCTGGCCAGTTTCCTGGCCGTGCTTGAAGGGCTTTGGCTGAAAACCCGCAACGACACCTACCGTGATCTCTACCATTTCTGGTCGAAGATCTTTGCCGTCAACTTCG
>RCUS01001695.1_pt1 | contig 10879 bp, 10 predicted proteins | sample 2166221 | NCBI WGS metagenome assembly RCUS01 (sample SAMN09932758, study PRJNA488358) | compost metagenome | isolation source: compost soil in cyclohexanecarboxylic | place: Germany: Experimental Botanical Garden | reverse complement strand
CTCATCCACCCTGATTCCCATGCCTATCCCACACATTTCACCAACCGCCAATGCAGCACTGGCCAGCGCCCTCGAACACGCCATCAATAGCAAGACCAAGCCGCTGGGCAGCCTCGGCATGCTGGAAACCCTGGCGCGCCAGATCGGCCTGATCCAGCAAGGCACGCAACTGGACTTGCGTCAGCCCGCCATCATCGTTTTCGCGGCCGACCATGGTGTCGTCGCCGAAGGCATTTCCGCCTACCCGCAAAGCGTCACCTGGCAAATGGTGGAGAACTTCCTGGGCAACGGCGCCGCCATCAATGTCTTCGCCCGCCAGGCCAATTGCGCCCTTTATATAGTAGACGCCGGCGTGAACCATGATTTCGGCCCGCGCGAGGGCTTGCTCGACCGCAAGCAGGGGCCCGGTACCCGCAACTTTGCCAAGGAGCCCGCCATGAGCCAGGAACAATGCCTGGTCGCCATGCAGGCGGGCATGGACCTTGTCGCCACGCTGGAAGGCAATGTGCTGGGATTTGGCGAAATGGGCATCGGCAACACCACGGCTGCCGCCGCACTGATGCACAAGCTGACGGGCACGCCCGTCGCCGACTGCGTGGGCGCCGGAACGGGCCTGTCGAAAGATGGCGTGTTGCATAAACAACGAGTGATCGAAGCTGCCGCTGCCCATCACGCCACAGTCAAGGAGCCGCTGGACGTGCTGGCCACCTTTGGCGGTTTCGAGATCGCCATGATGGCCGGCGCCATGCTGAAAGCGGCCGAACGGCGCATGATTTTGCTGATCGACGGCTTCATCGTCAGCAGCGCCCTGCTGGTGGCGGCGCGTTTGCAGCCGGCCATCCTCGATTATTGCGTGTTTTCGCACTGCTCCGATGAAAACGGCCATCGCCAGCTGCTGGCCAGCCTGGGAGCGCGTCCGCTGCTGCACCTCGATTTGCGCCTGGGCGAAGGCACGGGTTCCGCGCTGGCCTTGCCGCTGCTGCACGCGGCCGTCAATTTCATGCGTGAGATGGCGACCTTCGCCTCGGCCCAGGTCAGCGAAAAATCCACGGCAGAATAAATGATGTTTCATCCCCTGACCGCCATCCTCCACCAGTGCCGGCTGTTCTTCATCGCGCTGCAGTTCTTCACGCGCCTGCCGATACCGCGCTGGGTGGGTTTCGAGCCAGCCTGGCTGCAGCATGCCTCGCGCTATTTCCCCCTGGTGGGCGTGGTGGTGGCGGCCATCTCCGGCGCCGTGTATCTGCTGGCCAGCTGGCTTTTGCCCTTGCCGGTGGCCGTGCTGCTGGCCGTGGCCGCCGGCATCTATCTGACGGGCGCCTTCCATGAAGACGGTTTCGCCGACATGTGCGACGGTTTTGGCGGCGGCTTGACGCGTGAGCGGGTGCTGGAGATCATGAAGGATTCGCGCATCGGCGCGTATGGCGCCATCGGCATCGTCTGCCTGCTGGCCATCAAATGCGCGGCGCTGGCTTCGCTGCCGCCCGCCGTGATCGTCGCGACCCTGTTCATCGCCCATCCTCTGTCGCGCCTGGCCGCCGTGTCGCTGATCTGGCTCATGGACTATGCGCGCGACGAAGGCAAGGCCAAGCCCATGGCCCAGGAGATGCGTACAACAGAATTCCTCATCGCCGCCGTCTGCGGCATGTTGCCCGCCATCGCCTGCGGCGTGCTGGGCATCATCGACTGGAGCGCGCTGGCCTTCGCCCTCGTGGTGGCTGCCGGCGCCGCCTGGTGGCTGGGCCGCAAATGCCAGCGCCGCCTGCAGGGCTACACGGGCGACTGCCTGGGCGCAGTGCAGCAGGTGGCGGAAGTAGCCATCTACCTGGCCATCCTGTCGAGTTTCCAGGCGCCAGCGCACTTCGCCTTCTATTAGCAGCATGCGCCTGATCCTCGTCCGCCACCCCGCGCCGCACATCGACAACGGCATCTGCTATGGCCGCAGCGACGTGGCGGTGGCCCCAGAAGAAATGGCGAAAATACGCATCGCGCTGCAAACGGCACTTCCTGCCCACGTGCCCTTGTACGCCAGCCCCCTGCGCCGCTGCACAGAACTGGCATCAAGCCTGGCGCGCGAGCTGCCCGCCAGCGGCCTGCAGCTCGATGCGCGGCTGGCCGAAATGGATTTCGGCAGCTGGGAAATGCAGCCCTGGCACGCGATCGCCCGCGCGGAAATCGATGCCTGGGCCGCCGACATGGCGCATTACCGGCCCGGTGGCGGAGAGAATGTGCTGGCGATGGCCACCCGCGTCGCAGCCTTCCTGCGCGATCTGTTGCGCGAACAACACGCAACGGCGGTCATCGTCTGCCATGCGGGCACCATCCGCCTGCTGTGCGCTTTGCAAGCCGGGCTGCCATTGGAGGAAACGGCCCTGCTGGCCGCCAGTTCCGCCCACAAAATCGCCTATGGCGCGGCGTTATCCATCGATTTCTGATATCGAATTGTCCAGCCAAGCATTTCAGACCCCGCCTGCTGCACGTATAATGGCGGGGTTTTGGTGCCCGCGCTCATGTCCATGAGCGCAGTTAAACGGGAAACACGATGCCGCACTCGCGGCGAACGTGTGCTGCCCCCGCAACGGTAAGCAAGTGTCATCCCTCCCCACAGGAAGCGGGCGACAAGCTATCTCTGACAACCACTGTGCTTGCAATCATCGAGCATGGGAAGGTGGGATAGCCGTACTTGCCAGCCCGGATACCGGCCAGGACAGGTGGAAGTGTGCGAACGGGGATGTTCGCGATCCGAATGGTCCTTGGCCATCTTCGATCGTCATCTTCAGTTTCCCGCTTCTGTTCAATCTGGCCTACGGGGACGTCGGCTGGTTGCATATTACTTACTGAAAATTATCATGACCCATGCTGTTTCCCGCCACGCGGCGCTCACGTCGCTCGCGCTAGCCATTGCCGCGCCTGCCGCTTTCGCCCAGACCACGCCAGATACCTTCGATCCAGTGATCGTCACCGCAACCCGCACCCCGCAAAAAACCAGCGAACTGCTGGCCAATACGGCCATCATTACCAGCGAAGAAATCTCCCGTTCGGGCGCAGGTTCCGTTACCGAGTTGCTGCAAAAACAGCGCGGCATCGAAGTGACGCGCAACGGCGGCGCAGGCACCGCAGCGTCGGTGTACATCCGTGGCGCGAACAGCACCCAGAATATCGTTCTGGTGGACGGCGTCCGCATCGGTTCATCCACCCTGGGCACCGCCAACTGGAGCCCGGTTCCACTGGCAAACATCGACCGCATCGAGATCGTCTACGGGCCATTGAGCACCCTGTACGGTGCCGATGCCATCGGTGGCGTCATCCAGATTTTCACCAAAAAAGGTAGTGGCGCGCCCGTGGTTGGCGCGTCGGTCGGCTTCGGCAGCGATGCCACGCGTCAATATGACGCAAGCGTTTCGGGTGCGACCGGTGGCTACAACAGCCTGAGCTACTCGCTGAACGTCAGCAAGGAAAAAAGCGACGGCTTTTCGGCCACCAAGCCAGGTAACTTCTCTTACAATGCCGACAAAGACGGCTATGACAAGAAAAGTGTCACGGGCCAGGTTGGCTTCCAGTTGGCCAAGGGACACGATCTGGGCCTGGTGTTCATGAACAGCAAACTTGAATCCCAGTACGATAGCGGCCCTGGCTATGATACGCGCAGCAATCAAAAGCTGGAAAACATCGGCGTATTCATGAACAATGAATTCGTTCAAGGATGGCACAGCAAAGTACAATTTGCCGAAGCGCGCGACAAGGCCAACGAGGACACCTCTGCGGGCGCGGCCGGCAAGAGCTCTCTGGAAACCAAGCAATCGACTTTCGACTGGCAAAATGACATTGCCATCGGCATCGACACGCTGCAATTGCTGGCCAGCTACCGCAAGGAAGAAGTCGTATCCAGCGCCAAACCGATCTTGAATCGTGCCCGCGACACCAAGTCGCTGGCGGCTTCCTACACCATGAAGCGCGACCAGCACCTGCTCAACGCCAGCCTGCGCCGCGACAAGATGTCGGAAACCGGTTCGACAACTACTGGCAGCCTTGGTTACGGCTACCAGATCAACAATGCCTTGCGAGCCACGGCCAGCTATGGCACCAGCTTCCGCCAGCCCACCTACAATGAGCTGTATTACCCGGGCTACGGCATCGCCAGCAACCGTCCTGAAAAAGGCCGCAATGCTGAAGTTGGCCTGCGCTACGATGATGGCAAGACGCAACTGAGCGCCGTGTACTATCACAATCGCGTGACCGATTTGCTGATTTATGCGGATACCTGCCCGGTTGAAGTGGCCACTCATCCGTTCGGCTGCGCCTATAACGTCAACAAGGCATTGCTGGAAGGCATTACCCTGACTGGGCGCCGCAAGTTTGGCGACTTTGGTCTCAGCGGCAATATCGATCTGCAAGATCCTCGCGATCAAACCCTGGACAAATCGCTGGTGCGCCGCGCCAAGCGTCACGCCAACTTTGCAGCTGACTACAGCATCGGTCAACTGAATACAGGCGCCGAATGGCAATTGTCAGGCAAGCGTTTTGAAAATCCTGCCAACACGACCAGCCTGGGCGGTTATGGCCTGGTCAACCTGTTCGCTACCTATCAAGTGGCGCAGGACTGGTCGGTGCTGGCGCGCTGGAACAATATCACTGATAAGAAGTATGAACTGGCACGTAACTACAATACCGCCGGCTCCAACTTCTTCGTCGGCCTGCGCTACGGCATGAAATAAGCATGTAGTAATGATGTAAGCTGCGGGCGATGGCGCCATGCCATTGCCCGCAGTGCAGTTCCGCAGTCCCCGTTTTAAAGGTATGCATGCACCCATTTTTCCGCAATATGCGCCACCGCGCCACCGTGATCCTCACGGTGCTGGCCGCGTGCGCAGTTGCCAGCCTGATTTTCTCCGGCATGACCGGTTCGATCGCGATTCCGCTCGCCGACATGCCTTCCGCCCTGTTCCACGTCGTGCAGGGCAAGACCGATACCCTCGCCGCCACCCTGCTCGACCTGCGCCTGGGCCGCGCGCTGACCGCCTTTGTCACTGGCGCGGCGCTTTCCCTGGCCGGCGTCATGATGCAGGCGCTGCTGCGCAACCCGCTGGCCGATCCGTATGTGCTGGGCATTTCCGCCGGCGCTTCCGTCGGCGCCCTGGCCGCGCTGCTGTTCATGTGCGCGCTGTGGGTGGTCGATGCGGCCGCGTTTGCCGGCGCCGTGGGCGTGTCGATGCTGCTGTATTTCTTTGCGCGCCGCGACCTGCGTGGCGGCGCGGCGGCCGAAGGCGGCGCTTCATTGCTGCTGCTGACGGGCGTGATCCTGGCCTCGGCCTGCATGGCCATCGTCACCCTGATGCTGTCCATCGCCCCTGAAAGCCGCTTGCGCAGCATGATCTTCTGGATGATCGGCGACCTGTCCGGCGCCCCGGCGCGGGTGATGCCCTGGCTGGTACTGGCGGGCGCCCTGTTCTTCGCCTTGCGCTGTGCGCGTTCCCTCAACATCATGGCCCTGCACGCGGAAGCGGCCAGCACCCTGGGCGTACGCGTGGGCGCCCTGCGCAAGGGCCTGTTCTTCTGTTCCGGCCTGCTCACGGCCAGCGCCGTCACCAGCGCCGGCAGCGTGGGTTTCGTCGGCCTGATCGTGCCGCACGCGCTGCGTTTCGCCTGCGGCCCCGACCACCGGCTATTGATCCCCGCCGCCGCACTGGCCGGCGGCACCTTCCTCGTGCTGGCCGATACGCTGGCGCGCACCGTGCTGGCACCGTTGCAGCTGCCGGTCGGCGTCGTCACAGCCATGATAGGCGCGCCCGTCTTCCTGTACCAATTGCACCGCTTGCGCAGGGGATGAAACAAGCATGATCCGCACTTACCAACTGGGCCTGAAGGCCGGCACGCGCGCCCTCGTGGAAAACCTCATCTGGCAAATCAGGGAGGGCGAATGCTGGAGCGTGATCGGCCGCAACGGCGCCGGCAAGAGCACCTTGCTGCGCACCCTGGCCGGCTTGCGCGAACCCGATGCCGGCCACGTGACGATACAAGGCCGCGCCCTGGTCGACTGGCCGCTAGAAGCGCTGGCGCGCGAACGGGCCTTCCTGGCGCAGGCGCGGCATGACGCCTTCTCGTACCGCGTGATCGAAACGGTGCTGTCGGCGCGCCATCCATATCACGACAGCCATTACTGGGAAGGCAGCGACGACCAGCGCATCGCCCTGGCGGCGCTGGCCTCGATGGAAGTGGAGCACCTGGCCGAGCGCGACGTGCGCAGCCTGTCCGGCGGCGAGCGCCAGCGCGTGGCGATCGCCGCCATGCTGGCGCAGGATACGCCCCTGCTGCTGCTGGACGAACCGGCCAACGCGCTGGACCTGGCGCACCAGGTCAGCGTCATGGGCCTGCTGGCCAGGCTGTGCCGCGAACAGAACAAAACCGTGGTGATGGTCGGGCATGACCTGAACCTGGCGCATAGCGTCTCGACCCATGCGCTGCTGCTGATGGGCGATGGCGGCTGGCTGGCCGGCACCGTGGCCGAGGTGATGCAGGCATCCATCCTGAGCGACTACCTGGGCCATCCGATCGAGATCATCGATCACGGCAAACGCAAGATATTCATACCAAAAGAGGATCAGCAATGAGCGAGAACAAAGCAGTCGATGCGGATACCACCGCTATCAACGAACGCCACCGCGTGCGCATGGAACGCAAGAAGGCCATCATCGATGCGGCCATCGCCAAGGCCGACAAGGAAATCGGCATCATCATCGTCAACACGGGCAATGGCAAGGGCAAGAGTTCGAGCGGCTTCGGCATGGCCATCCGTGCCATGGGCCACGGCATGAAAGTGGGCGTGGTGCAGTTCATCAAGGGCACCATGTCGACCGGCGAAGAAAAATTCCTGCGCCGCTTCCCCGACGAAATCAGTTTTCATGCAATGGGCGAAGGCTATACCTGGGAAACGCAGAACCGCGAGCGCGACATCGAAAAAGCCGAACTGGCGTGGGAACAGGCGAAGACCTTCCTGGCCGACCCAAGCTACGGCCTGGTGCTGTTCGACGAACTCAATATCGCCCTCAAGTACAACTACCTCGACGTGCATAAAGTCATCGCCGACCTGCTGGAGCGCCCGCACATGCAGCACGTGGTCATCACGGGCCGTGGCGCACCCGACGAATTGATCGCCATCGCCGACACGGTCACCGAGATGGCTGTCGTCAAGCATGCGTATGCGGCCGGCATCGGCGCGCAAATCGGCACCGAGTGGTAACAGCGCCATGACGCGCACCCTGGTCTTCGGCGGCGCCCGGTCCGGCAAAAGCGCCCATGCGGAACAACTGGCGCAAGCCTCCGGCAAGGAAGTGCTCTACCTCGCCACGGCGCAGGCGGGCGACGGCGAAATGGCCGCGCGTATCGCGCACCACCGGGCGCAGCGCCCGGCCGGGTGGGTGACTATCGAAGAACCGCTGCGCCTGGGCGAGGCCATCCTGCGGGAAGCAAGGCCCGGCAGGCTGCTGCTGGTCGACTGCCTGACCCTGTGGCTGACCAACCTGATGTTTTCCAGCGGCGAGACCTATCCGGATGTGGGCAACATCGCCCTGCCTGAACTGTTTCACAGCGAGCGCGCGCACCTGCTGTATGCGCTGGCGGAAATCGAAGACAGCGGCTGCGACATTGTGCTGGTGTCGAACGAAGTGGGCATGGGCATCGTGCCCTACGGCGCCATCTCGCGCTGCTTCACCGATGAAGCGGGCCGCTTGAACCAGGCCGTGGCCGCCGTGTGCGACAAGGCTGTCTTTGTCGCCGCCGGCCTGCCGCTGTACCTGAAAGGCGGCCCATGCTGAGCGGCTTGTCGCTGCCCATGCTGGCGGCCCTCATGACGGCTGGCGTGCTGCTCGACATGCTGCTGGGCGAGACGCGCCGCTGGCATCCGCTGGTCGGTTTTGGCCGCCTGGCCAGCGCCCTGGAACGCCTGCTGAACCGGGGTCGCGCACGTTTCATGCGCGGCATGCTGGCATGGATGCTGGCCGTGCTGCCACTCAGCTACGCCGCCTGGTGGCTGTGCGGCCTGGCCGGTGCCGCCCTGCACATCTTCCTGTTGTATCTATGTCTGGGCTTGCGTAGCCTGCGCGACCACAATCAGCCGATCGCCGACGCCCTGGCCATCGATGACCTGGACAACGCGCGCCTGCTGACGGCGCGCATCGTCAGCCGCGACACGGCCAACGCCGACGCGGCCAGCCTGGCCAAGGCCAGCACGGAATCCCTGCTGGAAAACGGCAACGACGCCGTCTTCGGCACCCTGTTCTGGTTTGCCGTGGCGGGCGGCCCCGGCGCCGTGCTGTTCCGCCTGGCGAATACGCTCGACGCCATGTGGGGCTACCGCAATGCGCGCTACGACTGGTTCGGCTGCTGCGCCGCGCGCATCGACGACATCTTGAATTACCTGCCGGCGCGCCTGACGGCCCTGTCCTACGTCTTGCTGGGAAAGCGCATGGCCGATAAAAAACGCGCCTGGCAGTGCTGGCGCAGCCAGGCGCCAAATTGGGGCAGCCCGAACGCGGGTCCCGTGATGGCCAGCGGCGCCGGCGCCCTGGGACTGGCCCTCGGTGGCGACGCCATCTACGACGGCGAACTGGAACGCCGTCCGCCGCTGGGCAGCGGCCGTCCCGCCGAAGCGCGCGACATCGACCGCGCCTGGCGCCTGGTGGCCGAAACTGCCGTCTTGTGGCTGATCTGGATGGCGCTGCTGGCGGGCCTGGACTACCTGAAGGGGAAATACCTTGCTTGAACATGGCGGCAACCTGCGCGACGCCGCGCGCGAATATGGCCGGCCCATCGCCGACTGGATCGACCTGTCGACAGGCATCAATCCGCACGGGTATGCAGCGCCAGCACCCGACGCCAGCGCCTGGCACCGGCTGCCGGAAGCCGATCCCGCGCTGGCCGCTGCCGCTTGCGCCTACTACGACGCGCCAGCCATGCTGCCCGTGGCAGGTACGCAGGCCGCCATCCAGGCCCTGCCCCGGCTGCGCGCGCCGTCGCGCGTGGTGGTGGCCGCGCCCTCGTATGCGGAACACGCGCACCATTGGGGACAGCACGGCCATCAGTTGCGGCAAATGCCATATGCGCAGCTGGCCGATGCCGTTGACAGCTGCGACGTGCTGGTGATCTGCAACCCGAACAACCCCACCGGGGAGCGCATCGCCCCCGAACTGCTGCTGGCATGGGCGGGCAGGATGGCCGCGCGCGGCGGCTGGCTGGTGGTCGATGAAGCGTTTGCCGACACGGAAACGCACGCCAGCCTCGGCCCCCATAGCGGCCAGCCGGGCCTGATCGTGCTGCGCTCGGTGGGCAAATTCTTTGGCCTGGCGGGATTGCGCCTGGGCTTTGTCGCCGGCCCTCCCGCTTTGTTGGCGCAGCTGGCCGACATGCTGGGACCGTGGACCGTCAGCGGCCCGGCGCAGCAGGTGGCGCTGGCGGCCCTCGCCGACACGCATTGGCAAGGCACCATGCGTGACCGCCTGCGTGGCGAAGGCGCGCGCCTGCAGCAACTGCTCGCCAGCCACGGCATCGCCAGCGGCGGCACGGCGCTGTTCCAGTGGTGGCCGGAAGAACGCGCCGAGGCCTTCTGGCGCCACATGGCGGAAGCGGGCATCTGGGTGCGCCTGTTCCGCCACGCGGCCCACGGCATCCGCCTGGGCCTGCCCCCCGACGAACCCGCCTGGCTGCGCCTGCAGCAGGCCCTCACCGCATGGAAAAAGACATGAACCACCTGAAAACCGCATTGCTGCTGGCCGGACTGATTTCGCTGCAGGCGCACGCCGCCATCAGCGTGCGCGACGACGATGGCAATACCGTCACCGTGGCAAAACCCGCGCAGCGCATCCTGGCGCTGGCGCCGCACATCACGGAATTGCTGTTCGCGGCCGGCGGCGGCGAGAAGATCGTCGGCGTCGTCAGCTACAGCGACTACCCGGAAGCGGCGAAGAAAATTCCGCAAGTGGGCGACAACCGCCAGTACGACATGGAGCGCATCATCGCCATGAAGCCGGACCTGATCGTCGTCTGGATGCATGGCAGCGCCGAGCGCCAGATCGCCATGCTGCGCCAGCTGAAAGTGCCCATCTATCACAGCGAGCCGCGCAAGCTGGCCGACATCCCCAGCGGCATCGAACGCCTGGGCCAGCTGATGGGAACAGAACAAGTGGCCAAACCCGTCGCCGCGCAGCTGCGCACCAAACTGGCCAGCCTGACGGCGCAGTACGCGCAACGCCCGCCCGTGCGCGTGTTTTACCAGGTATGGGACAAGCCTTTGTATACCCTGAGCGGTTCGAGCATCATCAGCGACTCCATGCGCGTGTGCGGCGGACAGAATATCTTCGCCGCGATGAAGGTGGTGGCGCCCGTCGTCACGCCGGAAGGCGTGCTGCAGGAAGACCCGGAAGTCATTTTCGGCACCAGTGAAAAGAGCGACCCGCGCAGCGAAGGCGGCCTGGCCATGTGGCGTGCCTTCCCGTCGATGACGGCCGTGCGCAAGAATAACCTGTTCCGGCTGAATGGCGACTTGCTGAACCGCGCCGGTCCGCGCATGATCGAAGGCACGGCCGCCATGTGCGAACAGCTGGAAGTGGCGCGCCAGCGCCGTGCCAAGGCAGCGCAATGAGCCACTACCAGCGCATCGCCTGCCTGTCGACGGAAGCGGTGGAAACCCTGTATGCGCTGGGCGCCGAAGACACCATCGCGGGCATTTCCGGTTTTACCGTGCGGCCATCGCGCGCGCGCGAGGAAAAAACCAAGATCAGCGGTTTTTCGTCGGCGAACCTGGAACGCATCCTGGCCGTGCAGCCGGACCTGGTGATCGGCTTTTGCGACATGCAGGCCGACATCTGCCGCGACCTGGTCAACGCCG
>RCUS01001694.1_pt1 | contig 10880 bp, 7 predicted proteins | sample 2166221 | NCBI WGS metagenome assembly RCUS01 (sample SAMN09932758, study PRJNA488358) | compost metagenome | isolation source: compost soil in cyclohexanecarboxylic | place: Germany: Experimental Botanical Garden | reverse complement strand
ATGTCTTCATCTTCAGGAACACCCGCATGACCCAGATCAGCGTCGAACGCAAACACTCCCTCGGCCGTGATGCCGCCCGCGCCAAGGCCGAAGCGCTGGTCGACAAGCTCAGCCGCGAGTACGACCTCAAGGCCACCTGGAACGGTGACCGCGTGGACGTTGCGCGCAGTGGCGCCAATGGCAGTGTGCACATTGGCGACGACAGCATCCGCGTCGAATTGAAGCTTGGTATGATGCTGTCGATGATGAGCGGCACCATCAAAGGCGAGATCGAGCGGGCGCTGGACAAGGCCCTGGCCTGAGCCGGCGCCGCTGTCTGGCTACTGCGGCGCGTCCGCCGGGAAAGGAATGATGCCAATCACCTGCTCCAGGCGCAGATCGCCGCGGTAGATCGCGATGCGCTCGCGTGCGTCTGCGGCCTGCTCGAGCATGGCCTTGCGGCCCCTTACACCTGCATCCCAGAACTTGAGGTGGCCCTTGACGAAGTCGTGGGCGCTCGCGTCCAGGCTGGGATAATGAAAGTGCGCCTCCCACAGTACCCTGCGAGGCGCTTGCACATCGCGCACCTCGTAGACATCGAGGTAATCATGGGCGTGACGTAGCTGGCGGCGAATCACGGTCTGCCTGATCCGTATCCGATCCTGCTCGGCCAGGAAACGAAGGGCCTTGCCGTCGGGATGGCGGGTGTTCAGATACGCGTCGGTGAGCAGCCGAAGCCTTTCGTGATGGACGCGGTCTACGGCTGCCCGAAGGAGGTCGACCAAGCTGGAATCCAGTGGGTTGTTCAGCTCGGTCAGTTGCTGCTGAACTTCGCGCATGTCACCGGCCGGCCATTCCAGGAAGTCGCTCAGGCTGTTGGGCTCATCGGCATAGTGAGCGGCGAAGGCGATTTTTCCATCCACCTCTGCCAGCAGGCGGTTTGCTCGCTGGCGAAGCTGTGCCCGGTCGCGCGGGGCCGGCCTCGCTTGCTCAGGCACGGCATGCCACACCCCGTCGCGTTGAGCGAAGCTGCCCGCAGGCTCCTGATTGAATGCACTGCGCTGGATGGCCCGGTTGCCCATTTGGTCGATTTCCACCAGCAACGGTCGACCTCGGTCGACACGGATGACCCGGCGCCTGATCGTCGCCGGCCGATGGTAGGGCGCTGGCGAGGGGGGACTGATGCCGCTGTCGAGGTTGGTCAAACTCGCGCTCAGTTGCTGCTCCGTGATCTGGGTGATCGTGGACAGTTCGCGTATGTATTCGTCCAGCACGTCAGCCACCAGCGCAGGGGAGTCCAACGTCTTCATGTATTGGGCGCGGTCCAGCACGGTACGGTATTTCTGAAGGATATCCTCAAGCAGTTCGGCTTTGACCTGGGCCGTCTCTTCGGTGGCTGCCAGGCCGTCGTGGCTCCATACCGTGCGGCTGAATTCAATGCCGCTGAGCGGCGCGCGCATTGCAAGCAAATGCTCGGCCGTGTCCGCAGAGAGCCGAGACTTGTCCACCGCGAGGTAGGCCAGGTCACTGAGCAGTTGGGCCCGAATGACCAGCGTCGAATACGTCCTGCGTTGAATGGTCTGAGCGAGTTTCGTGGCTTTATTGGCAAAATCGATCTTGGGGTCCTGCAGTGTTTCCGCCAGGATCCGATCCAGCCGCTGGCTGACGACAAGCAGGCGGCGGCTGGCCTGGCAGGAATCGCGTACCCGTTCACGATAATCGAGGTATTGCTGTATCTGTTCGGCTGTCTCTGGAAAGCGGGGCAGCCCGATGGCCTGTGCGCTCAGTGCCTGATGGTCGACCTGCTCCAGCAGGCGGCGGCACAGCAGCATGTCGTTTTCGATGGCTGCACCGTACCAATTGCCGTATCGCCGTCGGTTCGGGGCTCGGGTGTCGAATTTGCTGAACCGTGGTTCAGCCATCTCCTTGAATACTTCGATGTTTCCATGCAGCAGCGTGCTCTGCCGTTCCAGGTAGAGCGCGGATGCCCGGATTTCCGGCAAGTGGCGCAGGCGTTGGGCTTTGAGTGCCTGCCTCTGAAGCTGCAATGCTGGCGGTGGTGAAGCGCGCTCCTGTGCAGGCAGTGCATCGATAGCCATGCTGTACTCCATAGCGAGGTCGTCATAAGCCTGCAGTTGCACTTGGCTGCGTTCCATAAGTGGCGCCATCTGATTAAGCATTTGTTGATTCGCCGTGGCGGTTGCGCTCAACGTGTCGAACCGTTGGCGGTTTTCAGCGTTGATGGTGTGCCTGTCCTTTGGCATGCCGCCAAAGAGGCTCACGTTCAAAGTCCATTGTTCATGCCAGCGCGTAAGCCATGGCCCTTTTTGCCGTTCACGACCCACAATGTGATAACCGTCCGGGTCGCCATTCCATTGCGACACCCATTCGCTGCTGCTCGGCTCGGGCCCGATGATCTGCATGCCGTTCCAGGTCTCGATGACCTCATAGGCGTCATCGCCGAGCTTGACGTAGTACCGGCCGGCGATGCTGTACAGCCCCCGCAGACGGCCCTTAGCCAGTGGCACGTGCCCTTCCAGCGGCTGCGAAGCCTGCAATTGGGCCATTGACTGACGCACCTGGGGCGACAGCTTGCTCAGGCTCTGCTCCTCACGCCAGGCATTTACCCGCATGATCCTGGGCGGCGGCGGCTCGACGGGGGCCTGCCAGGGTTTCTCCTGTGGCTGCTCGACCGCTGGCGGCGGGGAATCTTCCTTCGGCGCAGGGCCTGAAAAACGGAGCGTAGCGGCCTCTTCGCTGTTGGTGGGTGGCGTTGCAGGGCGGTGGGCAAGGAGCAAGGCCAGGTTGGTGATCAGGTCTATGGCTGCGACGATCTTGTTGTCACCGCTGCGCTTGATCAGCGCCTCCACGTCTTCCTTGGCTGCCGACAGCGCCACCACCAGCCACACCAGCGTGGTCATCGGGCCATGCCAAAGTTGGGTGACGGTATTGAAGATCGCCCACGCAGCCTCCTTCACCAAAGCCCGCACTTCTTGAGCATTGGAGACGCTGTTGCTGGCTGAGGCCAATAACATGGTCTCGATACGCGCGTTGAACAGGTGGGTGTCCAGATCTTCCGTCCACGCCTCGAACGAGACCTGGACCGGGCGTCTGAGGCGTTGCAAAAGGCCGTCCAGTAGCTCGACCGGCACATTGAGCAGGTGCGTCAGCGCTTTAATGTTCGGGTGCAAGTGCGCGTGCTTGAACCCGTCGTTCTGGTAAATCGGGCGCGCGTCATCGTCGAGCCAGGCCAATACGCTCTCTTGCAGTTCGCCCCTGCTGCGGATTGCGTCCATCAGCAACTCGAGGGTCGGAAATTCCTGCAACGCCCTGTCGGCATAGAAGGGGCGGTACAAGACCCAGGTGCCGCTTGCCGGTATTTCGATAATGAACATCCCGTGCGCCACATCGCTTGCTGAAGCGCCAGGCGCGCAAAGGAACGCCAGGGGGGCGACGCGCAGAAGGTCCGCGCGATTGTCCATGCCCTGGCAGAAGCTGAGCATTGCCTGGCTTGCCGTTTCGCCAAGCTGTCGCTCGATCTTGGCCTTCAGGGTGCTGAACCGAAGGGCGTAACGCCATTCCCTGGCATGTTGCCTGATTCGTTCGGACCTGCGCGGTTCGGTTCTGACTTGATCTTGCAGGTAAGTGGGGTAGTGACCGCCGATATCGACCTGATGAATCAGCGCCCTGATCTGCTCGATGCTTAGCCAGTCCTTCACGGGCGAGCCATCCTCGAAACTGAGCCCGGTCATCACCTCGCCAGCCTCAAGGCGCAGGCGGGAGATCGCCAGATCGGTCAGGGGCACCGTGCGCAAGAACAGTGACTGCCCTTGTGTGCCGGCGCCGATGATGGCCTGGGAAATGCGGATGTGCACCTTGTTCGGGTCGAGTACCGCCTTGTCTGGGTAGCGGGTCTGCAGGGTCTCACGCAAGCGGCGAGCGGCGTAATCACGGATATCTTCGACATCGCCCAGCGATGTGCAGCCCTTCGACCGACCTTGGTTCGCCGCCAGATCGAGCAGTGCAGTGTGATAGGCGTAGCGGTCCTCAGCGCTGGCATTGAGCAGCCATCGCGGTGGGCTGACAGCGGGTGCAGTTCGTTCCTGCGAAGGCAGGTCGAAGAAGTAAGCTGACGGGTCGCTCACCTGGCGCAGTTGTCGCTCCAGCTCGTCGACGGTTGCCAGGCCACCAAGACGCAGGCGTCCGATGTCGTCAAGGATATCGTTCAGCAGCTGCCTGGCCTGGAAGGCGAAAGGGCGTCCGATCACCGGTGTGTGCGCCCAGGACAACGCTTCGAAGCGATAGCGTTGCGCTAGCTGCCGTTGCAGCGCGGTGGCAAAGCTGGGCAGGTCGACATGGCGGTGAACCGAACCGCAGGGTTTGCATTGCAGAACCAGGTTGCGGGTGCCACTTGTGGTGATGAGCAACAGATCCGGTAGGGTGACAGTGCGTGCCTCGCCATCCGTTCCGAGCGTGACTTGTATCGCCTCGACAGCCAGGCTGTCGAATACCCCGTCGAGCAGGGCGTACATTGCAGCTTTTTCATCATCTGCCAGGCCTTGGCCAGGGAGGTTCTCGAGCAATGCGGCCTTGATGGTGTGTTCCAGCCAGAGCATGCGCGAAACTTGGCTGTTTTCGTCGAGCCCGTTCCAGAAGCCGATCTGGGCTTGCTGGAAGGCGGGTATCAACGCACCAAGCACTGTATCGAAGTCATCGTTGAGCTTCGTCAGGTCCGGGATGATTTCGGGTTGGCGGAGGTTGTCCGGGCCTTGCTCCTGAATTTGAAACACATGGGGCGGGCTGATGCTCAGCCTGTCTGCGGCGCCCAGTTGCATACGTTCCTTGGCCAGAAAATGCCTGAGAAGCTCGTCCACCAGCCCGCTCTGACGTGAGAGATCACCCGTGCTGGCCGGTGCATGCAGGATGACGAAAGGATCGAGCGATGTGATGTGAGGGTGGTTGCGGTGCGCCCATGGATACCGGTCGCTGAAAGTCTGGAATGCTTCTTTTGATAAAACGTCCCGCAGGTTGGGCCGTTTGGAGAAACAGGCTGCCACGCGTTGCTTGAACGTCAGCCTGGGTGGGTTTGCTACAGCAGTCATGGCGTCGATGTCCGTGAGGTGAAGCCTGCGACGCTAGCGCTATGGTCAACGGGGCTTGCGGTATATAGATGCGACAACGACGACCTTAGGGTGAGGTTTCTAATTTTCTTCCCTACCTTATGCTCAAGCCCAGCCTCCATGGGCGGTTTTCCACCACTCATGAGCATGAGGTACACAGCATGGCCAAAGTGATTGTGAAGAAAAAAGACGAAGCCCTGGGCACGCTTGGCGAGGTGCGCGGCTATGCGCGCAAGATCTGGCTGGCCGGTATCGGCGCCTACGCCCGCGTCGGTCAGGAAGGCTCTGACTACTTCAAAGAGCTGGTCAGGGCGGGTGAAGGTGTCGAGACGCGCGGCAAGAAGCGCATCGACAAAGAGCTCGATGCCGCCAACCACCAGCTTGACGAAGTCGGTGAAGAAGTGAGCCGCGTACGCGGCAAGGTAGAAATTCAACTCGACAAGATCGAAAAAGCTTTCGACGCACGGGTAGGGCGCGCCTTGAATCGCCTCGGCATTCCGTCTAAACATGACGTTGAGGCGTTGTCCATCAAGCTTGAACAGCTGCACGAGCTGCTTGAGCGCGTCGCGCACAAACCATAAGGAGAGCAGGATGGCTGGCAAGAAGAATTCCGAGAAAGAAGGCAGCTCCTGGGTCGGCGGGATCGAGAAGTACTCCCGCAAGATCTGGCTGGCGGGGCTGGGTATCTATTCGAAAGTCGACCAGGACGGCCCGAAGCTGTTCGACTCGCTGGTGAAGGATGGCGAGAAGGCCGAGAAGCAGGCGAAAAAGACGGCTGAAGATGTTGCCGAGACTGCCAAGTCTTCGACCACTTCGCGGGTGTCGGGCGTGAAGGACCGTGCGCTGGGCAAGTGGAGCGAACTTGAAGAAGCCTTCGACAAGCGCCTTAACAGCGCCATCTCGCGCCTTGGTGTGCCGAGCCGCAACGAGATCAAGGCACTGCACCAGCAGGTGGACAGCCTGACCAAGCAGATCGAGAAGCTGACCGGTGCTTCGGTTACGCCGATTTCGTCGCGCACTGCAGCAACCAAGCCGGCTGCGAGCAAGGCTGCGGCCAAGCCACTGGCCAAGGCAGCAGCCAAGCCTGCAGCGAAAACGGCGGCGGCCAAACCTGCTGGCAAAACCGCAGCGGCCAAACCCGCAGCCAAAACCGCAGCGGAAAAACCTGCAGCCAAGCCCGCGGCAGCCAAGCCTGCGGCGAAGCCGGCAGCGGCCAAAAAACCTGCGGTGAAGAAGGCTCCGGCCAAACCGGCAGCCGCCAAGCCAGCCGCCCCAGCGGCCAGCGCTGCGCCTGCTGCGACCGCGGCACCTGCACCTGCACCTGCCGCCACTCCGGCCAGCAGCACGTCATCGGCACCAACCGGCACCGGTACCCTGATCTGATACCACGTCGCCTTCTTCGCGGGTAAACCCGCTCCCACAAGATGCGCCAAACCTTGTAGGAGCGGGTTTACCCGCGAATGCGTCGGCTGCAACACTACATCTCCAGCAGGCCTACCCCTCCAGGTACTTCACTGCCAGCTGCTCTGCCGCCGCCCGGGCCTGGGCCTGTAGATGCGGGGCCACCAGCATCATCACCTGATACACCACGATCCCCACATCCCCCTCGCGCCCCAGCACACGCTGGTAATCCAGCGAGAACATCAGCGTCAGTGTGATCTGCTCAACCAGTTGCCCCAGCGCCTGGGTATCACTCTCCACCAGCCCTTGGCTCTTGAGGCTTGCCAACAGCGCCGCCAGCGTGCGTTTGATTGCATTGATCAGGCTGCGCATGCCTCGGGCGAGCTTGGGCAGGCGCCCGGTCAGGTTGGACAGGTCCTGGAACAGGAAGCGGTACTGAGCCATGCGCTCGACGATCAAGTGCAGAAACAGCCAGTAATCCTCTGCGTCCAGCCGCACCTCCAGCGGTGGGTCCAGCAACGGCATCAACGCTTCTTCAAAACGCTCGAACAAGCCCAGTACCAAGGGCTCCTTGCCATGGAAGTGGTAGTACAGGTTGCCTGGGCTGATGCCGAGTTCGTTGGCAATTTCCAGGGTGGATACGTTGGGTTCGCCCTGCTGGTTGAACAACTGCAGGGCGCATTCAAGGATACGGTCGCGGGTTTTCATCCAGTCAGCAGCTCATCGGGTCAGCACGTAGGTGCCTGGCGCGGGGCCTAGCGGTGGGTAAGTGGCGTTGCCCAGTTCAGTGCGCGGCGCCTTGAGCAGGCCGGAGCGTGCGGTGATCCACTCCAGCCACAACGGCCACCAGCTGCCTTCACTGCGCTTGGCGTCATGGAACCAGGCGCGTGGGTCGCTGCTCAGCTTGGGGTTGGCCAGGTAGTAGGCCTTGGGGTTGCCTGGCGGGTTGATGATGCTCTGGATATGCCCGCTGTTGGCCAGCACGAAGCGCCGCTCGCCACCCAGCAGCAAGGCCGAGCGGTACACCGCGTCCCATGGCGTGATGTGGTCGTTGCTGCCGGCCACGGTAAAGCTGTCGATATTGACCTGCTGCAGGTCGATTGGCGTACCGCACACCTCCAGCCCGGACGCGTAGGTCAAGGGGTTGAGCTTGAAAAACTCCAGCAGGTCGCCATGCAGCGCGGCGGGCAGGCGCGTGCTGTCGGCATTCCAGTACAGGATGTCGAACGCCGGCGGTGTCTTGCCGAGCAGGTAGTTGTTGACCCAGTAGTTCCAGATCAGGTCGTTGGGCCGCATCCAGGCGAAGATCCGCGCCACTTCGCCACCGTCCAGCACGCCGCGCTGATAAGAGCGGCGCTTGGCCGCTTCGATGGTCTGTTCATCGGCGAACAGGCTGGCCGGGCTTTCGAACTTGCTGTCCAGCAAGCTGACCAGATAGGTGGCACTGCGTACCCGGCGCAATTGCTGCTTGGCTTGCAGGTGGCCTTGCAGTGCGGCCATGGTCAGGCCGCCGGCACAGGCGCCCATCAGGTTGGGGTCGCGGTTGCCGCTGATACTGCGGCAGGCATTGAGCGCTTCCTCCAGGGCTTGCACGTAGCTGGAAAGGCCCCATTCACGGTGGCGTGGGTCGGGGTTGCGCCAGCTGACCATGAACACCTGCAAGCCGCTTTTGAGCATGTACTGGACAAAGCTGTTGGTAGCGCTGAGGTCGAAGATGTAGAACTTGTTGATCTGAGGCGGCACGACCAGCAGTGGGCGTGCGTGCTGCTTTTCGCTCATCGGCGAGTACTGGATCAGCTCCAGCAGCTCGTTGCGAAATACCACTGCGCCAGGGGTCGCAGCCAGGTTGGCGCCTACTTCGAAGGCGCGCTCGTCCACCTGACGCGGCAGCCCATCGTTGTGACGCAGGTCGTCGAGCAGGTGGGCCACGCCGCGTACCAGGCTCTGGCCGCCGGTGTTGAACAGCTCCTTGACCGCCAGCGGATTGAGCAGCGAGTTGCTAGGCGCCAGCGCATCGTTGATCAGGTTGAACAGGAAGTGGGCGCGGGCTCGATCATCGTCGTTCAAGTGGCTTTCATCGATCCACTGGCGTGTCTGCTTCTGCCAGGCGAGATAGGCCTGCAGGCCGCGGCGATAGAACGGGTTCTGGCTCCAGGTCGGGTCACTGAAGCGTGCGTCACGCGGGTTCGGCTGGTAGGGCGTGTCCCCCAGCATCACCCGCCCCAACTGCCCGCCAAGCGCCAGCAGATGATGCGCGGTATGCAGCGGGTGGCGCAGGCCGTGGCGGCCGACGTTGCGCAGCGTGGAAAGCAGGTCGCGGCCGCGCAGGCCGAGGATGGCGTTCTGCACGTTCATGCGGGTGGCGGGGAGCGTTGTCGATCCTTTGGCCGGTTTGTCTTTCATGGCAACACTCCCTCGTCTGATCCATTTCCCCTGTCAGGCCGCAGCTGTTTCACCCCCCCGAGGCCGGACGGGGATGCATGACCGCACGCTGACGTTCTTCCTGCAGGAACTTCATGATGATCGGGGCGACGGCTTCGGCACGGGTGATCAGGAACAGATGGCCGTCGTCGATAATGTGTAGCTGGGCATTGGGAATCCGCCAGGCCAGCAGGCGCATGTTGATCAGCGGGATCAACGGGTCGTCGTCACCGGCCAGTACCAGAGTGGGCTGCTGGATCTTGTGCAGCCAGTGGATGCTGGTCCAGCCGAGCCCTGCGAACAGCTGCCAGTAGTAGCCCAGCTTGCCGCCGGAGCGCACTTTGGCAGCATGGTGCATGGCCAGGTCGGGGTCACGTCGGAAGCCGCCGCCATAGATCATCGGCGCAATGCGGATGACATGCGATGGCTGCACGTAACGCCGGGGGCTGGCCATCATCCACAGCACCTTGGGCTTGCCTGGCACCATTACCGCGCCAGCAGCGGTGGCGGCCAGCACCAGCTTCTTGCAGCGCTCGGGGTAATCGTGAGCAAACTGCTGGGCCAGGGCGCCGCCCCAGGACACGCCGATGACGTTGACCTGGCCGTAGTCGAGGTAGTCGAGCATCCGCGCGGTCAGCTTGGCCAGCCCAGGGAAGCGGTACGGGTTGCGTGGCGTAGACGAGCCGCCGACCCCGGGCACATCGAAGGCGATGACTTCCAGGTCCGGGTCAAGTGCATCGATGAACGGGAACACCAGCTCGAGGTTGGCGCCGATGCCGTTGAAGATCAGCAACGGCGTCAAGTGCGGCTTGCCGGGGCGAACAGCGGTGCGGATGGACTGGTGGTCCAGCTCGACGGTCCTGAAAATATAGGGTTGCGGCATGCACGTGACTCTTGGGTGAAGTAAACACCGTGGCGCCCCGCAGGCCGCCACGGCGCTGTAACTCAACGCTCGTGAACGTAGGTGCCTGGGGAGGCTTCGCCGGCCGCGTAGGCACGGTTGCCCAGGCGGGTCGGTGCCTTTTTCAGCGCGCCGGCACGCTCGCCCAGCCAACTTTGCCAGTGCAACCACCAGGAGTCTGCATGCTTGGTGGCGTTTTCCTGCCAGGCCACCGGGTCCCCCGGGCGGTCGGCACCGGTCATGAAGCGTGCCTTCGGGTTGCCCGGCGGGTTGAGGATGCTCTGGATATGCCCGCTGTTGGACAGTACGAATTCGATCTTGCCACCGAACAGATGTGCCGAGCGGTAGCATGACGGCCATGGGGTGATGTGGTCGTTGGTGCCGGCGAGGCTGTAGATGTCGCATTTGACCTGTTTCAGGTCGATCGCGGTGCCGCACACTTCCAGGGCATCGGGGCGGGTCAGCGGGTTGCTCTTGAACATTTCGATCAGGTCGCCGTGGAAGGCGGCCGGCAGGCGCGTGGTGTCGTTGTTCCAGAACAGGATGTCGAACACCGGCGGCTCGTTGCCGAGCAGGTAGTTGTTGACCCAGTAGTTCCAGATCAGGTCGTTGGGGCGCATCCAGGCGAACACCTTGGCCATTTCGCTGCCTTCCAGCACGCCCGCCTGATAAGAGTGGCGCTTGGCGGCCTCCAAGGTCTGCTCGTCGACAAACAATGCAACCTGGTTGTCCATCGTGGTGTCCAGCACGCTGACCAGCAGGGTCAGGGCGTTGACCTTGTTCTCGCCAATGGCGGCATAGTGGCCGACCAGAGCGGTACAGGTGATGCCGCCGGAGCAGGCGCCGAGCATGTTCAAGTCCTTGCTGCCGGTAATCGCCAGCACCGCGTCGACGGCTTCTTTCAGCGCATCGATGTAGGTGGACAGGCCCCACTCGCGCTGGGCCTTGGTCGGGTTGCGCCAGCTGATGATGAAGGTCTGCTGCTGCGAGCGCAGGCAGAAGCGCGCCAGGCTCTTTTCCGGGCTGAGGTCGAACACGTAGAACTTGTTGATCTGCGG
>RCUS01001693.1_pt1 | contig 10881 bp, 11 predicted proteins | sample 2166221 | NCBI WGS metagenome assembly RCUS01 (sample SAMN09932758, study PRJNA488358) | compost metagenome | isolation source: compost soil in cyclohexanecarboxylic | place: Germany: Experimental Botanical Garden | reverse complement strand
GCATGTTGAAGTCGAAGTTGACGTGCTTCATCACCATCAGCGCCATGAAGGAAGCGCCGGACAGCAGCAGGACAGCCTTGATGATTTGCACCCAGGTGGTCGCCAGCATGCCGCCGAACAACACGTAAAGGCACATCAGAATACCGACCAGGATCACCGCAACGTGGTAATCGAGACCGAACAGCAGTTGGATCAGCTTGCCGGCACCGACCATTTGCGCGATCAGGTAGAACGCCACCACCACCAGCGAACCGCAGGCGGACAGCGAGCGGATCTGGGTTTGCCCGAGGCGATAGGACGCCACGTCGGCAAAGGTGTATTTGCCCAGGTTACGCAGGCGCTCGGCGATCAGGAACAGAATGATCGGCCAGCCCACCAGGAAGCCGATCGAGTAGATCAGGCCGTCGTAGCCGGAGGTGAACACCAGCGCGGAAATACCCAGGAAGGACGCAGCCGACATGTAGTCACCGGCAATCGCCAGACCGTTCTGGAAACCGGTGATCTTGCCGCCAGCGGCGTAGTAGTCGGAGGCCGAGTTGTTTTTCTTGGACGCCCAGTAAGTGATGTACAACGTCGCGCCGACGAACGCCACGAACATAAGGATCGCGGCGACGTTCAGCGGTTGTTTCTGCACGGCGCCGGTCAGGGCGTCAGCCGCCCAGGCGCCAGGTGCGAAAGCTGCGATGCTCAAAAGAGCCATTAGACGGCGGATCATTGCTGAGCCTCCTTGAGAATCGCATTGTTCAGGTCGTCGAACTCGCCGTTGGCGCGTCGTACGTAGATACCGGTCAGGATGAAGGCCGAGACAATCAGCCCGACACCGATCGGTATGCCCCAGGTAATCGAGGACTCAGGGCTGATTTTCGCCCCCAGCACCTGCGGCCCGTAGGCAATCAGAAGGATGAATCCGGAGTAAAGCCCTAGCATGATCGCCGAAAGAATCCAGGCGAATCGTTCCCTCTTGCTAACCAGCTCCTTGAAGCGCGGGCTGTTTTGAATCGAGAGGTAAATGCTGTCGTTCATTGTTTTTATCCTCGCAGCACAGATTTAGTTGGAACGGTATCCACTCTATGCGGCTGCGGGGCAGGTTCCAGACGACCTTAGTCTTAGAACCACATGACGTTTTTGCCAATTATCAGCAGGAAACAATTTCCCGACGATCAATATGACTGTAGGAGCTGCCGAAGGCTGCGATCTTTTGATTCTCGTTAAAAGCAAAATCAAAAGATCGCAGCCTTCGGCAGCTCCTACAGGGTCAACCATCAACTATCAGGTATGTAGGCCTGATTTCAGATTACTTGGTCCACGCAGCCACACGCTCAGGGTGTTTCGCTACCCAATCCTTCGCCGCTGCTTCAGGCTTGGCGCCATCCTGGATCGCCAGCATGACCTGGCCGATTTCATCCTTGGATTCCCACTGGAAGTTCTTCAGGAACTTGGCCACTTCCGGCGCCTTGGCCTCCAGGCCTTTGCTGCCGATGTTGTTCACGGTTTCAGCCGCGCCGTACACGCCTTTCGGGTCTTCGAGGAAGCGCAGTTTCCACTTGGCGAACATCCAGTGCGGTACCCAGCCGGTGACGGCGATGGATTCGTTTTTCTTCTCGGCACGGGTCAGCTCGGCAATCATGCCGGCGCCGGAACTGGCCTTGAGTTGATAACCGGTCAGGTCGTAGTCCTTGATCGCCTGATCGGTCTTGAGCATCACGCCTGAACCGGCGTCGATGCCAACGATGCGATTCTTGAAGGTATCGTCGGTCTTCAGATCCTCGATGGACTTGGCCTTGACGTACTCCGGCACGATCAGGCCGATTTTCGCATCCTTGAAGTTCGGGCCGTAATCGACGACCTGATCCTTGTTCTTCGTCCAGTAATCACCATGCGTGACCGGCAGCCAGGCCGACAGCATGGCGTCGAGTTTGCCGGTAGCCACGCCTTGCCACATGATCCCGGTCGCGACGGCTTGCAGCTTCACGTCATAACCGAGTTTCTGCCTGATCACTTCGGCAGCGACGTTGGTCGTAGCGACGCTGTCCGACCAGCCGTCAACATAACCGATAGTCACTTCCTTGCCTGCGGCGCTGGCCACGGTAGAACTGATCGCCAGCACCAAAGCGGCACCTGCGCCCAAGAGTCGTCGCATCTTCATCGTTACTTCCCCGAAAGTGCTGCGCTCGACGGATGCCGAGTCGCTTAAACGTATTGTTATGGTGCACAGCGCCCCCATCACGCCTTACCGCAAATTCGATAGAACATCAGCGGAGTACTGACACTTCCGATAATCAACCTGACGCCATCAACGACCTTCTCTGCCAGCGACCTCAAAACATCGAGAAACGACATCACAACGCCATTAATCTCGAGCACCGCTGTCGCTCCGGGCAATCCGCCCGAACTTTGCATGTCAAAACTATGCGAGCCACCAAGCACGCGACAAATGCAGGTAACATGCGCCGCTTTGCTCCCAGACGGCCTGACCATGCCCGCGACATCCCGCTTTCCTTTTTTTGCTTATCTATTCGCCTGCCTGCTGGGACTTTTTGCCCTTTGCGGCTTCTGGTACGGCATTGGTAAACCGGTGATTCTGCCGGACGTCGCCAGCGCGACGCACAAGCTGCAATGCGCGTCCTACACGCCGTTCGACAAAGACCAATCGCCGTTCGATGTGCCGTTCAATCTGCGTCCCGAGCGCATGGACGCCGACCTCGCGCTGCTGTCGAAGAGTTTCGAATGCATCCGCACCTACTCCATGACCGGCCTCGAAGCCCTGCCCGATCTGGCGCGCAAGCACGGCTTGAAGTTGATGATCGGCGCCTGGGTCAACAGCAACCCGGTGGACACCGAAAAAGAAGTCGACCTGCTGATTGCCTCGGCCAACGCGAATACCGACGTAGTGACCGCCGTGATCGTCGGCAACGAAACCCTGCTGCGCAAGGAAGTCACCGGCGCGCAGTTGGCGAAGCTGATCAACAAGGTCAAGAGTCACGTCAAACAACCTGTCACTTACGCCGACGTCTGGGAGTTCTGGCTCAAACATCCGGAAATCGCACCGGCCGTGGACTTCCTGACCATCCACCTGTTGCCGTACTGGGAAGATGATCCGTCGAACATCGATGCCGCACTGCAACATGTGGCCGAAGTGCGCCAGGTATTCGGCAACAAATTCGCGCCCAAGGACGTGATGATTGGCGAAACAGGCTGGCCGAGCGAAGGCCGTCAGCGTGAAACCGCCCTGCCGAGCCGAGTCAATGAGGCCAAGTTCATTCGCGGTTTTGTCACCATGGCCGAGCAACAAGGCTGGCACTACAACCTGATCGAAGCCTTTGACCAACCGTGGAAGCGCGCCAGCGAAGGTGCGGTAGGTGGTTACTGGGGGCTGTTTGACGCTGATCGTCAGGACAAGGGCGTCCTGGCAGGACCGGTGTCGAACGTGCCGTATTGGTCGCAGTGGCTGGTGGTGGGCGGGCTGATTTTCCTTGGCACGCTGATCCTCGGTGGTCGCGTTCGTAACACCCGCGCCGCACTGGTTCTGCCGTTGTTTGCCGCATTGGCGGCATGCTCCCTCGGCGTTTGGGGCGACCTGGCGCGCGTCACCACCCGCTTCACCAGTGAATGGTTGTGGGTCGCGTTGCTGACAGCATTGAATCTTTTGGTGCTGGTGCACGCAGCGCTGACGCTAAGCCCCCGCACAGGATGGCGCGGGCAGGCGTTCAACGCGCTGGAACGTCGCGCAGGCTGGCTGGTTGCGGTGGTCGGATTTGCTGCTGCGGTGAGCATGCTGGAGCTGGTGTTCGACCCGCGTTATCGCAGCTTCCCGAGCGTGGCGTTCATCGTGCCGGCGCTGGTATATCTGTGCCGCCCGGTGAGCGCGCCGCGTCGGGAGATTGCGTTGCTGACCTTCATTATTGGTGCAGGCATTGCGCCGCAGTTGTTCCGTGAAGGGTTGCAGAACCAGCAGGCTTGGGGCTGGGCGTTGGTGAGTGGGTTGATGGTGGTGGCTTTGTGGCGGTGCTTGCGGGTTCGCATAAGTTGACTACGAAAATATTCAACGTAAATGCGCGCGAGTCAGTACGGGGTTTGCTCACCGTTTCTGATAAGTTGCACCAACGTTACTGTATTTGTAGCCTCGCCAGGAAATTCTCTATTACGGTTAAACACCACTAAAGCCAGATCCCTATTGGCTTGCCTGAATTCATATCGACTTTCGCCATAACCAGGAGGAAATTTGTACTGCATTTCCTGCGGAAGCGCCTCACCATTGGCAAAGCTTTGGAGCTTCGATCGTCTCAGTTCGTCTGGAGAAACTTTACTTTCTGCCTTGCGATACTTTGCCCCAACGCTATATACATTCTGCTCATCCGCTCTGGCATTCGCCTCGACAACCATAGAGCTTTTCTCTCTGGGGGCGGCCTTCGATATCGACAATCTATCTCTACCCGACTCAGCGTTCGACAAGGTTCCATGTCCGGGCCTGGCGGGCATTTTGGTGGAACGGTTAATAACGGAGGCCTTCAACATATTTAACCTCTTCAACGCCTGTTGCAGGGCAGAAGCAGCCAATGATGAAACTCCATCAACCAGAGGGGCGAATAATGCGAATTCCCCCGATGGGTCAACGCGATTTACCGGATCCCCCACACCGTACGCATACGCATTCACCCCACCCTTCCCAAACGGACTCAAATTGTCCGGACTGTTGAACCGCATCAACACAGGGTTAAACGCGCGGTATCCATTCCCGAGCAAGTAATGCCCAGTCACCAGATCCCGTCGCTCACCGTTGAAACCCAGGAGACTGATCAAGCCACCTTCGGGAAAGCGATGTCCGTAAGGGGTATAAACAGGCTGCTGATGGTGGTCGACGGAAACCAAATGCAGAACGGAACGCTGGAGATCGGTTGCCAGCAAAGCGGGGTCAACTTTTCCCAGCTGACGCTGTTGCTGCGCCAGGAGCTGCGCGTCGTGTTCAAACACAGAGTGCTGCACCGGCCCTTGCGTCTCAGTAGCTAAGCGATCTTTTCGGTAAAAGCGCTGAATGCTCTGCTGATTCAGAGGAACACAGCTGGCAATCCGGTCCAAGGGTTCGTAGTGATAGCTGCACAACAATGTGTCTCGCTGAACGGTCATTGTCTTGCTCCGATTCAGATCCGGGGGGCGGATGGCTAGATTCGGATTATTTGCAGCGGCCGTCTACTATCAGAAGTGATAGGTAGAGGATGGAGATCCAGCGTGGCTACAGGCCCCATCGCGAGCAGGCTCGCTCCTACAGTGGATCTTCAGTGAACACAAAAACCGTGCACGACAAAGATCAACTGTAGGAGTGAGCCTGCTCGCGATAGCTATCTATCAGACACTACGAGGCGCCCTGACCAACCGCAACCCCGCAATCACCACCGCAAACACCGCCAGCGTCGTGTTGTACAATGCCAGCGCCGGGAACCCGAGCGCCAGTGCCAACACCGCCAGCCACCACCCGGCCCGGCCCGGCACAACGAAGCCAATGATGGCCGCCGCCAAGGCGCCATAACCCAGAATTTTGAAGTGAATCATCAGCCCCAGGTTCGAACGAACCTGGCATTCCCAGCGACTCGCCGCGTCCACGCAAATGCCGACCCACTGCGCATCCTCCATGAAGCCATAACGCGCGCCATAACTGGCGGCCAGCCAGACAGGCAGCAAAACAAGCAGCAGGATCACGGGCAGGCGGCGAGACATGAAACACTCCAATTGGCGAAAAACGGCGGCCAGCTTAATCGCCCTCAAGGGTTTCGCAAGCGATAACAACTGTTAACTGGTCATTCAATCGCTGCAAAGTGTATCGTCCAGCTACTATTACTTCGAATTAAGCCTGTTTGGTGCCGATGCGTGGCACTTTGGCGCAAATTCAGTGGTCACAGCCTGCGAACTTCATTCGGCACCTTTTCTAAGGGATCTAGTCATGCTCCGTTCCTTGCGCTTCGCCGCCCTGTTTGGCGGCCTTATATTGAGTGCGTCCGCACTGGCGGTCGACATCGACGCCGCCAGTTATGGCTACCCCTTGACCAACCCGTTCGAGGCGACCATCGCCACGACGCCACCGGACCTGCGTCCGGATTTGCCGCTGGACGATGACATCAATCAGTCCGACCGAACCCTGACCTTGCGCCCGGAGCGGGCCTTCGAACTGCCGGACAACTTCTGGGCGGTAAAGAAACTCACCTACCGCATCGCCACCCAGGATAAACCCGCACCGCTGATCTTCCTGATCGCCGGCACCGGCGCGCGCTATGACAGCAGCCTTAACGAATACCTGAAGAAGCTGTACTACCAGGCCGGTTATCACGTAGTGCAACTGTCGTCGCCCACCAGTTTCGACTTCATGAGCGCCGCTTCACGCTTCGCCACGCCGGGCATTTCCAAGGACGACGCCGAGGACATGTACCGGGTGATGCAATCGGTACGTGCGCAAAACCCCACGCTGCCTGTCACCGATTACTACCTGACCGGCTACAGCCTCGGTGCGCTGGATGCCGCGTTCGTTGCGCACCTGGACGAAACCCGTCGCAGCTTCAACTTCAAGAAAGTCCTGCTGCTCAACCCGCCGGTCAACCTCTACACCTCGATCACCAACCTCGACAAGCTGGTCCAGACCGAGGTCAAGGGCATCAACACCAGCACCACATTCTATGAACTGGTACTGGACAAGCTCACCCGCTACTTCCAGCAGAAGGGCTACATCGACCTCAATGACGCCCTGCTCTACGACTTCCAGCAGTCCAAGCAGCACCTGACCAACGAGCAGATGGCCATGTTGATCGGCACCTCGTTCCGCTTTTCGGCGGCCGACATCGCCTTCACTTCGGACCTGGTCAACCGTCGCGGCCTGATCACCCCACCCAAGTTCCCGATCACCGAGGGCACCAGCCTCACGCCATTCCTCAAGCGTGCGCTGCAATGCGACTTCGACTGCTACATCACCGAACAAGTGATCCCGATGTGGCGCGCCCGCACCGACGGCGGCAGCCTGCTGCAACTGATCGACCAGGTGAGCCTGTATGCACTGAAGGACTACCTGCACGAAAGCCCGAAAATCGCGGTCATGCACAACGCCGATGACGTAATCCTCGGTCCTGGCGACCTGGGCTTCCTGCGCAAGACCTTCGGTGATCGCCTGACCGTTTACCCGTATGGCGGCCACTGCGGCAACATTAACTACCGCGTCAACAGCGACGCCATGCTGGAGTTCTTCCGTGGCTAAATACCTCCTGCTTTTCGCAGCGTTACTCTGTGCAGGCGTCGCCAATGCCGACAACAGCAAAGCCAATGCCCCCGTGGTCGTCGACAGCGATGGTTTCAAGGAGCCGTTGAGCAAACTCAAATTCAACCCGGGCCTGGATCAGCGCGAGTTCGAGCGTTCGACGCTCAACGCGCTGGCCGTCTACGATCCGCTGGAAGAGTGGAACCGGCGCGTCTATCACTTCAACTACCGCTTCGACCAATGGGTGTTCCTGCCGGTGGTCAATGGTTACCGCTACGTTACCCCGAGCTTCCTGCGCACCGGTGTCAGCAACTTCTTCAACAACCTCGGCGACGTGCCGAACCTGATGAACAGCCTGCTGCAACTCAAGGGCCAGCGCTCGCTGGAAACCACCGGGCGACTGCTGCTCAACACCACCATCGGCATCGCCGGCCTGTGGGACCCGGCCACCGCCATGGGCCTGCCGCGCCAGAGCGAAGACTTCGGCCAGACTTTGGGCTTCTATGGCGTACCGGGCGGCGCCTACTTCGTGCTGCCGATCTTCGGCCCTTCGAATCTGCGTGATACCGGCGGATTGGTAGTCGACTTCAGCGCCGAGTCGGCGATCAACTTCCTCAATGTTTCCGAGGTAAGTTCCAACCATCCGGAAGTGTGGATTCTGCGTGGCGTCGACAAGCGCTATCAGACCAGCTTCCGCTACGGTCAGATGAACTCGCCATTCGAGTACGAGAAGGTGCGCTACGTGTACACCGAGGCGCGCAAGTTGCAGATTGCCGAGTAACTTCGGCTACACAAAAACCTGTGGGAGCGAGCTTGCTCGCGATGGCGGTGTATCAGTCAGCATCAACGTTGACTGATACACCGCCATCGCGAGCAGGCTCACTCCTACATTTGTTATGGGCTGGTTTTAGCCTTTCAGCGCCTTCCAGATTTTGCTGACAGCCATAACCCCGGCCAACACCACCGCCCCCGCCACAATACCCGCGATGCCATTGAGCAACACCGGCACGATAAAACCGGCGCCACCCGCCGCTGCGCTGACATTTTCGATCCAGTGATGCACTACCGGTACGCCGTGAGTCAGGATGCCGCCACCGACCAAAAACATCGCCGCCGTGCCGATCACCGACAGGCTTTTCATCATGTACGGTGCTGCACTCAGAATTCCGGCCCCGATGCTTTTTGCCATCTGCCCCGGTTTTTGAGTCAGCCACAAGCCCAGGTCGTCGAGCTTGACGATGCCCGCAACCAAACCATAAACGCCGACAGTCATGACGATGGCGATACCCGAGAGCACCACCACTTGCTGGGTCAGCGCCGATTCGGCCACGACGCCGAGGGTGATGGCGATGATTTCCGCCGAGAGGATGAAGTCGGTGCGGATCGCGCCCTTGATCTTTTCCTTCTCGTACGCCACCAGATCCACTGCCGGGTCCGCCACCGCCTCGACCAGTTCAGCATGCTCGGCCTGGTCTTCAGCCTTGCTGTGCAGGAACTTGTGGGCGAGTTTCTCGAACCCTTCAAAACACAGGTAGGCACCGCCGACCATCAACAACGGCGTGACCAGCCACGGAATGAACGCGCTGATGGCCAATGCCGACGGCACCAGGATCAGTTTGTTGATGAACGAGCCCTTGGCCACCGCCCAGACCACGGGAATTTCCCGTTCGGCACGCACGCCGCTGACCTGCTGGGCATTGAGCGCCAGATCGTCGCCCAATACACCGGCGGTCTTCTTGGCGGCCATTTTGGTCATCAACGCCACATCGTCCAGCACCGCAGCAATGTCGTCGATCAGCAACAGCAAACTGCTTCCTGCCATGAATCGGGTTTCCTTCTAGAGTGAATGCGGTGCAGCATAGCGTGGCCGAGCGCCGCACGGAGCATTCTTGAGCGCCGCCGAAGGCCGGTGCTACCATGCGCAACCGCCAGAACAGGCAAGGAACCCCCTGGTTTATGAGCACCATCCGCGAGCGCAACAAACAACTGATCCTGCGTGCCGCCAGTGAAGAATTTGCCGACAAGGGCTTCGCTGCGACCAAAACCAGCGATATCGCAGCCAAGGCGGGATTGCCCAAGCCCAACGTCTACTACTACTTCAGATCCAAGGAAAACCTCTACCGCGAGGTCCTGGAAAGCATCATCGAGCCAATCCTGCAGGCCTCGACGCCGTTCAACCCCGACGGCGTGCCGAGCGAAGTCCTGAGTGGCTACATCCGTTCGAAAATCCGCATCTCCCGAGATTTGCCGTTTGCCTCCAAGGTATTCGCCAGCGAAATCATGCACGGCGCCCCGCACCTGAGCGCCGACCTGGTCGAACAACTCAACGGCCAGGCCAAGCACAACATCGACTGCATCCAGACCTGGATCGACCGCGGCCAGATCGCCCCGCTCGACCCCAACCACCTGATGTTCAGCATCTGGGCCGCAACCCAGACTTACGCCGACTTCGACTGGCAAATCACCGCCATCACCGGCAAGGCCAAACTGGATGAAGAGGATTATGAAGCGGCGGCGCAGACGATAATCCGGTTGGTGTTGAAGGGGTGTGAGCCGGATTGATAGACCGCGGTGCCTTCATCGCTGGCAAGCCAGCTCCCACAGAGATTTGTGTCGTTCACAGAATTTGAACTCAACAAAGAAACCTGTGGGAGCTGGCTTGCCAGCGATGAAGGCGACGCGGTGCCGGCTCAAACCCAGATGGCATCCCACAGCGGATAGTCGCCAAGCTTTTCAACTAGCCCGGCCCGCAATGGGTTTGCCACGACATACCGGGCCAATTTCACCAGATCCTCCTCCCGCCTCAACGCCCGGTCGTGATAACCCTGCTGCCAAAGCGGTCCACCTCTGCCACTCGAAAGATTCACGTCCCGCGTAATAAGAGATTTAGTCTGGCGCATGAGCTTTCTGAGCGAACAGTTTTCCAGTTCGACCAGCCAATGAAAATGATCAGGCATGACGACCCAAGCCAGTGATTTTGCCATTCCAAGGTCTTGCGCCCGGCGAAATTGATGAACTACCAATCTGCCCAAAGCGAAGTCGGCGAAAATCGGCTTGCGATCCAGAGTGTTGGTGGTCAGTAAATAGATCCGATTGGGCTCGGCATAGCGACCCGTTCGCAGACGGTTTGATGCGGGGAAATTCGGCATTCCTTTGCCTCTCTCATGATGAACTCATGAAAAGGCTAGACCTGGGAACTCTGAGCGGTAATACACACTTTTAGCTGGATGTGTCTGGCAGATAGCGATCGCTGGCAAGCCAGCTCCCACAGGGTTTGAAGGTGTCCGCAAATTATGTGAACACCCTCAGTCATTGTGGGAGCTGGCTTGCCAGCGATGGCATTTGTTCAGGCGCCGCAGATCAAGCCACAACCCCCGCATCCGCCGTCAACCCCAACGCCTCGATCGCATTGATCGCGCACTGCTCATCAACGTCCGACAGATCCCCGCTGATCCCTACCGCCCCCAGCACATTCCCGCCCTGATCGCGGATCAACACACCACCCGGTGCCGGCACCACGCTGCCTTGCCCCAGACTATTCAACGCGGCGATAAAAGCCGGGCGTTGTTGTGCGTCCAGCGCCAGCAGGCGCGAGCCTTTGCCCAGGGCGATGGCGCCCCAGGCTTTGCCGATGGCGACGTGCGGGC
>RCUS01001685.1_pt1 | contig 10927 bp, 8 predicted proteins | sample 2166221 | NCBI WGS metagenome assembly RCUS01 (sample SAMN09932758, study PRJNA488358) | compost metagenome | isolation source: compost soil in cyclohexanecarboxylic | place: Germany: Experimental Botanical Garden | reverse complement strand
GTCCCTATCGGGTCGGCCTTTGTCACTGCCTGGACTGCCGCAAACACCACGGCGCGCTTTTTCATGCTTCGGCGATCTTCCCCGAGGATGCGCTCAGCATCGAAGGCGAAACCCGTGACTACGCCGGGCGCTATTTTTGCCCCCGTTGCGGCTCGTCGGTGTTCGCCCGCTCAGGCGATGAAGTCGAAGTGAACCTCGGCTCGCTGGATGCCCCGGACCTGCTCACGCCCACCTACGAAAGCTGGACCCTGCGCCGCGAGTCCTGGCTGCCGCCCTTCCCGCTCAGCAGGCACTATGAACGGGATCGCGACCCTTCAGGGCGCTTCGAGGATTAAGCGCTCAGCTGTCGCTGCATCCCCTGCGACATCAGGCTGGAACCCTCGCGCAGTGGCTCCGGCGCGCCAACCGGCTGAAAGCCATGGGCCTGGTACAAGCGCATCGCCGGGCTATCGGCGAGGGTCACGCCCAGGCCAACCCGGCGCACCGCAACGCTGGTAGCCCAGTCCAATGCCGCCTTGAGCAAGGCACCGCCAGCGCCCAGGCCGCGCGCAGCCGGGTCGACCCACATCTGATAGATGTCAGCCACACCCGGCTCGGCGGCGGACAATTTGCACCAGACCAGCCCGCATACCACGTCGCCATTAACCGCGAAAAACGCCCGGTCGTTGCCACTGGCATGGGCCGCCGCAATCCGCGCCGCCCAGTTTTCATCGGTTCGTTGCGACTCTGCTGCGAAGGTGCTGCCAAACGCATCCGGCGAATCCTGCAATGCCTGCAGGCGCAGGTCGCGGTAGGTTGGCCATTCATGGGGTAAAACGGGACGGATGGAGATCACAAGGCTTCCTGCGCTGATTGCCCCTAAACAGCTGCCAGACTACCACCAAGGTGCGATCATGCCGCCCTTCATCGACACCGCAGGATCAACCCACGATGTTTTCAGCAAGATGGACCTGGCTGGCCCTTACCCTGTTACCCGCCCTGACCCAGGCCGCAACACCGGAACCGGTGCCACTGACCCGGGTGTTCCAGGACTGGCGCGTGGCCTGCGACAACACCCGCCGCTGCACCGCCGTATCGGGCAGCACCGACAATCCGGGGATGGGCCTGTACATCGTTCGCGAAGCCGGTGCCAAGGGCAGCACCCGGCTCAGCGCGATCAGCTACGACGACGTCGCCCTGCGTTACGAATTTCACCTCGATGGCCGCCCCACCGAACCCTGGAAATACGGCTCGAAGGGCCGTGAGTACTATTACCTGGAAAACGACGCCGCCGTTGAGAAGCTGCGCGAGCTGCGCAACAGCGACACCCTGAGTTCCAACAGCAACTTTGGCGAACGCCGGGTATCGCTGCAGGGCTTGAGTGCCGCCTTGTTGCTGATGGATTCGGTGCAAGGCCGCATCGGCCACCCCAGTGCCTTCGTGCGCCCCGGCTACCAGGCGGACAGCCGGGTGCCGCCGGCCCCGGCCATTCCCAAGCTGCCACGCTTCACCCTGGCGCCGGCCTTGAGCGAGGCCGAGCAACAGGCCATCGGCGACTACATGATTGCCCTGAGCAAAGACGAGTTGAGCGCCGCGCCTCATCAAAACTGGCAGGCCCAGGCCGAGGTTTACTCTCTGGACCCGACCCACGCCCTGGTGCGCCTGCGTTACGGCTGCGCCGAGGACGGCTGCAACCACAGCCTCTACCGCGTCTCGCGCACGGCGCCTTACCAGGCGACGCCGCTTGAGCTCAAAGCGGCCCCCGAGGCTGATGTTGCCCCTGAACTGTACGGGCAGATCAGCTTCAACCCGGTCAGCGGCCAGTTGAAGATTTTCCGCGAGATGGGCAAGGACTGCGGCGATAGCTCGATCTGGCAATACGACGGTACGGCCATGCAGCTCAAGGACCGCCGGACCATGTGGCGCTGCGACAGCATCAACGAGGACTATTGGCCGGTGACCTGGCGCGCCAAGGGTTGACTCAAGCGCCCAGGTCATCCCAGTACGGCGGCGTGCCGATGGCGTCGAGAAAGTAGTCCCACACCCGCCGCACCTTCTGCGAGCGCAGGCGGTTTTCCGGTGACAGCAGGTGGATCTGGCTCGGCGTCGCCTCCACGGCGCCTTCCCAGTCGGGCAACAGTTGCACCAGGGCCTTGCTGGTAAAGCTGTGCTTGCTGAACAGCCAGGACGGAAAGAACACGATACCCCGCCCGGCCAGGGCCGCCTCGACCAGCACCTGGGCATTGTTGCTGCGCAGCGGCCCGTGCACGTCGACCACTTCAACGGTATCGCTGCCCGGGCGGCGCAAGTGCCAGCGCTGCGCCCCGCCGGTGCCTTTGTAGACCAGGCAGCAGTGCTGGCGCAGGTCCTGCGCGGACGTCGGCTGGCCATATCTGTGCAGGTAATCGGGACTTGCGCACAGCACATACCGCTGGGTGCAGATCTGCCGCCCGATCAGCCCCGAATCCTCCAGGTGGCCGACGCGGAAGGTGATGTCGGCGCCCTCCTGCACCGGGTCGATATAGGCATCGGTGGCCGTCAGTTCAACGGTCAGCTCCGGGTACTGCTCATGCAAGCCATTGAGCAGCCGGACGATGTGCAAATGGGCGAAGGCCACCGGCGCGTTGATCCGCACCAGGCCGCGAATGTCGCCGGTCTTGCCGCTGATCGATTCGTCGGCGGCATCCAGCAGCTCCAGCACTTCGCGAATCTGCAGGTAATAGCGCTCGCCGGCGTCAGTCAACTTGACCGCGCGGGTGTTGCGGTACAGCAACTGCTGCCCGACCTCGCGCTCAAGCGCGGCGATGAAGCGTGACACCGATGAGGCCGGCACCTGAAAGTGCCGGGCGGTGGCGGAGAAGCTGCCGGTTACCGCCACCATGGCGAAAAAGCGGTGGGCTTTGAGGTGCATGGGCGGCCCCTGCGACGGGAAATCCGCCCAGTATAGGGGCATAAATTGCTGTAGCAGCAATAGTGTTTTGCAATTTGCCTTGATTGTGGCTGTTTTCGCAAGATCCTAGGATGGCGCCATCCCACCGAGAGGCCCCACTCATGAATGACCTGTTTGCCCCTTATGACCTCGGCTCGCTGCAACTGAGCAACCGTTTCGTCATGGCGCCGATGACTCGCTCACGCGCCCCCGAAGACATCGCCACCGAACAGATTGCCCTGCATTACACCCAACGCGGCACCGCCGGCTTGATCGTCTCCGAAGGCACGCCAATTTCCCGCGAAGGCCAGGGTTACCTGTTCAACCCGGGCATTTTCACCGAGCAGCAAGTCCAGGGCTGGAAGCTGGTGACCGACTCGGTGCACAGCGTCGGCGGCAAGATCTTTGCCCAGCTGTGGCATGTCGGCCGGGTGTCGCACACCTCGATCCAGCGCGATGGCCAGGCCCCGGTCAGCGCCACCAGCAAGGTCGCCCAGGGCGCGATTGCCTTCGGCTACACCGACAGCGGCGAGCCCGGCTTTGTCTCGACTTCGACACCGCGCCCGCTGAACACTGAAGAGGTCGGCCGGGTAGTCGAAGACTTCGCCCAGGCCGCCGCCAACGCCATTGCCGCAGGCTTCGACGGCGTGGAAATCCACGGCGCCAACGGTTACTTGATCGAGCAGTTCCTCAACCCGCTGGTCAACGACCGCAGCGACCGTTACGCCGCAGACACCCTGGAAAACCGCCTGCGCTTCGTTTTTGAAGTGGTCGATGCCGTCGTCAGGCGCATCGGCGCCGACAAGGTCGGCATCCGCATCTCGCCGTACGGCCAGCTGTTCGACATGCCGATCTACGCGCAAATCGACGAGACCTACTCGGCCCTCTGCGCCGGCATGGGTCAACGCGGCATCGCCTATGTGCATGTGATGGACCAGACCCACTTCTTCCTCGCCAGCGAAGGCGCGGTGGCCCAGGAGCAGGCACTGCGTGAGCTGCTGGCGCAGTGCAAGGCGCAACTGGGCCAGACCGCGCTGATCCTGGCCGGGGACATGACCCTGGAGCGTGCCCAGGACCTGGTGGACGCAGGCTTGATCGACCTGGCGGGCTTTGGCCAGCCGTTCATCGCCAACCCCGACCTGGTTGCCCGTCTGAAAAACGGCTGGCCGTTGACCGCGCCGGATCGCGACACCTACTACGGTGGCGGCGCCAAGGGTTACCTGGACTACGCCCCGTACGTCCCGGCCTGAACCGCGATCAGACCCGCCCTCGTCATGCGTGGCATTATTTGCGCAAACCTCTGTCCCCTTTTGTTCGCTCGCTTGTCATCAAGGGCATGTGAACCTAAAAGAGAGCGCAACAATGCCCGCACTGACACGCCACCGAACGCGCCTGGCGTCTTCGTTTTCGTCCCCTACCCTGTGCCTGATGCTCGGCCTGGCGTCGTTGGCCCCGCTAGCGGCGCTGGCCGACAGCGCCACCCGCAGCTACCAGGTACCGGCTGGCGAACTGGGCGCGGCGCTGACCCGTTTCGCCGCCCAGGCCGGGGTCAGCCTGTCGGTGGACCCGGGCCTGGTCAATGGCCGGCGCAGTGCCGGTCTGAATGGCAGTTTCAGTGTGGATGAAGGTTTTGCCCGGCTGCTGCAGGGCTCTGGCCTGCAACTGCAACCGGTGGCTGCGGGCGCCTACACCCTGGTGCCTGCCCCGCAAAGTGGCGACGCCGTGGAAATCGCCCCGACCAGCATCCTCGGGGCCCATAACGGTGCTGACGACGATGGCCAGCGCTATGCCGGTGGCCAGGTCGCCCGCCGTGGTTCGCAAGGTTTGCTGGGCTCGCGGGACTTCATGGAAACGCCCTTCAGCATGACCACCTATACCAGCGAGGCGATCAAGGGCCAGCAGGCGCGGACCCTCGGCGACCTGATCGCCAGCGACCCGTCGGTGCGCGCCACCAACCCCGCCGGTGGGCGCTTCGAGCAATTCACCATTCGCGGCTTCAGCCTGTTCAACAGCGATGTGGCCTACAACGGCCTGTATGGCATCCTGCCGACCTATTCCATCGACATGGAAATGGCCGACCGCGTCGACATCATCAAAGGCCCCAGCCAACTGATCAACGGCATCTCGCCGCGGGGCAGCGTCGGCGGCGGTATCAACGTGGTGCCCAAGCGCGCCAGCGACAAACCGATCACCGAGCTCACCGGCAGCTACGCCTCAGACAGCCAAGTCGGCGGCGCCGTGGACATCGGCCGGCGCTTTGGTGAGGACGGCAAGTTCGGCCTGCGCTTCAATGGCGTCAAGCAAGCTGGCGACACCGAGTGGGACCAGCAGAGCGTCGACCGCGAGATGGCCGTGCTCGGCCTGGACTTTCGTGGCGAGCGGCTGCGCCTGTCCACCGATATCGGCCATACCGAGCGCAACACCGATGCGCCCCAGGAGCGGGTGATCGTTGGCGCCAATGCCAAGGTGCCGGATGCCGAGGAGGTGCGGCGCAACTACGCCCAGGCCTGGAGCAAGGCGCGCACCAACGATACCTTCGGCACAGTGAACGCCGAATACGACATCAACGACTCGCTGATGGCCTACGGCGCGGTCGGCGCGCGCAAGAGCAACCACGACTTCCTCCGCCATAACGTGCCGGTCTCCAACGATGCCGGCGACTTCAGCGTCCAGCCGCGCGACTTCACCCGCGACGAAAACGTGCGCACCGCCACCGCCGGCCTGCGCAACTGGTTCGAAACCGGCCCGGTGAGCCACGAGGTCAACCTGGCGGCCAACTATTTCTACATGGACTTCGAGAACGGCGGTGGGCGTTATGCGGCCGGCCCGAGCAACCTCTACAACCCGCGCCCTACCCCCACCCCCGGCACCCTGCTGCGCTCGGACCCCAAGGTCTATACCGAGAACCGCTTCAGCGGCGTGGCGTTGTCCGACACCCTGGGCTTTTTCGACCAGCGCCTGTTGCTGACCCTGGGCGCGCGCTGGCAGCGGGTCCAGGTCGATGACTGGAGCGACGGCATCAAGGGCGACACTGCCTATGATGAGGAGAAGCTCTCGCCCTCGGGCGGCATCCTGTTCAAACTCACCGACCAGCTCTCGCTGTATGCCAACTATATGGAAGGCCTGAGCCAGGGCAAGATCGCCCCGTCGACTTCGATCAACGAAGACCAGATCTTTGCGCCGTTCATCAGCCGCCAGGTGGAAGTCGGCGCCAAGTATGACCTGGGCAGCTTCGCCCTGACCGCCAGCGCCTTTCGCATCAAGCAGCCGGCCTACGAGACCAACGCCACTACCCGGGTGTTCGGGCCCAACGGCAAGCGCGAGAACAAGGGCGTCGAGCTCAACGTGTTTGGCGAGCCGCTCAGGGGCTTTCGCTTGCTGGGTGGGGTGATGTACATCGACAGCGAACTGACCGACACCGTCGGCGGCAGCTTCGACGGCAACCGCGCCCCGGCAACACCGGAGTACAACGTCAGCCTGGGCGCCGAGTATGACGTGCCTGCCCTCGCCGGCCTGACCCTGACGGCTCGTGGCCTGCATTCCAGCTCGCAATACCTGGACCAGGCCAACAGCAAGCAGATCGACGGCTGGGAGCGCTACGACCTCGGTGCGCGCTATGCCTTCAAGGTCGATGACAAGGACATCACCCTGCGCGCCAGTGTCGAGAACGTGCTGGACGACCGCTACTGGGCTTCGGCGGGTGCCTCGGATGACAGTGAGGCGGGGCTGACCCTGTCGACGCCGCGGACCTACCTGGTGTCAGCGACTCTGGGTTTTTGAGGGCACAGCGGTTAGCTGCAACAGGATCCCTGTGGGAGCTGGCTTGCCAGCGATGAGGCCGGTCCAGTCAATACATCAAGTGCTGACCGGACTACGACCGCTGCGCGCTCGATCGCTGGCAAGCCAGCTCCCACAGTTCAACCCCTGACCGCCGCCTCAATCACCGCAATATCAATCTTGCGCATTCCCATCATCGCCTCAAAGGCACGCTTGGCCGCGGCGCGGTCTGGGCTGGTCACCGCCTCGACCAGCACCCGTGGCGAGATCTGCCACGACAGCCCCCACTTGTCCTTGCACCAGCCGCAGGCGCTTTCCTGGCCGCCATTGCCGACAATGGCATTCCACAAGCGATCGGTTTCCGCCTGGTCTTCTGTCGCGACCTGGAACGAGAACGCCTCGTTATGCTGGAACATCGGGCCACCGTTGAGCCCCACGCAGGGGATGCCCAACACGGTAAACTCCACGGTCAGCACATCCCCCTCCTTGCCTGAGGGGAAGTCGCCCGGCGCCCGGTGCACCGCACCGACCTTGCTGTCGGGGAAGGTTTGCGCGTAAAAGGTCGCAGCCTCCAGTGCGGTGCCGTCGTACCAGAGGCAGAGGGTCGTTTTATGGCTCATCCTGGTTCTCCACGGTTGGTGAATGGCAGGTTGATTCTAGTCAGGAAGACAGCGGACATACGTGAGGATTTATACAGCATGACCAGAATCAGCATTGCCTGCGCCTCACCCAGCAGTGACCTGGAAATCGCCAAATTTCTGCATCAACGCTTGAAGATGTCGATCAGCGGCGCACGCCAACTGCTGGCCAGCGGCGCCCAGGGCTGTTTCTTCAGCGCCGAACTCTATGGCAATGATCATGTCCAGCGCGATCAGGACATTCGCGACATCCTCGCCTTCTTCCGGCAACAGCAACTGCCCCTGCTGCTGGTTGAAAGCGACGAGGGCCAGGCGCCGGAGGCGCTGCCTGCAGAGGATCTGGAGCAATACTCAATCGCCGAAGAGCACCTGCTCAATGCGCTGGATGCGGCCCAAGGGCGTTACTGCTAGCGCGGGGTTCACAACGCGCCATTCAACTGCCCCAGGTCCGCCGCCAGTTGCAACCTGGCGGTGTACCAGTTGACCAGCGACTCCACTCGCCGCTGCTCGGCGATGGCCAGTTCATTCTGCGCCCTGAGCAGTTCGATAATGCTGCCCACCCCGGCCTTGTAGCGCCCCAACGCGACCTGATGGGATTGTCCGGCACTGGCGACGAAGCTGCGGCTGAGCGCCAGGGCGCGGGTGCGCGCATCCAGGGCCTGGCGGCTTTTCCAGACGTTGAGAGCGACGCTGCGTTCGGTCTGCTCCAGCGCCTGCTCGCGGGCGCCGGCTTCGTAGTCGGCGGCGCGGGCACGACGACGGCTGAGAAAGCCGTCGAAGATCGGCACGGTGATCTGTACACCCACGCTCCAGGTCTCGATCTGCTGGCGCGTCGACACCTGGTCGATCGGCGTGTCCTCCTGCTGGTAGCTGCTGAACAGCGACACCTTCGGGCGCCCTTCGGCACGCGCTTCATCCGCCTTGGCGCGCGTGGCGAACCAGTCCGCGCGGGCCTTTTCGATGGCCGGATGCTGGGCCTTGGCCTGCGCCATCAGGGCATCGACACTGGCCATGAACTCGCCCTCCTGCCCCGCCGGCTCGTTCATGGCGCTGAGCGTCAGCGGTGCCGAGGGTGACAGCCCGAGGGCACTGGCCAGGGCGCCCTGGGCCGCAGCGTACTCACCCTCGGCCAGCACCCGTTCAAGCTGCGCCTGGTCGTGGGTGGCCTGGGCCTGCAGGCGGTCGGTCTGCTCGCCGGCCCCGGCCTGGTATTTGGCCGTGGCCGCCTTGAGGCTGTTGGCCGCCAGGGATTCGGCGCTGCGCTTGGCCTCGAGCAACGCGGCGTTGGCCTGGACCTGGTAGAAGGCTTTGCTGGTGTCGAGCACCGTGGCCTGGATTTTCTCCACGCGACTGCTGCTGGCAGCGTTCAACAACTGGCGGGCGCCCTCGACTTTCGCCGCCCGCAGGCCAAAGTCATACAGCACCCAGCTCAGATTCAGGCCATAGCTGTTGGTGCGGGTGTTCAAGGTCGAGTCAGCTTCGGGAAAGTTGTCAAAGCGCGTCTTGCGGCTTGCTCGTCCGCTGCTGGCCTGGGCTTGCACGGTCGGCCAGTAGGCCGAGTACTCGGCATCGAGGCTGGCCTGGCTGCTCAGTTGCGACAGCCAGGCTTCACGCACTTCAGGATCGGCGCACAGGGCGATGGCCACGGCACTGGACAACGCCAGCGGCTCTGCCGGGCTTAACCTGCCCGGGCAGGCATCGAGGGGTTCGGCGGCCATGCCCGGCGCGACCCTCCAGACTGCCAGCAAGGCAGCCAGACACAACCTCAGCAGGTGGTGGTTCATGACGAAGACGCCGCACCACGGGCAACTTCACCTGGCTCGGCTGGCGCCTGCTCATCCGCCTCGATCAGCGGCCCGTCATAGACCACTCGGCCGTTGTCCAGCGCCAGCACCCGGCGTGCCGAGCGAATGGTATCGGGGCGATGGGCGACAATGATGCGGGTGATGTTCAGCGCTTGCAGGGCATGATTGACCGCCGCCTCCCTGGCGATGTCGAGGTGGCTGGTGGCCTCGTCGAGAAACAGAAGCTTGGGCCGCCGGTACAGCGCCCGGGCCAGCAGGATGCGTTGCTTCTGCCCACCCGACAGCACCGTGCCCATGTCGCCCACCAGGGTGTTGTAGGCCATGGGCATCTGCGCGATGTCGTCATGCACCGCCGCCATGCGCGCGCACTGCTCGACCCAGCGCGGGTCGGCCTCGGCGCTGAAAAAACTGATGTTGTCGGCAATCGAGCCGGCAAACAGCACGTCATCCTGCAGCACCGTGGCGCTGACCCGTCGCAGCCGCTCCAGGTTATGGCTATCGATGGCAACACCGTCGAGCAGCACGCTGCCGCTGCTGGGGGCCAGAATGCCGAGCATGACGTTGAGCAAGGTGGTCTTGCCGCCACCCGAAGGGCCGACAATCGCCAGCGAGTCCCCGGCTTCGATACGCACCGACACGTCATCGAGCACATAGGGCTCGTGCTCGGAATAACGGAACTTGAGCTGGCGCACTTCCAGGCTCGGCACGCTGTCGACGGCGTCATTGTCGTCAACGGACGGGGACTGCCTGGGCTCGGGCACCTGCAGGAGGATATCGGCCAGGCGCTCGCCATGCAGGCGCAGCATCAGCACATCCACCAGCTTGTCGATCAGCCCGGCCACACGGCTGTTGAACTGCTCCTTGTAGGCGTTGAAGGCAATCAGCATGCCGGCGCTGAACTGGCCATCGAGCACCAGCCTGGCGCCGAGCCAGATCACCAGCACGGTCACCAGGCCGAACAGCAGGCCATTGAAGGCACGGTAGGCCAGCTCCAGCTTTTGCGGGCGCAAACCGGCGTTGATTTCCTCGACCAACAGGCTGCCCCAGGCGCTGGCGCGTTGCTCCTGATGGCCGAACAACTTGATGGTGCGCACCCCGCGCATGCTTTCCAGAAAGTAGCTCTGCTGCCGGGCGGCATGCACCAGTTGCTCTTCGCTGGCGCGGCGCAACGGGCCGAACCAGGCCCAGCGGGCCAGCGCATAGACAACCATGGCCAGCAGCGCGATCAGTGCCAACGGCGGGCTGTAGGCGAACATCAGGCCGAGGGTCACCAGGGTCATCAGGCCGTCGAGCAGGGCTTCGACAAACGAGGTGGTCAGGGTGTGCTGGATCGATTTCAACGAGCCAAAGCGCGAGACGATATCGCCCAGGTGGCGGCGCTCGAAGAAGGCCACGGGTAAGCGCACCAGGTGGCTGAAGACGTTGATCTGCCATTGCGCGCTGAGCATGGTGCCCAGGTACATCAATGCCCAGGAACGGCCCAGCGCCAGGGTTTGCTGCATTACCAGCAACAGGCCGAAGCCGATCGCCAGCACCGCCAGCAGGTCCAGGTCGGCGCTGACCAGCACCTTGTCGATCACCGTTTGCAAAAAAAACGGGCTGAGCACCATGCACAGCTCCAGCGCCGCCGCCAGCAACAGCACATGGCTCAGTACCCCGCCAAAGCCTTGCACCCGGCCCAGCAACTGACGCAACCGCAGCGGCGGGTTGGCCGGCCCCGGCTGGAAATCGCTCTGTGGCCACAACTCCAGGGCCACGCCGGTGAAGGCTGCCGAGACTTCATCGAACGACAGTTGGCA
>RCUS01001683.1_pt1 | contig 10943 bp, 10 predicted proteins | sample 2166221 | NCBI WGS metagenome assembly RCUS01 (sample SAMN09932758, study PRJNA488358) | compost metagenome | isolation source: compost soil in cyclohexanecarboxylic | place: Germany: Experimental Botanical Garden | reverse complement strand
GTCTCAATCGCCGATAAAAAAGAAAGGAGAAAAGTTCATCCGGGAAGGCGAGGATCAGGCAAACTATGAAAAATTTAAAATTAAGAACAAAAATGTGGCTGCTCACGATCATTGTGCTGCTGTCTCTGCTCAGTGTGGGAATATCGGGCACGCTCACAGGCCAACAGCTGGCCGGCCGTTCCAAGGATATATATCAGCATAACTTGCTGCCTGCACAGTGGGTTTCACAGATTCGTCTGAACAATGAAATGATTAAGTCCGATGTGCTGGCGCTTCTGCTGACCGAGGATCTGGCAACCAATGATAAGCTTACGAATGATATCGAAGCCAAGATAGCGGGCAACGACGAAGTGACCAAGAAGCTGAAGCAGCTCAGCTGGGACAATGCGGTCATCTCGCAGAAGCTGAAGGAATATGAATCTCTGCTGCCGGAATACCGCGCCAAGCGGGAGCAGATTATCGTATTCGGCAAGGCCAATCAGAATGCCCAGGCTTACAAGCTGTACTCGGGCGAGTTCAACACGCTGAATGACAAAATGTTTGGTCTCCTGAACGATATCGGCAGCCAGCTTCAACAGGCTGCGGAGAATACGTATGAGGCTGCTTCCTCACAGGCTGATCAGGCGAGAAACACCAATATTATTATGATCGCAGTATATGTGCTGATCAGCATGGCGGCTTCCCGTCTCATCCTCGGGCTTATCACCAAGCCGCTGGCTGAACTGCGGAACTTGATGAGCCGGGCGGAGAAGGGCGATCTTACGGCTATGTCGTCGTATTCGTCGAGAGATGAAATCGGCCAGATTATCCAGTCTTACAATACGATGATGGAGAGTCTGCGCCGGATGCTTCACAGCGTTTCGGAGAGCGCCGAGACCTTGTCCGCCTCATCCGAGCAGATGAGCGCTAGCTCCGAACAGACGTCGCTTGCATCCAATCTGATTGCTTCGACCGCTTCCGAGCTTGCAACGGGCTTTGAGGTCCAGGTGAACGCCATCGCAGAGACCAACGCATCTGTCCAGGCAATGGCGGAGGATATCGATTCGGTCCAGACAGGTACGGGGCAGATGTCGGAGCTGATGGCGCTGGCTTCGAATTCTGCCGACCGGGGGGCGGAGAAGGTTGCCTGGGTGTCGGAGCAGATGACCGAGATCAATACGAGCATGATACAGTCGCAGGACACCATCATTTCACTGGCGAGGCTGTCCGATCAAATCAGCGAGATCATTACGACTATTAACGGCATCGCGGGACAGACAAGCCTGCTCTCGCTCAATGCCTCCATTGAGGCGGCCAGAGCGGGCGAAGCGGGCCGGGGCTTCGCTGTCGTGGCGGGAGAAATTCGCAAGCTGTCCGAAGAGACCGCCAACAGCTCTCTGCATATTACCAACATCATTACTCAGATCCAGCAGCAGACCCGCGAAGCAGTTGAGTCGATGGATGGCGGAGCAAGGCTCGCTTCGGAAGGCGTGGAGGGAAGCCGCGAGATTGCGGAAGCCTTCGCTCAAATCGTCGCCTCCATTGAGGATGCCATCCGCCAGATGGAGAAGATGAACAAATCGGTCTCCCATGTGTACAGCGAATGCGGCGATCTGGTCGAAGTCATGAACATGGTAAATGAGGTCACCCAGAAAGGGGCGGCAGGCGTCGAGGATGTCAGCGCGTCCAGCCAGGAACAGATGTCGGCCATGGAGGAGATGTCCAGTTCCGCCCGCTATGTGGCGACAGTCGCCGAGGGACTGCAGAAGGAGCTTTCGGAATTCAAGCTGTAGACTGCATGTACTTCCGGGGGCCCATGGGGCATCTCATTACCAGAGAAAAATCGAAACTCGCGTAAGCCTGCTGAAACCTGTTTTCAGCAGGCTTTTTGCATTTGAACTAGCAGCTTGACAGAGCCTCATAAGCGGTGTAAATTGAGGTTGTTAGAATTAGTATCAGGTACTAGTATCAAGTAATAATAATCTTGAGGATGAATTGGATAATCATGAACAGGAGGAGAGCCCATGCAAGCCTATAGTCCATTTGGCTCCGCCATTACGGGAATCGGAACCTATGTACCCGAGAGAAAATTGACCAATGCCGATCTGGAGGCTATGGTAGATACCAATGATGAATGGATTGTCACACGGACCGGAATCCGTGAACGCCGGATTGCCGGAGAACAGGAATTTACGAGCCATATGGCCGCTGCCGCCGTGCAAAATATGATTGACCGCTTCGGAGTGGATGTGACCGACGCCGATCTGATTTTGATGTGCACCCATACTCCCGATTTTCCCTTCCCGGGAACAGCTTGCCTGCTTCAGCGCCATTTCGGGATCGAGAAGGCGGGCGCCGTTGACCTCAATGCGACCTGCGCAGGCTTTGTGTACGGGCTTGTTATGGCAGACGGCCTGCTCCGCTCCGGAGCCTTCCGCAAAATTCTGGTGGCCGCCGGCGATAGCATGAGCAAAATTACGGACTATACCGACCGCTCTTCCTGTATTCTGTTCGGCGACGGTGCCGGGGCCGTGCTGATGGAGCGGACGCTTGCTCCGGACGCCTCCTGCGTACTGGCCAGCGATCTCGGCTCGGACGGCTCGGGCGGAACGGTCATCCGCCGCGCCGGGCTGGCGAAGTCGCTCGACGGAATCGATTTTGATCCGGCCGGATATTTCTATCAGAACGGCCGTGAGGTATACCGCTGGGCTGTTCAGACGGTTACGGCGGGAACGAAGCGGCTTGCTGAAGCTGCGGGAACAGCCGTAGACGGAATCGACTGGTTCGTGCCGCACAGCTCCAATCTGCGGATGATCGAATCCATCTGCGAGCGCAGCGGATTTCCGCTTGAACGCACGCTGCTGAGTCTGGAGCTCTTCGGGAATACGTCGGCGGCGTCCATACCGCTTGCGCTGGATTTGGCCGTCAAGGACGGACGCGTTAAGCAGGATGACAAGCTGCTGCTGTTCGGCTTCGGAGGAGGCCTTGTCTACGCGGGAGCGGTCATTCGCTGGTCTTTGTAAAGCGGAGTAACGAAAGGGGGCATGGCAACAATGAATAACCTGAATATCCGGGTTCTTGACGAATCGGATGCTGAAGCGTATCAGGAATTGCGGCTGCGCGCTTTGACTCTCAGCCCTGCGGCCTTCGGCTCGACCTATGAGCGGGAAGCCGCTTTTTCCATGGATACCGTAAGAGAACGAATCGCCCCGTCCACCGATAAATTTGTACTGGGCGCTTTTGCAGAGAGCCGGCTTGCCGCCATCGTTACTTTTGTGCGGGAACCCGGCACCAAGACTTCCCATAAAGCCAATCTGTATGGCATGTATACCATCCCGGAAGCCCGGGGATACGGAATCGGAAAATCGCTGCTGCTGGAATTGATCACAAGAGCGGAGGATTGTGAAGGCGTGGAACGCCTGAATCTAACCGTGGTGTCGGATAATGAGCCAGCGTGCCGGTTGTACCGGTCGGTCGGCTTTCAAGTGTACGGAGTGGAACGGAAGGCGCTGAAGACGGGCGGCATTTACTACGATGAGGATTTGATGGTGCTTGAGCTTGGCCAATAGCCTTAGAGCGGAGCCGCTTCCTTAAGGTACCACGCTCCGGAAGACGGCCCGCCATTCAACTCAGAAGCTAACTTTCATTCTTGGGGAAGCCGTTCAGGCTGGCCGGATAATCGGCTGACTTGCTGCCTTTCAGCGTCGGGTGCTCCTCGGTAAAATGGTCGTAGTTATGCGGACTGTCCTTGACGTCGGCCCGGTTACCTGCGCGGTCCTTTTTGGGGTCGGCGCTATTCTTGGGCATGCCATTCACCTCCTGTAATGTTCCTTTAGTATAGGGAGACGGTTGCCTGTTTATCCGGTGCTCCACAAAAAAAGCGTCCCCCGCCGAAGCGGAAGGGACGCTTGTTGTTTAGAAATAAAGCCGTGCCTTACTTGTACCAGCCCCATACAAAGATGAACATGGTTCCGAAGATGGTGACCAGGCCAACGAACAGGGCGTACGCGATGTTGATGTACAGCTCTTTCTTGGTGTCGGCGGATTCGCCGATATGCATGAAGAGGAAGAGCTGCAGGGAAGCCTGGATTACCGCCGTGATGATGAGAATCGCCATGTTGGTCCCATGGGAGAAATCGCCATAGATGACGGCCAACGCGGCGGCGGAAAGGACCAAAGAGGCGATGTAGCCTATCACATGGCGAATGGGAAACAACGTCTTCAACATGTTACATCAGTCCTTTCAGGTAGACGAAGCTGAAGATGAAGATCCAGACAACGTCCAAATAGTGCCAGTACAGCGAGAAGATAAACGATTTGTTGGCGACAGCCGGGTTGAGGCCTCTGCGCCAAATCTGAATCAAGATGCCGGTTCCCCATAGGAAGCCGAAGGTTACGTGAGCGCCGTGAGTGCCGAGAAGCACGAACAGGCTGGACAGGAATGCGCTGGTCTGCAGCGTGGCGCCTTCGTTCACATAAGTGACGAATTCCGAGATTTCGATGCCCAGGAAGCCCAGACCCATCAGCAGCGTGATGGCGAAGAACACAATCACGGCACGCTTGTAGCCGTGGCGCATCGCGTGGATGGCCAGGCCGATGGTAAAGGAACTGGTGAGCAGCAGGAACGTTTCAATAAGCACCGGTCCGATCTCGAACAGCTCGGCGCCGTTCGGTCCTGACGCGAAGCGGTTCACCAGCACGAAGTATACGGTAAAGAGAGTGGCGAACAGCGCAATTTCCGCTCCCAGGAACACCCAGAAGCCGAAAATGCGGTTGCTGTTCTCATGTGTTGAGTATTCAAGCGGTTTGGAGGCGTCTACTTTCATACCGTTCTCCCCCCCAATTTCTGTTCTGTCCGCGTGACCTCGGCTGCGGAGATATAACGGCCGTGATCCTGTTCAAAGGACATGGCGGCCAGTGTAATCAGGATGGCCACGCCGGTAACGATTGCCGGGATCCACATGCTGAATACCATGAAGAATCCGGCCAGGAAAAAGATGACGCCGAGTACAAACGGTTTGCCGGTGTTGTTCGGCATGTGAATCTTCGTAATCTGGCCTTCGAACAAAGGCTTCTTGTCGATCTTGGCTGCCCAGAACGGATCGCGGGTGCTGACCTTTGGCTCAATCGCGAAGTTGTATTCCGGAACCGGGCTGTGCGTCGCCCATTCGAGCGTGCGGGCATCCCACGGATCTCCGTTCTCGTCGCGAGGCATGTAGCGTGTGCTCCAGTAAATATTGTAGACGAGAAGGACAAAGCCGATGGCAAGGCCGAGCGCTCCTACAAAAGAAAGCATGTTAAGCGGACCGAAGCCGGTCTCCGGCGAATACGTGTACATCCGGCGCGTCATGCCCTTCAGGCCGAGAATGAACAGCGGGAAGAAGGTGACGTTGAAGGATATCACGATCCACCAGAAGGAGTGTCTGCCGATCCGTTCGTTCAGACGGAAGCCGAAAACCTTTGGCCACCAGTAGTGGAAGCCGGCGATAACGGCGAATACCGCGCCTGGAATCAGAACGTAGTGGAAATGCGCTACAAGGAACATCGTGTTATGGTACTGATAGTCGGCGCTGGCCATAGCCAGCATAACGCCTGTTACACCGCCGATCGTAAAGATCGGGATAAAGGCAAGCGAGTACAGCATCGGCGTCGTGAAGCTGATTCGCCCTTTTCGCAAGGTAAAGAGCCAGTTGAATATCTTAACCCCTGTCGGCACGGCGATCGCCATCGTGGTGATGGAGAAGAAGCCGTTGACCATAACACCTTGACCCATCGTGTAGAAGTGATGCGCCCACACGACAAAGGACAAGAGAGAGATGAGCAGCATACTGGCAACCATCGAGGTGTAGCCGTACAGGTTCTTTTTCGAGAAGGTTGCGATAATTTCACTGTATATACCGAAGGCTGGCAGAATAACGATGTAGACCTCCGGATGGCCCCATACCCAGAACAGGTTCGCCCACAGCATATCCATGCCGCCGTTGGCCATTGTGAAGAATTGGGAGCCGAACAGCCTATCGAACATCATCAGCGCCAGAGCAACGGTCAGAACCGGGAAGGCGAAGACGATGATTACGCTTGTGATGAGAATGGACCAGGTGAACATCGGCATTTTCATCAGCGTCATGCCAGGGGCGCGCATCTTCAGGATCGTCACGATGAAGTTGACGCCTGTCATCAGCGTACCGATACCGGCAATCTGCAGGGCGATGGCATAGTAGTTGTTGCCAACGGTCGGGCTGAATTCATTGCTCGCCAGTGGGAAGTAAGCCGACCAGCCGGCGTCAGGCGATCCGCCGATGACGAACGAAATGTTCAGCAGCATCGCGCCGAAGAAGAAGAGCCAGAAGCTGACCGCGTTCAGACGCGGGAAAGCCACGTCGCGGGCGCCGATCTGCAGCGGGACGACAACGTTCATAAGGCCGATGATAAAAGGCATCGCCATGAACAAAATCATAATGAGGCCGTGAGTCGTAAAGACCTCGTTATAGTGCTGGGCGTTCAGAAACTTCATGTCAGGCGCGGCTGTCTGCAGACGCATCATCAGAGCGTCGACGCCCCCGCGGAAGAGCATGAGCAGGGCGGACAGAATGTACATGACGCCGATCCGTTTGTGATCCACGGTTGTCAGCCATTCCCGCCACAGCCAGCCCCATCTTTTGGTAACGGTTAAACCGACGACGATTGCAATCGAAGCGAGAGCGATGCTGGCCATCGCTCCATATATCAGCGGCTCGCCGGGAACCTTGAATTTCTCCAAATCAAAATTCATTTGGGAGGTCTCCTTTCGGGTAATTGGGTAAGTCTAAGGCTAGTGGCTCTGGTGTGTCTGCTCGTCAACCGGAGAGCTGGGCAGCGGCGAATTCAGTTCGGGATCAGGATTTGTGTTGAATTCGGTCTCCTCGGTTGTAGCGGGAGAAGGATGAACTTCCTTGTTGTCCTGATGCTCCGTGCTGCCGTTATCCATATCCATTCCACTGTGATCTCCGTCCATATGCTCGCTGTGCTCGCCGGGAGGAGGGCTGAAGCTCAAATGATTCGACGAATAGGTTTCCTGCCCGACATGGGCAGTTGCCAGCAGCGTCTTGAACCGGTCTTCAGTCAGCGGTTTGGCGGTTTCCTTAACGTCCTTCACCCACTTGTCATAATCATCGCTGCTCATGGAGCGGGCGGTGAATTCCATTTGGGCGTAGCCTTTACCGCTGAAGTTCGTGTTTCTTCCCAGGAAATCGCCCTGGACGTCAGCAGCAAGATTCAGGTAGGTGACCATATCGCTCATGGCGTACTTCTGTCCGCCAAGCTGCGGAATCCAGAAGCTCGCGATCGGTCCGAAGGAATAGAGCCGGAACTCTACCGGACGGTTCACGGGGAAGTTGACGTAATTGACGGTTTCAATGTCTTCCTCCGGATAGCTGAAATGCCATTTCCAGTTCGAAGCTGATGCATAAATGACAAGCGGCTTCTGGTCTTTGTAATCCGCAGGCACATTTTCCACGGCGCTCGTCGTTTTAACGGTTACAACCGACAGGAATGCGACGATAATGACCGGGATGGCGATCCAGAGTGTCTCCAGCCATTTATTTCCTTCCTCATGCGGCGGAATGTATCCTTCGTTGCTCTTTTTTGCACGATACTTCACTAACATGATAATGTAGAGGATGTAGACCACAGCCAGGACTCCGAGCATCGTGAGGATAGACAGGATGATCGTGTCGGACAGCGTTCTAGCCGCCGGCCCCTTCGGATTCAGCACCGTAAGCGAGCTGCATCCGGGAAGCAGCAGAACAAGGCTGAAAAGCAATGCATATAACGGCCCCTTTTTGTTCATGATGAACTCCTTTCCTTTAATACTGGTTCTAATTAACCGGAAAACATCAACCTGTATCTATATTAAAAATTCCTTAAAGACAATGCAAAAACCAAATTATCTTTTTATTCCTATATAAATCCAATAAAATGAACGTTGTGTTAACATTCTGTGTAAATTGTATCACAAAAACGATAAAAATATGATATAAATCACTCGAAAGGCGCTATATTGCGGCAATTTTATATCGTTCATATTTTGTTCATAATTCTAAAATTGTTGCTAACTTTGTCACAAATATCAGCCGGAGGATCATCGCTTTTTCATACGGAAAAGTAACAAAATTTTGCCCTGTCGGTTACATTCTCTCAAATTTACCACCTTTCATTTGTGATATCGTAGGTGGAGGAGAGATCAAAACTACATAGACAGGAGATTTGCCGAAATTGTTCAGGAAGTTTGGAATTACCGCACTTATTTGTATGCTGCTGCTGGGAATGGCATCCTCCGCCTGGGCCGTCGGAAGCACGGGTCTGAAGCTTGGGATCAATGACACGCTGACCGATGTGGAAACAACGGTCGTGGACAACACCTTCTATGTCCCGCTTCGGGCGATGGCGGAGCAGTTGAAGCTGAAGCTGGGGGGGACGCCTCAAGATCTGCTGCTGTCCGGAGATTCCGGCAGTCTGAGGATCACCGGAGGAAACAAGGCGATCGCCGGTAACGGAACGGAGATGGCGGTGACTACCTTTGTGCGCGGCGGCAGCCTTATGGTCCCGCTCAAAGCAGCGACGCTGCTCGGGTATTCCGTATCCTACAAGCCCGAATTGTATGTGCTTAGGCTGACGGACGGTTCTCAGAAGCTGGATGACAAAGCTTTCGCTTCGAAGTATAAGGATAAATTGAAGCCTAAAGCTCCGACACTGCCATCCGCAGGTGCTGCGCAGCCGAAGCCGAGCACTCCTAAGCCAAGTACCCCGAAGCCGACAGCCAAGACCGTCTATCTGACCTTCGACGACGGACCGTCCGCCAACACAGGCAGGCTGCTCGATATTCTGGATAAACATGGAGTGAAGGCGACATTCTTCATGCTGGGTCCGAACATCGGGAAATATCCGTCACAGGTTAAGCGCATGGTCGCAGGCGATCATGGGCTCGGCCTTCACGGCATGAGCCATGTGAAGAACAAGTTCTATGCTTCGCCAGCAGCGGCTCTGAATGAAATGAATCAGGACAACGCTGCTCTGAAGAAGGCTGCGGGCGTAACGACCCGGCTGATCCGGACGCCTTACGGCAGCAAGCCCTATTTCACGAGCGCGTTTCGCGACAAGGTGCTGTCTGATGGTTACCGTCTGTGGGACTGGAACATCGACTCCCTTGACTGGAAGTACAAGAGCGACAGCGGATCGATCTACCGGGGGGTGGTCAACCAGCTGACTAAGCTCCAGAAGAGCGGAACGGCGCCGATCATTCTGATGCATGATCAGAAGACCACTCTTAACGTTCTGCCTCGTATACTGGATTATCTCCAATCCCATGGGTATCAATTCGAAATCATCACATCCGATCTCACCCCGGTTAACTTCTGGAAAGATGTACGATAATTTGCAGCACAAAAAACGTTCCCGGCCGCTATGCGGTTCGGGAACGTTTTTTGTGTGCTGCCAATAGAGAGGGGATAAGCTGCCCGTCTAACCGTAACCGGCATGACTCCGGCAAGGCTTTATTCCCCGAAAGCATAAATGACCAGCATATCGGTCAGCTCGGCTTTGATCCGTTCCGGGTCGATGCCGCTCCGGAAGAAAACCATGCGGTCAACGGCGCTGTTCACCGCTTCGAACATAACGGCGGCCGCAGCCTCCAGATCGCGAACGCGAAGCTCCGGCTCGCTCATCTTCAGCACCTCCAGCGTCTTGCGTCTGGCCTGATCGTACTGAATCTCCATAATTTCCTGGACTTCCTCGTCCGATGCCGTCATGGCTGACAGCTCACGGTGGAAGGTGATATAGGGAGCATGAGCCTTAACGAGAGCGTCGATCAACCCGGAAATGATCTCCCGTTTGTCCGCATGATGAAGATTGAGCTTCGCGACTGTCTCATCAACATGCGCATGAATAGCCTCGCCGTTGATCTTCAGCACTTCCATGAAGACGGCGCGCTTATCCGTATAGTAGGAATAGAAGCTGCCGGTGGATACGCCTGCAGCAGCGGCAATCTGCTTCGTATTGGTTCCGTGATACCCCTTCTCCGAAAAAAGCCGGGACGCCGCCTGCACGATCGCTTCCTTGGTCCGGATGCTGCGGTCCTGCTGCGGCTGTCTCGTCTTGTCCTGTATGAGTTCTTCGCTGTCTTTCACGTTCAAACCCTCCTTGATTCGATTGTAAGTATGGAGGGAATCGCTGTCAATAAAAATTGAACTAAAGTTCATATTTATCGTTGACAAACATGAACTAAAGTTCATATAATCAAGAACATGAACTATAGTTCACATTTATTTGAGGAGTGATTATGAAAATGAATGAGAAGACAGCCAGAGTGATGGCGTTCACCGCCATCATACTCGGTTTTTTTATGGCGCTGCTGGACACGACAATCGTCAATATCGCCCTGCCGGAGATGACGCGTTATTTCGGCGGAAATGTCAGCGACATTTCCTGGGTGATGAACGGCTACAATCTGGCGTTCGCCGTACTCATCCTGACGGCGTCTCGGCTGGCGGACCAGTTCGGGCGGCGCAAGGTATTCATGATCGGCATCGCGCTATTCACGCTAACCTCCCTGCTTGCAGGATTTGCGCCGACTCTCGGTATTCTGATTGCGCTGCGGGTTGTCCAGGGGCTGGCCGGGGCGATCATTGTGCCGGTGACGATTCCGCTTACAACGACGACGTTTCCCAAGGAAATGCATGGTGCGATCATCGGCATATGGGGCGCGGTATCGGGGCTGGCTGCGGCCAGCGGACCGGCGCTTGGCGGACTGCTGATGGACCAGTTGGGGTGGCAGTGGATTTTCTACGTCAATGTGCCTCTCGGGGTACTGAGCCTCATTCTGACGCCGCTGTTCATCCGGGAATCGAAGGATGAAACGGCCGGGCGGCGGATCGACCTTGCGGGAACCTTCTGGATTACGGCCAGCCTGTTCTGTATTGTATATGGAC
>RCUS01001680.1_pt1 | contig 10954 bp, 8 predicted proteins | sample 2166221 | NCBI WGS metagenome assembly RCUS01 (sample SAMN09932758, study PRJNA488358) | compost metagenome | isolation source: compost soil in cyclohexanecarboxylic | place: Germany: Experimental Botanical Garden | reverse complement strand
AGAGCAGGATGGCGAGCAGCAACAGCAGCAGCATCCGTGACAGCAGGGAGCGGGGGACCAGTGCCTGCCAGAATCGCCGACCTCTCATGGGATCTCGTGCCTCTTGTCAGTCAGCATGCTGTTGCTACCTTTCTACCCTTCACGGGATCTCGTGCACTTCGGCGATCAGCATATAGCCGCTGCCGCGTATGGTCTTGATGATGCGCGGGCTCTTGCCGTTGTCACCCAGCTTCTGGCGCAGACGGCTGATCTGCACGTCGATGCCGCGCTCCATGGGCAGGCTCTCGCGGCCCCGGGTGGCATCGGAGATGGTGTCCCTGTCCAGCACCACGCCGGGCTGTTGCAGGAACATGCCGAGCAGCAGGGCGTCGCTGCCAGAGAGATCCAGCAGGCTGCCGTCGTCGTGGGTCAGCTGGTGACTCAGGGTGTCCAGGGTCCAGTCGGCGAAGCGCAGGCGGCGGCTCGGCTCTTTTTCTTTCTCCGGCTGGCGGAATTCGGCACGGCGCAGCAGCGCCTTGATGCGGGCCTGCAGCTCGCGCGGGCTGAACGGCTTGGCGATGTAGTCGTCGGCGCCGAGTTCGAGGCCTATCACCCTATCCGCCTCATCGGAGGCAGCGGTGAGCATGATGATGGGTACCTGGGAGTCGCGACGGATCTGCTGGCACAGGGTAAAGCCGTCGTCGCCTGGCATCATGATATCGAGAATGATGAGGTCCGGGATGTGCAGGGCGAGTTGCTGGCGCATCTCGTTGCCCTCGGCCGCCGTCAGTACCTGAAAACCCGCCCGGGTCAGGTATTCGTTGAGCAGCTCGCGGATCTCCTGATCGTCGTCGACGATAAGCAGTTGTTTGCTCGTTGACATATGTATGTGCATCCACCCATTTTTTTGTGCAGATTGAACCTGTCGGGGGAGCAAAAAGCAAGCAAGGCCCCCCTCTAATGTGAAGTTATGGGCAATATAGCCCCCGAATCGGCCCTGATCGGGATAACGGAATAAAAAAGGCCGACCCAAACGGGCCGGCCAACACGCAGATTCCGACGGCAGGTGCGCACCCCGTGTGGCGCGCTCCACAGACTCGACAACGGGCCGGACGGGCCGACCCCAAAATGACAATGCAGGCTCACGCTTGGTGTGAGCCGCTTAGATCACACCCGCTCGAACACAGTGGCTATGCCCTGGCCCAGGCCGATACACATGGTGGCGACCCCCAGGGTGGCATCCTTCTCTTCCATCAGGTTGATCAGGGTGGTGGAGATACGGGCACCGGAGCAGCCGAGGGGGTGGCCCAGGGCGATGGCGCCGCCGTTCAGGTTCACCTTCTCGTCCACCAGATCCTGCAGCCCCAGATCCTTGACGCAGGGTAGGGACTGGGCGGCGAAGGCCTCGTTCAGCTCGAACAGATCGATGTCGCCCACGGTCAGACCGGCACGCTTGAGTGCCTTCTGGGTGGCCGGTACAGGGCCGTAACCCATGATGGCGGCGTCACAGCCGGCGATGGCCATGGCGCGCACCCTGGCGCGGGGGGTGAGGCCCAGCGCCTTGGCACGATCCGCGCTCATCACCAGCATGGCGGCGGCGCCGTCGGACAGGGCCGAGGAGGTGCCGGCGGTGACGGTGCCGTTGACCGGGTCGAACACCGGGCGCAGCTGGCCCAGGGTCTCGACCGTGGTCTCCGGCCGGATCACCTCGTCGTAGTCGTAGAAGAAGCGGGCGCCGCTGGCGTCATGGCCTTCCAGCCCGACGATCTCCCTGGCGAAGCGTCCTTCCAGGGTGGCGGCATGGGCGCGGCGGTGGGAGCGGGCGGCAAACTCGTCCTGCTGCTGACGGCTGATGCCGTGCAGCTTGCCCAGCATCTCGGCGGTCAGCCCCATCATGCCGGAGGCTTTCGCCACCGACTTGGCCATGCCGGGGTGGAAGTCCACCCCGTGGCTCATGGGCACATGGCCCATGTGCTCGACCCCGCCGATGATGAAGATGTCCCCATCACCCACCTGAATGGCGCGGGAGGCGTCATGCAGCGCCTGCATGGAGGATCCGCACAGACGGTTGACGGTGACCGCCCCCACCTGCTTCGGAATACCGGCCAGCAGGGCGGCGTTGCGGGCGATGTTGAAGCCCTGCTCCAGGGTCTGCTGCACGCAGCCCCAGTAGATGTCCTCGATCTCGTTCGGGTCGAGGTTGGGGTTGCGCAGCAGGATGGAGCTCATCAGGTGCGCGGACAGATCTTCTGCACGCACGTTGCGGAAGGCGCCGCCCTTGGACCGGCCCATGGGGGTCCGGATACAGTCGACAATGACTACGTCTTTCATGAATGGATCTCCTTTCCGCAATCAGTAGAAGGTTTTGCCCTGGGCGGCCATCTCGCGCAGCTTGTCGCTGACGCGGTAGAGCGGGCCCAGGTCGGCATACTGGTCGGCCATGGCCACGTAGCGATCCAGACCTATGGTGTCCAGATAGCAGAACACGCCGCCGCGGAAGGGAGGGAAGCCCAGACCGTAGACCAGCGCTATGTCGGCTTCGGCTGGCGTGGCGACAATACCCTCTTCCAGACAGAGCACCACCTCGTTGATCATGGGGATCATCATGCGGGCTATGATGGCGTCCTTGTCGAACTCCTGCTTCGCCTTGGCAATAGGGGCCAGCAGCTCGTAAGCAGCGGCGTCGGCCACCTTCTTCGGCTTGCCCTTCTTGTCCTGCTCGTAGGCGTAGAAGCCCTTGCCATTCTTCTGGCCGAAGCGGCTGGCGTCATACATCACATCGATGGCGGTACGACCTTCCTTGCTCATGCGCGCCGGGAAGCCTTGCGCCATGACGTCACCGGCATGGTGACCTGTGTCTATGCCGACCACGTCCAGCAGATAGGCGGGGCCCATGGGCCAGCCGAACTCTTTCTCCATCACCTTGTCGACGGCGGTGAAGTCGGCGCCATCGGCGACCAGCTTGTTGAAGCCGAAGAAGTAGGGGAAGAGCACCCGGTTGACGAAGAAGCCCGGGCAGTCGTTGACCACCACCGGGGACTTGCCCATGGCGGCGGCGTAGGCCACCACGCGGTTGATGGTGTCATCCGACGTCTGCTCGCCGCGGATGATCTCCACCAGGGGCATGCGGTGCACCGGGTTGAAGAAGTGCATGCCGCAGAAGTTCTCGGGGCGCTTCAGCCCCTTGGCCAGCAGGGAGATGGGAATGGTGGAGGTGTTGCTGGCGAGCACGGCGTCGTCGCCGATAACGCTTTCCACTTCGCCCAGCACGGCTGCCTTCACCTTGGGATTCTCGACCACGGCTTCGACCACCAGATCCACGTGCTTGACGCTGTCATAGCTCAGGGTCGGGGTGATGGCGGAGAGCACCTGGCCCATCTTGATGCCATCGATGCGGCCCTTCTCGAGCTGGCCGTTGAGCAGCTTGGTGGCTTCGCCCATGCCAAGCGCCAGCGCCTTCTCGTTGATGTCCTTCATCACCGCCGGAATGCCCTTGCTGGCGGACTGGTAGGCGATGCCGCCCCCCATGATGCCGGCACCGAGCACGGCTGCGTGGCTGGTGGCCTTGGCTGCCTGCTTGGCCGCCTTCTTGGCCAGCGCCTTGATGTGCTGATCGTTCAGGAAGATGCCGACCAGCGCCTTGGCCACGTCGGTCTTGGCCAGCTTGATAAAGCCCTGTGCCTCGACGGCGAGCGCCTCGTCGCGGCTCATGCCGGCGGCGGCCTCAACGGTTTTGACTGCGGTCATCGGCGCCGGATAGTGTTTGCCCGCCACGGCGGCAACCATGCCGGCGGCGGTGGTGAAGCTCATCATGGCTTCCAGCTTGGAGAGGCGCAGCGGGGCCTTCTTGGCGGCGCGGCGGCTCTGCCAGTCCAGTTTGCCTGCGATGGCGTCTCTCATCATCTGCACGGCGGCGCTCTGCAACGCTGCGGGGGCGACCACTGCGTCGATGGCACCCACCTTGAGGGCATCATCGGCACGGACATCCTTGCCTGTGGTGATCCACTCCAGCGCGTTGTCGGCGCCGATCACCCGCGGCAGACGGACGGTGCCGCCAAAGCCCGGCATGATGCCGAGTTTGGTCTCGGGCAGGCCGATTTTGGCGGTGGTATCAGCCAGACGGAAGTCGGTGGAGAGTATGGTCTCGCAGCCGCCGCCCAGGGCGTGGCCCTTGATGGCGGACAGGGTCGGTACCGGCAGATCTTCGATGGCGCTGAAGATGTCGTTGGCCTTTTTCAGCCAGCCGAGCAGATCTTCTTGCGGCAGATCGAACAGTTCCAGGAATTCGGTGATGTCGGCGCCGACGATAAAGGCGTCTTTGCCGGAGGTGAGGATCAGACCTTTTAGTTCACGTTCTTGTTGTAATGCGGCGATCGCTTCGCTCAGCGAGAGCAGGGTAGCGCGATCCAGCTTGTTGACTGAACCCGGGGCATCAAACCTCAGCTCGGCAATGCCGTGTTCGAGGTAGCTGACCGACAGGGTTTCGCCTTGGTAGATCATGAGAGTGTCTCCTTGTTCCCACGCGGTGGGGGGCTTTGCTCCTTTCTCCCCAGCAGGGGGCGAGGCTCACTATTGATCCAAAAGGAGACATTTTCAACACCTATTTAAAACATTTGTTTAACAGTTGTCGAGTAAAAGCTCTTCATCACGGAACGGGCAAAAGAGAGGCGCCTTGCGGCGCCTGCTCTTCAGATGAGTTGTTTGTCAACTGGCTAGCTCGGGGCGATCACGATACTGGTTCAGCACCTCGGGGTCGGCGAGGGCATGGGTGTTGTTGACGGGCCTGTTGTGCACCACTTCCCGCACCGCCAGCTCCACTATCTTGCCGGACTTGGTACGGGGGATGGCATCCACCTGCAGAATGCGGGCCGGCACGTGACGGGCGGTGCAGTGCTGCCTTACTTGCTGGCAGATGCGCTCGCGCAGGGGCTCGTCCAGCTTGCAGCCCGCCTTGAGCTTGACGAACAACACCACCCGCTCGTCCTGCTGCCACTGCTGGCCGATGACGATGCTCTCCTCTACCTCGTCGAGCTGCTCCACATAGCGGTAGATCTCGCTGGTGCCGATGCGCACGCCACCCGGGTTGAGGGTGGCGTCGGAGCGGCCGTAGAACAGGATGCCGCCGGTCTGGGTCAGCTCGATCCAGTCGCCGTGGCACCAGACGTTGTCGAACCGCTCGAAGTAGGCGGCGTGGTACTTTTCGCCGTTTTCGTCGCCCCAGAAGTAGATAGGCTGGGCCGGGAAGGGTTTGGTACAGACCAGCTCGCCCTTCTCCCCTTGCACCGGCTGGCCGGCCTCATTGAATACCTGCACCGCGAGGCCGAGGCCGCGTCCCTGGCTCTCACCGCGATAGACGGGACTCAAGGGATTGCCGATGACGAAGCAGGAGCAGATGTCGGTGCCACCTGAGATGGAGCTGAGCTGCACATCCTGCTTGATCCCCTGATAGACATAGTCAAATCCCTCCGGCGACAGCACGGAACCGGTGCTGCATAGAAGTCGCAGCTGTGGCAACTCGTGGGTGTTGATGGGGGCATAACCCTGCTTGTGCAGGGCATCGAGATACTTGGCGGAGGTGCCAAACAGGGAAACTCCTTCTTCGCGGGCGAGATCCCAGAGCGCATTGCCGTCCGGGTAGAAGGGGGAGCCGTCGTAGAGCACCAGGGTGGCGCCAGAGGCGAGGGCGCTCACCAGCCAGTTCCACATCATCCAGCCACAGGTGGTGAAGTAGAAGACGCGCTCCCCCGGCTTGATGTCGCAGTGCAGCTGGTGCTCTTTCAGGTGCTGCAGCAGGGTGCCGCCTATGCCGTGGACGATGCACTTGGGTTTGCCGGTGGTGCCTGAGGAGTAGAGGATATAGAGCGGATCGTTGAAGGCCATGGGCTCGAAGGTGAGCTGGGCATCGTGCTGGCTTGCCAGCAGCTGCAGCCAGTCGTGGCCGAGCTGCAGGGGATTGCCCAGCAGGGGGATCATCACCGTCTGCTCTATGCTGTCGATTTGGCTCACTACGCTGGCGACCTTGGCCTGAATGTCGATGGCCTTGCCCCCATAGCGATAGCCATCCACCGCGAACAGCACCCGGGGGCGGGTCTGGCCGAAGCGCTCCACCACGCTGGCCTCACCAAAGTCGGGGCTGGTGGAGGTCCAGATAGCGCCGAGGCTGGTGGTGGCCAGCATGGCGACCACGGTTTGCGGGATGTTGGGCAGGTAGGCGGCGACCACATCACCCCGACTAATGCCCTGGCTGCGCAGCCACTGAGCCAGCCTGGCGACCTGATCTGCCAGCTCGGCCCAGCTCAGGGTCTGGCTTGTGTCCCCTTCGAGGCGGGAGATGATGGCTGGGCTCTCGTCCTGGCGGCGCAGCAGGTTCTCGGCGAAGTTGAGCCGACTGTCGGGGAACCAGCGGGCGCGCTGCATCTCCTGGCGGTTCTCCGCCACTATGTTGCCGAGCTCTCCCTTGACACCGCAGTGCTGCCACACCAACGGCCAGAAACGGGTGGTCTTCTCCACCGACCATTGATAGAGGTCGGCGTAGCTGCGTAGTTGCAGGCCGTGGAAGTGGTTGACCTCGGCCATGAACTGGTGGAGGTTGGAGTGCTGCATCCTGTCTTGATCCGGTTTCCACAGACAAAGGTTTTGCATGAATCGTTCCTGACTGCTGATATCTACTGTCTGTGGGCAGTGTATTGAATTGTTCTTTATTTGTTAATTGTTGGTTTTCGTTTCATAACAAAAACCCCCTGACCTATGCGTTACCTCACGAAGCGAAAGCCTGGCGGCTCGAGCCTTGATTCGCTTGATGTTATGCTGAAGTCACATTCGCCCGGAGCAGGACGCCATGAGCACTTACAGCCAACTTTTTGCCCAGCATCTCGATACCCTTCAGCGGCGCACCCGCGACATACTGCAACAGCAGGGGCTCAGCGGACTGGCTATCCATTCCGGCCAGACCCACCGCATCTTCCTCGACGATCAGGATTACCCTTTCAAGGTGAACCCCCAGTTCAAGGCCTGGTTGCCGGTGCTGGACAACCCTCACTGCTGGTTGCTGGTGGACGGGGTGAGCAAGCCGGTGCTGCTGTTCTACCGGCCGGTGGATTTCTGGCACAAGGTGGCGGACCTGCCCAATGCCTTCTGGGTCGACTTCTTCGACATCCGCTTCCTGACCCGGCCTGAGCAGGTGGCGGATCACCTGCCTGCCGACAAGCAGGAGTGGGCCTATCTGGGTGGTCATCTCGAGGTGGCCCAGCTGGTGGGACTGGGGCAGCCCAACCCGGAGGCGGTGCTCAACTACCTGCACTATCACCGTGCCTACAAGACACCCTATGAGCTGGAGTGTCTGCGCGATGCGAACCGGCTCGGGGTGCGCGGTCACATCGCTGCCAAGGACTCCTTCATGGCGGGGGCGAGCGAGTTCGAGATCAACCTCGCCTACATGAAGGCGGTCGGGCAGGGGGCCAATGAGGCGCCCTACGGCAACATAGTCGCCATCAACCGGAACGCGGCCATCCTCCATTACACTCATCTGTCGACCCAACGGGTACCGGATGCGGAGCGCCACTCCTTCCTGATCGATGCCGGGGTGGATTATCACGGCTATGCCTCCGACATCACCCGTACCTGGGCCTGGCGTCGGGGCGAGTTTGCCGATCTGATCGCGGCGCTGGATGTGCAGCAGCAGGAGATCATCGCGGAGATCAAACCGGGCCGCCGTTACAGCGAGCTGCATCTGCAGATGCACCACAGACTGGCGCGCTTGCTGCAGGCCACCGAGCTGGTGGACATGTCGGTGGACGAGATGATCCACACCGGCGTCACCAATGTGTTCTTCCCCCATGGGCTCGGCCATTTCCTCGGCCTGCAGGTGCACGATGCCGGTGGCTTCATGCAGGATGAGCGTGGCACCCACCTGGCGGCGCCCGAGCAGTTCCCCTATCTGCGCTGCACCCGGGTGATGGAGGTGGGTCAGGTGTTCACCATAGAACCCGGCCTCTACTTCATCGACAGCCTGCTGGAGCCGCTACGCCGCGGTGAGCAGGGCAAGCGGGTCAACTGGAACAAGGTCGAGGCGCTGCGTCCCTTCGGTGGCATCCGGATCGAGGACAACGTGGTCCTGCATGGGGACGGGGTGGAGAACCTCACCCGGCAAGCAGGGCTCTGATGGTCGCAGACTACGCCATACCAGCCGCGCCGCTGGAGCTTTGCGAGGAGATCAAGAAGAGTCGCTTCATCACCCTGATTGCCCATGCGCCGACGGTCGAGGCCGCCAAGGCCTGGATCGGCGAGGTGAAGCGGCAGCACCCGACGGCCCGGCACCATTGCTGGGCCTTCGTCGCCGGGGCGCCGCAAGACAGCCAGGTCTATGGCTGCAGCGATGACGGCGAACCCTCGGGCACAGCGGGCAAGCCCATGCTGGCCCAGTTGATGGGGGCTGGCATCGGCGAGGTCGCGGCCGTGGTGGTGCGTTACTACGGTGGCGTTCTGCTCGGGACCGGCGGCCTGGTCAAGGCCTATGGCGGTGGCGTGGGGGCGGCGCTCAAGCGGCTCGAGACCCGCATCAAGCGCCAGCAAACTCCTTCCCTTATCTGTTGCGACTATGGCGACATGGGGGCGGTGGAAGCCCTGATCTCGGCCCATCAGGGCCAGTTGCTGGCCGCCGATTATGGTCAGCAGGTTCGTTTGCAGGTGGCCTGGGATGCTGCCATCTGGAGTCAGGTGGATCAGGAAATGACAGACCGAACCCATGGCCGGGTATCTCTTCGCCCCTTAGATGGCTAGAATCCATCGCTCTTTTAGCCTGAAGGGGGAGCCGGAATGCAGATTCTGAGCATCATTCGTATCGTTGGTCTCTTGGTCGCGCTGTTCAGCTCGACCATGTTGCTGCCAGCGATGGTTGCTTTTGGGTATCGCGATGGTGGCGGTGCCGAGTTTGTGAACTCCTTCTTCATCGCCCTCCTGCTCGGTGCCCTGCTCTGGTTCCCCAATCGCCATCAGAAGAAAGACCTCAGATCCAAGGAAGGCTTCCTCATAGTGGTGCTGTTCTGGGTGGTGCTGGGCAGCGTGGGGGCCGTCCCCTTCATCATCAGCGACGTGCCGAACATGTCGGTCTCCGAAGCCTTCTTCGAATCATTCTCCGGCCTGACGACCACGGGGGCAACAGTGCTGACCGGGCTGGACAGCCTGCCGAAGGCCTTCCTCTTCTATCGCCAGCTGCTGCAATGGCTGGGAGGCATGGGGATCATCGTGCTGGCGGTGGCCGTTTTGCCCTTGCTCGGCATCGGGGGCATGCAGCTCTATCGCGCCGAGATCCCGGGGCCGGTCAAGGACAACAAGGTGACCCCGCGCATCGCCGAGACGGCCAAGGCGCTCTGGTTCATCTACCTGTTGCTGACCACCCTCTGTGCCCTGGCCTACTGGATGGCGGGGATGACGCTGTTCGATGCCATCTGCCACTCCTTCTCCACCTTGTCGGTGGGCGGCTTCTCGACTCACGATGCCAGCATAGGTTTCTTCAACAGCCCGGCCATCAACCTGATCACTGTGCTGTTCCTGCTGCTGGCCAGCGTCAACTTCGCCCTGCATTTCATGGTGTTCGCCCACAAGCCAGTGCGATTGAGCAGCTATCTGCGGGACTCCGAATTGAAGGTGTTCCTGGCCATCCAGGGCATGCTGGTGCTGATCTGCTTCGTATCCCTGCTGTTCCACGGCCACTACGCCACCTGGCAGGAGGCGCTCAACCACGGCCTGTTCCAGGCGGTCTCCCTTGGCACGACCACGGGCTACAGCACGACCAGCTACGCCGACTGGCCCTCCTTTCTGCCCATGTTACTGATGTTCTCGGCCTTTATCGGCTGCTGTGCCGGTAGCACGGGGGGCGGCATCAAGGTGATGCGATTCATGATCCTGTTCCTGCAGGGGATGCGCGAGCTCAAGCGACTGGTGCACCCGCGGGCCATCTATACCCTGAAGCTGGGGCGGCGCGCGGTACCCGAGCGGATCGTCGAGGCGGTGTGGGGCTACTTCGCCACCTACATAATTCTGTTCTTTATCTTCATGCTGTTGTTGCTGATGACAGGGCTGAACGAGGTGACCGCGTTCACGGCAGTAGCGGCCGCCTTCACCAACGTGGGACCCGGGTTAGGTGAGGTATCCAGCAACTTTGGCAACATCTCGGCGACGGCACAGTGGATCCTGGTGGTCGCTATGCTGTTTGGCCGATTGGAAATCTTCACACTTCTGGTACTGTTTACTCCTGCATTCTGGCGTAGTTGAGGTTGGTATGGACAAGATTTTGGTGCTTTATTCTTCTCGGGACGGGCAAACGCGGAAAATTGTGGATGTCATGCTGGAGGAGATATCAGGATGCGAAGTGGTGATGCAGGATCTGCACACCCTGCCGATGTGCAATCTCAGCAAGTATGCCAAGGTATTGATCGGTGCCTCTATCCGCTATGGCAACTTTCACCCCAGCCTGCTCAGCTTTATTCATGCTCACCATGAACAACTGGAAGTGGCCAACGCCGCCTTCTTCTGTGTCAACCTGACGGCGCGCAAGCCCGAGAAGCAGACACCGCAGACCAATGCCTATATGAAGAAGTTTCTGCGTCTCTCGCCGTGGAAGCCGAAGACCCTGGGGGTGTTTGCCGGTGCGCTGCGATATTCTCGCTACAACTGGTGGCAGACTCGCATCATCCAGCTGATCATGATGATCACCGGTGGCAGTACGGATACCAGCCAGGACATCGAATTCACCGACTGGGAAAAGGTACGTGCCTTTGCCCGGGAGTTTTGGTCAAAAAGGTAGCAAATCCGCATCCTTTCTCGTTGACGCCCCGCTTATGCGGGGCGTTTTGTTTGATAAATAGGCGCTTGGGTCGCTAAACAGTAAAAAAGTGTCATTTTGTGTAGTTTTGCGCTTGCCATCCCGGCGCGGCTCCCTATAATGCGCCCCTACCAGCACGGCGGAACACGCCGG
>RCUS01001679.1_pt1 | contig 10963 bp, 10 predicted proteins | sample 2166221 | NCBI WGS metagenome assembly RCUS01 (sample SAMN09932758, study PRJNA488358) | compost metagenome | isolation source: compost soil in cyclohexanecarboxylic | place: Germany: Experimental Botanical Garden | reverse complement strand
TCGCGTGCGGCAGCCAGAAGTGGAACGGGAACTGCGCGCTCTTGGTGAAGATGCCCGCCAGTACCAGGAACAACGCGTAGGGGTACAGCGCGCTGGCGCGGATCTGCTCGCCGGCGGCCAGCACCACGTCCAGGTCGAAGCTGCCGACGATGCGGCCGATCAGCAGCACGCCGGCCAGCAGGGCCAGGCCGCCGCCGCCGGTGATCACCAGCGCCATCCGTGCGCCCTCGCGGGCGTCCTGGCGATGCGACCAGAAGCCGATCAGCAGGAACGAGCTGATGCTGGTCATTTCCCAGAAGATCATCAGCAGCAACAGGTTGCCCGACAGCACCATGCCCAGCATGGCGCCCATGAACAGCAACAGGTAGGTATAGAAGCGGTGCGCGCTGTCCTGCGGGCTCAGGTAGTAGCGCGCATACAGCACCACCAGCGCACCGATGCCCAGCACCAGCCCGGCGAACATCCAGGCCAGGCCATCCAGGCGCAGGGTGAAGTCCAGGCCGATCTGCGGCAGCCACGGCACCATCGTCCGCACCACCTGGCCATCGAGCACCGATGGGGTCAGCCAGGCGAGGATCGCCAGCCCGCCCAACGGCGCCAGCGCCGCCAGCCAGGCAGCAGTCGAGCGCGAACTACGGGGGAAGGCTGCGACAGCCACTGCCATGAGGAACGGCAGGGCCAGCAGCAGGGGCAGGCTGGGGAGCATGCAGGGAATCCATGATTCACGAGCAGGTCAGGGAGCATAACAGGCCGCCAAATGTCGCCGAAACCCATTGAACAGCGATCAATTGCATGTAACGTGCGCTGATTCATTTTTTCTGCGATGCAGCATGCGGCGCGGATGCCCCGTCTGGACCCGGTTGGCAGGTCCACCCTACGCCCACGCAGGGAGACCGCAGCCCCTGTCGCACAGGGACCGCCGCCGCTGAGCGGGGCAAAGTGAGGAGGTCACCGCGGCAGGCTGGCAGGCGCGCCGTGCAGTGTGGGTGATGGCATCTGCCCGTTCAGGAAACGAAGGCGTCGATGCGGCGACGCCGGTCAGTAGCGCCAGTCGAGCTTGCGATAGGCCTTGGCCATCACCCAGGCCGGGCCGATCAGCAGGTAGGTCAGGTCGGTCAGGAAGCTGGGCTTGCGGCCTTCGAACTTGTGGCCGATGAACTGCGCGATCCAGGCGACGACGAAGACGCCGATGGCCAGCCAGAACAGATTGTGCAGGCCGATTTCTGCTTCCAGCAGCCGGCACAGGCAGCCGAACACGAAGAACTGGATGAGCATGCCGATGCCCAGCGGGCGCGACAGTTTGTTGTAGAAGCACCAGGCGCTGAACATCGCGAACGCCGACCAGATGCCGTACTGGAACCAGGTGATCAGCGGCGGCACGCACCACAGCAGGGCCACCACCGACCACAGGATCGCCGGCACCGCCACCACGTGGATGCGCTGGTTGACCACATTGCGGTGGTCGTCGGAGTAGCTGGCGAAATAGCGGTCGATCGGACGCGCAAGCTGGGTGGTGGTCTGCATGCGGCCAGCATACCCCGGCCGGGGCCGCCAGTAGAGCCAGGCCATGCCTGGCTGCCGGGGGGCGCAGGAAACGCCCCCAGCCAGGCCGGCCGGGGGCGCAGGGAATCAGTCGACGCTGATTCCGGCCAGGCGCTGCAGCGCCTCGGCGTACTTGGCGCGGGTGCGCTCGATGATCTCGGCCGGGATGCTCGGGCCCGGAGCGGTCTTGCCCCAGTCCAGTGTCTCCAGGTAGTCACGCACGAACTGCTTGTCGTAACTCGGCGGGCTGGTGCCCACCTCGTACTCGTCGGCAGGCCAGTAGCGCGAGGAATCCGGCGTCAGCATCTCGTCCATGATGTACAGGCGACCGTCGGCGTCGGTACCGAACTCGAACTTGGTGTCGGCCAGGATGATGCCGCGCTCGCGTGCGTAATCGGCCGCGAACTTGTAGATGCGCAGCGTGGCGTCGCGCACGCGCTCGGCCATCTCCGCACCGACCGTCTTCACCATCGCGTCGAAGTCGATGTTCTCGTCATGGTCGCCAACGGCGGCCTTGGTCGAGGGAGTGAAGATCGGCTCGGGCAGCTGCTCGGCCTGGCGCAGGCCGTCGGGCAGGTCGATGCCGCTGACCTTGCCGGTGCGCTGGTAATCCTTCCAGCCGCTGCCGATCAGGTAGCCGCGGGCGATCGCTTCCACCGGTACCGGCTTCAGCTTGCGGGTGACCACCGCACGCTTGGCGTACAGGGCCGCGTCCACGCCCTCGGGCAGCACGCTGGCCACGTCGATGCCGGTCAGGTGGTTGGGCATCAGGTGCGCGGTCTTGGCGAACCAGAAGTTGGACACCTGGCAGAGCATCTCGCCCTTGCCCGGAATCGGGTCGGGCAGGACCACGTCGAACGCCGACAGGCGATCGGTGGCGACCATCAACAGGTAGTCCCCCGGCGGGGTACCGGCCGGCAGCCGCTCGCGCGGGATATCGAACACATCACGCACCTTGCCGCGGTGGCGCAAGGGCAGGCCGGGGAGATCGGATTGCAACAGCGTGGTTGGCACGGGCACTCCTGGGGCTTCGTCGATACGGCTGCCCAACGGACCCGGCGGGCCCGCTGACCAGCGGGCGGCCTAGTGTAAAGCGGTCCGGGCCCGCTGTGACGTAAAATGAGCGTCCATTTCGTCGGCCGACCCCGGAGCGCCATGCGCTGGTACGGAAAACTGCTCGGTTTCATCGCCGGGGCCCTGTTGTTCCGGCCCAATCCGCTGTTCGGCGCGGTGGTTGGCCTGTTGATCGGCCACGCTTTCGACTCGGACTGGTTCCGCCTGAACAAGGAGAACCCGTACCGCGAGCTGGGGCTGACCTCCGAGGCCACCGATGCCGAGGTCGAGCGCGCCTACCGCAAGCTGATCTCCCAGTACCACCCCGACAAGCTGGGCGGCGCCGCCCCCGAGCTGCAGCAGCAGGCCGAGCAGAAGTCGCGGCGCATCAACGCCGCCTACGACCGCATCAAGACCCTGCGCAAGCGCTGACCCCACAGTCCCGCCTGCGGGCGGGAGACCCCTTTCCCCGTTCCGAAGGCCCCGGCCATGTCCAACTGCCTCATCGCTCCTTCCATCCTCTCGGCCAACTTCGCCCGCCTGGGCGAGGAAGTCGACAACGTCCTGGCCGCGGGTGCCGACTGGGTCCATTTCGATGTGATGGACAACCACTACGTGCCCAACCTGACCATCGGCCCGATGGTCTGCCAAGCCCTGCGCAAGCACGGCGTCACCGCGCCGATCGACGTGCACCTGATGGTCGAGCCGGTGGACCGCATCATCCCGGACTTCGCCGAGGCCGGTGCCACCTACATCAGCTTCCACCCGGAGGCCAGCCGCCATGTGCACCGCACCATCCAGTTGATCCGCTCGTTGGGCTGCAAGCCGGGCATCGTGCTCAACCCGGCCACCCCGGTGGACATCCTCGACTGGGTGCTGGACGACCTCGACCTGGTGCTGCTGATGTCGGTCAATCCGGGCTTCGGCGGCCAAGCGTTCATCCCGTCGGCGTTGGACAAGCTGCGCGTGGTGCGGCAGAAGATCGATGCCAGCGGCCGTGACATCCGCCTTGAGATCGACGGTGGCGTGAAGGCCGACAACATCGGCGAGATCGCCGCTGCTGGTGCCGACACCTTTGTCGCCGGCTCGGCCATCTTCAACGCCAAGACCAGCTACCAGGACGTGATCGCGCAGATGCGCGCCAACGTCGCTGCGGCACGGGGCTGAGCCATGAGCACGGTGGCCGTGTTGAACATCCGTCCGGCCACCGTCGCCGACGCTGGCCTGATCCTGCGCTTCATCCGTGAACTGGCGATCTACGAGAAGGCCGAGCATTCGGTGCAGACCGATGAAATCGGCATCGCTGAAAGCCTGTTCGGCGCCGACGCCACCGCCCGCGCGCTGATCTGCGAGGCGAACGGCGAAGCCATCGGCTACGCGGTGTATTTCTACAACTATTCCACCTGGCTGGGCCGCAAGGGCATCTACCTGGAAGACCTGTACGTGAGCCCGGAAAAGCGTGGCTCCGGTGCGGGCAAGGCGCTGCTGAAGTACATCGCCCGGCAGGCGGTGGCTGAAGGTTGCGGCCGCTTCGAGTGGTCGGTGCTGGACTGGAACACCCCGGCCATCGACTTCTACACCGCAGCCGGCGCCAAGCCGCAGGACGAGTGGACGGTGTACCGGCTGGAAGGCGAGGCGCTGCACGATTTCGCCAACGGTTGAGGCGGAATGCATCCACGCATGGCAGGCAAAAAAAAAGCCACGCCAAACACTGGCGTGGCCTTGCTGCATGCGTGGGAGGCTGATCCTGCCTCCATCCGTCGTCCCTGCTATGGCCTTCCATTCTCCGGGCCGCCGATGACACCTGCATGACATCCCGCATTTGCGAGCCCAACCATCTGACCTGAACGGTTGCCAGCGTCTTTCACTGGCCCCGAACGCCTGATTGCTAGCCTGTGCCGCCTTTCCCTGGAAGAACTGCATGAGCACACCGCGCTGGCGCCTGATCCTCAACGGCAAGTCCGCAGGCAACGATGACCTGCGCGATGCCGTGGGCCACTGGCGTGACCGCGGCGTGCAGCTGGAAGTGCGGGTGACCTGGGAAGACGGTGACGCCGAGCGCTACGTGGCCGAGGCCATCGACCACGGCGTGGACGTGATCGTGGCGGCCGGTGGCGACGGCACGCTAAGCGCGGTGGCCGAGACGCTGGCGCATCGTGACGAGCCGGCTGAGGCGCTGCCTTCGCTGGCGCTGGTGCCGATGGGCACCGCCAACGATTTCGCAACCGCTGCCGGTATTCCGGTGCAACCGCAGGACGCCTTCGCACTGATTGCCAGCGGTACGCCGCGTCCGATGGACCTGCTGCGTGTTGATGCCGATGGCAAGCCGTGGTGGTGCGCCAACCTCGCCAGCGGCGGCTTCGGTACCCAGGTCACGGTGGAAACCGATGCGGGCTTGAAGAAGATGCTCGGCGGCCTGGCCTACGTCATCACCGGCATCGCCAAGCTCGGCCGTATCGAACCGATCACCGCGCGCCTGAGCGGGCCGGATTTCGAGTGGGAAGGTGGGTTCATCGCGCTGGGTATCGGCAACGGTCGCCAAGCCGGTGGTGGTCAGCAGCTGTGCCCGCAGGCACTGATCGATGACGGCCTGTTGGACGTCACCGTGGTGCCGGAACTGGACGGTGAAGTCGCCGCCACCCTTGGGCAGATGCTGACCGGTGGCAAGGAGGCGGCGCTGGAGCGTGTCGCCACGCGCGCGCAGCTGCCGTGGCTGCAGATCGACGCCCCGCAGCCGCTGACCTTGAACCTGGACGGCGAACCGGTGCAGGCGTGCAGCTTCCGCATCGCATGCGTGGCGGGCAGGGTGCGGATGCACCTGCCGGAGGATTGCGTGCTGCTTTCGCGGGGCTAAGAGCGCAGTTTCAGCAGCGGAATGTCTTCTTCCTTCGTGGGGAAATTGAAGGCTTCGTGATTCTTGAATCGACCCCGGATGGTGTCCCCGCGGACAAGTCCCTGGTGCGCCGGCTGGCGGCGGGCATGGCCCAGCCGCTGAGCACGAGCACCGCCCAGATCGACGCGATCAACGCCAGTCGCGAGCAGGTCCAGGGGGTGTCGCTGGCCCTGCAGCAGGTGCAGGAGACCCAGGAACAGGCGCGGCGGGTGGGCCAGGGCGAAGACAAACCGCCCGTCGCCAAAGGGTTTCCCTGCGGCCAAAGCTGCGATACAGTCATTGGGTGTCCAGCCTGACGACCCCGCATACCCTTTCTTCCGCACGCCGTTGGTGGCGATGGTGGCCTGTTGCCGTCGTCCGTCCCTATAACGCTGTGTCCCGGAAGGAAAGTCGTCTTGATCTCGCACGCTCAGTTTCAGCAGCAGGCCGCTGAAGGCCACACCCATATTCCCGTTGTCCGCGAAGTGCTGTCCGACCTGGACACGCCGCTTTCGGTCTATCTGAAGCTCGCCGACGGCCCCAATACCTACCTGTTTGAATCCGTCGAAGGTGGCGAGCGCTTTGGTCGTTACTCGATCATCGGCCTGCCGGCACGCCGCGTGTACGCCTTCCACGGCCACACCCTGACCGTACGCGAGCACGGCCAGGTGGTGGAAACCCGCGAGGTGGCCGATCCGTTCGCCGAGGTCGAGGCGTTGCGCAGCGCCCACTCGGTGCCCAAGCTGGAAGGCCTGCCGGGCTTCACCGGTGGCCTGGTCGGCTGGTTCGGCTTTGAATGCATCGGCTACATCGAGCCGCGCCTGGCCTCGCCGGCCGGCCGTGACGAGCTGGGTACGCCGGACATCCTGTTGCTGCACTCCGATGAGCTGGCGGTGTTCGACAACCTGAAGGGCCGGCTGTACCTGATCGTGCATGCCGATCCGCGTGTCGAAGGTGCCTTCGAGCAGGCCCAGGCACGCCTGGATGCACTGACCGCCAAACTGCGTGCGCCGGGTGCAGGCTATCCGGCACCGCTGACCAGCGACGTGCTGGACGAGTCCGATTTCGTTTCCGGTTTCACCCGCGAAGGCTTCGTCGACGCGGTCCAGCGCAGCAAGGAGTACATCCGTGCTGGCGACATCTTCCAGGTGGTGCTCAGCCAGCGCCTGAGCGTGCCGTTCAAGGCGCGGCCGGTGGATGTCTACCGCGCGCTGCGTGCACTGAACCCGTCGCCGTACATGTATTTCCTGGATGTCGGCGACCTGCAGGTGGTCGGCTCCTCGCCGGAAATCCTGGTGCGCCTGCAGGACGGAGAAGTGACCGTGCGCCCGATCGCCGGCACCCGCCCGCGCGGCGCCACGCCGGAGCTGGACCAGGCGCTGGAGGTCGAGCTGCTGGCCGATCCGAAGGAACGCGCCGAGCACCTGATGCTGATCGATCTCGGCCGCAATGACGCCGGCCGGGTGTCCAGGGCGGGCACCGTCGAAGTGGGCGAGCAGTTCGTGATCGAACGCTACAGCCACGTCATGCACATCGTCAGCGAAGTGACCGGGCAGCTGCAGCCGGGCCTGAGCTACGCCGACGTGCTGCGCGCCACCTTCCCGGCCGGTACGGTCAGCGGCGCGCCGAAGATCCGCGCGCTGGAGGTGATCCGCGAACTGGAACCGATCAAGCGCAATGTCTATGCCGGCAGCATCGGCTACATCGGCTGGCACGGCGATGCCGATACCGCGATCGCGATCCGCACCGCGGTGATCAAGGACGGCCGCCTGTACGTGCAGGCCGGCGCCGGCATCGTTTACGACTCGGACCCGGACAAGGAGTGGGACGAGACGATGAACAAGGGCCGCGCGCTGTTCCGCGCCGTCGCCCAGGCCGCCAAGGGCCTGTAACCTTTCTCGTCGTCCAAGGCTGTCCGTCACGCGGTGCATGGGATGCACCGCGCCCACTTGAATGGGTTTCTGCAGATCATGAAAAGCGCCACCTCCCGGTACATGCCGCACATTGATGGACTGCGCTGCGTCGCGGTGCTCGCGGTCCTGCTCTTCCACTTCGGCGTGCCTGGACTGGGCGGTGGCTATGTCGGCGTCGACATCTTCTTCGTGATCAGTGGCTATCTGATCACCTCCATCATCCGCAGTGAGCTGGTGGAGACCGGTGGTTTCCGCTTCGGCAATTTCTACGCCCGCCGGGTCCGGCGCATCCTGCCAGCACTGATCGTCACCCTGCTGGCGACCACCGTGCTGGCCGTGCTCAGCCTGACCCCTGCCGACCTGGTCGCCTATGGCAAGTCCCTGTTGGCCTCGGCGCTGTCGGTATCCAACCTGCTGTTCTGGTCGGAAAGCGGCTACTTCGACGCGGCCTCGCAGACCAAGCCCCTGCTGCACACCTGGTCGCTGAGCGTGGAGGAGCAGTTCTACCTGCTCTGGCCGGCGTTCCTGTTCCTTTGCCATCGGTTCGGCGGCCGCCGCGGCATCGCCTGGGGCATCGTCGTCGCCGGGGCAGCCAGTTTCCTGGCCAATCACCTGGCCGTGGCCGGGCAGAGCGTGGGATTTGCTTCGGATCTGTTCTTCCTGCCGCAGTTCCGCGTGTTCGAGTTCGCCATCGGCGCAGCCGGCTGCTTCATCGCCGCGCGGCTGCCGGCGTCGCGCTGGCTGCATGAAGGCATGTTCGCTGTCGGCGTCGCCCTGATCGTGTATTCGATCATCACCCTGGTGGAAGGGGACGTCTTCCCGTACACCAACGCTATCGCACCTTGCCTGGGCACGCTGCTGGTCATCGCATCGAGCCGCTCGCATGCCACCGCGCTGCTGTTGGCCAACCCCCTGGCCGTCTGGTTCGGCAAGATCAGCTACTCGCTGTACCTGACTCATTGGCCGGTGGTGGTTTTCGTCACCCAGTTCATGCCGCACTCGCCGTGGGCGGTGCAGTTCAGCCTGATGGTGGTGCTGTCGCTGCTGACGGCCGTGGCGCTGCACCATTGGGTCGAAGTGCGTTTCCGGTATGTGGATCCGGCCGCGCCCAAGGGGGCGCTGGTGGGCCGCACGCTGGGCGTCTCGTTGTTCTGCTGTGCACTGGGCGTGGCGGTGCTGGCATCCAACGGCATGGTCTGGCGCTACCAGTACTTCACCCCCGGCATGGTCGGGCCAGGCACGACGGCCAGCGCCTCCGCCCAGGGCCCTGCGGCCCGCGCCGAAGTGCCAGTGTTCCAGCCGCTGGCGGCTGCCGACATCGAGGCCGGCAAGGGACGCCGGTTCGAAGCCCTTGCTGCGGCCTGCAACGTGCAGTCGCTGCAGGACTCATCGCGCTGCCCCATGGATCGACCGGTGCAGGTGCTGCTGTTCGGCAATTCGCATGAGCCCGATGGGTTCAACGCCTTCGCGCAGATCTACGGGCACGACCACCGCGTGAACCTGATCAATTTCGGGACCGTCAACGATTGCAAGGTGGTGCTGGAGCGGGGGCGCATTGCATCGCCCACGCCCGAACTGGCGTGCGATACCCGCTTTGCGGCGCTCGACGATGACCGCTTGGTGCAGGCGCTGGACGTGGTCGTCTACAACACGCATCAGGGCTTCGACCCGATCGCCGCCGACCTGTGGCGGATTCTGGAGATCCTGAAGACGCGCAACCCGCAGTTGAAGATCATCGCGATCGGCTCCTTCCTGCAGACCACGTCCGATTGTGCGTCGCTCTACAACCGCTATGGAAGCTTCGACGCATGCAAGCGGCCGGACCTTGTGAACTATTTCAACCCGGATGAGCGCGCCAAGTCGACCATCCCACAGGTGAAGTCGCTGCCGTACCTCTACATCAGCAAGTACGAACTGCTGTGCGGTGGCAACGCAATGGAGGGCTGTGTGATGGAGGCCAACGGTGAGCCGGCCTTCTACGACCAGCATCACCTGTCGCTGGGCTACGCGCGCTTCATGGGTCAGCAGTTGGCCAAGCGGCATGCTGCCGACCTGGTTGCCGCCGGCCTGCCCGAACCCGTTTCCAGCAAGGAGTAGAAGATGAAGCTGCTGAGCGTACTGCTGTGGTCTTCGCTGCTGTTGTCAGCCGCCCCGTCTGCGTGGGCGCAGGCCAACACCATTCCCTCGCAGCCGCACCTGCTGGTGAAGGGCGAGGGCGCGCGAACGGTGATGCCGGACCGGTTCACCGTCGAACTGCTGGTCAAGTCCACCGATCTTCAGCCGGATACTGCGCGCTCGCGCGTGCAGGGCAATGTCGATGCGGTGCTGGGTGCGTTCAAGCGCAACCATGCACTGCCGGCAAGCGTGGTGGCAGACAACCTGACCATCCAGCCAGACTACCGCTACAGCGTGCAGGGCAAGCAGGAATACCTGGGGACGCGGGTGAGCCGGCGCCTGAAAGGCAGCTTCGGCACCACCGGCGACCTGCAGGCCTTCCTGCGCGCGGTCGATGCCAGCGATGACCTGCAGATCAGCAGCATGCGGCCTGGCTACTCGAAGGAAGCCGCACTGCGTGGCGAACTCAAGGCCGAAGCGGCAACGCAGACACGCGCCTCCGCCAAGCACCTTGCCACGGCCTATGGCGCGCGCATCACCGGCCTCTACAGCATCTCCGACGTGGCCCCGAACTTCGCCTACGGCGTGCAGGCAGGCAACTGGCCCCGCAGCGGTGACATGGTCACACCGCCCAGCCCGCAGGCTCCGGCACAGACCAGCATCGAGGCAACAGGCTCGCGCGCGCGCGAATCGATCGAAGCCGGCCCCATCACCTACACCGAAAACGTGTACGCCATTTTCCTGATAAGCGACGGAACCTGACCATGTTGTGGATGATCGACAACTACGACAGCTTCACCTACAACCTCGTGCAGTACCTGCAGACGCTGGGTGCCGAGGTGAAGGTGGTGCGCAACGATGCGATGAGCGTGGACGAGATCGCCGCGCAGAAACCCGAGCGCATCGTCATCTCGCCCGGCCCGTGCACGCCCAACGAAGCGGGCGTGTCGCTGGAGCTGATCCAGCGCCTTGGGCCGACCACGCCGATCCTCGGCGTGTGCCTGGGCCACCAGGGTATCGGCCAGGTCTACGGCGGTACGGTCATCCGTGCCGGCAACATCATGCACGGCAAGACCTCGCCGATCCGCCATCAGGGCAAGGGCGTGTTCGCCGGCCTGCCGGACGGTTACCAGGCCACCCGCTACCACTCGCTGGTGGTGGACAAGAACAGCCTGCCCGACGTGCTGGAAGTGACTGCGTGGACCGAGAACGAGGATGGCTCGATCGAAGAGATCATGGGCCTGCGCCACCGCCAGTTCCCGGTCGAGGGTGTGCAGTTCCATCCCGAATCGATCCTCACCGAACACGGTCACGCGCTGCTGCGCAATTTCCTGCAGCGCCCGGCTGCCTGATCCAAGGAGTATTCCGATGAGCTTCTCCCCCCAGGAAGCCCTGCAACGCACCATCGAGCATCGCGAGATCTTCTTCGACGAAATGGTCGACCTGATGCGGCAGATCATGCGCGGCG